>Ga0181338_1000001_pt1 | contig 322518 bp, 469 predicted proteins | sample Sp13VDMM110SD_FD_122168 | JGI IMG/M metagenome (GOLD analysis project Ga0181338, IMG submission 122168) | Freshwater viral communities from Lake Michigan, USA - Sp13.VD.MM110.S.D | ecosystem: Environmental > Aquatic > Freshwater > Lake | place: USA: Michigan | collected 2013-04-23
ATTAAAATGAAAAATGGACTAATTGTTGATTGTTATGGGACCAAACAATATTATTTTTATGGAAGACTGCATCGAGAAGATGGTCCTGCTGTTGAAAGCCTAGACGGTTCAAAACAATGGTGGATTCATGGAAAACTTCATCGAGAAGGAAATCCAGCAGTTGAATGGGAAAATGGAGCATATTGGTGGTATAACCATGGAAAACTTCATCGAGAAGATGGTCCTGCTATTATTTTCCCTTCTACTGATTTATATGGAGAAACAAAGTTTTGGTATAAAAATAATAAACCTCATAGAGAAGACGGCCCAGCTATTGAATATTCGGATGGGCATAAAAGTTATTACTTAAATGGCGAAATATATTCTGAAGAAGATTATTGGAAAGAAATTGAAAGAAGGAAAATGTTTCCAATTATTAAAAAAGAATTTAATGATCGAATTGAATATAGGCTTCCGAATGGACTTCTTCATCGAGAAGACGGACCAGCCATAGAATGGCCAGGGCATAAAGAATGGTATTTAAATGGGATGCTTCATCGAGAAGGAAATCTTCCTGCTTGCGAATATTCGGACGGAACCAAGCTATGGTTTATTAATGGAAAATGTCATAGAGAAGGAACTCTTCCTGCTTGTGAATATGCAGGCGGATATAAAGAATGGTGGATTGATGGAAAATTTGTAGCACGATCGCGTCGACCGTTAGAAAAAACAATACATTTAAAAGATATATTTTCAAATATAAAAAAAGATTTAAATCATAAAGAGCTTTCAAAAAATCTGTTAAAAAAGAAGCGTTTTAAAAAACAAATGCTTTTTTGTTCTTTGATTTATCTGGCCCAAAGAACAAATAATAAATCAGAAAATGATAAAAAGGTCGCAATAAATCAATTAGAAGAAGAGAAAGAAAGTTCTAAATTACCCGATCGTATTATTAATAACTAATTTTATTAGATATTTATGAGCATATGCTTCTTTTAAAAGAATATATTAGAAAATTTCTAAATGAAATAGATTTAGGAACAATTCAAAATGCTCTTGTTGCAAATAAAAAATTGCCCTTTGAAAACATCTTTAAAGGGAAGTTGAGAATTGTTATTCCTCTTGAAGATGAAAGCTTTTCTTTGTTAAAACAAATTATGGAAGAAGAAGGATATGAGGTTGATATTGCAAATAAAAAAGCTTATATCACAAAGACTTCAAGAGACGGAAAACAAAACAAGGTTGAATTAAGGCTTGGAAAGGCTGTTTCAAATCTTATAAAGATGAAAGAAAAAAATGGGGAAGATAACAATTTAGAAAATTTAAAAAAGCTATATGCAAAATATAGCAGTGTTGGTTCTAGTTACTCAATCGTTCTAACAAGAGCGCCAATTGATGTTCTAAGAATGAGCGATTTTAGAGGGTTAGAATCATGTCATTCCAAAGGTAGTTCATATTGGCAGTGCGCCATTCAAGAAGCCCAATCAGGCGGAGCCATAGCTTATTTAGTAAGCTCCAAGGACATTGAAGGGATTGACTTGCAACAAGATGAAGTCTTTACTGACAAAGACAGAGGGCTAAATGGAATAGCTCCAATTGGAAGGCTTCGTATAAGAAATTTTGAATATCCAAATGGAAATTTGGCAATCCCAGAATCCACAATATATGGTCAAGATATTGGAAATTTTGAATCATCTGTTGTTGATTTTTTAAGAGATTCTCAATCAGAGGCTATAGAAAACGACCTTCCAGAACCTTATGATATGGTTTTAAAAGGTGGTGGATATTCCGATACTGCAAGTTCCACTCTTTTGAATAGTTTTTTTGATACAGATTTTTATAAAGGAGAAGACATCGAAAATGAAAATAATGAAGGTTCATTATTTGAACAATTTGAAGAAGAAGCAAATGAAATGTGGCATAATGCCTCTTCAAAAATACGAAATCTTAGTGTTACTTGGGAAGTTGTGGATAATGATGATGATGCCTTTGTTCAATGGAAAGCCGAAATAGAACTTCAATATCCAGAATTGAAAATTACCAATGCTTATGGCCATAATGTCGTTTATGATTACAATATCTCAAAAAAGAATTTATTTATTATATCCAATAAAATGAACAATGTTCTAAATGTAAGAGGTTGGCGATTTGATGCATATGAAGCAAATCAATTAAATAATGGTTATTGGGTGTTTAGATTAGATCCAATGGAAGATAGCACTGGCCATCCTGATGAATTTAATGCCTTTCTTCAAGACTGTATAAAATTTGAAAGAGAATTTATTAGAATAAAAGAAGTTTGGGATAGATTTTATATAGAGACGGCCGAAAAAAGATATAATGAAATTATGGAAGAAAAATAATTTATACTTCTGGATATTGTGATATTGAACCTGCTTTTATTTTTTGATAATGTAGATCAAAAAATAAAATACCTAAATTTGCAGCGGCTGTTCCATGGTCTTTAGAGCTAGAATATGTATCTTCTATTGAGGTTGGTCTAGAAACTTTAACAACAAGAATTGCGCTATCTCCTGCTCCATCAGGAGGGTCAACTTCTCCAAATGTAATAACTCTTTGCATATATTGATCACTTGGCGTGTATGAACTTGAGACAGAGCCAGTAATCCATCCTGAGCCAGCTGGCAACGTTCCGTTGTGTATTATTGACCAAGCATAAGAATATTCCATAAAAATTCTTTAATATAAAAATCTGTTTGAAGATGTTATACTTGGCCAGATGGCAAAAGTTCCAAACAGATTTTTTGGTTTACATGCGCATTCAGGCGCTAGCTCATATGATGGACTTGGGAAACCATCAGATCATTTTGATTTTGTTTTGAAAAATGGCGGAGATGGAATGGCCATTACAGAACATGGACATATGAATTCTTATGCTTCTGCATTTAAAGCTTATGAAGCTTTATTAAAATCGGGAACAAAGTTCAAATACATTCCTGGAATTGAAGCTTATTTTCATCCGTCATTAAGTGATTGGGAAAATATCAAAAAAAACAAACCAGAATCTGGCGCTGCTGTGCTTCGTCCGTTGACTAGCACCCAAGATCTAACTAGCAATTATCCAGTAAATCCAGAAGAGCTAAGTTTGGTAGATAATGAAGAAATGGGTACTTCAACAATAGAAGATGAAAATGCATCAAAAAGAATATTAAGTCCTTTGAATCGTCGCCATCATCTTGTTTTGCTTCCAAAAAATAGCCAAGGACTTCAGGATTTATTCAAGCTAACATCTTTTGGATATTCTAAAGGATTTTATAGATTTCCAAGAATTGACCATTCTATCATAAGAGAAGTAAATAAAGAAAAAAACATAATAGCATCTTCTGCTTGCTTGGCTGGTCAACCAAGTTATGAAATGTTTCAGGAATGTTTAGATGTTGATTGGGATAATGTAACTTATGATTTGGTAAAACAAAGAAAAAATAAAATCATGCCTAAGCTTCGCGCTATGGCTGAGCAAAATATAGAGACATTTGGAATAGATAATTATTTTTTGGAGCTCCAATTTAATAAATTGGAACCTCAACACGCCATTAATTATTTACTAATGGAGCTTTCAAAAGAAACTGGAATTCAACTGATTGCAACAGCAGATAGTCACTATCCTGGAAGAGACAAATGGAAGGCTAGAGAAATGTATAAACGCATTCGGCCTGGAAATTGGAAAGATGATGATAATTTTCCAAAAAGTGTTGATGATTTAAAGTGTGAGTTATTCCCTAAAAATGCAGAACAAATGTGGGAAGAATATTTATCGCATAAAAATCGATATGATTTTTATGATGATGAAATAGTATGTTCTGCGATTGAAAGATCATATGACGTTGCTCATGAAATGATCGGAGAAATAAATCCTGATAGAAAAATAAAGCTTCCAAATTATACGGTTCCTGTTGGAGAAAAACCAATGCAGGCATTGACAAAAATGTCAATTGAGGGGTTGAAAAAAATGGGCCTTTCAAATGACATTCAATATGTAAGCCGTCTAAAAGAAGAGCTGCAAATGATCAAAGATAAAAAATTTGCAAAATATTTCTTAACGATGAAAGCAATAACAGACATTGCGCACAAAAACATGTTGGCTGGATATGGTCGTGGCAGCGCGGTTTCGAGCCTTGTTTGTTATGTTCTTGGAATAACAGGAATAGATCCAATCAAATACAATCTTTTGTTTGCTAGATTCTTGTCGAAAGACAGAAAAGAACTCCCAGATATTGATTCAGATTTTTCAGATAGAGATCTTTTAAGAAAGCTACTGGCAGAAGAATTTGGAGAAGACAATGTTGTTGCAATCTCGAATATAAATTCATTAAGTTTAAAAACTTTAGCAAAAGATATCTCAAAATTTTACGGTATTGAATTTACTGAGGTAAATGATGCTGTTAGATTTGTTGACAAAGATATTGTTGATGGAGGGAAAAAGGAAGAACCTCCAATAGATAAAACAGAGCTTAAGTTCAATTTTGAAGAAGCAATGAAGTATTCTTCAAAATTTATAGAATTTATTGACAGGCATCCATATGTTGGAGAACATATTCAAGAATTGATGGGAGAACAACGCTCTTTATCTCGTCATGCTGGAGGTATTATCCTTTCTGAAGACATTCAAAATAGAATGCCTGTTATTGTTTCAAAAAATGTAAAACAGACTCCATGGACAAAAGACTATCTTGAAAATTTTGGATGGGTAAAGTATGATCTTCTTGGGCTTGAAACATTAAAAATAATTGAAAGATGCATCTCTTTAATTCTTCAAAGGCATGAAAATAATAATAATCCATCTTTTAATGATATAAAAAAATGGTATGATGAGCATCTTCATCCAAACGTTATTGATTTAGATGACCAACATGTTTATGAACACATTTATCATGAAGGAAGATATGCGGGAATTTTTCAGGTTTCGCAAAGAGATACCCAAAAATTTTTTACAGAAGCAAAGCCAACAAACATTGTTGATATTGCCGCCCTAACCTCAATTTATCGACCTGGCCCAATGGGTGCGAATGTGCATAAAAAGTACATCAAGGCAAAAGCACACCCAGAGAAGATTGTATATAAACATCAATTAATTAAAGATGTTCTTCAAGAAACTTATGGATTCCTTGTATTTCAAGAGCAGGCGATGCGACTTGGAAATATTGTTGGTGGAATGACTTTGGATGAGACGGACACTTTAAGAAAAGTTGTCTCTAAAAAATATAAGCCAGAAGATCCAATGTATGTAAAAGCAATGGAGATGGAAAAGGTTTTTATTGAAGGAGGGATTAAGAATGGTATAGAAAGGCACGTTCTTGAAGAGCTTTATCATAATATTAAAGAATTTGCAAAATATTCGTTCAACGCTTCCCATGCTCTCAGTTATGGCATCAATTCATATCTTTGCGCTTGGCTATTAACGTATTATGAACCTGAATGGCTTTGTGCATATATTGAAACACAACTTTCAAAGCCAGATGAAAAAGCAAAGGCAATCTCAGAATTAAAAAGCTTTGGATATGACTTTGCAAAGATTGACATTAATAAGGCAACTGATCATTGGACGGTTGTTGATGGAGATAAAAAATTGATGCCAAGCTTTTTGTCCTGCAAAGATGTTGGACCTTCTGCTGTTTTGGAGATTATTGAAAAAAGACCTTATTATGACATTTATAGTTTTTTATGGAATGAATCTGGTGCTTGGAATCATAGCAAATTCAACAAAAAGAACTTTAATGTTCTAACAAAAATTCAAGCATTTGATAGTTTGGATTGTGTTGGGGAAGGAAAGCTGTTCAAAAATTATGCTCACATGCATAGAACCATTATAGACAACTGGAATGTATTAAAGAAATGCCTCAAAAAAGATAATTTTGATTCTCAATGTCAAAAACTTGATAATTTTGCTGCGGAAGCAAATGATCAAGATTGGAGCACAGAAGAAAAGCTTGAGATTTACAAATCATTAATGGGAGAAACAAATCTTGATTTAATTATTCCAAAAAAGATTCAAGAAAGACTATATGCGAAAGGATATTCTTCAATTGATTCCTTAACTGAAGAACAATCAGGAGCTTTGTGCTGGTTTGTTGTTGAGGGTATTGAAAAGAGAAAAACAAAGCATGGAAAGTCTTACTTGATTCTTCAGGCTTCTGGATTAAGTGGAAAACTTGAAGGAATCAAGATTTGGGATTGGGATGAAAGTGTTCAATTTTCAAAAAATACTGGATATAGAGCCTATGTTGAGCGCGACAATTTTGGATTTAAGTTAAAAATAAATCAGATTTTTGAAATCTCAAAATAGAACATATTGTATACTTAGCTCATGAAAGAAACTGTTTGCATAACTGGTGTTGCTGGACTTATTGGCTCTTGGATCGCAGAAGCCCTAATAAAAAAAGGGTATCGAGTTATTGGATTTGATAATCTAATTGGGGGATATGCAGACACCATTTCTTTTCTTGAAGATGTTGGAAAGTCAATAACGGAAAAAGAAGAACTTGAAAGGCCGTACTCGGCTCTAAGTCTTGAAGAAAAAGTTCAAAGAAATATCAAAAATTTTGAATATTTTTATCATGATATTTCATGGTATGAGGGGATTGAGCACATAGCTCATATCTTGAAAAAACACAAAGTCAAGGCAGTTTATCATTGCGCTGCAATAGCACCTGAAGGATATAGCGTATTCGCCCCCAGCATCATATCTAATAGCGTTTTCATGGGAACAACAGTTATGGCAACAGCAGCCATTCGAGCAGGTATAAAACGATTCATAAATCTTTCATCAATGAGTAGATATGGGAATCAAGAAAGTCCTTTTATAGAGAGCATGAACAAAATGCCGATTGATCCTTATGCTTTGGCCAAATCTTCGGCCGAAGACATGGCTACAATGCTTGGGAAAATGCATGGAATGGAAGTTGTGCATGCGATTCCTCACAATGTCGTGGGGCCGCGGCAGTCGTATACAGATCCTTACAGAAATGTTGTATCTATTATGACAAATTTGATGTTGCAAGGACGGCAGCCAATAATTTATGGAGATGGTTCGCAATCAAGATGTTTTTCAATGATTCAGGATGATGTAGAAATATTTGTAAATCTTCTTGATTGCGAAATTGAACATGGAGAATCCTTTAATATAGGTCCTGACAATAGAGAAATCTCTATATTAAATTTGGCAAAACTTATTGCATCAATTTTGAATTTTGATCTTGACCCAATATTTGAAACATCAAGGCCGCATGAAGTAATGCATCCAATTTGTTCATCAAATAAAATAAGAGAAAGATTTGGATTTATTCCAAAAATGAGTCTAGAAGATGGAATAAAGTCAATTGTAGATTATATTCAAAAACGTGGAGCACTTCAATTTAATTACCATTTGCCAATTGAAATAAATAACAAAGAAAACATTCCAAAAACATGGAAAGAAAGGAAGTTTTAAAATGAATTTAAAAAATATAATTAATGAATTTAAAATTAAATATTTGATTATGAAAAAAATTAAATCTTCAAAATGGCTAAATCCTTCGCCTTGGCCACCAGATCTTTATTGTTTATATGGTTCTAAGCCTAATAAAATTGAAATAATAATAACTGAAAAGGGAGATAAAAGAATAGTCCAAATATTTCCAGTTATGACAGGTCCAAATAGACCATACACCAATATAACTTGGTCACAAGATCTTGCATTACTTAGAAAATTTAATAATATTGATGCTGAAATGGAATTATGTAAACAAATTTCTACTGATATTGATTGTGGAATTTTGAATGAACTTCTTTTTGACGGAAAGAGAGTATTGGCATGAAATTAAAAGATATAATTGAAAATTATAAAAGAAATTTGCTTGAAAGTCACGGCATTTTTTCTGGGTATAATGGCAAAAGCTTTCTTGATGCTGGCTATGTTTATTTTCCATATATTCCACTTGTCATAACTCAATCTTGGCCAAAGATAGAGATATCCAATGATCTATGTGCATTTCATGATGATGCTAGCAATGAACTTGTAAAGGAAATGTCTAATAGAATCGCCATGGATATTGATGAGCAAATTTTAAATTCTATTGTTAAGGAAAATGCTTTTGTGATATCCCAAGTTGCTGATGACTTTTTATAATGGAAAAAATATTATGAAATTAAAAGATATAATTGAAAAAATAAATGAAAATTTAACAGGAGAAGTAGCCACAAATTTAGTGACTTATATTGGTCATTTTTGGTATGAAGAAACAGGATTTTTTTATCAAGAATTCTCAATTAGGGCACTAATAAAAATCTTAAGTTCATTTTTAGAACAAAAATTTATTTCAAAAAATGAGGCTCAATTTTGGATGAAATCAATTAATTGCGAATTTGAAGAACTTCGAAATAGAATTGAAATTTTAGAAAAAGAATTAAAAAAGAAATCTGATTAAAGAAAGTATGATCAGATCATGAGAACTTGGACAGGACAATTATCACCATTACCGAGTGCCGGAGAAGCTGGCATAGTTTGCCCCATGGACCTCGTTGTTCTTTTGGGAAGATACAATAGATTCGGCAACAATGGAGACAATGAATTTACAGTGCTCCATCATAGCGTTCTTGTTTCCATTTTGTGGATGGTTGCAGAATACCCTAAAGAATCTTTAATTTATGCCCTTGGCCATGATTTCCATGAGGCATATACTGGAGATATTCCGGCACCAATAAAAAACATAACACCCGAAGTAAGAGATGCGATGAGAAGCGTCGAAGACATGTTAGATAAAAGGATTTATAGTTTTATGGGGATAACTCCTCCTGATGATAAGACTAAAAAATTAGTAAAAATTGTTGATAAGGCTTCTTTGATAATTGAAAGTATGATTACAGGTCCTTCTGGCTCTGACGACATTGATCAGCTAAAGAAAGACTATCCAGATCCAGAAATTTGGAGAATTGTAAATAAGGCGATGCCAAACCTAAAATATGTTAGTGCAAGCATAAAAAAGAAAGTTGTTGATAGAGAGCATTTTGCATATGGAAAATTGGTTGACGATCTTCCAATATCTCTTCAATATGATATAAACAAGGATATATAATGGAATTAAGTAAAATATTAAACGAAGTTAAAACAGAGGTAATCAGAAGGAATTGTTATGTTCCTATTTCGATGTCATATATTGATGAGCTTGCCAAAGTTTGCAATGCCCTTCATGAAGAAATGCTAAAAGTTTGCGACGCTTCATCTGTACTTTCTGATTCTTTGAATAAGTTCTCTAAATCAAATCCATGGCTGAAAACTTCTGTTGAAATTGACAAATACAGCTATGGATTAAATGATTATGCATTAAGAAAACACATTTATGGAAACATATAAATTAAATAAAAAATGTCTTATAACCGGCGCTGCCGGCTTTATTGGAAGCAATCTTGCAAAAAGGTTGATAAATGATGGATGGGATGTGGATGGCGTTGATGATTTGTCAAATGGCCATATGTGCTTCTTAGATGACATAATCGATAATCCAAAATTTACATTTTTCAAAAAAGACTTTGCTGATGCTCAAATTCTTATGAATGTAAATTTTGGATATTATGATGTAATTTTTCATGAGGCAGCAATTCCTCGTGTTAGTTTTTCTTGCGAACATCCTTATTTCACAACAGATATAAATATAGGAAAAACTGTAAAGCTTATGGAGGAAGCAATCCAATGTTCCGGCCAAAAGCCTAAATTTGTATTTGCCTCAAGTTCATCTGTGTACGGCGGTGCAAAAATTCTTCCAACAAAAGAAAGCGAACCGAAATCTCCTGTTTCTCCTTATGCCTTGCAAAAAAGCACAATAGAAGAATATTGTAAATTGTTTTATAATCTTTATGGACTTGAGTCTGTTTGTTTGCGCTATTTTAATGTATTCGGCCCAAATCAGCTTGGAGATTCTCCTTATAGTTGCGCAATATCTGCATGGTGTGATGCTGTAAAAAATAACAAGCCTTTACGTTCAGATGGAGATGGAGAACAATCAAGAGATCTTTGTTATATCGACAATGTAGTTGACGCGAATATTATTGTTGCTTTGTCTGATAAAGTTTTTAAAGGAGATTGTTATAATGTTGCTTGCGGAGACCGGACCACAAACAATGAAATATTAGATTTCTTTAAAAAAAGATTTCAAGGAATAGAAATCAAACAAGCCCCAGAAAGAGCTGGTGATGTTAAACATACTCAAGCTGATATTTCTGAAATCATGAAGCTTGGATATACTCCAAAAGTAAAATTTTGGGACGGATTAGAAAAAACAATTAATTGGTGGAATTTATAACACATGACTGAACAAGTTGCCTATACATTTGATGACATTATTCTCATTCCTCAATTCTCTACTTTGAAAAGTCGAAATGATGCAAGCCCAACAATAAAATTTTGGAAATATGAACGTTCTGCTCCAATAATTTCTGCAAATATGGAAACAATAACTGGTCCTGATATGGCAATTTCTATGTGGAATCTTGGAGGAATTGGCGCTTTGCATAGATTTCAAAGCATTGATCAAAATGTTGAAGACTACAAAAAGGTTGTTTCGGCTGGCGCTGATTGTTTGGTATCAATAGGAGTAAACGAAGACGCTCGTGAACGAGCTGAGGCTTTATTTAGTGCTGGTGCTCGTATGTTTGTTATCGACATTGCTCACGGTCACAGCGTCATGATGAAAGAAATTGTGGAATGGCTTAGAGAAAAATTTAAGGATGAAGTTTTTATTGTCGCAGGAAATATTGCAACAGGTTATGCAGCAAAAGAACTATGTGAATGGGGAGCTGATTGTGTAAAAGTTGGACTTGGTAATGGGAGTGTTTGCACTACAAGAGTTGTTACTGGGCACGGGATGCCATCATGGACAGCAATAAAAGATTGCGCATATTGGACAAAGTATTATGGAAAATTGCTAATAGCAGATGGCGGAATGAGATCTTCTGGAGATATTGTAAAAGCCATTGTTGCTGGAGCTGATTGTGTAATGATTGGCGGGTTAGTTTCTGGAACAAAAGAAGCACCAGGAAACATTACCATTAATGAATACGGCAAAAAAAAGAAATTGTATAAAGGTTCTTCAACTTATGATAGAGGACCAGGAATAGCAAAAGAAGGAATTGAAATTGAAATTGATTATAAAGGAGAAGTTTCATCAATCATAAATGATTTGGTTGGAGGAATTAAATCCGGCATGAGCTATTCAAATGCAAGATCAATTAAAGAATTAAGAAAAAATGCAAGATTTAAAATCCAAACAATGGCAGGATATCTTGAAGGACTTCCACATATGAAAGGAAAACAATAAATTATGGACGATAGAGATTTTATTTACTTTATGAACGGTGCTTTAAAATTTAAGCCCGAAGAGCAAGCTTTGTCTGGAGAGCAAGTAGATCTAATAATAGAAAATGTTTGTGATGTTTATAAAAATATTCAAACTACTGGCTATATAAATGATTTTGATTCATCACGAATGATATCATTTATAGAAGGTGCTTTGATGTATTATGACGAACAACCATATGAAGTAAAAAAGAAAATTACTTCTATCATTAAGAATGAAGTTGATGAAGTAATGTGGAGATTTGAAAGGGATTCCGAAGACAAAATTCCATTTTTTACAAAAGAATTTGAAACAGAAAAAATAAAAAAAGATCAAAAAGAAGAAAATTTATTATTTGATATTGAAAAACAATATAATGCAATAAAAGAAAGAGAAAGAGAAAAAAAAGAGGAAGAAGAAAAAAATCTTCAGCGTGCCAAAGATGGTTATGATTGGTTGAGATCAATATTGATTGATAAGTTTGAAGAAAAAACGGGTCAAAAAATATTAGAGACAGAGAACTATGCTAGTGCTTCCTTCCAAGAATCCCAAGAATCAAGTCGAACTTATGACAAACTTATAGATTGGGCAACTTCAACCATACCTTCTAGAGAAAAGTTGCAAAAAGTTACTTTTGATATCATTTTAGAAAATGGTGGTGGATTTACAGTTAGACAGAGGGCAGAAAATGAATCAATTGATGAGAAGCCTTTGGCTGTATTCACAAATCGAGATGTTATTTCAGCTGCAACCGAAGACACGAGCGAACCGCGATCACCCGCGTGGTTGCTGGCACAGCAGCGGGTCGACATGGTCCGTTCTACTGTTGATAGCGTTGGTAGCATGGCCGCAGACATAAAAGAGATGCAAAAAATGGGGCTACTGCAAAAAGATCCTTTATTCAAAAAATCCCCAAGTTCATTTTTAGATGAAATACAAGCTGAATTAAATAAACTTAAACCAATAGAAACCTCAATATCAAAAAAAGAATCTCAAAATAAAGACAGAATTAATTTAGATTTAGAGATATTTGAAGGTGACAATGGTTTATTTTTTATAAAGCAAAATAATTTAGGTAATAAATTAGACAATTTATTACCATCACCGACTCCATTATCTGATTTCTATAATGAACCATTCTTTAAAAAGGAAGTTCATAAAAAAGAAGGATATGAAAAACTACAACAAGAAATTGTAAAGCAACTTTCGCAACCAATTACGAACTATGAACAAATTGAAACGCAAGAAGAAGTTTTTGAATGGTTTAAAAAATTAAATGAAAAATGTAAAGAAAAATTATTTGGGAAATTTGAAAATGAAAATAATGATGATAAAAATGAAAAATCAAATGACCATATTTTTGGCATGACAGAAGACGTATCAACAAATATTCAAGAAGATAATAGTAGTTCTTTAAATTCAATTACAGAAAACATTGTTGAAAAAATATCAGAGAGTGTCTAAAATGGAGAAAAATGTCAAATTTAATACCAAAGGTATTTTATACTATATGTCATCACTTCTTTTTAGAAGATGGAACAAAAAAACAATTCAAACTTGAATCCAAATCAACAATAATGTCGGATCCTTTTGTTGAATATATAGGAGATAATATTCTTGCAGAGTTCAAAAATATAGAGTATATTCTCGCCCCATCTCACATATCTCCAGACTTAGCATTTTACAATTCAATTGATGACATTTTTGGGATTGAAGTAAAGACTTCAAAAACTAAATCAGGAGACATTAATTTCAATTCAACTCCTCCATGTGGTAAAATCATGATTGAATTCAATGATGAAGAAAAAATTATTCCTGCATATTATATGTTTGTTCAGTTGAATTCGGTTGAAAACGAAACTAATATATTTGAAATTGGAACAATGATGCTTGTTGATGGGGATTTTATAAATTCTGATTTTGAACTATACCTTGAAGCCATTGGAGTTAGAGAAAAAAGAATTGATCTGGGTTCTTATGGAGACGGAATGGACCGCCAAAGACCTATGTTTGTTTTTCCAAATCCTTTGGGGATCGCCGGGATTAGAAGCGAAAGGTCAACATTAATTTCAAAAGAAAAATTTGAATCATGTGATTTTGGAAATGAGATTGGTCTTGTTGCCATTTTAAATCGAGAAGGACAAAATTTCTTTGCATATCAATCTGTTAGAAAATTAAATGGTCCATTTGTAAATGTTACAAGATCTACAAACACAAAAATTAGAAACAAATTAAAGATAAAAACAAATGAAATCAAAAATTGATATTGAATGGCAGGAACCAGAAAAACCAGAACAACTCATTGAGTTATTTGATAAGAAGCATTTAAGTAAATATAAAATGATTGATGTTAATTTAAAAAATTATCCATTAGCGATGCCTGGCTCGAAAAGAAACCTAATTAATCAGTTGGGACCATTAATGCCGGTTCCATCGTCTGGACGCGTCATCATTCCTTTTTTTGGAACAGGAGTTGATAGCTACTACTTTCGTCAGCAAGGCTATGAAATAATCGCAGGCGACTCTCAGAAAATGCTTGTCGATCTTCATAATAGCATTTTGCATCATTATGACCTGGCAAATAATTGGATTTCAACAAAATACAACAGAACATCAGATCAATATTTACAATTAAGAGAAGAACATAATTTGAATCCGCAACCACATACTTTTTATTTGTTATGTAGGCTAGGGTTTAATAAATTGGTTAGACATAATCAGAGCGGAAAGTTCAATGTTCCTCCGGGAGAGTTTCCAGAAACTCCGATTCCATCACGACGACGAATGGAAGAGCATTCTAGATTTATTAAAGATATTGATTATGTATCTTGTAAAGATTTCCGTGATACTTTGGCACAGGCAAAGCCAGGAGATTTAGTATATCTTGATCCTCCATATTTAGGAACTTTTGATGCTTATACTGGCCGAAAATTTGATCATTATGGATTATTTGATTCATTGAAATTATTAACGGATCGTGGTATTTCATGGGCATGCTCAAATTCAATTAATGCAATTGAAAAAATGCCAAAAGATTCAACGATTTATAAAATAAATCGTAGAGAAGCAATGTCTACTCATTCAAAAACAGCGAATCGTACAGCGATTGAAATTCTTGCAGTAAAACAAATATGACAACATTAATAAATACAATTTCTAAAGTTGCAGTTTCTAATTTAAAATCTGCTATAGAAAGCGGTTCTGAAGATCCAGGTTCCGATCTTATGGAAGAATCAATAATGATGGAAGAAGATGACAAAAGTGAAGGATGCCCTAATTTTCCTGAATCTGGCCGAGTTGACGAACCGGATCCTGGTCATCCAGTTCAAATGCCATTATTTCCTGAAAATGAGAGTAAGGTCGAACAGATTGCAGAACATATTAGTATAGGAGTTGCTACAACTTGTAAATTGGGAGTACTTTGGTCAAAAGAAGACATTTTACAAGACATTAGAGATGGGAAAATTGAATCTCCACTTAAAATTATCGAAGCCAACAAGGACCTACAAAAAGCTTCTTATTTTTTGAAAGCAGCTAAATTATATCCAGACGATGATGCTCTATATAGAGAAACTGTTATTGAAACCATGAAAGCACTTGAAGTGGAAGAATTTTATCTTCCTACTCCTGCCAATAGTAAACAAATTCTTTTTCTGAAATTTGAAGAAAGAAATATGATCGCCATGCTTTCAGGATTAGAAAGAGAGCTTGCATACAATGAACTAATTGAAGCAGTTAATTCAAAAATGTCTAAAAATGATTTCAGTGATCTTTATGCCAAGGCAAAAGATAAATACAAAAATGATGTTGTAGAACAAATAGAGAGGCAGCTTGATCCTCGGCGCGGGTGGGCTCAGGCTGAAGAAAAAGAAGAAGAGGTTGAGTTAGAAATTAGAAGTTATCCAACCCTAAAAGAAATTTCTGAAAATACAGAAAATTTTACTCTTTTTGAGAAAGAACCTGGTTATTTACATCGAATTATTAATCCAAATGATGAAAATTCGGCAGTATTAAACTCAAAACTAATATGCAGAGTTAGATATTTGATAAGAGAAGCCAAAGAAGATTTTTTGTATAAAACAAAAATGGAATTTCATAAAATGATGAATGTTATTCTTAGAAAGGCATATGAAGAGTGTTATCCAGACGAATATTACGATAAAAATGCCTCATTGTATGAAATAAGGAGTATAGGCTCTTTAAATGATTCAGAATATGAAATTTGCTTAAGTACTGGCCCAAATTTAGTTTATGTTCTTATGAGAATTTTTATCAATTCTGGTAATGTTAATTTTGATTAAATAAAAAAGAGGCGAATTCGCCTCTTCCTTAATTAAGTTTTATTCTTTATTTCAAAGTGTTTTTAACAATCTTTGAAATAAAGGAACGAAATTGAGATTCTTTTATTTCGCCATATTCAATAGGATCACTAGGTGATTTTCTTCGAATTGGTTTTTTTGATCCGCGAGCGATATCAGCTGTTCTCATTTGGGTTTGAGTGTCTTCTGCTCTTTTTTTTACTTGTGGCGGCGCGATTTTAAGACCTGGGGCTGTTTGGGCAGCAGCATCGTCATCAAACCATTTGTCGTCAAGTTCCATATCTCCCTCTGGCTCAGCAGGGGGCGTTTGTTTTTTTGAAGCAAATTTATCTCTCATTTTCTGAAGAAATTTCAATTCTTGAATTTGTTCTTCGGAAAGATTTCGAGATTCGCTAACCATTTTCATATATTCGCTAGCAATAACTCTTTTAAGGCCACTTTTTGATGTATGAATCATAATAATAAATACTTCTCTTGACAAGAAAAATCTTTTCATGTAGCATGTTAGTGATGCTACATCCTGAAGAAGTAAACTTGGTTATTGCGCATGGAAATTGTCCTGATGGTTTTGGGGCTGCATGGTCTGCATGGAAAATGCATAAATCAAATATTGAATATTATTTTGCAATTCATGGCTCGAAAGAGATGCCAAATGTTGAAGGTAAAAATGTTTTAATGGTAGATTTTGCCTATAATTCGTTTTTGGTGATGAATGATTTAAATAGAAAAGCAAATAAAATGCTTTTATTAGACCATCACAAATCTGCAAAAGAAAGACTTGAAGGCAAAATTGATTGTGATTATGTTTTTGATATGGAAAGATCGGGTGCTCGTATGGCTTGGGATTTCTTTTATCCAGAATCTACTGCGCCTGATTTAATTCTTCACATTGAAGATAGAGATCTTTGGAAATGGGAATTGGAAAATTCTAGAGAGTTTTTAGCATCTCTAAACAGTTATCCCCAAAATTTCGATACATTTGATCAGGTATCAAACCTTTCTAAAAAAGAAATAAAAGATTTTATTTCTGAAGGACGTGCCATTATGCGAATGCAAAAAATTATGATAAATCAGGCCGTTAAACATGCAGCTTTTGGACAATTAATAATGCCTGATGGACTATTTTGTAATTGTATGATTTCTAATAATTCATCAAGAGAATTAATTTCTGATATAGGCCATGATTTAGCAATAAATGCAGGTGTTGGACTTGTATGGCACTATAACCATGAAAGAGATACTAATATTTGTTCTTTGCGTTCTGATGGAACAGTTGATGTCTCAAGTATTGCTACAAAATTTGGAGGAGGAGGCCATCACAATGCTGCCGGATTTGAATATTATGGAAAAATTACAGATATCTTTTCCTATAACTAAAAATATAAAATATCTTTATTGTTCTTGAAGAAATAGTTATAGTTATAGGAAATCCCCATGCCAGAACCTGTAATGACAGATAAAGATGTAGTTGCTCTCGTTCGAAAAGAATTCGAACGAAAAGTTGCAAATTATTGCAAAGAGCGCGGAATTGAACAAGAAAAAACAGCTGATGAAGCGGGCTCAGATGATTTTAAAGAGAAAGAAGCTCCTGGTGAAAGAAGCCCGCCATCAGGAAAAAAACCGGAAGATTTAGATATAAATGCATTAAAAAAATCAATAGGATTGCGTGTAATTCACAAAGATTCAGGTTTGGAATATTATATAAGAGGAGTAAATACAGGCACCAGCATAGTTGATCTTGAAGCTCCAGAAGGAAACCTTTTTCAAGTTGATTTCGGGGAAATAGAAAATGACTATAGGCTAGGATAAATTATGAATAATACTGATTTACGAAAAATACTTAGAAAAGGGTTAGAATTGGATAGTTCTGAAAATTTAAATGAAGCTTATGCTGCGCAAGAAAAAACGTATGATTTAAATACAGATTTAATTCTTGCAAAAACAAAAGATTCTCACAAACAACTTTATAAAGGATATGTCCAAAATCTAAATTTGGCAAGTTCAAAGCTCGATACTACTGATAAAAAATCAGCTTCTGATACTTCTGATTTCCGTTCAATTAAGCTTGATGAGCAATACAGCATGAATGCTGTATATTTGCATGAATTGTATTTTGCAAATATATCAGACCCATATTCTGAAATTAATGTTGACAGCCTATCTCATATGAGATTGAATCGAGATTTTGGAACCTTTGATAATTGGCAAATGGACTTTAGAGCTTGTGCAATGGCCACAAGAAACGGCTGGGCTGTTTGCGCATATAGTACATATTTGAAAAAATATGTGAATATGATTATTGACGGACATAATTCTCATTGTTTGATTGGAACTTATCCAATTATTGTTCTTGATATGTGGGAACATGCAAGAAGAGATTATCTTGAAAAAAAGAATGAATATATTCGTGCAATGATGAAAGAATTAAATTGGAATGTAATTGAAGAAAGAGTTCGCAGATGTGAACTTATTTCACAAGCTTTGAGTTCTGGAGGTAAGCAATCATGGGTTTAACATTAAAAGATCTTTTCATTTTAAAGAGAATATTGAAAGAAGAAACAATAAGGCTTTCAGAAGATAGTTTAGATTCTCAAATTGATAGTGTTTTATTAAGGTATCAACAAGAGGCTTCTCTTGAAGATAATGAGCTTGAAGATGCTGGTCTAAATGAAGGATATACTATGCCAGAAAACTGGAAGCTGCTTCTTAAAGAGGCTAAAGACGACGAAGAAGAAGAAACTCCTATGTCTGGTGATGATATAATGAGTGTAGGAGACGACATGCCACGGGCTTCGAAACCTTCTGACCCGAAACAACAAAAGCTAAATATTGATGATTTCGCACAAAAAGTTTCTAATTTATATGAGCATTATGATAGCTTACTTAATGTGAAGCCAGTAATTGTACATAGGGCAATGCATCTCCTTGAAAAAGGGTATCCAGCAGACCTTATTCAAGAATTTCTAAAAATTCTTGAGCGAGAATTTGGTATTACCTTAGAAGGCGACAAAGAAGAAGAAAGTGGAGCAGCCCCATTCGGTGGTTCTCCTGGGCCTATTGGTGTTGGCTAATTAAAAATGGCGATTAGAAGAAAGAAATACCTTGCAGATCCTGATTTATCAAGCCGATATGATTTTGATTTAAGAAAATGTATACATGTTCGGCTTTATACAAAAACAAAAAATGAGCTTGATGTCATGAAATCTAGACTCAACCTTACAGTGCAAGACATATTTGAATGTTTTGCAAACGCTGTAGTTGATGGAGACACTTACTTGATATCAATGTTAAATGAATACAAGCTTAAAAAAGATAATTCTGAAGCAGAAAGATTATTTAGTGATTCTGACGCAGAAACTCTTTTTAGTGAATTAGCAAAAAGAAATCCATTTGGTGGAAAATAAATGATAACTTTAAAAAAGATTTGGTTATGGATTAAGGCTTACTGGTACATCCCAGCAATATTATTGGCAATTGGAGTTTCAATAATTTGTTTAGGAAAGTCTCCAAAATCTCTTATTGATATTTTATCAAAAAGGAAAGAGACTTATCAAAAAGAAATTAATGCTATAAATAAAATTCATAAAGAAGAGATTGAAGATAGAGACAAGGCAATAAAGACATACCATAAAACCATTAAGGCGATTGAAGAGAAACATAATAAAGATACAAAGGCTTTAGACGAAAAGAAAAAGAAAGAAATCTTGAAAATTGTTAAAGAAACACATAATAATCCTGATTTATTGTCTGAAAAATTAGCAAATCAGATGGGATTTGAAGTAGTATATCCAAAGGAATAATGATAAAGAACAAGAAAAACAACAAAGAAGCAGAATTTCGAGTCGGACGAGGAATAAGGGCAAAAAAAGTTAGAGTAATAGGTCCTGATGGTTCAAATATAGGTGTCCTTTTCCTAACCGAAGCCTTAGCTAAAGCAGAAGAATTTGGATTAGATTTGGTTGAAGTTTCTAGTGGAGAAACACCAACTTGTAAAATTTTGGATTATGGAAAAATGAAATATGATAATTCAAAAAAGGAAAAGAAAAAAGAAAAAAGAAATCATGAAATTCAATTAACTCCAAAAATTGGAGTAAGTGATCTTGATGTAAAGATTGAAAGAGCAAGAAAGTTTTTAGAAGATGGTTCCATTGTTAATTTTGTTGTTCAATTTAAAGGAAGAGAAACATTGCACCCAGAAACAGGGTCTGTTATCTTAGATAAGATTTCTTCAACTCTTTCAAATATTTCAAATATAATAAAATCTCCAATAATGAATGAACGACGAATGTTCATGATCCTTGGACCAAAAGCAACAAGTTGATTTATGAAAAAAATATATTCATTTATTTTAATAATTATTCTATTCTTTTTTTCATTTCCAGCGAATGCTTCTCCATTTAGCATTTACAATATTCAGCCACCTGTTTCTGATGATATTTCTTTAGGAACTATTGGTGCTGGAAAGATTAGTCCCTTACAAAAAGATCAGAAAGCACCATTTGATGGAGTTTTGCTGGATCCAACTGCGGCAGCAAAAATAATTGTAAGTCAACAGCAAGCCGAAGAAAAATGCAAAATAGAAATAGAAAAAGAAGTAGCTGTTTCCAAAGCGTCTTATGAGCTTGATTTGGCAAATCTAAAAGCTTCAAGAGAAGCGCTGCAAAAGGAATTAGATGCTAGAATTTTATTAAAAGATGAGCATATTGAATTTCTTGAAAATGAGGCTGTAAAAAATGCCAAAAAAGCAGACAATGGCAAATGGTGGCTTGTTGGAGGAATCGCTACAGGAATTTTATTAACTATTGGTGGCGCTTTTATAGTTAGAGAAATAAATTCAGGCCAGCCTATTATTGTAAATTATTAAAAATATCTTTTCTGGCTCCTAATTAATAATATGGGAAATTCAGAAGAACAAAAAACAGAGAAAGCAATTGAAATAGTTAAAAAAGAGAAAAGATTGGAACCATTGACAAAGGTGATAGTAAAAGAATCTTCTAAACATCCTTGGTGGGCACTAAAAAATAGTGCTGGAAAGAAAGATGTTTCAATGACTCTTATGATTATTTCATTTGTTTTTTGTTTAGGAATGGCCATTCTTGGCTCTTTTGAAAGCATTAATCTTGGAGAAAGAAGCTTTAGTTTTAGAGCATTTGATGTTGGGTTTGCGTCCACTGTATTAATTCCAATGTTAGCTTTATATTTTGGAAGAAGGTACACAACTGCCCACGAACGAGTCTCAAAAGTAAATCTTCAAAAAACAGAAGAAGATAAAGAAGAAGGACTTACAGAATAGTGATTAAAATAAAAAAAGAAGAACTTGACATTATTATTGAAGGAATTTCAGATTCATTGTTTGAGCAATGGAAAATAAAGAATAGCGAAGATGAGAATCCTGCAATAGAAGTCGAGCCTCCATTAGATAAAGAACTTACTATTATTGATCCAAAGAGCGATATTCAGTTTTCTGGTCAAAATCTTCCAATCAAAGATCCTAATTGGGTTCCGGGGAATCTTCAAGATCTTGGAATGGCTATGAGACAAATGTCTGAAATGGTGCCAGAAAGTCAAATAGATTGGTTTTATTCCAAAATGAGAAAATTGATAGATCATGCACTTGATCAAGAGGATGAAGGAAGAATGGAGCCTCGTCTTGATTGATGTGTTATAATGTTATCTTATGAAAGATAGAAACTTTATGATTAGTAGCGAGATTGCTGATTTAGTCGACCAATCTCAATTTGGAAATGATAGCGATGAAGATCTAGAGGCAGATGATCATATTATTATAAGCATAGAATCTAAAAATTTTACTGTTCCTGGCATTTTAATAAAGCATGAACATAAAAAAGATTCTCTTGGCACCGACGAAGAGTTTTTATTTAGTTTTCTAACCGATCAAAAAAATATACATTCTTTTTTGAAAAATATATTTTTCAAAGTATCTTTATCATTAGGAACAGATACTTTGGTAGAATATAATATAGAAGGAATGGATATAAAAAGATTTGTAATTGAACAAACTCCAATGCAGTCGGGTTGTGTAATAACTGTTGTCTACAGATAGTTATTAGATATGGAGATTTTATATTATGTCTAATTTTGTAATTGAAGGACCTGAAGACTTTAAAAAAGAGCTTGAATTTGGCAAATTCATGGATGAAATTTTGGTTCAAGAAACCAAACAAAAATCCATAAAACAAGACGACAAAGAACAATTCGCTAGAAAACTCTTTATGAGAACATACGAAAAGCCACACAACAATATTCGCTGGGGTCGGTAATGCCTGCTAAAATAATGAATTCGTCCCAATTAAATCTTTTTTTAAAGGTTTTAGCAGAAGAGAGTGTAAAACGGGCTTATATGTCTGAATTATCTTCTTCTAGCCCTTTATTTGAAGAAGATCCTCTTTTTGGAGGAGGTTCTGAAGGTGGAGATGAAGACAAAAAAGAAGATGGAGATGAAAAAGCTGATGATGAATCAGGTGATAGCGGAGGAGAAGATGATCCTTTAGCCGGAATGGGGGATGAAGAGCCTGCTGCCGAAGAACCGGCAGCTGAACCGGCACCTGCTGAGCCCGCTGCTGAGCCTAAAAAGGTTGAGTCACGTCCAACTCCATTGACTTTGGAATTGGGAGAAATAACCACTGACGGACTTGTATCCACATTGAATATGATAAGAGCAGGAAGGTCATTTAAAGAACCAGAAATTTCTGCTGAAATTGGAAAATATTTTGAAAATCAATTAAATGATAGCGAAAGATTAGCTTTGGCAACATTTCTAAGTGCATTAAGAGATATTACTTCAGGAAAACCGGCAGAAGATGCACCGGATCCAGGTGATGAGAATATAGAAATTGATGCAAATGATCAAGAAAGAGAAGAGGTTCGACCTAGAAAATCTTCAAAGCCTGCTTTGCAACAAAAACAACAACGCGAAAGGCCACAACCGCCAGGACAAATGTCAAGAATGTCAAAAGGAACAGAAGATACAAGTCCTCCAATTCAAGTCGGCCCAAGAAATAGTCAATTAGCTGAAGAATATAGAACACATATTCGATCTCTTTTGATAAAATAATATAAATGCAACATAAAATTGTTTTATATAATGGAATGGAAGTTGAATGTGGTGACGAATTTTTAAAAATAGTTCGTCACCATTTTAATAAAGAGCCGAAAGAAGATGTTTCGGAATTAGAAATCTCTGAATTTATAAAAGAAGCATTTTCCCAGGCAATAAATAAGGGATATGCAGAGATTGAGGAATCTAAAAAATGACTGCCCTTGGAGGGCATATAAGTCATTTGTATGAAGATTTAGATCTTAGATTTCGAGACTTAAAAACAATTTTTAAAATTCTTGGACATGCAGATATTGATACATATGAAAAAGTCGATGGGCAAAGCTTATTTGTTGGATGGAACTTCGTTGAAGACAAACTAATCGTTGCAAGAAACAAAGGGAATATAAAAGATGGCGGACTTGATCATTATGGACTTTCTTTAAAGTTTGGAGATCGGCCAAAAGTTGAAGCTTTATTCCTTGGTGCCTATGAAGCTTTATCAAAAGGAATAAAGCTTTTAGATTATAATTCTAAAGTCCAAATATTTGGGAGCATGGGAAACATTTGGTTTCCGATAGAGATTATAAACCCAGATCTTCCAAATACGATTCATTATGATTCTAAATTTATTATATTTCATGAATATAGTCCAATGCTATTTGGTATAGATGGAGAACAAATTTCAAATGCCCTTCCAAGAAATTTAGAATGTTTAGAAAAATTAATTTCAAAAATAAACAATGTTGAAGGATGGACAATTGTAAAATCAAAGAAGTTTCCACTTGTTTCAATTGATGATTCCATTCCAAGTAATGCATGTTCTAAAATAGATGAACTTATAAAACAATACAATATTGCAGACAATTCTACAATTCGAACATATTTGTCTACTGTTCTATTGATTGATATGAAAAGATTCATCTCTGTACCTGAGCATATTCGAATAAGCGCTTCAAAGTCGCTTGTAAAAATGCCTGGGGCACTCTCTGCAAAAGCCTTGATCGAGCTTGGAGATGTAAGCACAAAAAAAGCTATAAAAGAAATGATAGAGCAAGAAAAAAATATCATTTCAAAACTAATGGGTCCAATTGAAAATATTGTAAATAAATTTTCTTGTTCTTTTTTGTCTAAAATAAAATCTGAATATATTCAAAATATCGAAGATGAATCAAATAGAATAATTAAAGAATATGAACGATGTTCTTCCATTATTAAAAAAGAAGAAAATAGCAAACATTTAGATTTATTAAATTTGATGGATTCAAAAATTGGAAATGGAGATAAGAAAATTACACTAGAGGGACTTGTATTCAAATATACAAATAATAAAATATATAAAATAACAGGTGCTTTTGCTCAAATGAATCAAGTCATAGCCGCAATTCGTTATAGTGACGAATCTCGCATAAGAAATAAAACAAATGTTCCATTGTCATTATTTATGATTGCAGGCTAATATATTAAAAACTTCTTTTGAATTTATTTCTTTTGGCATATATTTTTCAAAAGAATTGAAGTCATTATTTTTAATATATTCTCTCATTTTTGTTCCACTTATTTGAGTTGTTTCATCTCTTGATATAGAGATTATTTTTAATGAATTTGTTCCCAAGATATTTGGACATATTTTTGACAACACTTGATCGCTAAATTTAGAAGAATCATCTTTGTCAGAATAAATTGAAAATGAAAAAGGAGATGATTTATTTTGATCTCTTAATTTTAATATTTCAAAAACTCTTTTGATGGGAGAACTTTCTAAGAATATTGGGTCAACATTATTTGGAAGAATTTTTAATATATGATTCTTCCAAATAATTGCCATATCAGAACCTTTTATTATGTCTCTATCAAGCAATGAGACTATCAAAATCAATCTGTCGCATTCTTTAGACGCTCTTTCAATCATGTTGAAATGTCCTATATGAAAAGGCTTGAAGGAGCCACAAAAAATTCCATATTTATAATTTTCTACCATTGGCATTAGTTTATATGTTATACTTATATAGAGTGCTATGGGAAACAATAAGAAAAATGCAATATGTGCAGGTTGTGTTGTTTTCAGAATGAATGAGAATGGCGGAATCGATTTTCTTTTAGTTAAGCACGAAAAAGATAAGAATAATAGATATGGATTTCCAAAGGGACATTTAGAAGAAAATGAATCTATTGAAGAATGTGCTGTTCGAGAGACATGGGAAGAAACTGGGGTCGTTGCCCGCGTTTTATATGAACTATCCCCCGTATTTACGTCCAATGATAAAGAAAATAAAATTGTTCATGTTTTCTTGGCAAAACAATTAAATCCACAACATGGAATATCTAAAAAGATTGGAGAAATATCTGAAGTAAAATGGTTTTCAATCGAAAACCTGCCAGAAATTTATCAATATCAAAAGCCTTTAGCCAATTATGCAAAAAACATAATAATAAGAAATATGGGTTAGTGGCAATATTTATGATTATGTTAGACCAGAAAGAACAACTTCTTAGAGATTTTTTAAATGAAACATTAAAGGAGTATGATGGTGGAGATGATTATGGAGGAAGTGGCGGTCAAGGAGTTTCTGATGATTTTATAAAAGGTATATTTGATGCCTTTATTGATCCATTAAGGCATACAGCAGCATTTGTTGAAAGATTTTCATCAGAAGTACAAAAGTTTGCCGGAAAATTGTCTGAAGATGTATTGGCATTTAGTATTCCTGGATATAAGGCGAATTATTCAAAATTTGAAAGACAACATAATGAAAGATTAAATTCTATTCAAGACAAATATAAAGAAGTCTTTGCAAGAACTGAAGCAAATTTATTTACTGGAGATGCTGCTCTTATGGCATTTTTGTTTTCTCCTTACAAATATACAACTGGCCGCATATTGAAAACTGTTCCTCAAACTGCTCTAAGTCTCATTGATATGTTTGCAGGAGGAAATCCAAGTGTAAAGCAAATGACCGATCGGGCACGAGAAGTGACCGGAAGATTTGGACATATTGGAAGAATGCGTGGTGGTCCATCTTCTCCAAAACCTATAGCAATTGATGTTGGGGCAAAAAAACCTATTGCCGAACCTGCTATGAAACATTTTAAATGGAGAGAGCAAAAAAAACAACCAAAAGGTCAAGATTATAGTCGGAGATTTTATGGAAAAACTCATGATGAAGCCTTTATTGGAAGAAGAGATGAAGAAATAATTCAAGAAGGAATAAAAGAACTTCTTGGAAAGCTTGTTGGCGCATTTAAAAACGCTCCCGAATTAGAAAGGGCATTTGAAGAAAGTCCACTTGCTCAAAAAATGCAAAAAGATGCAATCGACATGACAGAAGAATACGTTTCTGGTGTTGTAGAGATGACGAAAGAGCATATAGATTCTTTGAAGAGTACAGAATCTCTTGACAAAGCAACAGGTGGCAAGTTTTCTACCTTAATCCAAAAAAAAGGGAAAGATGAAACTAAAAAAGTTGCACAATTGGTTGTTGGGAGCAGCAAGAAGGGGATTAAAGATATTGCCATTCAAAACATGACAGAAAAAATGAATGGTATGCCTGAAGGTCTAAAGAAAATTTATCAATCTGGTATTAAGCAAATAGAATCTTTGTGATATACTTTCTATATGAAATCAGGACTCTATATATTTACCAATAATGTAAATAGTAAAAAATATGTTGGACAAAGTAAGGATATAAAAAAAAGAATAAAGCAACATTTTATGCTTGCTGAAACCCCTTCAAAAAATCGTTTTGATCAATTGATTCATAGGTCTATTAGAAAGTATGGAAAAGAAAATTTTTCATATGAAACTATTGAATGTGACTTTAATAATCTTGATCAAAGTGAAATTAATTTAATTAAGGAACTTAATTGCGTTTCTCCAAATGGGTATAATATTGAACATGGTGGATATGGCCAAAAAAGACTAAATGAAGAAACAAAAGAAAAAATTTCCAATTCTAGAAAAGGAAATAAAAATCCAAATTTTGGAAAACCAAGATCAAAAGATGTTTGTTTGAAGATTTCAGAAGCTCAAAAAGGAAATAAAAATCATAGATTTGGAAAAACAAATACAAAAGAGCATAACGAAAAAATTTCCAAGGCTCTCATTGGAACCATAAAAACTGAAGAGCATAAAAAGAAGTTGGCTACTTCTCAATTGGGTAAAAAAGTTTCTAAAGAAACAAAAGAAAAAATTTCTAAAAAGCTTTTGGGAAGAGAATTAACAAATGAACACAAAAAAAATATTTCTAAAAACCAGGGTGTAAAACTTGGAGAATCTAATCATTTTTGTAAAATTACAGAAAAAGATGCAATAAAAATAAAAAAACTATTGAGTGAAAATTTTAAAATATCTGAGATTGCTGATATTCTTATTATTAGCAAAGATATAGTTTATAATATTAAGACTGGAAGGTCTTGGAAACATATATGATAAATAAAAAAGAAAAGAAATGGAATGGGAATTCAGAAATTTGCTATCAGAATGATTCTGAAATTCCTTTTATTGAGATCCCTGTCGGAGAAACGATCCCTGATAAATTATTTATTTGGGAATATAAAAATACAGGAGAGTTTGAACCCGGCCCATCTGGTGAAGATGTTCCTATCTGCGATACAAATATTCACATTTATTTCAATTATGGTGTAGCTAAAAAAGTATTAAGTCCAGAACTTCTTGATCAAGTTCGTGTAGCTTTTGGGCTTGATCCGCTTGATAAAGCTACAAAAAAAGGAAAAGAAATTACAGATAGAGTTATAGCAAATGCCGAAAAGAAACCAATAGAGAGCAATTAATTAAATAATCTATTTTGTATACCTCAAAACCTCCAATTTGGAGGTTTTCTTTTTTAGGGTAGGAATAAATGGTCATTGACATAAAACAAATTATGTGATATGAACGACCTGAAATGACTTCCAGCAAAAAGAAAACTGTTAAAAAAGAATCTAAACCAAAAAAGCCTGTTGAAATTAATAATAACCCTTATAAGCTTACTGTTACCAATAAAACAGACTTAAGAAATCTATTTTATGGAGGAGAAGAAGTTGTCTTAAAGCTTAAAAAATCAAAAAAGATTGAGATTCAAAATAGAGCAAGATATGAGGCAGATTATGACAATTTTGATGGATATGATTTCTATAACATTGAGAGAAATGTTGCCATGTATTTTGGAGAGATAAAGGGAATTATAAAAATCCCAAATCCAAATTTTGATTTTTCTAAAGAAAATGGAATTTTTGTAGAAACCAAATCTGACTCTCATTATGAAGATGGATATTCAATTTTTATTAGAGCTGAAAATTTAGAAATTATAGATGTTAAAAAACCTATTGAGATTTTAGAGGTTCCAGGCATTAATATTCGTTTTGATGGAAAAAAATTAATAGCAAAACAGAATGACAATACATGTGAAGATGACGCACAAGAAATATCGCCAGAACTTATAAGTACAATTGCTTCCGTTAGAAATTATTATTATGAAGGCTCTCCAAGCCCAGATAAAGGGAAAATGGAATTTATGAATTTGGAGATTTTCTTTTCGTCAGATTCTATTGAGTTAGGTTGTTGGGGAACTATTTCGTTTATCGATTTAGATAAGATTCTTGATTGGTGTGCGGATAGATTATGGGGAAAATAATAAAATATTAAATCTCAAAAGCCTCCAAATTGGAGGTTTTTTTATTTAAGGTAGAAAGACATTGCTTAGCCCATACTTATCATTATAGAGGTTTATTATGGCAGATAGAACATTATTACTTGCAGGATTGATTGATGACGATGATTTAGAATTTGCTCGTCATAAGGTTGTTGAAAGCTATGAAGAACAATTTGAAGAAGATCGAAAGCATATTTCTGAAAATGTTTCATTTATAGAAGAAGATGAATATAGATTCCTCAAATTGCTTGGCGAAGAAAAAGAGGAAAACAACGATCATTTAAAGTCGATTAATGAAAGCATAATGCCTTCTGGAATTGGTGGCTACGGCCCAGGATTTGTAAATCAATCAAACGTATCCAGCTATTCTCCATCTCAATCTGAAGCATTTGGACAGATTATTGGCGGAGGATATTATCGAGAAAAATATAAAGATTTATCTGATGCAAAATATCTTCTTTTTAAAAAAATTGCAGAATCAAATCCTGGGGCTTTTAGGCCAGGCTCTAAAACAATAAATGAAGAAGATCTTCCTGAATTTGATGAGAATTTTAATCCAATTTTATCTGAATCTGACATTGACAACAGATATTCACTATTTGAATCAGAATCGGGTGGTAAATTGCATAATGGAGAAATGGCGGTTCAAGGTGGAATAGGCCCAGGATTTAAGGCATATGATGGAACATGGAACGAAGTGAAAAATCCATATGCTGGAGCTGATTCTGGTATGTCTCGTTGGTATTTGGAGGAAATGAAAGAACAGCCCGATCTTCCAGGAGAAATAGAGGATAGGGAAGATATTAATTATTTTGAAGAAGAAGGTGAGCTTCCAAAAGTTTTCAATTTTCCTGATATGCAACTTTCTTATGTTGGAATTGAAAAAGTAACCGGAGCTAGTGTTTATGAAATTAGCAATGATGAATCTGTAAGAATTGGAATAAGCAAGGATGGCGAAGAATGGTATGCCACTGCACAATCTGATGATTTCGGATTAGATGCTGAAGAATGGGGAGAAACCCCAGAAGAAGCAATAAGAAATGTTATTGCCTCTATATATAAAGAAGAGCCATTGCTTGAAACTGTTGAAGGAACTGACGGAAATTCATGGCATTATAGAAGAACGGGAACTTCTGGTAATTCAAATATAAATTATCGTGAAAATGGCAAACCAACAATGCACCCAGAAGCCACTGAAGACGAAGAAGAAAAATATCCTAATCTTTATCCTGGATTGCCTGGATGGATGCCATACAAAGCCGACCCAACCAATCAAAAAATAAAAGCTAAAATGGAAGATGTTTTAGATTTTGGTGAAGAAAATGCAGAAGATGATTTTCTTGTTAAGTTTATAAATAAAAATTCAACTCACAAAAAACCTAAAAAGGTAAAATAAAAATGAGTAGATATAAAGATAGACTTTCAGGCGGTCTTGCTGACAATTCTATTCCAAGCGATTTCAATAAAGCTGATTTAAAGGATGGAATAAGTCATGAAATGGAGCATACAGACGATCCAAAATTGGCAAGAGAAATTGCAATGGATCATTTATCAGAAGATCCACTTTATTACAAGAAATTAAAAAAGATTGAAGAATCTGTTAGAAAATTTACAAGATCATTTGTAAACGAAATGTTTTATGTAACAAAAAGGATTCCTCAGCAATTAATAGACGATTTAAAAGAGAGAGGATTAGATATTGCTCATTTTGGCCCATCTTATGGGTGGAATCCAAAAACTGATGGATTGACAGCAAATCAAATTGAGGCTATTGTAAGTGTCTTAGAAAGAAGGATAGAAGATGAAAAAGAACTTTCGCCGGAAGAATCTGCGTCAAACTATAAAATTGAAGATTTGGCTATTGCGAATGTACTTGGAAATAAAAAGGATCCAGCGACAATTCAAAAAGCCAAAATATTGAATATGTCTTATTTGATTGATGATGTAAAAGATTTGGTAATTGCTGGCCAGAGTTTTAATGAACATTGGGACCAGCATCTTGATAAGGTTCTCGACCCTGGACAAGATTTTCCTTGGAATAATGAAGAAACTCCAAAAAAAGATGATAATCCATTGGATCCTTATGGAGATGCAAATTCTACTTTAAATAAAACTCAAATAAGTAGCCCTCCTTCAATTTCAAAAAATCAACGAGCTGGGGTCTCTCGCGGAAGCGGCCGAACAAGTGGCGGAAGAGTCCCAGGAGGGACAAGGCAAGGATTTCACGGATGATACTAAAAGAATATATTTTTCAATTTTTAATTGAAGGAAGAATTCAAGATGTTCAAAAAAAATATCCGAATGTAAATATTGATCTTTTGGCGAAAGGCGATCCGTCTTCGTCAAACAAGTATATTGAATGGATGGCCAAACAATTAAATTCTGATAATAATTTAGATCTTGAAGAAGTCATTACTGCTATTCAGTTATTCGATAAAATCTCAAATAGAATTCAATCAAATAAAAAAGATATTAATAATTATAAATCATTTGAAGAATTGATTAAATTGATTGATTCGGTTCCTCTTCAATCAAAAACAGCCGAAAAAAAGACTAGCAAAATTAAAGGCTCAACAAAGATTGGAGAAACTGAAGAATATTTTGTTTATAGAATTGATACACATGAAGCATGCACCTTAATGGGAAAAGGAACAAAATGGTGCATTACAGAAAAAAATCCCTCAATGTGGAACAATTATACCAAAGGGCAAATTAAATTTTATTTTGCAATTAAGAAAAGTCCTAAAAATGACAATTTTGATAAAATTGCAATGTCTATACCATTAGATAAAGAATTCGATAATAAAATTAGACTATTTGATGCACAAGATATTCAAATAGAAAATAATGTTGATTGGAAGGAAATTGTTGATGTTGCATTAAATAACCTTCCAGAAGTTCCTGTTTCAATTTCTCAGAAAATTGAAACAGGAAATGATGTATCAGATGAAGAAATTGCAAAATTTTTAGAGGATGATTTTTTTGATCAATATGTTTTTGCAATAGAACATCTTGGAGAAAAAAGAGTTATAAATTCATTTCAGTATGCTTGGCCAAATTCTAAATATGGAATGCTAATGATTGGAATTTATGAAAGTCATTATGGAGATAATAATAAAAATCCAATAGATATATCTAAAAATAGAAGTGGAGAACTTTTTATAAAAGACAAATTAACTGATGACTTATTTAAATTAAGATATAAGGACCGAATTGAATATTTGAATAATTCTGGTCAAATTAGCAAAAAGACATGGCCAGCCATTGAATGGGCGAATGGAACACAAGTATGGATGATAGATGGAAAATACCATAGAAAAGACGGTCCTGCTGTTAGAAGAAATGATGGCGAAAAAAAATGGTATATTAATGGAAAACTCCATCGAGAAGATGGACCAGCTGTTGAGAAAAAAAATGGTATAAATATATGGTATATCAATGGAGAACAACATCGTGAAGATGGTCCTGCTGTAGAATATCCAACCGGAGATAACGAATATTGGCTCCATGGAATCATTTATAGCGAAAAAGATTATTGGAAAAAGATAAATGGTTAAATTAAAGTCAAAATAATAAACATTTTTCATAAATAGACTAAACTATAATTATGAAATTACATCAGACAGTAATCGATAAATTAGTTAGAACATACGACCTTCACGGTGGACGCAAAGACAACAATAAGCTTATTCAAGAACTTTTAAGATTGGACCTTACTCCATATCAACAAAAAGAGAATCCAAAAGCACAAAGTTTTCTTGTCCTAACCGAGACTTTGGTCGCTGCGCAACAAGCAAAAAAATAAAGAGATAAATGTCCAAATTATATACAATTGGACAGATTTTATATATTATCTCTCCAAAAACCCAAACAGTAATTCCTGTACAAGTGCAGGAAATAAATCAAAAGACGACTATTGAAGGAGAGAAAATTTCCTTTTTGGTAAGGGAGCCTGAAGGGAAATCTCTTTATAATTTAGATGAAATTGATGGGCAAGTTTTTACTAGTCCTTCTGACGTTGCAAAAACATTAAAGGAAAATGTCAATAAGTCAATAGATCAAATGATTTCAAATGCTTGTGAATTGGCAAAGAAAAAATTTGACGCTCCTTCTGAATCAGAAAACCATATAATGGTAAAAACAAAACCTTCGCCACCGCCATTGCCAATTCCTCAAATTCAAGAACTTAAATCAAATGAAAAAATTGCGGAAGTAGAAGTCATTGGGCACGATGGGAAAACTCATCTTCAAAAACAAAAAATTAGAATTCATCCAAATAGCTTGACAATGTAAAATCTTATTTTATTAATTAAAATAACCGGCAAATGCCGGTTATTTGTTTTTAATCAATTCTAAATTTAGAATCCTTTAACTTTCCAACTATATTCTATACCTTTTCCATTTATTTCATCCCAAATTTGAGGAATTGGGGTTCCATCACCGACTCTCCATCCTACAGGACCACAAGAAAGGCCATACTTCTTCATAAGATATATTGCAACACCTTTCCATATTCTTTCTCCAGGATCTGAAACGCGAGAATCGTCTCCTTGTCTATGTGCATGAATGAATTCAATCTTTCCTCCATGCTCTGCAACAAGATTTATATAGTATTCGCAAAGATGAATGGCTGCCAGTATCTGTCGATCAGAAACCGGTCTAAATAAGTCCTCATAGGTTTTGCCAGCAGCCCTTTCTTCTTTAGAAAGGCCAAAAGATTTTGGCTCGCCTATAACTCCTGGCTCCCTCCCAGAGATTTCAACTCCAATATCCCATTTATTTAATGCATGTCCATGACTCATTATTAATGTTGGATCATTCAGAAGAACAATATCTGCATTTTTGATAATGGCTCCATGAGAAGGAATATTGATGCAGGTTTCTGGTTTAATAATATGAACGGCCATTTGATGTAATGTTATTCCCTTAACATTTTTCCATTCTCTTTTGCCGTCAGGAAGCCCTCTCTCTTTTGTTCTTTTGGCCTTTCTTAAATCATGAAAAACAAATTCTTCTTTTTCATCTTTGGCACCAACTTCTTCATCGTCGTCATCGGCTTCAATTGAATTTATTGGTCTTGGTTTAAAATTCAATTCTTCTTTTGGTTCAACAATCTTGTTATCGATTTTTTGTTGTGGAAAATATCCTTTTATTTTGTCTAAAAGACTTTGATTTGTCATACTTTTATAAATATGCCGAATATGGTAATATTTAAAGTACAGGACATCATGAAAACACCATTAAATGAAATAGAACAAGATAGTTTAAGAAATCGTGGAATTTTAGGACAAAATGAAATTGCATATCGTGAAAACAATTTTACATATGCAGAAGATGTTCTTTCCTCTAAAAGAAGAATGATCAACACTTCAAATATCGTAAACGAAGGCAAAAATCTTCTTTTGGGCTAGAGAACCATGTTTAGATGTGGTACAATCATCGCATGTCGTTTAAAGAACGAATAAAAAATTTCGATTGGAAACAAAATTTTCTACATTTATTAGAGATTGCTTCAGATGCAAGTGAGGTTTTAATTCATTTAAGAGATGATCCAAAACCTTCTGATTATGTTTCAATCTCATTAAAAGTTGCGAATTCATGGTTTCATCATTCTGAAAAAATTAAAGGTCACCCTTTTAAGGGATGGCATTTAGTTGAAATTTGGGAATATAAAGATTTCTTATATGATATTTCTAAAAGAAATTATCCAAATAAAATTGTTAGAGATAGTAATGACATTAAATCATTAATTATAGAAATTGATGGAATTAAATTTGGATGGGAGGATTTTGGAAGTGGAGAAGGGATAAATGGTCCTTATGTCCAAAATCATATTGAACGAGAAACATATATGAAAGTTCTCGGAAAAATGGTTTGGGAAAATATTGGAACATCATCTTGCGAATTGGGAAAAAAGAAAGGAATTGTTGAAGATGTTTGGGAAGCAGGTGTTTCTGTATTCCGCCCAGATCGTCAAGAGAATGTTCACAAAAGCCAAGTTGCCGAAGGAATTCTTGAGCGATCAAAAAAATTCTTAGAAAAAGGATATAACAGAAGCATCATGCTTTATGGAGATCCTGGAACCGGGAAAAGTAGTGCAATGAGATATATTGCAAGAGAATTTGGAAAAAATTCTCTTAGAATAAATGTTGGAGATTTAGATCATTTGAACCCAGAAGATATTCTTTTGGCGATTGAATTATTAAATCCTTCAACGCTAATGATTGATGATTTTGATCGAACTCAAAACTCAACAAAATTGCTAAGTGCTCTTGAAGGGTTTAATAATACCCTTCAATTATTAATGGTTTCTGTAAATGATGTTCAAAGCTTAGAGCCTGCTGTTATTAGGCCAGGAAGATTTGATGATATTATTGAAGTAAAAACTCTTGATGAAAACATTATTAATGAATTAATTGGTGATGGACTTCCTGAAAAAATCAGAGATCGATTAAAAAGGCTTCCAATAGCTTTCATTGTTGATTTCCACAAAAGAAGAGAGGTTTTGGGATTGGAAGAATCACTAAAAGAAGTTGTTGAACTTGAAAAAAGACTTAGGAAAATAGATTCTTCAATTAATGGAGAACTCGCTCCGGCTCAGATTGAAAAGAAGAAAAAGAAGAAAAATAAATTTAAATTGTTATTAAATGAAAATGGAAATATAAAGGAAGTTTTTGATGAAGAATGAAGTCAAAATTCCAATGAAAATGAAGCTTATTATAGCAATGAGAATAGAGGGAGTTATTCTTTATACCTTTTTTTCAAGTTTGGGCATTTCCTTAGCTTCTTTTAGCTTGGCAGGACATTCTATATTTTCCTTATTGGCTTTATGTTCTGCGACTTCTATTTCGGCATTTTTATCTGTTTCTTTATTCTTATTGTCCTATTGGCAAAAGGTAAAAATAAAAAATAAAAAAGAAATTGAATTTCCTTTCTTGCCAGTCATTCTGCCAGATATTGATATAGAAATTGTCCCTTTGAGTAAAAATGAAGACAAGAAACAATAATGTTGAGCTAATAAATAAATGGTTGGCTTGGCTTACTTCGCCAGATCACGGGTTTACATCTCATCAGATAGGTCGGGCTCAAGAGCTATGGGATAGCGTGCCAGTCTTTTTTCAGGGCCCACCTTCAGCAATGGCGGGCGAGGATAAATGCCTCTGCCTTACTTGGCGCACAGATCCTTGGACATTATCGATTGAAATTGATCAAGAAGGACTTCCTTCTTGGTTTGCTTACAATACTACAGATCAACAGTATTTTGAGACAGAAGCTGAAATCCGTAATTTGTTTGTTAGTCAATGACCTTGAGTTTCAATTGGTTTTATGATATGGTGAACTATGGACATGCAAAAATATCCAAGGACTCCTCATTTACCATGGTCCGAAGGAGCCACGTCGGATGATAAAATATTAAAATCAATTAATCATTTTATTGGGCAAGAAGTTGTTGTAACAGAAAAACTTGATGGGGAGAATACATCAATTTATTCTGATGGAAAAACCCATGCAAGATCGTTGTCTTCAGCCTCTCATCCTTCAAGAAACTGGGTTCGGCAACTTGCCGCAGAAATTGCATATAAAATTCCTTCAAATATTCAAATTGTTGGAGAAAATCTATATGCAAAACATAGCATATATTATTCTCAGCTTCCAAGCTATTTCATATGCTATGGTGCATTTATTGAAAATGAGGGCCATCCATGCGAGGAATGCAACGGCGATCGTGGAAAAATAATTGTCAGATACCAGACAGGTGCAGGTGGAGAGTCAGAATATTGGGAAGGTTGCCGTCTTTGCAATGAAACAGGAAAGCAGAATAATCAAATTTCTGCTTTAGATTGGGATTCTATTGATAGCTTATGCAAAACCTTAAATATTGAAATCGCTCCAATATTGTATCGAGGAATATGGAATGAAAAAATAATAAAAAAACTATATCCAAGAACATCAAGTTTTGGAGATATTTCTGAAGGTTATGTTGTCAGAACAGTTTCTAGTTTTAGAAAAACAAATTTTGATAATCATGTAGCAAAATTTGTCAGAAAAGGCCATGTAACAACAGACGAGCATTGGATGCATGGCCAAATTGTTCCAAATAAGCTTAAATGAAAATGGCCTCAATTGAGGCCATTTTCAAAAATCTAATGTAATGCGTTCGATTCTATAGTTTACTCGTTGTGGTCCCCATTTGGCCTTTCGAGTAGCGGCGAAATCCCATAGCAGTCCGCCGCGATACCATTTCCATGCTGGCTCGGCCCAACCATAATACAATCCTGGCCGCGCAATACGTGCTGAATTTTTAAATCCTTGTTCGATCCTTGTTAGTGCTTTTTCTGCCGTTGAATAAATTCCAAGAAGTTGTGATTTATCAAAATTCCATGCATCTGGCCAAGTATGAACTTGATATACATAGGAGGAATTATTCGACATTTATTCTATAATCCTCTAAAAGAGATTCAAGAGAACCCATAATGAAAATATGATTATTCCGTTTTTTATATTCTTTGACAGAATTTTTATATTCTTCTGAAAAGTTATGATATTTATGGTCCGAGTTATCAAGTTCATTTCCTGTAAGGGCTAATAAAATGACTCGCTCAGCATAAACTGTTATTTCAATTATTTCATTTGGAGGGATTCGGAATAAATCTCGAACATATAAGAATTCGTCCCACGGACCAAATTCTTCAAGATTTTCTCCATAAGAATCCATGTTTTGTAGAGCTTTATCAATAATAAAGCCTTCTAAATCTTCAATATTTGGGCTGTGCCCTTCTTCAAGAAATTTGAATAAATAATTTTCAGCTAAACTTTGTACAGCTTCAATTGCAGAATTAAAAGAATCATCTGGTGGGACGCCTATAGCAACATAAGACGAATAGCTGGTCTCGGCATATCCCATATGCATTATAATTGTATTTGTTTTCATGGAACCTCGATTTGCTCGACCAACTTAGCATAGCCTTGCTGTTCCACCATAAACTTGACAAAGCCTGGAGTGTTTGTCTCACCGATGATTCGGCCTTTGTCGTCTAGGTCTTCTGACATGTTTTCAACAGGTGACATTGGCAGCATCGCCAATGTGGCTTTTGTAGCCTTGACGCAGTCAGGTTCAATATTGTGTGGTGTAATTGCGATCTTCATTCTTCTCCTTTTGAATTTTTTATTTCTTGGCGTACTTGCATAAGAATTTTTCCAAGACGATTATCTCCAACGCCTTTGCAGATTCCCCAATAAACATCTCCCCAATTATTTCCTTCTTCAATTTCTAAATCTTTTGTTCCAAGTAATAAAACTTGATACATTGAATCATTTTGATATTTTTGGCGAGTTAAATCAAGCATTACCGACTCTTTAATCTCCTCCCAATCAGGACGCATTGTTATTTTGCGCCCTTCGCGCTTCGCCTGGCCAGGAGACGCGAGTTGTTGAATTTTCTCTCTTTCAGATAGATTTAATGTTTTTGCAGCCTGATAAGCATGTTCAGTAGATGGATATTCAACACCATCTAAAGTTACTTTGACAGGTGCAAAATTAGAAAGCCATCTATAATTTCCGCTAAAAGATTCAATTTTAGTAATTTCAGTTTTCATTTTTCTCTCTTTTTAGTCTTCAAATTCAAGAACTGTTAATTCTTTTGGATCAACAAGAATCTTGATAGTTTTCAGTTAGATTGGCGCATGTTTGATATTGTTCTAAAAAACATTGATCATTCATGTTTTGAAGAGCCCACTTTCAGAACACCATTTGTCAAACGCCTTTTTACGCTCAATCTCGCTGGTGGCGTACCCTACATTCTCATGTGGATATATGGTTTGTGTTTTGATGATTTCAAGGAGCCCATCCAGATTTGACCATTTATAATGTCCGTAATACCTAATGATGTATGAGTGTATACTGCGATTCGCATCCGCTGCGCAGCGGGATGGATAGGTTCGATGGGCTGACCCACAGATGGGACATTTTAGTCGTTTTGTGGTCTCATTCATGCTCATGTTTTAAATCTCGTGCAACAGATGAAAAAATATCAAATTCACTCATTGCATGCTTAAATGGATGTTCTTCTTCATGAGTATAAGAATAGCACTTAAGAGAAAAGACAACGATTGGCTGCCCTTTTTTATCTGCTACTGCTGCAATTGCTGATGGGGCAGCAACCCCAAATTTAGACTTCCATTTAATTGAAAGAATGTCTTTGATATCATCAGGAACTTTTGGCAGCTCCATTTCCTGAAGAGTTTCAACAGGAAGGTTTTGAGTGGTATGATCAAAGTGGCCTTGGTTTAGTAGGGCGAGCATGATTAAAGGATAGCCCAGTTTAGCCCGATGTCAAGCCCCATCTACGGGTTTAAAAATCCAAAATCCTTCATCATAGAGTCTATAAGCGGCCTAGCTTCAAATATAAATGTTTCAAATCCATTATGAAGAGGAAGTCTTCCTCCATATAGCTGGGAGATGGTAAACCATTCTGCTTCAATATTTTCATCATCAAGGATTGGTTCAAATTCCTGCGGGCAAATACCAATAAAGTTCGTGTAAGAAAAATTCTTCATAGGATTTTCATGAGTATACCCTTTTAAAAGGATAAGCGGCCCATCATACCCTGTTTCTTCTTCAAATTCTCGAATTGCTCCTTCTGCGCGGTTTTCTCCCCAACAAAGAAACCCTCCAATTGTAGAATATACTCCTTCCTTTCTTAAGGCAAGAAGAAATCGGCCAGAATCCATAGCAAAAGTCAGAATACCTGCTGCTTTATTTTTATTATCAACATTTGGTTCTATATATCTCATTATTTATAGATATTGTCAAAAATTGTTTATTTTTATAACCATTTCAATTCTCATAACCCCATTAAAAATAAGATAATTCTCAATTATAGATTTAAGAGATTTCCTCTTTTTGATTTCTTCCCAATATCCTTGCTCTGTAAAAGGATGACTATCTAAATAATAAACATTCATATTACCAGGCCATTCAACAGCAGGACCGTCTTCTCGGTGAAGTTTATTATTTAAATAATGACGCTTTGTTCCAATGGCATCAATAATTAATCCATTTTTCATTAGATAATTCCTTTGTTAGTTTATAGCATTTTAAAATTTGGAAGTCAACAAATTTTTCAGATCTTTACAAGACAAGATTGGTCAATTTCAATAATTTCTTTACCAACCACAACTTCATACCTATAAAGAACTCCAATTGAATTAAAGTCTTTTATTTCTTCTTTTTCAATAACATTCAAAATAATAGCTAATCGATTGTTTCTTCCGGCTTGCCGTTCATTTAGTTCTTTTTTTCTTTTTAATTCTGAACTATAATCTATTTTTACAAGTTCTCCAACACAAAACTTAAGATCTTCTTTCCTTGATGACATATGGTATAATAGGCTATTGTGTTTGAAATAAAAAGAGTTAGAAAAACATTTAAAAACTTAATGATTCTTAGAGAAATGGATGATACCTGTTTTCCAGAAGATTCTTATGCGCCTTTAGGGCTTCGCAAATATTCTTGGTGGTTTGTTTATGATGAAAACAATAAAGCAGTTGCCTATGCTGTAGGTTGTTCTAAAAAAGACAAAAGTTATTTTTTAGCAAGAGCTGGCGTTTTGCCTGAACAAAGAGGGCAAAATATTCAACAAATCCTAATAAATGAAAGAGTTAATATGGCAAAATCCCTAGGTCTAAAGAATGTTATCACCTACACAAGCATCAACAACCCTCCTTCAATTAAGAACTTGAAAAAATGTGGATTTGTGGAATGGGTTGATGCCCCAAATTACTGGAAGACAGAAAATTTTATATCATGGATTCTCAATATTGGCAATTGAAATATTTCTAATTTTTATTAATAATTCTTTATTTTCTTTTAATTCTTCATTTTTTCTTTTTTGAATAATTAAAAGAGCTCGCAAAACAATTAATTTTTTATGAATTTTATTATAATTGTTTCCCAATTTCCATAAAGATTTACCTTCCTATTTTAAGTATCTTCCATCTTTATTGTTATTTCGTTTGTTTCAAAGTTCAATGCGCCGGAAGGACAAAGAACCCAACATCTAGGAATTTTACAATCAGAGGGTTTATAGCAAAATCCATCTGTCATAAAGATTGCAGCATCAAATTTTGAATAATTTTCATTAATCCATAAAGTTGGAACATTGAAGTTTGTTCCTCCACGAGCAACCCGATCTGGGTTTATTTTTTCTCCTTTTCCCCAAGTAAAAATTTTGTCTTCAATAACTTTTGAATCAAAAGGAACAACAATAAACTCTGTATATTCAGACAATTTTCCTAATTCAGAAAAAAACATTGCCAAAGATTCATTATCTACAGAGCCACTTTGATCAATGCAAATGACAATTCTTGCCATTCGCTTTCTTTTTCTTCCTGGATGAATATATGGATATCTTTTATTTATTCTCTTTAATGATGATGTGTATTCAATTGTGCAACTATTTCCAATGAAATTTCTTAATAAGTCTTTCCAGTCAACTGTTTCCTTAATTGACTCAAGAATCTTTAATTGCATTTCATTCGATACACTTCCCCAATGATTGCTTCGACTGCACATATCGGCAGAATCTTGAATAATTCTTTTTATGTTATTTTCAATAAATTCCTTTTCTTCAGACGAAATACCATCAGAAGGAGCCCAGCCTTCATGATCATCAGCTGTTCCAATAATATTTGCATTTAATAATGATTCAAAAATATCACGATTATTATTGATTTGTTCATAATACCAATCAGCCGATTCTCCTTTTGGCCAACTAATCACAAGATCTTTAAATTGTTCTATTTGGCTTAAAGTTTCTTGGCTGTAAAAATGCTTATATTCTTCTGGTATTTCTATCCACTTTCCAGGAATTAGCCCGCCAGGAGGAAGTCTTTTTTCGTCAATTAAAGAATTGATTGCAAAATCAGTTGCAAAATTCCAAGCACGATCTAATTTTCCATTTAATATTTTTGCTCTTGAAGTAGTATGATTAAAAATAATATGCAAAAATTCATGGATTAGAAGTCCTTGTCTCTCTTGCCATGATAAATTATTAAAAAAATCTTCATTATAATATAATATCATTTTTCCATTTTGAATACAAACACCAGCAGTTTCAAGTTCTTTTGTTTTGAATTTGTTTATATTCGCTGATATGTGACCATAAAATGGTTCATCTATACTAAATTTTGAAAGAGTTTTTTCAAAATCATACTTATTCCATCTTTCACCCTTTATTTCTTCATCTTTTTTTTTCATTGAGTTGTCGCGGCAATCATCATGTCTGAAACATAATTTGAAAGAAGTTGGATATTTTCCATTTTTGTCTCAACAACTGTTAGCTTATCCCAAAATGAAATTTGTAACTCTGGCTTTAATATTCTAAAGAATTTAGATATATTTTTTGCTTGAGGCTTGGTCCACGGTTTTATTTTTTTATCTATACAATTATCAACAACTTTACTTATCGCAAGATTTAAGTGCTCTACTTGAAATTGAGTTAATCTATCTTCATTTTCTTCAAATCTATCAATAATATCTTCTGCTGTAATATGTTCAAATGGCCTTAGCAAGTATTGTTTAAACAACCCAGCAGAATGAATTCCGACAAAGCCAGAACAAACTGCAATAAATAATGATGAACTTTTATTTATATTTTTTGCTAGATCTGGATTGTTTTGGAAAACTGATGAAAGTCTCGTCCATGATCTTCTAGATGGGATTACATCATAGCTATTCTTTGTTGGTTCTTTTTCTAGCTCTGAAGGATTTATTCTTATAAAGTCAAGAATTGGTCGATAAATATCACCTTCATTTTTTCCCCATTCAATCCATTCTTCTACTGAAGGATCAATATCTGCTATCCAAAAACGATCATATATAGCCGGATCAATATTGTTTACGCTATAATTTGAACCATGCTTTCCTCCATTTATTGCAGAGTAAATTCTACAATCTTCATGAATCATCCTTCCTTGAATGGAACGGTCTAAAATAAGCTCCATCGCAGCCTGTTGGACTTCTTTAGAGCTTCTATCAAACTCATCTAAGAAAAGAACACATGGAGTTTTAGTTGCGCGTACAAACCAATCAAGTGGCAAGAAGTAAGTGCTTTCTCCATCAATTTTTGGAAGTCCAAGAAGATCTCCTTCAGTTAATTGAGATAATCTCCTATCAATTACTGGAAGGCTAAAATCTTCAGCAATTTGCTTTATAACGCTACTTTTTCCTATTCCATGCTTTCCTCGAATAAGGACTGAAATATTATTAGGAAGCATTTTTGCTACCTTTTTGAATGTTATAAAGTCCATATCCTATATTATTTTGTTGAAACCTAATTTTGCAAAAATACTGTTTAAAAGTTCTCTATTAGTATTTCACGAATATATTTGCGCAAATTGGCTTCTTCCATTCCTCCAACCTCTCCAGATGAGCAGCTTTCATTTCCATTTAAAGAATAAGAAGGATAACCCCATCCCAACCCAACAAATCCCATTTTTGCAGCTTTCTTTTTCTTCTTCTTTTTTTTCTTTTTATAATATCGATTTTCAAAAATATCTTCCATATTACTAATTACCAACCGAATCATCAAATTTAGCTTTTTTTAATTCTTTTGATTTGATATCTTCCATTGAAATAATTGTATTTTTTATGTTTTTTATATTGTCTTCTGCATCATCAAGAAGCTTAAGATAATGTTTTTTATAAATATTAAATTTATTGGATGCAGACTTTTCAATTTCAATATCAAATAAATTTCCTTTAGATCTTAAAAGTCTAATATTTGATAATAAAATTTCTTCTAATCCTTTTCTTAGTATTGATTGTTTTTTATATGATTTTAATTTCATGTTAATAAATCTATTTTACTAACTTTATTGAAAATAATATACTAGATTTATGAGCCATTGACAGTCAGCCCAATTTGGGTCAAAAATCTTATAAATGTTCATGTAATAACGATCTTATTTATGGAATTGTAAAATCTAATAAAGTTAGAAGACTTACATTTTCAAAAGATCTTGCTTATTTTATTAAGGGAAAAAATCAAAATCATGAAATTTGGCTTCTTGACTTGGTACAGGTAGGTCTATCAGAAGGTCCTTGTATTTATGGAATAGTTGGCCATAAAAATAGTCTTTTAAGAGCTACAGTTTCATACGAAGAAGCTTTGTTCTTGACAGAAGGATCTAATAGATATATTGAAGGATACAAGATAAGAGGGAAAAAATTAATAGAATAAGTGCTTATAGTTCAAAGGTAGAACATCGAACCTAATGAATTCGAAAATCCTGGTTCAAGTCCAGGTGAGCACTTTTACCATTCCAAAGATTATGATATCATAAATTATGAAATACATGGCTAGAGAACTTTTAAGTGGACAAGAAGTCTTAGATAATTGTCGTGATATTGAGTTGCGAGAATGTAATAACCCAACAGATGCAACTAATTTTACTAAAGAAATAGAAAAACAAGGGTTTGAATTAAAATTAAAAAGACAAAAAAAGATTATAGTAAAATAGTTCTTGTAGAGCTTTTTTTTGAAAGGAAAAAGAAATGAATAGGTTGGCTTTGGCAATCTCTATTCTCGAAATGAATCTTGATGAATGGGAACCAATTCGCCAAAAAGAACTATTTATTATAGTAAATAGAAAAACAAAACAGCAAATTGGATATGCAAAATCTCTTGTGTCTGCAATTTTAAAAGCAAGAGATTTTGAAATGGAAAAATTAAATAGAAAGAAATAATAAAAAAGCCAAGATAAATTTTATCTTGGCTTTAAAATTTTAATTATTGAATTATATTATTTTAAACCAATTTTCAATTTGTTGTTTTTGGTCCATCGAAAGATCACGCCAAATATCATCAAGCTTTTCAATAATCTCGCCTTCATTATCTTCTGAAAGTAACCCAAGATCACGCATAACAATCATTTGTTTGATTGTATTTTGATATAATTGTATATCATCCATTTAGAATTTATTCTTCTTGTCTTTTTGCTTTGAAGTGTTTTAATTGCTTAACCTGGCTTAAAACTGCTTGATATAATTCTTCAGGATCTAATTGATGCGCAGCAGCTTTTGCTTCAACTTTATTTTGAAGATCAGCTGCTAATCTCGCTGCTAATTGCATAACTGCTGCAAGGCCACTTGTTTGTGGCATTTCTTCCTCATCATTTGAACTAAATTCATGCAATGCGCGCATTTCTTCTAAAACGATTCTTTTTAATTTTTCTTTTGAAATTTTGATTGACATAAAAACTCCCTATATTAGTATATATGATCTGCTCATATATATTGTTATATGGGCATCAAGAATAAAGACCTTCCTTTTATTGAATTTTATTCAGAAAAAGAAAAATTTTCTAAAAAAATAAATAAAGTTGTTTTTCCAAATAATGTTCAGTTTGGAACCGATAATAATGAAAATTCTGCATATATTGTCGTTCGCGGGGTTTTTTCTGCAAGTGAATATTTGGGATTGCCAGAATTTACTGGAAGTGGCGGAGGAGGAACACTTGATCAGGCTTATGATTTCGGCGGAGCCGGTGCTGGCCGAGCTATAACAGTTAATGCTGGCGCTGTTCAATTTCAAGGTTCTGGACTAAATAATGTCTTTGAGGCAACAGGCTCTATTGATGTTTTGGGAACAATAACGGCATCAAATAGAATTGTTGCAAATCTTGGATTTTCAGGTTCTTTGACACGGCTTGCAAATGGAACCTCTTATTTAGTTGCGGGTTCAAATATCACAATAACATCTTCGTCAAATGGTCAAGTTGTTTTAAATGCGTTAACAGGAAGTGGGGGAACACTTGATCAAGCTTATGATTCTGGCGGAGCCGGAGCTGGAAGGACAGTCACAGTTGATGCCGGAGCTGTTCAATTTCAAGGTTCTGGACTAAATAATGTTTTTGAAGCTACCGGTTCTATTGGTGTTCTTGGTGCGATAACAGCATCAAATAAAATTGTAGCGAATTTAGGGTTTTCAGGTTCTTTGACAAGGTTGTCAAATGGAGATTCTTATTTAGTTGCTGGTCAAAATATTACAGTTGTATCTTCGTCAAATGGTCAAGTTGTTTTAAGTGGCGCACCAACAAAATTAATCGAGACTCAAACTTTCGATGTCGCTGGCACCTATACTAATGGATGGACTAAACCTCCTTCTGGCTCTATGGCAATGATTATATGCACAGGAGGAGGTGGAGGTGGTGCTGGCGGAGGAAATGCAACCACAACTAATCCTCGTTCTGGCGGATGTGGTGGCGGTGGTGGAGCAAAAAAAGTCGTAATAATTCCTCTTGCTTTGCTTGGTTCTACAGAAGATGTTGTTGTTGGTGCTTCTGGTTCTTTCAGTGCTGGCTCAACAACATCTGCGGCTGATGCCGGGGATGGTACTGCCTCATCGTTTGGCTCTTCTCCATTTTTTTGTTATGCTGGTGGTGGTGGAGGTGGAAGGGGAGGAAGTAGCGGTGGAGCAGCTGGACAAGGAGGAGGGGGTGGTGGTACTGGTGCAAATGGAACAGTTGGTGGTGGAGCATCCCAATCAACAAATGAAGGAGGCCCTGGATTATCTGTTTTATTAAGTACTAGAGTTGCATCATCAGGTGGCACAGGTACTAGAGGCGGACATAACACAATTCAAGCTTCTCATGCTGAATGGGGAGGAGCCGGCGGAGGTGCAAGATCCGCATCGTCAGTTAGTTTGCCTGCCGGAACTTCTTTGCATGGTGGTGGCGGCGGCGGTACAGGTGGAGGATATAATAGCTCAACAAGCCGCCCACCAACAGCTGGAGGGAGTAGCGGAACAATCCAAGATGGTGGTGGTGGTGGAGCAGCTGGAGTAAATTCAACAACAGCTCCAACTCTCGGAACCGATGGAATTGATGCAGATCATATTTTTACATCTGGCGCTGGTGGTGGTGGTGGTGGCGGAGCATCCAATGGTACTGTCAGTGTGGTAAACGGAACAGTTGGTGGAAATGGAGGGTTTCCTGGCGGAGCAGGCGGCGGAGGCGGGTGTGGCGCTAATGGAACAGGTGGAGATGGTGGAAGCGGAGCTTCTGGACTTGTTATTATTTATGTTTGGTAAAAAGGATATACTTTTACATTTATCAATGATAAAATGACTGTATATATGACAGTTAAACAGTTATTATTTGAAGATGAAGCAAGAAAGAAAATTTTGCAAGGGGTTGATATTCTTGCAAATGCAGTTCGTGTAACTATTGGTCCGCGAGGTAGAAATGTTGTTATTGAAAGAATCGGATTAGCGCCTCATGTTACGAAAGATGGTGTTACCGTTGCAAAATCAATTAATCTAAAAGATCAATTCCAAAATATTGGTGCGCAAATGATTAAAGAAGTTGCATCACAAACCGTTGATATTTCGGGCGATGGTACATCAACTGCTACTATTCTTGCGCATTCAATTTATAAAGAAGGACTAAAATTAATTGGAGCAGGCTTTAATCCAACAGATATAAAAAAAGGAATAGACAAAGCTGTTTTGATCGTTTCCCAAAATTTGATTGAGAATAGTCGAAAAATTAAATCAAATGAAGAAATTGTAAATATTGGAAAAATTTCTTCAAATGGAGATGAAAAAATTGGAAGAATGCTTGCAGAAGCAATGGAAAAGGTTGGAAGAGATGGAGTTATTACAATTGAAGAAGCAAAAAGTCATGAAACAACATTAGAAATTGTTAATGGAATGCAATTTAATAGAGGTTATGTCTCTCCATTTTTTGTAACAAATTCAGAGAAAATGACAGCAGATCTTTTAAAGGAACCATTTGTAATAATAACAAACAAAAAGTTTGAACATATGAAAGACTTGCTTCCTATTCTTGAATCAATTCTTCTAACAAAAAGAAGTGTTCTTTTGATATGTGAAGATATTGATGGAGAAGCATTAAACAGTTTAACTGTAAATAAAATGAAGGGAACACTTGACATTTGTGCAATAAGAGCCCCAGAATTCGGAAGTGCTCGCCATGACATGCTTGAGGACATTGCAATATTAACAAATGGAAAAGTTATTTCAGATGAAAGCGGAATAAAAATTTCTGATGTAAATGCAAAAGATCCAAATCAACATATTCTTGGAGAAGCAGTTAAAATTATTGTTGGAAAGAATGCAACAACAATTGTTGCTAAAAAAGACAACAAAGAAAATGTTGATAAGAGAATTGAAGAAATAAAAATTCAATTAGAAGATCCAACTTTATCAGAAGGTGAAATTGAATTCTTAAAAAGAAGACTTACAAGATTGGCTGGTGGAGTTGCAATTATTCGAGTCGGCGGCGCAACTGAAGTCGAGATGAAAGAAAGAAAGGATAGGGTTGACGATGCGCTTTGTGCAACGCAAGCAGCGGTTGAGGCAGGAATAGCCCCAGGTGGAGGATGCGCCTTGGTGCATGCTTCAAAATTTGATCCAGAAATGGAACCATATCGTGAGATGTTTAAAAATGATGCAGAAAAAGCTGGGGCTCGAATCATCAAAGAGGCTTGCAAGGCTCCATTGTCACAAATCGCAAAGAACGCAGGAATTGCAAGCGAAGTAATTGTTCATAAAATTTTGGACTCAACAAATCAAATTGGTTGGGATGCTCTCAATGAAAAATTTGGAGATATGGTTGAATTTGGAATTATTGACCCTGTAAAAGTTCCAAAAACTGCATTGGAAAATGCAGCATCAATTGCAGGACTTATGCTAACAATTGAATGTGCTATTGTCGAGGAATCACAATAAAACAAAAGGAATAATTTATGAGAAACGGATCAATTATTAATCAATACGGAACCAAAAAATATTTTTTAAATGACCTCCTTCATAGAGAAGATGGTCCTGCATTTGAAAATAAAAATGGGGACAAAGAATGGAGAATCCATGGATATCTTCACCGAGAAGATGGTCCTGCTGTTGAATATTCAGATGGGGACAACTATTATTATTTAGATAACCATGCTTTTGGAAAGCAAGAATATTGGGAAGAAATCAAAAGGAGAAAATCTCTTAATTATATAATTGAAAATTTAAAAGGAAGTTATTAAAATGAAAAACGGATTACATATTGACCAATTTGGTGCTAAGTTTTATTATTTAAACGACAAGTTTCATCGAGAAGAAAATCTTCCTGCAATTGAATGGGAAAATGGAGATAAATGGTATTTTGTTAATGGAAAGTGCCATCGAGAAAACGGTCCTGCGAAGATAGGACAAAGTAAGGACGGAACACAATTGCAAGATCTTTATTATATAAATGATGTAAGATTTTCTGAAGAAGATTATTGGAAAGAAATTAAAAAGAGAAAATCTCTTGATTATATTCTTTTTAATTATGTTATTCGAACCTACCCTTTACCAAAAATCATTACAAAAAGGATCGGTTTAAATGAAAAATAAAATAATTTCAATACTTCTATTGTCAGGCGTTATTATGTCGGGTTGTTCTTGTGCCTCTTCTCCAAACCATCAAGAAGAGATGCAAAAAAATATAGACAAATTAGAGCTAACAGTTTCTTCTTTGGAAGAAGAAATTAAACTAAATGAAGAAGAAAGAAAAAAAGAAATAAATCTATTATGTGGATTGGTTGGAGAGGCATCAAGTAATGGCCAAATTTCTTATTTAGGAGACGATACATTCCAAATGGCAGATGGCTCGTTTCAAGAGATGGATCAAATGGAAGAAATGTGCAATCAGATTATTGACGAATATGAATCAGTCATTGAGGCTCGAATATCAGGTTTGATTTTATCTTCGGAATAATAAAAAGGGAGCATATACTCCCTTTTTTATTTAAGTTCTTCAATCAAGTTATCTTCATTAAGATAATAAATTTTACTATAATCATCTGCAAGAATGATATTAGAATTGTCATTTATATTTGCGAATACATCTACAGCAAAAACTTTTGATAGATATTTCAATGAACCTATATCTAACCATTCTTTTGAAATTGTTTCAAATACAATTATTTTTCTAGGCATCCCTCCAATCTCTTTTGATAGAAGTTTTATATTTTCTTTAGAGATTAGTGAAGAATATTTTAATAATATTTCTGATTTAATTTCTTTTAAATCTTGAAAGTCTGATTTTAGATTAAAATAAAAACCTGAAAATTTTATTTCTTCATTTTCATCCTTGATTCCATTTATTTTAGAAATATGAGAGGTTATAGTTTTGATTGCTATTAGCATAGAATTTTAAAGTTTGAAGTTAATAATGGGAGCATGTTTTGACATGCTCCCATATTTTTCACCATTTGGTGATGTATTTTGCTTTTAATTATACAGCTAAAGAAGTATCTTCTTCAATGTCTGCAAAATCTTTTTCATTATATTCTATAACAATGGTGTCTTCTACAGAGTCATCATTTGAAGAATCGGTGGAATCTGAAGAATTGAAAAACTGATCAAAATCAAAATTATCTGGGCTTGGTGCAGCATCTTCAAGAAGTTCCATTCCGCGCCAATATTTGCGGGAGCGGCCTTCCCCCTCAAACTGTAAATGTCCTTCTTTGGCCATATTCGTAAATACCTGACCAAAGCTCTGACGAGTAAGATTGCTATCAGGATACATTTTCTGAGCAATTTGATTTACTTCGGCAGGAGCGACACGACGAGCCGGCTCAAGGCCGTTGAAAACAGCCCTAACTATCTGTTTAACAGTTGGACCACCAGTTTTTCGATAGTTGTCACCAGAAGCATCAACAACATGCAAATCATCAATAGTTGATGTTACATTATAGTGAGTTCCTCGACCACGATTTACGGTTTCAATTTTATTGGCGCTACTGAGCCATTTAATTGATTTCTGAACTTCAGATTTATCAATCCCGCTAACTGTTGAGATCCAGTCCATTTGAAGTTTAGGGGTTTCTGGTGACGCAGTAAAGGTTAGCATCGCCTCAAAGACTTTGATATCAGTCTCGTTAGGATGAACGATGCTTTTACGGGCGCCAGCAGGGCTAATGTTGAAAGTTTTGTTTAAGTTTGACATTTTGTATTCCTTTTCGCCAATTCGGCTTTGCTGCGATAACATACACTTCATTCTTTCGGATGTCAACCTCTTTTAACAAAGTTTTTTAGGGGTCTCATAAAGAGATAAAATTGCATCAAAACATTTTTTTTCTGGCTGTTCAATAAGCCCAGCGAATTTAATTAATCTAATAATTTGTGCATCGTTTTTTATTGGATTAAATGTATTAGAAATTTCTTCAAGTTGTTTAAGTCTTTCATCTGAAACTTCCTTATCTGATGTCGGCCAAAACTTTAATCTGCTAATAATCGCTTCTCTACTTAATATTTTTTCTTTCTTTTTCTTGTTTCCAAGTCTTTCAATAAAATCCGATTCTTTGTCATTCTCATTCGGAGCAAAATCTTCTTTAACAACATTTAAGGCATTTTTTGCTAATGACATTTTTTTAAAAATTAATTTTCTAATATGTCTTTCAAGAGGATGATCAGCAACAATATGATAAATAATAACTTTTTCAGCCTTTTGTCCAATTCTATGATTTCTGTGCTCTGCTTGGACATTGTTTGCCGGAACCCAATCCAGATCATTAAATACTGAAACGCGGGAATGGGTTAGGGTTAGGCCAGAACCAGCTGATTTAATTGTTACAGCCAAACCTTTTAATTTTCCATCTTGAAATTCGTCTTTTATTTTATGTTTTTGAGAAGATGTTGAGCCAACGCCTTTAATTGTTTTCCATCCTTTTCTTTTTCCAACTTCGTCAATTGGTTTTTGATGGGCGCTAAAAACCAAAGGAACAATGTCTTTTGATTCTAAATCATCCAATAATTGATTTAGGCATGAGACTTTTGACATTGCAAGAGCTTCTTTTTCTTTTGATAGAAACTCAAAAGAAGGCAATTCTTCTTTTTCATAATAGCTGCTTTTTTTATATACATCCCAAGCATTATCAAAAACCTTTTTTACTTTATCTGGAAGCTCTGCTTGTATTTCAATATAGATTTTATCAGGTAATTCAATTTCCACATCTTCTATTTCTCGACGAAGCATGGCCCTTTGAAGAATTTTTGGAGTTTCTTTTCTTGGTTGACTAAACGTATATCCATATGTTCCTTGCCTTCCACCAAACAAATACAAGAAGTTTGAAAAGTTTTCAAAAATAATTGTATCTATTCCTATAACTCTGCACATATTCCACAATTCAAGTTCTCTATTCAATATTGGAGTTCCAGTAATTCCAATAGTTTTATAAGCAAGCTTCATCATTTCTCTTGCTATTTTAAATTTGATTGTTTTATTATTTTTTAATGCCTGAACTTCATCAAAAATAAGAACAGTTTTTGCCATTGAAGAATAATCCTCATCTGTCAGGTTTGGATTTTTTCTTTTATTTGGTGGAAGCTTAAATTTTTCAGGAAGAAGTCCATAAGTTGTTATTACAATTTCTCCTTTCTCTGGATATTTAAATGTTTTTCCGTCCTTGACGATATATACCTTTAATTCTGGTCTCCATTTGGCTGCCTCATCCCTCCAGTTTAGTTTTAGATGGGAAGGAACAACTACCAAAGTTCCAAAGCTTAAGTCTAACGAAATAAGAATCTGAGGGGTTTTCCCTAGTCCACATGAATCCGCTAAAAGACAATTTTTTTGTCGAGTCAGCCATTTTACTCCTTCAATTTGATATTTGAATAATCCGGCCTTTTCAGCACGAAGAACTGCTTCTCTATCAAAAGAATTCTTTTCTTTATTTTCATCATCTATAAATTTTTGATATTTTGGCAATTCTTCAGGAATTGTTTGCTTGATGCATTGAAGTCCTCGACAAATACCAATAAAATCATTATTTTTTTTAAAAACAAAACCGCTCATAGGAAGCAAATCGATCCCACAAGCGGTACAGCTAGTAAAATATTTATTGACAAGCATTTGTCAATATTATATATCATTTTACTATTTTATTTTATTTATTTATCTATACAAATAAATGTCATGTTCAGGACCACGTTCTATTGGCCAAAACATTTCATTATATTTTTCAACTGAAAAAACTTTATTTTTGGCATCTTTTTTTACAATAAAAAGATGCCCTCTTTCAATAGCATCTCTAAAATAAATATTTCCATTTTTCATGGCATCAATAATTGATTGAGTTGTTGTGCAAACCCAATAAAGACATGAATTGTTTTCCAATTCATCATTTGCACAATATGCAATAACTAAAGAATCATCAAATATTTTGGATATATAAATATATGGAAATCCATCATGTTCTGTAAGGATTTCGATTGGATCTAAATTCCCAAAATATGTTAATAAGGATTCCATATTGAATCTTTTGAATAGTCTGGAAAAGAAATGCATTCTCCTTTATAATTCCAGGTTCTGTATGATTCTGTTACCATTTCAATATTATTATTGTTGGTTGAGACATTATAGTGTATATCGTCTGGGACGTCAACTAAAAAAAATTGGTATGATCCATCGCTAAGGTCTCCTCCCATTTCTTCAAATAGTTTGAGCAAATAAATGTCATTCCTCGGAATATTGTACGGAGCACAATAAAGTTCTTTTTCTCCATCATCAAAATTAAAAAAAACATGCTGTTTTTCATTGTCCTTGTTGAAATCTTCTGAATAAAAAATATATTCTTCTCGATCCAATTCTTTTACCATTGGCATGTATTTTTTATTCGCCCATGGAGCACCAAGCTCTCTTGCTTTTAAAAGAGCATTCTCCGAAAGCATTAAATCATAATAGTTTGTTAATAATAGTTTCATATTACTTTATTTGCAATCAAAGAATATCTCTTTTGTCTTTTATAATAAGATAATCGGCCTTATCATCTTCTTTTGGCTCGGCACACCAGCCAGAATTGATAAGTTTTTCAATTACAATATTGATAGTTTCATCTGAATATGATCCAATATTAACAGAGATTAAGCACTTTTTTTGTTTATACATGACAAAATATTTTCTTATTGCGAGAAAACATTGCCAAGTAAGATCAGATACATCATCATAATTTGAGATTTCTTCAGGTGTTGGAAATTCCATAATGCTTACAATCAAAGAATGTCTCTTTTATCTTTTATAATAAGAACAGGAATTTTGTCAGTAGTGAATGGATTGAGTGGATTGATTAATGACGTTGTTTCTCTCTTGGCTAGCCAACCAGAATCACCAAGTTTCGCAATCACAATGTCGACAGTCTCATCTGAATATGAACCAATATCAACACTTATTATTATCTTTTTTTGTTTATAATAAACAAACCATTCTTCTATTGTTCGAACACATTCCCAAATAAGCTTGAATGCATGAATATTTGTTATTTCTTCAGGTGTTGGAATTTTTATCATAAAATTTTATTCTTTATTTATTTAGATCTTTGATTTCTTTAATCAAATTATTCCATTCACAATCAGAATCATAGCGCTTAAAATTTTCCCATGCAGCATCAATTGCTTCAGATTCTGAATTTTTTGGATCTATGCCATCATGATGATCTCCGCGAACATAAATAATCCAACCGTTATATTCTGGGTCGTTTGTATCTTCATATGAAACATTATATCCTGGTGGCAATTTTGGAAGTTTTAATTTTTTGTTTTTCGGTGATTTGATTTTATCCATAAAGATTATACTCTTTTGCTATTTGTTTTAGTCTTTTTGGCCAATCTTTTGGTTCCCTGCAATCATGAAGAGATTCTAATACAATTATCATATCAAATATCTTTTCATCAATTTGATATCCAGACTCATTTATTATCTGAATTAAAATTTCGGTTGAAGGACAAATATTTTTTAAATTATATTTATCATATAATTTATCATTAATAAGGCATCCAATTGCAGACTTATTTCCATATATGTCTTTATAAACGCTTGATAAATCAAGATTTAAGCTTTGTTTGTTTTGAGCTAATAGATGCCTTGAAATTTTATCAAATATATTTTGATTTGACATTTAGCAAAATTATATTAAGAGACTTTCTTCTTTCAATTTCTTTCCAATATTCTTCTTTAGAATAATTTTTTCCATTTAAGTAATAAGGACTATCTTTGCTTTTATGGGCTTCTTCTAAATTCTGACAAAGATCACCTATATAATATCTATCAGATGATTTAGAAATATAATCAAGAGCAGGACCATCTTCTCTGTGAAGTTTGCCATGAAGACAATAAGCCTTGTCACCGCATATCCATTCAATTGCAGGAAGATTTCCGTCTCGATGAGTTTTACCGTTTATAAACCATTCTTTACATTCGTCTGGCCATTCGCAAGCAGGACCATCTTCTCTATGAAGCTTGTCATTTAAATAATAACGCTTAGCACCATACTCAATTCTTAATCCATTTTTCATTTTATTAACTCACTTTTAATGTTAAAAAGAATTACATTAAGAGACTTTCTTCTTATAATTTCTGTCCAATAATCTTTTTCAGAATAACTTTTATTATTTAAATAATATTCTTTACTTCCTTCTGGATATTCAATTGCAGGACCATCTTCTCGATGAAGAAGATTGTTCATCCACCATTCTTTATGTCCATTTCCATTTAGCCCTTCAAATGCAGGGCCGTCTTCTCGGTGCCTGTCTCCATTTAAAAACCATATTTTTGTTCCATTTGAATATTCAACGGCAGGACCATCTTCTCGATGAAGAAGATTGTTTAAATAATATCGTTTGGCTCCATGTTCATTAATAATTAATCCATTTAACATTTTTTAGTCCTTTTATTTATATTGTTTTATATATTTAAAATTATTTTTAATATGATTTTGAAAATACTTGCCAAGACTATCTGAATTCACAAAATCATTTAGCACAGACAAAGGAACATCCAAATATCGATATTTATCACCGGATTTAAATGTAATATCTAAATGGTATTTATTGTTGGCTAAATCATAGATTTGATAATTTATTTTTTCAATTGCAGATGACTTCATTCTATCATTATACTATATTTGGATGCAAATTTGCTATTTTAATCAAATTTATTATCTCTTAGAGCGTCCATTAAGCAATTTATCGCCTCATGAAAATCATGATTTGTAAGAATTTTTTCTCCATCAATTTGGAACCAAGATCGGCTTATTGACCAAGTTTCAGGAATTGATTCTGGATAGTCTTCATCATTACTTGTGCCGGCAAGCATTGCATTTAGTGTGTCAATTGCTTGTGATGCGGAATACCAAGACCAAATAACTTCATTGCTCTTAAATAAAGACAATTCTTCTGTATCCAAATTTAGACAAAATTGATATTTATCATTTCCAAATTTTATATTAGCATTTTTTCTAAATAGAAAGAAATTTTTAATTGAATCTCTCTTAAATAAGAGCAATGAATCATTTACCAAAAAAACAATCCCATCGTATGTAACTCCAACAACTTGTCCAAAAATGTATGGTTTTTTATTTTCAATAATATCCCATTTGTCAATTTGGAAAAACAGTACGGCCCATTGTCCTTTTTTTGGAAGCCCTGTTCTTAGCTTTTTTTCATCAATATATAAATCATATTCATGACTTCCCATATCTTTGATTTTGCATGATTGATAAAGCGAACGATAAGCATCGCCATCAATCTGACCATACTCGTCTGGGCTTGAAGAATAAAGCTCGTAACAGTCCGGCATGCAGTGTATAGAAGCCTTTAGTCCTTCTTCTTGTTTGGTTTCTTGGATTGGTCCGAGGTCCCATCGCGGCGGTAATAAATTTTTAGTTTTTTTTGCCATAAAATTAATCTTTCTTAATTTGACCTTCAAAATTATTAATTAATTCAGATACAAACATTATACTTCCATTAGATAAACCATAAACAGACATAAGCCATTTTGATCTATCTATCAATAGAGTAAGTAGGGCATGTTGTTGTTGGGATGGGCCAAGTGGCGATTGTTGTTGTAAGATAGTGCGACAATTTGCAAGTTTATTAGAAGATTCAAATTGACTAGATGATGATTTTAAATTATTCATAAAAATTAAAGCATTTCTTGAAATTTTTTATCGTCTTTATACAAATCCCTTAATTTTAATATCCATGCTTCATTTTTTACTTTAAACATCAAAGGAAGTCCTGGGCTTCTGTATTTTCCTTTACAAACAACTCCTTCAAAAGTCATGCCTTGAAGTGTTCCATTTTTTACAGAGTCAACAAAATCAGAATTTGGATTTCCATAATATAAAAGCTCTGCATGAGAGATGTTCTGAAACAGTTTTAGAAATAGAGATGGCTCAAGGAGTCCTTTTTTCTCTACTCCAACATCAAACAAAACAACATCTTGTATTTCATTTTCATCATGAACCCCAGCAAAGCTGCTTGGCCCAAAAAATTCAAAAAAAGAAATCGTATTTTTCCATTTATTTTCTATGAAAATTCTTGATAAATCTTCAGAATATTTATTTAAAAATAAATCAACAGACCTTCCAAATGTTGGCTCATTTTTATCAAGTAATCTTTTTCTGGTTCCAAATTTATGAAATCCATTTTTCTTATTCCATTCTACTCGAATGTTTGAGCCATCCAATTTATCAAAAGCATAAATTTTTTCTTTTATAATATCTTTGGTTATCGATGGATAAGTTTTCATTTTATTTCTTTCAATTAATAAAGCCCTGATGTCAGGGCTTTATATTTAAACAATTCCTTCTTTAATTCTTTCAGAAACTGCTTCTAGACTCATATCGTTGTCCTCATCCTCATCCTCATCCTCATCATCATCATCATCTTCGTCGTCAGGATCTTTCTCTATTTCGTCTTCAGTTTCGTCTTCAGTTTCATCTTTATTTAGGAAATTTTCTAGTGACTGATTTTTTACCCAAGAAGAAAATAGGTCAGCAATTTTTACCGCATGTTCTCTTGAAATGTGCAAATGATGATCATAGTCTTCATTTGTTATCTCAATATAATTTTCATAAAATGTTATTTGAGAATTAGAAAAATTTTCAGGATTAGAACCATCTGGATCATCTATTTCTTCGATATCGATTATTACTGGCCCTACTGTTTTTTCTATTGATTTCAAAAGAGAAATTGGAAAAAAGTGCTCTTCTGTACCTGATTCATCTGAAACTTCAATTATTTCATTTTCATCTATTATAGCAAATTTTAATTTTTTATGCTGAAATAAACTAAGATCAATTTCTTCATCAGCAATTATCTTCATTTCTTTTACCCCAAATTTTTTCCATTTTGGAATAAAATAGTCATAACAAGTTATGTTTGCATCTGTAAACAAATTTGATTTAATTGTTTTTTTTGATTTTTTTGTTTTTTTGATTGCCATAATTTCTTCTTTTTCTTTTGATTTGAGTGACTTTATGTAACCAGCATACAATGGAGATATGCGTTGCCACTCAAAAAGTCGATCTCTCCATTCGGAAGCAGCTTGATTCCAGTCTAAATCTTTATCCCAGTTTCCACTATCAGCATTGGTAATAATGGCCCATGCGAGATCAAGCATTTTTATAATTTCATCTTGTTCTATTTTTGATAAAATTATTTCATTATCCCTTTTGGGTATATTTTTAATTATTGTACCTAATTTCTCTACAAGTTCTTGTTTTATAATTTTTCTTTTCTTGATTTCTTCCCAATAATCTTTTTCTGAAAACTTTATATTATTTAAATAAAAATACTTAACTCCATTAGCAAACTTTCTAGCTGGACCGTTTTCTCGATGAAGTTCTCCATGGACATAATAAAATTTGTCTCCATCTGAATATTCAATAGCAGGAAGATCTCCTTCTCGATGAAGGTTTCCATTTTTCCACCAAGACTTATCACCATTTGGACACTCAATAGCAGGACCATCCTCTCTATGAAGGAGATCATTTAAAAAATATCGCTTGTCTCCAAAGCTATCAACAATTAATCCATTTTTCATTATCCAATATCATCTTCTTCTAAAGAATCTCCATAATATTTATCATAATCTTTTTCAATTGACATTATGGCATTATAGCTCTTATACCCAATAAAGACAAGTAAAATAACAATTAGACCCCCGATAAGGATAATTTTCCAAGTGTGCCAACCACCAACGCCATTTTCTTTTTTCGCTTCAATAACGGCCATGTTGGCATTTAGAAGGCCGGAGCCCATATCCTTATTTTCAATATCTGTTGCAGTTTCTACTAAAATCCTTTCAACTTCAGCAGGGTCAAGGACTCCTTCTCCAATTATTAGAGCGGCAACTCCAGCAACATGGGGAGCTGCCATTGAAGTCCCTTGATAGGCATAATAAGCGCCAGCTTCAGATGGTTTTCGTGGATTTATTGTGTTCTGAAGAATTCCATCAAATGGATCAATTCTTGTATCTCCTCCAGGAGCCGAAAGGGTTACTCCGTCTCCATAATTTGAATAAAAAGAACGATCATCATTTTTGTCAGTCGCTCCAACAGAAATACAATTATCATAACCAGCAGGATATCCAACATGCCTTGAGTTATCGTTTCCTGCTGCGCAAACAACAGTTACTCCATGCTCATAAGCATAGTTTACAGCATCTTCCATAATTTTAGAAGGTGATGGTCCACCGAGACTCATATTGATAACTTTGGCTCCGTTGTCAGTTGCATATCTAATGGCAGATGCGATATCTTCGACAGAACCATAGCCTTGAGCGCTCAGCACTTTTAGGGGCATTATGGTGGCCTTTGGAGCGATGCCAGCGACCCCGCGTCCATTGTTGGTTGACTGGGCGATTGTGCCTGCAACATGACTCCCATGAGAATGATCGTCTAAGCCATCAGGCAACCCTGAACTAAAAGTTACTCCTTTAGTAAATTTTGTATTATTTAAATCTTCTAAAGCAGCATGCCCTTCATAGTCTTTATATGCAACACCAGTATCAATAACTGCAACTATTACTCCTTCTCCTTGTTTTGAATTTTTCCAAGCTTTTTCCATATCAAGCTTTTCAAAATTCCATTGATGCTTATAAAGTGGATCATTTGGAAAATTTGACGTTGAATAATCTCCATGTCCAAGGTCTTCTAAAACAATTGGAGCTGGGACACTATAAAATGTAGAAGGTTCAATATTTTCAATATTGAAATCTAATACGAATGGACAATCTCCATTCATAATATAGAGATGGTTACTCTCTGAATAAAATGAATCTACCGGTCGAAAATTTCTGTCAGCCCAAGTTTTTTCATAATCAGTAATTATTCCTCGAAGCTCAAATTCATCAACAAATCCTTCTTTGTCTTGAGGGTCAATGAAATCAATAAGACATGTTTCTCCGTTTCTTTGAAGAAATTCATTGCTTGGCTCTTGATTTGAGCAAGCAGAAATGCAGGTTGAAATGCCAATTGCCAATATAAATGTTTTTATTGTTTTTTTCATTTTGAGGATCCTTTGAGTTTGTCTGCAATTTTTGCAAGAATATAATTAAGAGATTTTCTTCTTTTGATTTCTTCCCAATAATTTTTTTCGGAATATTCTATGCCATCAAGAGCCCAGTCTTTTTTCCCATTCCAATTTTCTTCTCTTGCTGGGCCGTCTTCTCTATGAAGATTCCCATGAATAAAATAAGTATAAAACATATGTCCTTCAACTGCTGGCCCATCGCTTCTATGAAGCTCATCATTTACATAATAATGCTTAGTGCCATCTTTCCATTCAACAGCAGGAAGATTTCCCTCCCGATGAAGCATATCATTTAAATAATGGCGTTTAGTGCCGTATTTGTCAATAATTATTCCATTTTTCATTTTTTTGGTCCTTTTAACCTTGGAAGCTGGTTGAAGATTCAACCAGCTTCCAAGGAAATTATTTGGCGGCGACTTTTGTCTTTTTGTTTAGAAGCTCTTGAACTTTGTCAGTTGCTGGGCTTGAGGTTGCAGCCGGCGTTCCTATACCTTTTGCGACATTGCCTACAGTAGCGGCCCCAGCAGAAGCAATTTCTTTAAGAAGTGGAACCAAGAACTCTAGAAGAGGTTCCATAACATCTTGGAGCGCGGCCTGAGTCGCAAATTTGCAACCCTCTTTAATGTTTTCTGAGGCGTTGTCACCAATCAGATTATCAATATATTCGGCCTGGGTGTCAGCCGCATAATGAATAGCGAGCGGTCCAAGAAGGGCCAAAACTCGTTTGCCATTTTCGGATTCTAGAAATTCGCTTGGCAGGCCAAGTGATTCTGCTCCTTTGATAATCGCAGAAGTTACCATTCCGTTAACTTGTGCTGCTCCTACGGTTTTAGCCGCATCGATTCCGGCGACTTTGATCATGTCTAGGGTTGAATTAGTATTGCTCATATATTTTTTCTCTTCTTTCAGTTTCTCGCTAATCTCATCAAATGAATTGGTCTTTGAACTATTATCTTTAGTTGTTTTTATGATTTTGAAAATATCACCACTTTTTGAAACATATGCATTTTGTGCATAATCAAAAACTTCAATTTCATTGGCTTCCTTTATTGGTCCAATTTCCCATGGATCAATATGAAGTACAATGGATTTACTTCCTTCTTTATGGAGAGCTTGCCACTGTTTATCTCCTAATTGGTGAGTCCAATGCAGAGTTGGAGTAAGGACATAAGTCTCTCTATCTTTTGGCTTAAGGGCTACATCCTTCTCGACAGTATAAATTTTTAGATATTGATCATTTCCATCATCATCTTCAAACTTATATCTTCCAGCAAGTTTTGCAACTGTTCCATTATCAAATTTTATTTGTGTTGGATTGTCTTTTTCGTTTTCGTTCATAATCTTTTATTTTTCTAATAAACATAAGTTTATATTTCGATTGTTACTTTGATTTCTTGCGGGGCATTATCATTTCCAAGCTCAGACCTTAGTACATCTTTTTTTAGATATAAGGTACCTATAGCAATTTGGCCCCCGCTGTCTACCTCCTCATAACAATGAGTTCCTTTTGTGCTTTTTTTGAATTTGAAGTGAATGAGTCTTTTCATTTTGACAGGTGCCTTTGTTCTGACCTTCTGATAGTAACCTCATTCTCTTTTGATGTCAAGCTTTAAAGACAGGACCAAGAAAAGCAAAGTTATTTTTTAGGGCAAATTTTTGCTTTTGCCTTTGTTTTTTTAGTTGTTGTTGGTTTTTTTGGAATCATCTCAACATCAAAAGATTCTGTTATTTGTTCACTGCCTCCCTCTTGTAAACCGGCAGCGATATAATCAATAGTTGACGAATAATATCCGTCAGAAAGAGCAGATTCAAAATACTCTTGAATATCTTTTTCTGAAATACAATTCATCTTTTCCTCTAAAAGAGCTTGTATTTCATTATCATTCATAAGGTTTTTTACATCTTTAAATTCACCTTCATAATTGTCAATCCTTTGTTCTAAATATTGATAATAATCTTCTGTAATCTTTATTTTTATTTTTGTTGTATAAGTAACAACAACATAAGTGTCATCTTTTTGATTTTTTTTATTTTTTTTATTTAAATCTATTTTCATAATTTTTCCTTTGATCCCTTAATTTATATTAATTTTCCATCTTCAAGAGCGATTTTTTTTGGTCCGAATGGACCATGAAAACCATCATCAAGAGCAAATGGATCATAGTCGCTTCTTTTCTTGTTCGCTTTCTAAGATTGCATTTTTTAGAATTCTTTCATTGTATTTTTTTGATATAAAATAAAACAAAAAAGAGAAAACAATAAATGATAAAAATATGGATAAAATAACTGCTGATGTAGTCATGATTTGAGTATACCAAAATGAAAAAGAGGTCTGAGAATATTCTCAGACCTCTTTTATGTCAGATGATTGTGGGGAAATTAATTTATGAAATTCTTTTAACGTTTGAAATTAGAATAGGCGCAGTAACTTTGATTTCGCCCATTTCGTCAGTTTCTGGTGAAAAATTATTATTATCAAGATCCATTGTGGGATCATATATTACACGTAACATAATATCTCCATACATTGCAGCCTCGTCTTTAGATTTGGTCAAGTAAGTATGTCGTTTTCCTTCTGGGGTAATGCTCCAAAGATGTCCATCTTTTTGGATCTGAGACCAGGCAAGTTCGGTGGTTGAGTGATACCAAGTATTATTTTTGTTCATTTTTATTTCTTGTCAATTTTTAGCAGAATTTATATTTTACACTTATTATATTAGGCTTTTACAAAGACATTCCAAGATGCATTATTGTTTTTTGTATTTCCTTCTTCAAGGACAGAATCTAACCTTTTCAAGATCATTCCTTCAATTTGATTTGATTTTGAAAGACGAGAAAATTCATTGGCTAGGCCATAAATAAAAGTTCTTGCCTGCCACAAGTGATCTCTCACATAAATAGAACAAGAAAGACCAGTTTCAATTTCTAGTTCTCCCTGCTCTCCCATGATTGAATCAAGTACATTGTACCTTTCTAGAGTCGGCATGTCAACAAGATAGTTGTCCTCGCAAACTAAGACATCATTTGCGATAAATCGATCTTTGTATTTTCCTTCATCCAAGAAGAATTCTCCATCCAAAACAAGATGAGTTAATGACTTTAGACTTCCATGAAGTTCAAGAAGATCGGATTTTAGTCCTTCGGACAATTCAATATAAAGACGATTTCGAAAAGCATCCCATAGTTTGATTTCTCCATTTGGGGAGATTTCAAGAAGAGAACGAAGTCCCTTGAATTTGATTTGTCCAATATATCCTTTTTTTTCATACTCTAAAATATCACCAACAGATGCCACTTTGTCAATCGTTGGTGCATACATAATGTCTCCATTGTATTGGAAATATTCCATATTTTCACCAAAATTTACATCTTCAGGAATTTTTGAGTCTTTCATATTTTATCCTTTTTTAGATTAAAGGTTCCAAAGGTGATGAATTAAGTATGCATAAGCAGTTGCGCATGCAAAAATAAGAAGAATGATGATGCTAATATATGCAAAAATATATTTTAGAATTGAAAGACCACCATTTGCATCTCCTTGTGATGCGAGCGTTCCAATAACTGTAATCGCAATGAAAATAATGATTCCAATAGTCATTTTTTCTTTCTTATGAAGCCTTGATTACTTCAAGGATAAAACTGTAAACAAAATAGGCGAAAGCAAATGCAATGGCAGAACCCCAGAGCATATGAAGCCAGTAGATAAAAACAACCCTAACTGCATGTGAAATAAAGTTCATTTTTCTTTCTAGTTTTGTTGTTGTAGGTTGAAGGCCATGCTAAAGCATAGCACCTTCTGAACGCATGTCAATGGAGAAGGTGCTATGCTTTTTATCTCCAATTTTTAGATATCGATAATTTTTTTGGAAGAAGGCTTTGATTTTAGCGTTAAATTATTCATTTTTAAACATTTTTTTAATAGAATAACTTTTTCTTCAAGATCAAAAATTTTATTCTGTAGATGATTCATTAATAGAAATAATCTTAAAATTAAAAATCCAAAAATAAAAGAAAAAACAAAAAAAACGAATTCAATGACTGACATATTATTTCTTTCTGAATAAAGATTTTTATGAAGCGAAGATAAGAAGTTTCGCACTAAGTAGGCGCATATCTTCGATTTTGTCCAAATAATAACTTATCTCATCAAATTCTGAGATTTTGCAAATATACTCTTTATATTTATTTAGAACTTGTAAATTGGTAGGTGAGCCAATTTCTGTTTTATGATCTTTTAGAATATTTTTGGTGTCGATAGTCCCAACTTGAAGAATGGGAATGTTTATGGAAATGCCAGTGTCTTGGTCCACATAATTAACAGTAAGATTGAGTGACATTATTTATTCCTTTTTGGATGGTTGTCCTGGAAGTAAAGCTTGACCCTCTTTTTCAATTTCGACTAAAATATCTAATCCATATGTTCTATATGCCTCCCAAGAAGTAAGGCAGCGTCCAGTTGCTTTTGGTGAATATTCACTAATTTGAAATGTAGAGCAAACATAAATTTTAGTGGAGGCACGAGCGCGTTCATCTATGTTGGTTAATTTACCGGGGCCGAAAATACGATCCAATAAAACTGGATCATAATTTTCTTTATTTTTCAAATCCAATTTAGTTCGCAACGATTCAAGTGCTATAATAGCATCTCTCGCAGCAAGTGGAGCGATACTATTTAGTGCATTTAATGCCATTTCGATAGTGTTTAGATTCTCAAATATTGTCATAAATAAAACTTTTTTATCGCTAATTTGTAGCTTTCAATATCGCTCAGGCCAAAAGTGTCCTGTATCCATTGCCGAGTCATTCGGGGAATAGGAGCGGCTGGCAATACGTTGTTCTGCTGCCCTCTCTGCTGCCATCTTTTCTTTCCAGTGGCGTGATAGATCTTGGTCGACATCCTCAGATTGGACAAGTCTTTCAATAACTTGTTTGATATATTCTTGCGACTCTTTTGATTTTTCTTGATTACAAGAAAATTTGCAAGAAAGTTTGAATGCTTTTAGGAGTTCTGGATATGAAGGTTTCATAATTTATTCTTCTTTAATTGTTACAAGTAGAGGATGCTCAGTAAGCTTTATAATATTGGTAACTTCTAGAAGTTTGGTTTCAGCAATTTCATATGTATATGAACCTGCGCTTCCAATTCCTTTTTTATGTGTTTCAGAAGCAATAAATTCTGCTTCTTCTCTTGTTTTATGAAATACTTTTTGTAATAGTTCGACTACAAATGTGGCTGGCGTGTAGTCGTCATTATGAAAAAGTACAACATATTTTTTTGGCCTCTTTAATTTAAATTCAGACTTGTCAATCGTTTTAGTTTGAGACATATAGTGCCCCCTTCACTAACAGAATAGCATGCCAAAAGAAGATGTCAAATGTCTTTAACGACTTTAACGTCTGAGATTGACATCATCACATATCCAGCTGGGATGCCGAAATGGCCACCTTTAACGATATGTGTGACGACACAAGTCAACTCTCGACCAGTATAGCCTTCGCTATGACCGTCGATGATAATAGCTTCTGGCCAGCGCTCAAACGGCCTGTACTCGCGCAGATGTAGGACATCGCCAACTTGGAATTGTTGGCGATCAGCAAGACGAAACTCGGCTCGCTTGGAACCATCGAGCACCGATTGAAACGGACTTGGCCAAGTCTTGAGTTCGTGCGTTGTCATTAATTATAGCGATCCTTAATAGTAATTCCATCTTCAGTAACAACTTTATCTGCCATTCGTAAAGGTTCTAAACCTCCGCGAACCCCCCAATCTCCCCTCGAATTTTGAAATACTTCATGGATTTCATTAGGGCGACCCAAACAATCTGCAAAGCAGAACGTAGCTTTTTTATATCCTGAAATATTTGAAAGAATATAATTAAGAGATTTTATCCTTTTAATTTCTTTCCAATAGTCTTGTTCAGAATATTCTTGATCATTTAAAAAATAAAATTTTCCATATGTATATTCACAAGCGGGGCCATCTTCTCGATGAAGTTTATTGTGAATCCAATATTCTTTATCTCCATTTTTCCGTTCAATGGCAGGAAGATTTCCGTCTCGATGAAATTTATCATTTAAGTAATAAAATTTCGTTCCATATTGATTAATGATCAATCCGTCTCTAATAATGTTTCCCATCATAATATTTTCCTATAAATTTTTTACAAAATCAAATAAATTTTCTTCACTATCTGAAGTTAGAATATTTTTAAAATTTGCACGAGGTTCAAGAATTTGCAACATTTTATATAGGCGATCTGGATTATGGTCGCAAAATTCTGCCAAATTATTAAAGAAATCTTCTTTTAACTTAAAAGTTCTCGAAATAAATTCATCACTATCAAGATCTTCTTTTGAGATTTTCGACACAAAATCTAGAAATGCATTGAAATAAACTTCATTTTGTTTAATTTTTTCAAGATCAATTTTAAATCCGGTTATTTCAAATTGATCACTCATATCAAGCTTAAGCTCTTTTTCAATTTTTTCTTGCTTTTCAGCAGTAAAATTTACATAACTTGTCATCACATAATCAACACTTGATCGTAACGCTTTCCATGTTCTTGTTGGCGGTCTTTCTTTTTCTCTCGCCCAGTTTTTAGAAAAGTTTTCAAGAAGAAAATTCTTTATTGTTGATTTATGCTCTAAAACTTTTAGAGCGGCAGAACTAACAACAGAATATGCAGCAGCAAATTCATCCATCAAATCTGACAATGATTTATTATCGATATTTGAATCAATTGGAAAATGTGAGACCGGTTTCTCTTTTTTATAAGAGGATTTTTTATTTGTTGATTTTATTTTTTTTGGATTTAAAAAATCCTCTTTAAAGTCTTTATCTTTTTCAAGATTTTTTGCGGTTGACATTTTTGAACTTTCTTTATTTATGAACCAATAATTCTAACAGTGTAAATCTTTTTGCCTGGAATTTTTTGATCCGGTTGATGAATCATAAATTGGACTTCTAATTCTGTTGATATGTTATGGACTTCAGCTATAACCTCTAATTTTGATAAATATTCCAAGCCTGAAATCTCTACACTATTTTTTATTGAACCATGATGTTTAATGTCAAAAATAAATGTTTTTACTGCTTTATTAAGCCGCAAAAATTCTGATGTTTTTGCGACTTCTAGTTCTCGCCGTTCAAAATCTTCTTTTATTGCTCTGTTTTTATTTAGTTGATCAAGTAAATTATTTGACATAATTTATGCTCCAAGTTTCTTGGAAAGTTCAAGGACAGGAGCAAGGAAATTTTCTATTTTGGTACTATAATCAGAAATCAAATCATATCCATAATTTCCAAACACAAGAAAAATTGATCCAATAGGTTCATCAGATTCTTTTTCAAAAATATAAACAATTGCCTCATCTAAATTAAATAGAAGATCTTTTATATCTTCATCATAATAAATGTCTTCCTTATCTTCTTCATATTTCTCGTCATCAATAATCTTTAAAATATGCCCAGTTTTTTTAGCTTCGTCAATTAAACAATCAACAATTGCTAATTCTAGCATTGCACGCGCCCGACATGAATCATCATACTTATTCAAGATTTCAATATCTTTATCTGTCATTAAAATTTGCATAATTGTTATTCTTATTCAGAAGGATCATTTAAGTGTTCAATTTTGAACAAAGTTTTCATTTTTGATGGATTAGAATCTGATGGATCTCTAGAGCTTTGGCACCATTCATAAACTTCACAAACATATAAATCTTCAGAATCGTCGCCACAAAAAAAGTTCGGAATGCTTCTTAGCATTTCTTCCAAAAAATTAGAAGAATCTTCTACTATTGTTCCGTAATGGAGATTAAATCTACAAAGAATATAACGATCTCCTTCAACGGCTATTGAAGATTTACTATCTTGTGGAATTGAAAACATATTTTGTGACGACATTCTGAAGATTTTATTTATTATTTAACAATAATTACTGTTGGATTGGTTTCCATTGCCTGTGGCTCTGAAAGTGATGGCTCTCCATCTCCATCTCCATCTCCATCTCCATCTCCATCTCCATCTCCATCTCCATCTCCGGTCTCAGTAGAGCCAAGATCAGGGCCTGATGATGATTCAGTGGTTGAAGTTTCAACAGCATCAACATCGTCGGTTGGGCTGCATGAAGTTCCTGAACATGCAGTAAGCATGGTTGCAAAAATTGCAGCAATTATAGTATTTTTGGTTTTGATTTTATTAGTTAACATATTAGTTTCTTCTCTTTCTATTTTTATATAACCGATTTATTTATCGGGAATGGCTAATTTACAATATATAAAAGGAGTTTTATACACTTCCTCTAATTTTAGTTTGAAAAATTAGCAGGTTCTGGATTATAACGAATTACATGTCCTTCGTAATCAAATGGAATGTCCTTCTCATTTTCTTCTGGATGCACAATTAGATAATTTTCTTTTTTATAAGAAGCCAAATTTGCAATGTGTTCTGTGCAAGTTTGTCCCATTTTTACTGTGTTATCCGCCCAGAATCTGGCCCTTTCATTTCGAAAGTAAACAAGAGGGTGTTTTTTACTCTGAATCATAAAGCAATGCTGCATTGAACGAGAGTAACATGAACTTAGAACGTTGTCAATGATCATATTTTTGTTGGCTTTCTTTTGTTTGTAATCTCTTTTTATGGAATTTTTATTAGCGTAATAGCCACCAAATTTTTATTTTTCGCCAAAATGTTCGCCAAAATGTAACTTTAACTTCTGGCAGACTCTCCTTATAATTGGAACAATCTCCATTTTCATTAATGTCCTTACAAAAGCCATATACATGGTCTCCTGACACATAATCTGGCCTTATTAGAGCCAAAGAACATTTCCATTGATCGCTATGAAAATGAATATATTCATTCAGAGTTTTTTTCAAGCAATAATCACAATTTGCACATATCGATTGGTTTGTTTTGGTTATTGACTTATATGGACTAAGTTCTTTAGATGACATAGTTATTCAACCCAATAAAAAACGCGATTACCATTATAATTTCGGAATTCGTGCTTTAGTCGGCCATAAGACTCATCTTTTTTAAGGGCATGAATAGCATCTGAAACCGTGCTATGTGAAAAATCATGACGAGCAGATGACATAATGTGAGACTTAAGCTCTTCAATTGTAAGGGCGGCTTTGGGGCCAGTAGGAAGCTGCGAAAGCCCAAGCCGAACAAGTTCAATTGGGTCTTTTACTTTTGGAAGGCTTTCCAAATTTGTTCGGTCAATTTTTTCTGGTGCTTCTACCTTTTCCTCTTCAACTATTTCTTCAATTAGTCCTTCTGATTCATGACGAGCAAGCCAAAAAAGCTGGCCCTTCTTTTTATTGTTATCGAGAACAATTTTCTTCTCAACAAGCTCCAAAAGAGAAGGTCGAATTTTTGCATCATAAGTTCCAATTTTCTCGCACAAAAGCTTGCGAGAAACTCGACCTTTTTCTTCTTCTAGAACCTTTAGAATTTCTGCCTTGTAGTCAAGCCCAGCGTTGCTTGCTGGGGCTTCGTTTGTTGCCATTCCATATTTTGTGCCGCGCTTCTCTCCAGTCTTCTTTACTTCACCAGACTCGATAAGACTGGCGAGCTGTACACGCAAGATAACAGGGTCAGAACCAGTTAGCTCGACAAGGGTGCCCATTGATAGCCAAGGCTGACTGTTTAGTGCTTCCAAAAGGTTCATGATGGTCATGGATTCAGTATAGCACCGTTCGCCCTGATCGCAAGGAAAGAATGGAAGATTAAATTATTGGAGTTAGATCATCTTCTATAATTGAAGGATGGGGCTCTAATTCTTTAGGTTTCTCAAATAGCCATTTTAATAAATTTTCAAACGACTCATTATTATCAACAATATAAGTCCATGGCAAATTGTAATTATTATATTCATTTGAAACAAAGTTTGTTGAGCTTCCTTTTAGGAATTTTTCACTAAAATGGAGGACAATAGAGGAATCACCATCAATCCATTCAAAACAAAAATTTTTGTCTCCATCACTATAGATAAAAGGATTAGGGTATTTTAATAAATTAGAAATATATAAATTGGTAAGAAGTGAAATTTCATTTTCATTTAGATTTGAGCCCTTTAATAAATCAACTAAATAATTTTTTAATCTAATTTTTCCATTTTCTTCTTCCTCCAAAATTTCTTCATCGTCCATTTCATCATCTATTAAGATTTTGGTCCATTTTTTCCATTTTAGTATTGACAATAAAACCAAAATGAAAGGAATAGAAGAAACTGTAATTGCAAATATAAATATTATTTGTTGCATAAATTATTATTTTTTTAGATTTGTTAAAATATAATTGAGAGATTTTCTCTTTTTGATTTCTTCCCAATAATATTGTTCAGAGAATTCTTTTCCATTTAAGATATAAGCTTTATATCCTCTTTTTATATATTCAATAGCTGGTCCATCTTCTCTATGATATTGGCCATTTATATAATAAGATTTATCTCCATTAAAATATTCAATAGCAGGAAGATTTCCGTCTCGATGAAACTTTCCATGAATAAAATAAGCTTTAGTTCCATCTTTATCTTCGAAAGCGGGTCCATCTTCTCGATGAAGAATATCATTTAAATAATGTCGCCTATTTCCAAATTCGTCAATAATTAATCCATTTCTCATATTTATAACTACTTTTTGATGACGGCGACCAGGTTGTTCAGCCCGGTAAGAATATAATTTAGAGATTTTCTTCTTTTAATTTCTTCCCAATAATAAGCTTCTTCAAAATATCTTTCTCCATTTAAATAATATTCTTTATCCCCATCTGAAAATTCAATGGCAGGTCCATTTTCTCGGTGAAGCCGTCCATTAATATAATAATTTTTCTTTCCGGTCGCCCATTCTATTGCAGGAAGATTTCCATCACGATGAGTTTCTCCATGAATCATCCATTGTTTGTCTCCATTTATATTTTCAAATGCTGGTCCATCTTCTCTATGACGTCTATCATTTAGGTAATAACTCTTATTTCCAAATTCATCAATAATTAATCCATTTTTCATTTTTATAATTCCTTATAAATTAGTTTTTGTTTTTCCATTCAAACTTTTTGTAATTTTCTTTTAGCCACAATTCAAATTTTGACAAAACATCATCAATTTGATTTGTCATAAATTCTGCTGAATTCTTAAAGAAGAATGATTGAATCTTTTGATCAGCATGCTTTTGCACAAAAATCGCAAAATCTTTCCTGGATGAAAATTCATTCTTTGAAATAAGTTCTGCAACATTCATTGCATTTAGTTCGATTTCTGAAGCATTATGCTTAATTTCGTCTGCAAATAACTTTAATCGATCGCTAAGAACATCATAAACATCATCAATAAATCCTAAAAATATTGAATCAATAATTTGATTTTTGCTGTGCTCAATATCTCCACCACCAACATGATGAAGGCTAACATATTTTGCATTCTTCATTTTGGCGATTGGACACAAATTTTCATCATAAACAACATATCCTTCAGGATATTTTCCATGATCTTCTATCTCTGACATTTTCTCAACAAAGAGTTTAACATCTTCTAGTGATTTATAACCAAGCAACCCAGGGAAAACTCTATGAGAAGTTACAATATTAGCTTCTGAAAATGCCCCATATAATATTTCATCATAAAGCTGAATATTACATTCATACCCCCCAGAATTACGATTTCTTGCTCCCAACAAAACAGCATGATCAAAAGGGTACTTTGTAACAATTCTGTTCTCTTCTGTGCAAAGCTCAAAAATATATGTAAATTCTTGGTTTAATTTATCCCAAAAAATGTCTCCAATTGTATCAAAAAAAAGTTGTTCAAATGTTTTATTTGCTTCGTGAGCATTTAATGTCGTGATTGAGCCAAGAGTAGAAATTTTCCATTCAATTCCAGAATGCCAAAGTTGAATGCATGTCCCATCTGACTTAATTGCCAAACTTAAATTTGGCAACCTTTCATTAAAAACCTTTGGATCAAAGATGGGGCAATGTCCTTCATGCTGATTGAAAAATTTATCAAATGGTCGGGCCATAAAGGCCCAATTTCCATTTTCATTTCTTAGGATTGAGCCACGACATTCTTTCGTAATTGGTTCTCCCCAATTGGCCGTAATCATTCCATATTTAAAAAGAAAAAATCCATCTTCTTCTTTGACATTTACTCCAAATTTTTGAGAAAAATCATTTTTAATGGCTTCATAATCACTTTTGGAATGATTAAGGTTTAAGTATTGAAGAAGATGGCTCATGATAAGAGGTTAGCATTGCTTTCATGTTGTGTCAAGGCGTCCATCGATTTTTTTGAACAAGACAATTTAAAACTTTGGGTTTATAATCGGGTGAATGCATTGAAAATATAACATCGGGTTCGTTATATTTTTTTCTAATGCTTGAAAGAATATAATTAAGAGACTTTCTCTTTTTAATTTCTTTCCAATAATATTCTTCAAGATATTCAATTCCACTTATATAATATTCTTTATTTCCATTTGGGAATTCAATTGCTGGCCCGTCTTCTCGGTGAAGAAAATCGTTTAAATAATGTCGCTTAGCCTTATCACTAATTTTAATAAAAATTCCAGTTTTCTTCATTTTTATTCCCATCTATATATTTTTGTTTTATTTTTTATTATTTTTTTCAAGTATTCGCAAAAAATAAAATTGAGAGATTTTATTCTTTTGATTTCTTCCCAATAATCTTGTTCGGAAAATCTTATATGATTTAAGTAATAATGATTTCCATTAGCAAACTCTCTAGCTGGACCGTTTTCTCTATGATATTTTCCATAAACAAGATAAGTCTTTTCTCCATTTGGCCATTCAATGGCAGGAAGATTTCCTTCTCGATGAAGTTTTCCATGAAGATAGTAAAATTTATTTCCGCTTAGAAATTCAACAGCAGGACCACCTTCTCTATGAAGAAGACCATTTAAATAATAATATTTGGTTCCAGATTCATCAATAATTAATCCATTTTTCATATTTTATTCCCACCTGTATATTTTTGTTTTATTTTCTATTATTTTTTTAATAAATTCATCAGAAGGTTTTTCTAGTTCTTGTGGGGTGTCCTCATCTGCCATAAAGAATTTTTGAGGTTCATTAAATGTATTTATTGTTTTTTCAAGTTCAAAATTTGGAGTTGCAACAATCCCCAATCTAAAAGATTGTTCATCCATAAAAGTTTCTAAACTATACCATTTTACAACAGATATATCTGGAAGAAATAAAGTCGATATTCCAGCTGGAATATCTTCATTAAAAACATTTCCTCTATGATAATTTATGATTTGTTTTGATTTGATAAGAATAGATTTTATAATACATCCTCCTGGAACGTTCATGGCTTCTGTATCATTTCCAATTGAATACCATCTATTTTGAGAAATATTTGGTTTGTTAATATAAATTTTATTATTTATCATATAAATCTCTCTTTAATATTTCGGCAAAATTTTGAAAGAATATTATTAAGAGATTTTCTCTTTTTAATTTCCTGCCAATAATCTTCTTTAGAATATTCAATATTATTTAAAAAGAAATATTCTCTTCCGTCTGGCATTAAAATGGCAGGCCCATCTTCTCTATGAAGAAGATGTCCATTAATAATCCACTGTTTCTCGCCGTTCACCCATTCAATAGCAGGCCCATCTTCTCTATGAAGCTTATTATTTACATAATAACATTTGGTTCCACGGCCATTAACAATTAATCCATTTAGCATTTTTTAATCCTTTATTTGATCTTTAATTTATTTTCACTAAGAACCATTTTGACAACGGTTCCTTGTTTTACATTGTTTGTAAGAAGATATTCAGAAAGAGGTTTCAAAATTTCTTGTTTCATTAGCCTCTTTAAAGGTCGTGCGCCATATTTTGGATCATATCCATTTTCAGCTAACCATTCACGAGCTTCAGTTGAAAGTTCTAAACTTAAATCTCTTTCACCAAGTCTTTTTTGAAGAGATTTCATTTGAATATCAAGAATGTTTATCATGTGCTCTTTGTAAAGAGGATGAAAGTAAATCATTGAATCAATTCTATTTAGAAACTCTGGTCGAAATTTGCTTTGAAGCAACTTATCTCTCGCTTCGCTAAGAGATTCTTCGTCATGATCTTGAAAATAAAGCTCTGAGCCAATATTTGAAGTTAACAATATTATTGTATTGGTAAAATCAACTGTTCTTCCTTGAGTATCTGTTAATCTTCCTTCATCAAAAACTTGAAGCATGATATTCCAAACATCTGGATGTGCTTTTTCTACTTCATCTAAAAGAACAATTGAATATGGTCGATGTCGTACAGCTTCAGTTAATTGCCCTCCTTCACTATATCCAACATATCCAGGAGGAGAACCTACCAAACGGGAAACAGAATGTTTCTCCATGTATTCACTCATATCAATTCTTACAATTGCTGATTCATCATCAAATAAGAATTCAGCAAGAGCCTTGGCTAATTCGGTTTTGCCAACACCGCTAGGACCAAGAAACAGAAAGGTTCCGACCGGCGCTTTTGGATCGGTTAGTCCTGCGCGGCTTTGGCGAATAGCATCAGAAATCGCAGAAATTGCTGGGTGTTGCCCAACAACTCTTTCATGCAATCTATCTTCCATTAACATAAGAGAACTTTGGGTTTTTTGCTGAAGCATTTTTTCAGCAGGAATTCCTGTCCATGAAGAAATAACTTTTGCAATATCTGCTTCTTCAACTTTGTCTCGAAGATAGCTACATCCTGACTCTTGAATCTTTTTCAGAAGATCGGCATATTTTGAATACTGTTTTTCTAGTTGAGGAATATCAACATTCAAAATATTTTTTGCCAAATCAAGATTATCATCTTTTTCAGCATTTTTGACGGAATTCTTCAATGCCTCTATTGATTCAGTAATTGATTTTATTTTGCCAATTGCTGTTTTCTCTTCTTCCCAAGAAGCTCTCATTTTCTCAACTTCAGATTCTAATTTTTTAATTTCATTATTTATTTTGATTTTTCGTTCTTTATTTTTTCTTGACTCTTCAAGGGATGAAGATTCTACATTCAACCGAAGAATTTTTCGTTCTTTTTCATCGATAACAGCCGGAAGACTTTCGATATCCATTTTCAATTCTGCGCAAGCCTCATCAACCAAATCAATAGCTTTGTCTGGGAGACTTCTGTTTTGAATATATCGAGCACTTAGTTTTGCTGCTGCAATAAGGGCAGAATCTTGAATAGTTAATCCATGATGATTTTGGAACTTATCGCGCAATCCTCGCAAAATGGCAATTGAATCTTCAATTGATGGCTCATTGATTCGGATTGACTGAAATCGTCGCTCTAGCTGTGGATCTTTTTCAATATATTTTTTGTATGCATCAGTTGTAGATGCGCCAATGCAACGAATTTCTCCATTGGCCAAAGCTGGTTTTAGAATGCTTGCAGCATCTTGGCCACTCTCGCTTGAACCTGTTCCCATAATGTTATGAAGATCATCAATAAATAAAATGATATCTTTTGCTTTTGAAATGGAGGTAATAACTCCTTTTAGTCTTTCTTCAAACTGTCCTCGAAACTGGGCTCCTGCCACAAGGCTTGATAGATCAAGCTGCAAAATGGTAATATTTTTTAGAGAATCAGGAACATCATTCTTTGCAATTCTTTGAGCGATTGCAAAAACGATGCTCGTTTTACCAACCCCAGACTCTCCAATAATAACAGGATTATTTTTATTTCTTCGGCTTAAAGTTTGAATTGCCCGACGAACTTCTTGATCTCGACCAATTACAGGGTCGAGCTGGTCTTGCCTTGCAAGCCTGGTGAGGTCCCTGGTATAATTTGATAGCTCTTCTCCATATTCTTTGGGCGACACAACTTTATTGAGATCAAGTCCTTCTAAAATATGTTTGGTAGCATTTAATTCCATCATTGCAAGAATTAAATGGTCAACAGATATTGTATTTTTTGTTTTTGTTGCAGCGACATTAAGCATTTCTTCAATATCGCTTGAATTTCTGGGATCACCAAACCTATTGGTTCTAGGAATCTTTGTTAGTTCTTCTTTCAGACTCAAAGAAATGTCTTTAAGAGAACCTCCTGCATTTTTAATTAGAGCCTTATTTTTTTCATCATGAATAAGCACAGCCAAAACATGAAGGGTTGTAAACTCCTGATGTTTTAGTCTTTTTGCTTGTTCAACTGCTTTAACAATAATTTTTCGGGCTGATTCTGAAACGTTTGATGGATTAAACATAATTTCCTTTTATGGGAAGATGAGACAAAGGTATATCAATTCTCAGGGATAAAGTCAAGACAATTAAATTTTTTTGACTTGCTATTAAGTTAAAATAAATTGATCTCAAAGCCTTTACAAGTCATGAGATCAATATTATCTTTTAATTTAATTAATGCTTTTAATTTAATTAATGCTTTTAATTTAATTAATGCTTTTAATTTAATTAATGCTTTTAATTTAATTAATGCTTTTAATTTAATTAATTTAAATGATCTAGTGCAGAATTAGTTGGTAATGGATTGTGAGAGAGGCATTTCGCTTCATTGGAATGATAAGCCCCACAAGATGCTCCACCTAAAAGTGTAAGTACAATAAGGGAAGTGATTCCCCATTTTGGAGGATGCTTTTCGAATTCAGCACCAAAATAAATAGTTAGGACTATAATCAAAACGGCTGCTACAATACCGCACCCAATAAAGGCAGAAAAAATAATGCAAATCATTTTGAATCGACCATTTCTAAGAATAATGAATTGGTTATTTGAATTTCTTTGCATTGAAAATCTAAATCATCAACATAAAAAAATGGGCCATCATTTAATTTGCTGTTAGAATTTACAATCATAATTTTGAAAAACCAGCCTAATTTTCTTGCCAATTTTGGCCCATTATTTTTTACAGTAACAATTTTAAAATCATTGTCATTGAATTTTTCATATCCTGCATGCAGATTCTCAAGATTAAGAAGTGGTTGTTCTTTACTAAATGTAAAATAGACTATGTCTTGAATGCCTCTAACAACCATACATTTATTAAAACGCACGGCAAGAGATTGAGAATTTTCTTTTTTATTTGCTGTCATAATTTGTCTTTTATGAAAGTTTATCAGGAATTATTGGATTTGGACGAGTAGGATTGAATAATGTATGATCGCAATATTTCTGTGATTTTTCTACTGAACTAAATAAAGGAACACCTTTTGGAATGTCTTTTTCATTTATTACTTCAATATGTTTAAATTCTGCGGTTTCGTTATCTATTTTTTCAATTGTATATGTAAAGTATTTCATACCTAAAGAAATCCTTGTCTATTTAGAAGCCTTTTTGATTTTTTTAAATCAATAAACCCAATTGAGCTTAGGTCTTCTACATCATTTATACGACATTTTGTAAAGTCGTTTTTTGTCAGTTTTCTTTTTATTTTTTTTTCTACGCAGCCAATACAAAACATGCGATGATAATCTTCGCCACATACCTGTATCCATAAATCATTTTGAATCATATAATACTCACCAATAACATTGGTATTTATATTACAGTCTCTACATAACCAACTCATTTTAAAAGATAAAAGACCTTTCAAGTGTTTTATCATAAGTCTTATCTGTTATCTTCAAATAATTCCTGCTTTCTCTAATGCAGACTTTACATTCGCTAAAGCTGCACCGTCATCAAAATATGCAGAGATAATTTCAATATCTTCTGGACGTGCATCAGTTCCCAATAACATTGTAATGTCTTGTTTTAGAACGGAAATAACTACATTGGCTGCTTTTTCAATTGCTTTTTGTTTTAGTGCTGAAAACATATTTTTGTTCCTTTGTTTGTAAGGGCTCGGGATTCTCCGAGCCATGATCAATCATACCAGTTTAAGCTTTTCAGTGCAAGAGCATTCTTGGCCCATTTCAAAGTGTGGGCCAATAGATTCCGGCAATTTATCCCAGTTATTAGAAGAAGAAATAATGTCTAAACCCAGATTAAGAATATCTTCTATTAATGGAACAAATTTATATTTAGTTTTATGAACGATTAGTGGCAATACTTCTAAGCCCTTTAAGTCTAACTTAAGTAATCTTGCTACTGGGTATTTGTTCTCGCCAGTCAAAGTTGGTCGAAAATAAATTATTTTATATATAATTTTTTCTCTATTTGATTTAAGAACAAAATTTTCTTTCAATATGGCTGCCCGACCCTTTTCAAGAGATTCAATTTTTGATTGAAGTTTTTCATTTTGTTGTTTTAATTCTCTAATTTTAGATTCAGGACTTTCGATTTTGTTAGATAGTTTTATTTTATTCATTTTTATTCTCCGAATTAATTGGCATCGAGCTAATAACTAATTCATTATTTTTATAAAGCAGAATTTGAGTAACTCCAAGAAATATTAAGGTAATAAAATTTAAAAACAAATAATAATACAAAAATATAGTTGCCAATATAAATGATATTGTGGCGAGTATAATGTTTGATATCATTATTTTTTTTAATGTTTTTGTTGTTTTATTTTTCATAAAGATTGGTTTTTATATTTTTGTTTTGATGCCGATTTGACATTCGTACTCTGGTAGAAAAACAGAAAGTACGAGGGCTAATCATCGTACCTCCATTTGCTTCATAGGCGATATATCTCTCTGAGCCGTTACGACATGTAGGACATGCGCATCCAACCAACCCTCTTGAATATCTTTGGAGCGATGCAATATTTTTACATGTTTCTCTAAATGATATCACTTTGTATTCCATATTCTTTTTTGTATGCTTCTGACATTTTCAGTATCGCCAATTTCATCTAAATAAATTAATAACTTCTGAAGAAGATTGTCATTTGGATCTCCAACAAATTTTGGAATTCTTATTAAATTGCCATAACTTTTTTGAAGACCAGCTGCTGTATCATCTATAAACAAAATTTGATTTTTATGAAATCCAAATTTTTTCAATTTTTTAATATCTTTAATCCAACAATACTCATCTGTTTCTAAGTCTCGTTTTAGATGGCAACGTTCTCTGGAATATATAAATCTTAACTGCAAGATTTGTTCAGGGGTTGCAATTAACCTTAGCATTTCCAAAGCATAGTCATGAGTTCCTGCTGTCCAAACTCCAACAGCTTCAAATCGAGCTAGGACGCCTTCTAAGAAGTGATGAATGCTAGGACGTAGATATGTTCTGCAACCGTCTAACGATTGCCAGTGAGGCTCCCACGACGGTTCTCTTTCTTTTTGTTCAACAGTATAAAGAAGAGTTTCATCAAGATCAAGCACTAAAAGTTTTGAATATTTCATTTTACTTATCAGATGCCTCAAATACATCAGTTGATGAGTAATCTCCATAATTCATAAAGTTCTCACCAGTTATTGCAGTCAGTTTTGCACGATTAAGTATTTCACGAGTAGGTAATAATGCGTGGATAGGCTCCATGTCAAATGGAGGAGCAGACTCATTTGATTGAGTTTCTTTTTCTTTCTCTTTTTCTTTTACATAGACAAGATCTTCCATATGCCTAGTATGAGCAACATAGCTCAAATTACTTTCTTGATCCTTCATCCATTGTTTTTGGCCTTTGAAATTAATTTCAGTCGGTCCAAGGATAAAGATTCTTTTGTTCTCTAACCCTTTTGAACGATGGATTGATGATAGAGTGACGCTTGAGCGATTGTCGCTAAAAAGATCAGAAATTGCATTATTGATATCTTGAATTGAATTCACTTCTTTTCGTTGATAGATAACCCTTAAGCATTCGGCCGAATCATCAAGTGACATAATTTTTTGCTGGATGCTTGATTCATCTCCTCCTCGATTAAGAATAAGATTCTTTTCTTTTTCAAGCCATGTTTCAATTCCTTGTCCAAAAGAATCGAAATTGCTTGACTTAAGAATTACTTTAATGATTTTTGTTAGTCCTTCTCCAATTGCGCGACCCTTTACAACGGCTGGAATTCCTTTTGAAATAATTGAGAAGGCAGCACTAACAAGAGGAGCATTTCGACGACAAAGAATCATATCTCCTTCTCGAACCATATCTTTCATTTCATCATATTTAATATGAGAAACTGTTCCTTCTGGCGCGTTTGGGCGAGCCTCAATTTGCGGAACCCACCTTTTTGCAAGCTCAATCCCAGAAGTTGGGCATCGATAACAAACAGAAAGAGGAAGAACTTTGGCCTTCAAATCTTTAATGATTTGATTAAAGCTATTTGCGTCGGCTCCCATGAATCCGAAAATGGATTGAAATGGGTCCCCAATTGCAACAATGCGTCCACCACGCTTTGTGCATTTTTTGATGATATCTAGCTGGGCAGGAGAAGTATCCTGGCACTCATCAACAAAAACCCATGAAAACTTTTTTGGAGTATATCGATTCACATGGGGAAGCCATACCATATCCACAAAATCAATAAGAGAAATATTCTTCTTGCCATAATCTGCAAGATATTTAATAATCTCAGAGATTACTCGATCAAGATTTTGAGGACAATCAATATTATGATGGTTCGCCAAATCCCAAAGGACGTTTGGATACTCGCGTCCATCAAAATCAACTAAATTAAGTCGTGCCTTATCAAAAAGGCTCATGATGACGCTTGAAGGAAGCTTAAGTTCTCCATTTTCGGAGTTTCCACGCAACTCATACATTTCATCATAATCAAGCTTTTTGCCAAATAGAAATCCTCCATTTCGCTGAAGATCATTTTCAATTTGATTGATAACTGACTTATACTTGTAAGTTTGTCGTTTGGGATCTTCAACCTGAACATTTACGTTTCGATTACAAAAACGAATTGCACCAAAGCCGATAGAATACGCGGTCCGCGCAGTCATGTTTGTATCTTTTAGTTTTGGCTCAATTTCATCGACAACAGCCTTACTAAAGGCGATGTAGACTCCATCTCCAATAATGAGGCGAGCACCAAAAATAATGCTTGACGTTTTTCCGGCGCCTGCGACTGCATTAACAACAGCGTTACCTGAGCCATTAACAATCCAATCAAAAAAATCGCATTGGTAATTGCTAGGAATATATGGAGATTTGACTAGTTTTTGCCATTCAGTAGGTTGGATTACCATAAGCTTTATTCCCCCTGCTCAAAGGATAGCACCTTGAATCGAGAAGTCAACCTTCCTTAGCTTAAATAAACAACGTCTTTGTTTAGAATATCATTATCTTTCTACTCATCAGGATAAAGACCTAGCCAACTGCGTTTCTGTGCAGCATAACGCCGTCCACGTTCAAAATTATAACTCCAACTATCTAAGGTAGAAGGATATGCGAAATTCTTTCCTTCTAGATCACAAATCACGCGTCGGGCTTCGTCACGCTCTTGTGTTAAGGTATTGATTTTATTTATTAATTCTAAATATTCAGAATTAGTTAATGTTAATGTTGCTTCAACCATTGGTATAGTATCTTATGAGAAAAAGAGATTTATTGTTTGAATGATTGCAAAAGAAATTGGCCAGCCTAAAATAAATCCTAAAACGGCACCTGAAAGAAAAATATAACTTGGATCTAATTCATTCATTTGATAATCTTTTTTTTAGATTTGAAAGAATAAAATTAAGAGATTTTCTCCTTTTAATTTCTTTCCAATAATCTTTTTTTGTAAAAAAGATATAATTGTTTAAATAATAATGACTCATTCTGCCTGTTTCGCCTGTTGCTGTATGAAAAGCTGGTCCGTCTTCTCTATGATATTCTCCATGAATAAAATAAGACTTATCTCCGTTTGCAAATTCAATTGCAGGAAGATTTCCCTCTCGATGCCGTTCTCCATAGAGATACCATGCTTTATATCCATTATTATATTCAACAGCAGGACCATCTTCTCTATGAAGAAGATCGTTTAACCAATATCTCTTTACTCCATTATTACTAATAATTAATCCATTTTTCATAATTTATATCTCAATTATATGCAACTTTGCTGTTCTTGCACCATTATAAAATTTGGTGGCAATTTCTTTTGCAATTTTTGTTTTATTTCCGCTTTCATGGACATGGCCAAAAAAATGGTGCTTTATTTTATGTTCTTCCATAAAAAGAAATGATGACAATATTTTAATTCCATAATTTTCATTATTGAAATCTCCACCACAATCAAGAATCTTAAAAGGTGGAGAATGTGTAATTAAAATATCTGGTTCAAGGACTCCCATTTTTCTGACAATTTCATATAAATCATTTTCTGAGGTTTCATAATTCCATTCTCCTGAAATATAATTTATATTTGGAAAACCTGACCACTTAAGTCCAACCAATTCAAAACAATTCAAATTGATTTCAAAAACATTTGGGCATCCAAACTCTATTAATTCATTTGATAATGAAATAAAGTCATGATTTCCTGATACGCTTATAAATGGTCTTCCATCTAACCAATTTGTAATATGTTCAAGAATATTGTTTCTCTTTAACCATTCTTTTTGGAATTCAATTTCATGATCTTTATCAAGAACTCTTTCAATATATCTTGGACCCATTTTTATGATTGGGTCATTAGGAAAGAAATCTCCGGTATCAACCCAAACATCAAAATTTTTGATCAAATGAATTTTATTATGAACAATTTTCATTAGTTCAGAATGAAGATCTGAAGTATGAAAAATTTTGATGTTTTTGTTCATAACCTTTTTTAATTTAAATAATTTAATAAAAAATTTAAATTTGGTTCATTGGGCTCTTGAGGTTCTTGATTTAGTTGATTATTAAGATTATTAATTGTGATATAGGATGCTAAAAAATGAAATACCAATTCTTTAGAAAGTCCTGTTCTATTGCAAACCAAAGATTCAGTATGAGATATATCTGATTTAAAAGAATTATCTTCATTTAATAGAGAGTCAACTTCTTCTCTGGTTAGATTGGCGCCAAATTCTAAAAGTTTTTGAATTGTTTTTTGTAAGCTGTTCATAATTTGGTATCGATTTTATCGATTTTATCAATTTTGCAAAAGTGTTAAGAGAGGTTTGGGATTTAGTCGCCTCATAAGATTATTTACACTAATATAGGCGGTTAAAAGATCTGAAACCAACAATAAATTAAAACCAGTTCGAATAGAAATAAGATTGATAGAGCTAGAAATGTCTGATTTCCAGGAACCATCTTCGTTTAGTAATGAAATAATTTCTTCATCAGTCAAATTTTGACCAAATTCTTGAAGAGTTATAAAAGTTTTGTTTAATTTGTCATTCATTTTAAATAACCTTTGCGAATCCATCGTTGGTAGAAAAATAAATATTTCGGCAACCAACTGATCAAAAATTTATCATACTTCTTCTATTTGTAGCCGAGTTCATCAAGCAATTCTACAATGGCATCATTTTGGTTTTCATCGCAGTAGTCAGTTATCTCATTCAAAGTTCGAAGTGTTTTATCAAATAATTCTGGGGATCCAATATTGATTTTGTCAGATTTTTCCCAAGATTCAATATAGCTTAAGATATGTTCTGCATTTTTTGTTGCATCAATTATTTCAATTCTTAACATCCATCCAAGATTTCTTGCAAGATTTGGACCATTTCCAAGAACTGTTTTTATTGTCAAGTCTCTTGTATTAAATTCGTCAAATCCATTATGAAGTGATTGAACTGCTTTAATATCTCTTCCAAAGATATCCTTTTTTGCAATATGTAAATAAACTGTGTCTGTTGAATTATGCCTAACAACAACACATTTGTCGAAAGTTATTGAAACTGATTGGTTAGTTTTTTGAAATGCCATAAGTTATTTCCTAATAGTTTTCTCTTCTTTATATTTTTTATACAACCTTTGCGAATCCATCATTGGTTGAAAAATAAATGTTGCGACAACCAACAACATCCAAAAATGCGGAGCAGCAGGAACAAGGCTTGCTCATCCTAAGCGATCCATTCTTATTTAGACGAATATTCAAAATGTCAAAAGGCTTTTGATAGTCGATGATTCCCTTTGCCTTACGATAAACATCGTTCTCAGAGTGAATCTTCCCAAAATCTTGGGAATAGCCAAAGCCTTCAAGTGGCGGACCCTTTCGATTCATTCCCATTTCCAAGATTTTATTATTTTGAATAATAAACGAAAAATGGTGAAAAGAGCCATATTCAGGATGCGAGTCTGGGTTGTTCTTCGCCCGAGCCATCGCAACACACTGCTTGATGATTCGCTTCCTCATGCTTAAAGGATAGCGCGAAGCCATCGAAAGTCAAGGAGAATCGAACCAAAATCAATCAATATGGCAATATTAATCCATTTCTCATATTTATCTTCCTATTAGTTCTATTCGATTTAATGTGTTACTTTGTTTTTTTAATTTCAATTCAAGTTCTCTAATTGCTTCTTCTAGAACTACAGCCAACATTTCTAAATGCTCTACTCTTTCTTCTAGGGTTTTTGTAGTGGCAAGATTGGATGGATTGTGTAAGGAGAAAAGCCAAGCTAATACGTCACGTGTATAAAAAACGTGGTCTTTATCGATCTGGGCTTTAAAACCGACTCGTTTGCCACGCATATGATTACTTAGACTATTCCACAGCTCATTAGAAAGATTCTTTTTAAGCTTTGCAATAGTCCATCCTATCGCCGTGTCAGGTTGTTCTCCAATGATTAACATGATTAATTCTTGTTCGTGCAACTCCGCATTTTTAGCAGGTTGCGCTATGGAGCTATTCTGTGGGCGATTCCATTTTGGAGAATTATTAATAAAATCCATAAAGTTATTCCTATCTAATTTCATAACCTTCTAAAATAAGATTATCTCGAAGTAAGTTATTTAGATTATTTACTTCATTATTCAAAAGAGAACGGTCTAAAGATCTACAATTTATTCTATAGCAATATGAAGTTTTTCCATTTTTGTTTGTAAATTTATCAATTTGCACAACAGATTCTGCCAAATCTCCAAAAACATTTCTAACATGTTCATAAAAATCATTTGGAGAATAATTATCTGGCTCCCAAAAAGAGATATCTTTATAGCATAAAGGATATTTTGAATAAGGTTGAAATTTTGTAATTTCTCCTTCTTTGAATTGAGACAAAAAGCGATCGTCTTTTGACCAGAAAAGTCTAATATCTGGAATCTCAAAAAGAATCATTGCCAATCTTTCAAGTCCCAATCCGAAAGCCCATCCCAAATTTGAAACTTTACAATTAGACAAAATTTCTTGATGAATTACTCCACAACCAAGAACTTCTAATTTTTTATCATTCCAATTTACTTCAAATTCAAATGAAGGTTCTGTAAATGGAAAATATGAATTTGTAATTTCATATGTGCATTCAGGAAATAAATAAGAAACTAAAGAAGATAAAGTTGACAATAAATCTTTTTCAATGTCTTCTTTTGATGCATTTGGGATTATTTTTACTCCCTCCATTTGATGGAATACTGGATAATGAGAAGAATCAATTTCGTCCCTCCTAAAGACAGGGCCAGAAACTAAAAACCTTTCTTCTTTTTTATTTAGAAAATATGTTTGATGTGCAGAAGTATGCGTCCTTAAAACTTTGTTATTGTCTAAATAATAAGTGTCAGAAACGCTTCTAGAAACATGATCTTTTGGAATCAAAAGGCTATCAAAATTATCATATATTTCAACAATAGGATCTAAAGAATCAAAACATTTAAATTCTTCACCAAAGAATGATTGGATTCTTTTTTTGATAATTGATATTGGATGATTTGGAATTAGATGAAGATTTCTATCTTTTATTTTCCAAATATTTTCTGGAATGTTTAATCCTATCATATTTTGTCATCTTTCGTTATTTTGATAATTCCATTGATATACTGTGCATGGCGATTCCCGAAGCCGTCCCAACATTAACACTTCTTACTGAGCCTCGCTGTTCAATATGAACAACCTTGTCACAAATTTCTAGGATTTCTGGCTGCAATCCTTGCTGTTCTTCTCCAAAAAAGAGCAAAGAATTTGGTTCCCATTTATGTTCTTTTAATGGGGTAGAAACTCCTGGAATTATATCCATTGCAATAAAATGTGAATATTTGCTGCGCAAATCAATAATTTGATTAATTGATGAAAGATAAATTACATCTGAGTAGTGGTACGATCCGATTGCTCCTCTTTTATCAAACTTTTTTCGAGGACCATAATAAAAAATTTCTTGGGCACCAAATGCATTTCCATTTCTGATCAAAGTTGAAAAATTAAAATCTCCATGAATCTGCATCATTATTGGAGCAAAAGGAAGAGTTAATTTTTGGATTTCATTTTTGATTTCTTCGGTTGTCATTCCTTTGTATTGGTCAACAACATTTCCAAAATTGCCATTATTTGGTGCAGTATCTGGTAAAGTATTCATTATTAAATTCCAAGCTTATTTTTTAAGCGTTCTAATTCTTTTAAATCTCTTTTAAGCTGCTCTTCTTCTGATTTTTGTTTTTTTTGTTCTCTCTCTTCTTGTTCTTGTTTTTTTCTAATAGAAACTTTTTCATAAGTTGCATTGTTTATTAGCTCTTGAAAATCTTCTGGGAGGTTTTCATTTGTAAAAAGCTTATATTCATATTCTGCATGCCAATTTTCCTTTGGCTGTGCTTCATATTCTGAAATTTTTTCAATCAGGTTATTCTGATCTGAAAATTCATATAATGAATTATATGAATCTAAAGCATCATAAGCACCAAATCCATAAGTTATAGAAGAGTATTCTCTAATAACAACAAGAACATATGGAAGACTTTTTATGATATCAAGATTCATTTGGATATATTTCCTGCTTTATTGAATAATTCTTTCAAATTTGAAAGAATATAATTAAGAGATTTTCTCCTTTTAATTTCTTTCCAATAATTTTCTTCAGAAAATTCTTTTCCATTTATAAGATAAAATTTGGTTCCACTTGAATTTTCAACAGCCGGACTATCTTTTCGATGAAGAATCCCTTTTATATAATAAGATTTATCTCCACCTAAATATTCGCAGGCCGGAAGATTTCCTTCTCGATGAAATTGCCCATTTAAATAATATCGTTTGGTTCCATATGCATCAATAATTAATCCATTTCTCATATTTTATTTCTTCCTTTGTGCTTGTAAACGTGTTCGTAGTATGTATTTTTATTAATTCCACGAAGAAAGGATTTTGCTGGGCCAAGGCCATAAACAGGCATTTTATTATGAGAAAATCCATTTTCTTCAAGCCAAAAAAATGCTTGTTTCCAATCTTCTGGAAGCTTATTTGGATTTTGGCATTTAAGAATCTCTTCGCCTTCATCTCCATCGGCCGTTACAATGCAAACAGAAAAAAATTTAGCCCAATTTTTTTTATCTTCACCTGTTAGTTCTTTTGCAACTAGCCATTCATAAGCAAAAATTCTTGTTTCATCTTCGTCTCCAAATATTGCATGACAAGCTTCATGAAGAATTCCTGAGCGAGAACGATTAGAGTTGTTTTTATATAAAACGATTGGAGCTTCATTTACACAAGCAAGTTGGCTTCCCCAATCTGAAAACATTTCATCCCCCCAAATATATTCAAGGCGAGGATCGTCATCTTCTGAAGTGTCTATACAAATTCCAAGTGCATTGACTAGACTTATAATGTTCATTATTTATAGATCAAAACAAGAATGGTAAATAAAGAGACAAGAAATAAACTAAATAAAACTCCACGTGTCCAAATAAGTTTCATAATTACCGCATGATCTTCATGCATGCAGCCTTTTAAGAATCTGATTCTTTCTTCGTAGGAATTGATGATTTGTATCTTTTCATTTTCTTCTTTATAATTGAGCATAAATAACCTTGACCTTCATGATCTCATTGTAACTCTTCTGCATGAGAAGTCAACTCTTTCAAGTTTTCATTTTTGTTGATTTTATTAGGTCTGAAAATTTCTAAAAGTTATATTAATTCTGGGCTTCCAAACCTTAGTTCTTTTAGGAAGAGAATGATCCCAATTTTTTTGAGTTTCTCCTTCCATCAAAAGCAAACTCCCATTTTCAAGAATTATTTTTCTTTTATTTTTATGATCGGTTTTTTTTCTTAATAAGAAATCTCGTTCGGCGCCAAAGCTAACACTTGCAATTTTTGAACCAATTTCTGATTCATCATCAGAATGCCAGCCAACAACATTCAAACCTGTCTCATATAAATTAACAAGGGCAGAATTAAATGTTGTTTTACAAATTCCTTCAATTTTATTTTTTATATCTAAAAGAGAAGATGACCAATAAATTGGTTCAAGTTTTATTCCAGAATAGATATAAACTATATCAGGACTATCGGCAAACCATTGATGTTTTCGTGGAACATTATGTGTTTTTCCATATACAGAAATTTTGTCTTGCCTCCAAAGAATTGAATTAAATAATTTTTCGAAAATCAAATTGGGATTTTCAAAATTTACAATGTTTGGAGGATAGTAATTAACAACTCCCGAATTATCATCAATAATTGATATTGAATTCGTCATTTTGTTTGATCAAAATCAAAAGGACGTAAAAGAGGATCATGATATGTTTTTGGTGATGGAAGATATTTCTCTGGAAGCTCATCTAATTTTACTTTTGTTATGCGAGATCGCATATAAAGTTCACCAGAAGGAACTTTCTCTTCTAAAATGGCTCCATAATCACATAAAAGCCCTTCATTTGAGCTGTGTTTTGAAAGTAGTTCATGCATTGTCAACAAACCATCAAGATATTCTTTAATTGATTTTTTCTCTGAGCGAACAAATAGAGTTCTTGTAATGGTTGGCTCACATGTTAAATCGCAAGAACACCATTTTTCAATATAAGATTCTCCATCTTTACCAATCCACTCAGACAATAAAGGTCCTTGAAAATCTTCAAGATCACGAACATATTCTAATTTAGGCAAATTAGATTCTGTTCCAATAATTGGAAATATCACTTTTCAACCTTTTCTTCTTTTTCTGGTAACTGCGATTGGCAAGCTGAGTTTAAACCGTTGTCCCATGGCGTGTCAGTCTCTCCACACGTAACGCAGCGTATATCGTAGATGGAGCTATCAGAGAAGCGTATTCGATGGCCTAGCGAGTCTGGCCTGATCAGGTATGGATCTTCCCCAAAATTATCTCTGGTTGCGCGAGCAATAATAGTTTCTAATTGGTTAGTTGATTTTTGAGTCATAAGTTTCTTTATAATTTCTAGTTTTTAAAAAATCTTCTGGGTCCAAATCCAGAAATATTGCTCTTTTTACATCTTCTGCCAACTCATCATCAATTGCATATTCTTCAATTTTTGAAATAACTTCAGAGCGAGACCAAAAATCTTTGAACTCTATAAGAATATCGTCATCTTCGCCTTCTTTTGTTACCGAAATAAAAAAAGTATTCAAAGGCTTGTCAAGTCCGGCAACAACTTCATATTCTGGATTTTTTGAATTTAATTTAATTCTACTCATTTAATTTTCTTCTTTATCTTTAATATAATTTAAGATCTTTGGTAATTGGATCAATTTTTGAAGAGAAATCTGGCCCAATTGCAACAGTTGTATAGGTCTCAATTCCTTTAAATTCTGTCCTTCCTGAATCCTTTATTATTGAACAAATTATATTTGAATCATTTGCTTTATTGTAAATATCTAAAAGTTCTTGTTCTGAATCAACAGTTAAACAAATTTTTGTAAATGAGCCTTGCATCCATTTGTGCATGGCCTCTGAATTATGAACAAACTTGCAACAATACTCATTGTTTATATTTGAATCAATATTGTTTGAATTTTGTTCTTTCATTAAGTTTAAAAAAACTGCAAGAGAAGCATGGGCACCTTGGGCGACTTCTTTTCCCCTTCTCATTTTTAAATCTTTTCTAATTACTATAACTTGTTTTATATCGCTCATGATTCTAATATATTTTAAATTTTAATGAAATCTTTTTTAAGATTTGAAAGAATAAAACTAAGAGACTTTCTCCTTTCAATCTCTTTCCAATAATCTTCTTCAGAATATCTTCTATCGTCTAAATAATAGTCATAATCTTTATTTCCCCATTCGATAGCAGGGCCGTCTTCTCTATGAAGTTTTCCATGGATTCTCCATTCTTTGGTTCCACCATATTTATCTTCGAAAGCGGGTCCATCTTCTCGATGGAGCTTGTCATTTAAAAAATACCACTTGGTTCCTAATTTATATAGATCAACATGTAACCCGTTCATTATAGACTGATTTTTCATAATTTTATTCCTTAAATCTTAAAATCTCAACATGCAAAATCGCATATTTTGTATTCGTTTTTAGCATTCTTTCCCCAATGATGCAAGGAATATTGCTCTGAACGATCTAATTTTAGTTCATGCGCAAAAGCACGTATTTCATGATTTGGAGGCGTTGAATTTGCATCTTTTAGATATTCCATTTCTAGCCATCGAAAATCCTTAACATCCCAATCATAAATTTTAGGCAAGAATTTATGATTTGATTTAAGCCAATTATTAACTTCTTTTTTATTTTGGTTATGAAATTGGTGGTCGCTACTATCTGGGCCTTCCCATTCTATTTTAAGCGCAACTGGCTCTTCATATTCTTTTATCTTTAATTTATAAACTGTTCTACAACATCCACTGCCAAGATATTCTGAATATTTATTTAATATTTTTCTAGCACTTTGATCTTTTCTTTTCTCAATTAAGTTGAGCAACTCTCGATATAAAGATTCTTTTATTTGTTTCATTTTGTTCTTTCTTTTTCAAGACAATTTTGACTTTCCAATTTTATAAATTTCTGCTACACTCCTAAAACAGATTGAACAAAAAATGAAAAGAATTTTTATCAAAGATAAACTTAAATCGTTAGATACCAATATTGAAGATGTTCCTCTTGGTGTTTTCGATGAGATTGGCGAATACTGCGCAAAAAAAGCAAGACAACCAACAAATAAATATTATAATTCAGCAGGATGTTTTTTTCGTCCAAATTATGAACGTGGAATCCTAATTGATTCCATGGTTAGGCGCTATAGGCCAAAATCATTATTGGAAATTGGTTTTGGCCGCGGATATTGGTCAATGTGTGCAGCAATGTCAATGACAAATAATAGAATTGATGGAACTATTGATTCTATTGATGTTTCATATGATAAAACCCATCTTGACAATATGGAAAAGATTTTTCCTAAAAACTGGTTGTCAAAAATGAAACTATGGGAAGGAACATCTTTAGAAGTTTTGAATAATCATATGCCCGACAAAACTTGGGATATTGTATATATCGATGGAGCCCATACCTACGATGCAGTAATTGCTGATTTTAAAGCCATTATGAATCGAACGAATATGTTTGTTATTTTTGATGATTATTATTTTGAAATGGATGAAACGGCCCCAGATATTCAGGTTCGACAAGCTGTTGATGATGCTGTTTTATGGGATAAGGAATTGATCCATATGGATAGATTAATTTTTTCTGACGATAGAGAATCATGGAGATCAAATGAAGATCTAGAAAAAATGAAATCTTCAACCTATGGCCAAGTAATCGCAAGAAACCCAGCATTTAATGGCTAAGTTTCTTCTTTTGTTATTTCGAGAACGCCAAAGTCAACAAGATTCCAGTCATCAATAATCTTTTTTGCATCCTCGTCTCTTAGCTCGATTGAATCAGGTTCTTTGCTGTAGTTTGTTGAGGTTCTACTATACTTTTTTATTTCATTAAAGACATCTTGAATGGTTGGCTCAGGTGGGAAATTTCCATCCGGCCAAATTTCAAATTCATCCATAACAAGGTCAATAGTGTATCTAATCCTGAATTTTGAGCTATAATCTTTCATAATTTTATTTCTTTAATTAATAAGTAAAAGTGAACCAGCCACGAGTTGAAGTTGATTGATATTGAATCAGTCCGATTGTTCCAACTTCTGGTTTGCCAACTACCTGATTACTCATTAGATAATAATAATCTCCATTTTCATCTTCGTCCTTTATAACCCATTTGTATCCAGTTTCAGGACTTGGGACTTTTAGAATTTTGGCTTTTTTCGGTTCGTTTTTAGTCGCAGCCATAACTAGCACCATATCCTTTCGGTTCGTCACTATGATCATAATCATCATTGTAATCATGATCCTGTTCATCGATGTCTAAGTCTTCACATAATTCTTCACATAGTGTCATTCCGGCGGCAGCATCATTAAGTTTATTTTCAGAATCAATAAATTCTTCAGCGTCTTCTTTATACTTAAAGTAAGCCAAGGTAAGAGGTTCTGGCTCCTCTTCAGAAATAAAATCATCAGTAATGACAAAAAAGAGACCATGTTCTTCTGAAATAATTGTAGCCATAATCTATCCCTTCGTTTGCTGCTTTGTCCAAATGTTTAAGGTTTGAATATCAAGTGCCTCATTTAGTGTTTTGACTTTAACTCCAAGCAGTTTACCATATTTTCCGGCCACATAACCAGCTCCATAGTCAGCTGATTCATTGCTTACAGGCCGCCCAGTTTTATTTTGTTTATCTCTTTGGCCATCATCATATCCAGCCAAAAAATGATTTTCTCGTTCTTTTATATTGAGACCTTGTTGCTGTTGTGTTTCAAGAGTCATTTTTATTTAATCTTTCTTCTCGTATGAGATTTTGATTTGGGTTGAGCGACGAACATCACCAAGCGGCCCTCCATAACATTGGCCTTGACCTATGGTTCCAGGCTGAACTTCAATGGCGAGATCATATATCTTTACATCAAGATGATCGGCAAGAATATTAAGTATTTCGTTATGGTTTAGTGTCTTTTTCATAAGATTTTTTTTGGTATATCTTTGTCCCTTAGTGATTGTAGCACCTCTTCATTGGGAGTCAAGAAGATTTAATTACCATATTTTTATTCTCTGAATAAAATAGAATAACATATTGAAAAATAAAGACGCAAATATGCTAACAAACAAACTTACTAAAAATGCAGATAAAGTCATTCAAGGATTCCTATTGGTTTTGTTAAGGATGAAAGCAAAATATTTTTTCATGTCGACAAGTAATTTCTCTATCCAAAATTAGATATTCTTCTTCCAATTCCTTGATAAGTTCTTTCACTTTAGAGTTAATTTCTTGCATTCTTTTTAATATAATTTGTTTCTCTAATTCTAATTCTTCATCTGTTTTAGTATTTTTTACTTTAATTTTGTAAAGATTTTTACAATAATCTTCATCTTTAATAATTTCAAGTTCTTTTGAAACTGATTTCACTGTACTTCTAGCAAGGCTAATAAAATCAAAACAATTGTCTGGTTCGGCTGATAGTGGAAAGAATGGAATGTAGATAATAGCCTCTTCTTTGGTGCCTCCATCCTCTATATATTTTACAAAGGTTTCTGCTGTCTCTTTAACCATTTGAAGAGATTTATCTAAATCTGATTGTTTATTTTTTTTAGATTTAGAAATGTTTTCTTTTAGTTTTTCAGCAAGATTCATAAATTTTATTTCATTAGGTTTGAAGAAATAATCTCGGCAAAAATTCGATATTGATTGTTTTCATGATTGTTGTCGCTATCGTCACCGTACTTGTGCGCAACCTCATGAACAAGAGTTTGAAGCAAGTCTGATTCATTATCAAGAATTTTTCGAGCAAGATTAATGCTCTTGACTTCGCCGCCATGAACAACTTCTGCCGTCCCTTTGATGCTATCTCCTAAAAAGTCAACAACATTAATGATATTCATTGTTAGCCAATATTCAACGGAAGAAACAAGTTCAATACTTCGAACCAAATTCTTTTTTTCATTTTCAGTTAGGTCGTTCCAAGAATAGGTTGTCTTTTTATCCATTGCACTCTTATTTAGACGGTCTGCAAGTTTCCCCACATACTTTTCAATAATGTTCTTAATGGACTGAGAAACAACAACTCCTTTCTTTCCAAAGTGTTCTACACGCTGACTGTCCCCAATGGAAGTGACAGGCATAGCAGCTTCTCCATTTTGAGAAATAAAATGATCTGCAACCATTTTATTAAATCCACCAGAATACCCATAGAAATCAGTATACGCAAATGCCTGGCTTTCTCCGCAAGAATCATCATTTAAAACAGTAAGAATCTCTTCTACTTTGAAAAGTTTCTTTTCAGTTGCCTCCATAATAAGTTCACGAATTGTAGAAAACAAATCCCAAGGATTGGCAACCTCTCGATCTCGATTCAGATCGATATTTAAATTATATCCGAAGCTATAATTGTTTGGAAGTTTGCAAACATAAATTCCTTTGACAAATAGATCATTTTGATATTTTGGGTCAAGAAGAATAGATCCATTCTTCAAATTAATCCGAGGATCATTTTTATTGTTAAAATGAAGAAGTCGAGCCTTGTAAGCTTCCCAATCGCTCGGAGAAACTCCCTTAATTTCAACAATAAAATCATTGATGCGTTTTGGTTGCTTCCTAATGTCAATAACCAAAACTTCTAATCCATTTTCATTTAAAACATGTTTTGCAATCCAAGCTTCGTCTCCTGTTCGAATCCAAACTTCATGACCAAAATTAAGCAAAGAATTAATTCCAACAATAAGACCTTCTCCATGCTGTCCACGCGCAGCCGAGTCTTCTCGCTTGGTCGAGAACCCGAGCACCAAAGCGTCTGTAGAGAGCGTCACGCCTTCATTGGACACCTTGAGCGCCCAGGCTCCCGAACGGTCACGAGCCTTTCCATGCTCGATTCGCATAAAATGACCTTTATCATGTCCATCCAAAGCATTTTGAATGATTTCACGAATGCCAGCCCATGCTGAATTAAACCCGGCAGTTAGAGCATAATTTTTTGCGATATTTGTATTATAAATGGTCATATTAATATCTTTCTTTTATGTGAAATGATCAAGTTTTACTTGGCACCAATCCAAATTTCTCGACATGAATTGCATTCATATCTAATCTTGGACTCGCCTGTACAGGTATGGCAAATTTCCTTTTCGGGCTCAGTTAGCAGCGTGAATACATTACACCCACAAACACAGCGAAAGGAGTTTTTAGACCCATTTAAAAAAATCATTTTAGATTCTGACATTATTTTTACCTCGGATATTCCACTTAGCTTAGCTCAAGAGGAATTCGCATACCATTTGTTTTTGATTTGAGCCAAAGCTCACATTTTTTTAATTCAGATTTTCCTAACTCTGATAGTGAGTCTTTGTTTCGAGAAAAATCCAAAAGCCTATCAATAAAATCAATCTCTTGTTTGTTTTTCATACCGGCCCGCACACCTGTACAGCTAGAACAACCACCGCAACGAGGACCCAGAAAATCAGCTCGGCATAACTTTCCCTCCTCATCATAGCAGCCTCAGCTGGCAAATGTCAAATACAAAAACTCCATTTTCAAACCCTGATGACTTATAAAGATATTCGTTGTCTGGGGTTCCTTCTCCAATATACCTTCCCCACTTATGCCATCGAAATCCAACTTCAGGATCTTTTTCCATATGTTTGAAATGGACACAGAGATTTCTTGGATCTGAGATCAGAGCTTCTTTATATTTTTTAAAGAATTGATCTGGACTATCACAAATTCCATAGCCAGGAACATCTTCAATTTTTGGATAATTAAGACATGTATTCAGAATAATTTCTTCTGAAATATCTTCTAACTCTAGATCTGTTAGAATTGATCCTTCTTCAAGGATCTCAACAGAAAATCCAAATTGTTTTGCACGCTCTAAATATTCTTTGTTAAGATTTGGTGTTTTTAGCATGGATATCGCTTTCGCCATTCTTCCATAAGTTGGCTAAATCGCTCAGAAGAAAGAGAAGGTTGTTTTTGATTAGGAGAACTTGGCATAGAAACTGCCGGAGAATAAGGTTTCCCAATAATCATAATTGAATCAGAAGGTTCATTGATAGGGCGGACATAATGCCAAGCGGTTCGGTCGTTCATTTCGTAGCTAGAACCTGTGCTCAAGATGAGTGTAGCATGTTCTGAAGTCCATGCAGGTTCTTTTTCGGTTTCAAATTTATCTTCATCTGGGTACTCCGTAGAAATCCCCATTTCATAAGTTCCATTAACAATTTTTACAGCGCATGGCCACGGATGAGGATGAAATAAAGATTCTGCTTTTAGGCACGGATAAATTCGATGAAGGAACATTCGATGTTCTCCCATTTGCATCCAGAGCCTTTCGACTCGCGGAGCATGATAAATAACTTCAGTCGAATTCCATAATCCTTCATTTTCTTTTTTTAGAAAATTTGGAAGCTTCTCTTTAATGGTTTCATTTAATAGATTAAGTAAATTTTTGGTCATTTAATTCCTTCTTGATATGTTCTGAATAGTTTTATGACAACCATTTTGTTATGGTGTCATCTGCAAATGTAAAAAATTCTTTTTCAGTATCTAAAGATAAAGATTTTGACAAGCAACAAATTTCATCATATAACATATAAGATCGTGTCACGACATCCGATGGATGCCATTCACTTTTACCTTTATAATTCATCATAATATGTTTAGGAATATCTTCAAGAAAAGGACTGATCTCCAAATAATTACAAAGACTTATTTCATAAAGTAATGCATTTCTTTCTGAAAGATTTTGTTCTTCAAATGAAAATTTTGAAATTGTATCATATAAATCAATAAGATTTATTCTAAAATTTTTAGAAATATTAAAATCTTTCATCCAAAACAAATGTCCAACTTCATGAAGAATTAACTGACGCAGCACTTGATCGTCAATTTTTTGTCCTAATAAATTTAGTCTTTTAATAAATTCTAAATTATTTTTTTTGGTCATAAATTATACCATAAAGATAATTTCTTCTTCAGAAGAGCAAGAACCACAAGCAATGCTAGCTGATTCTTTTGCTCGGCAAATTTGCTTACAGGAAGGGCACTTCCACTTTTTATAACCAGTTTGCACACTTGGCCGACGCTGAGACAATCCAAGAAATGGAAGCTTTAAATTTTCTGGCAACTTCTTAAAAGCTTGAGAAAAATTTCCATCCTGAATGATTGAGTGATACATGCTCAATCCTGTAATTTTTGACGGGCTTTTATTGTTTACTGGCCTCAGTCCAACAGCAATCATTTTTTCTGCCCATTGCTTATTATGATAACCGTTCTTTCCTGGAGAGCCGTAAAGATCTTGCCAAAAATGACAAAGCTCATGAACAAAAGTTGCCATAATTTCTTCAAATGAAAAGCCGACCATTTTGGCAGGATTCATTGAAATTTCGGCCTTTTGTTCTTTTCCGTCTTTTTCGATCCAAGCTCCTCGATTGTCGGACAAAAAGCCCATATAAAATCCAAGAGTTGATCGACCAGCAGTCCGCGAACAATTAAGAATTACTCGATTTTTATCTAGCTCTGAATCAAATAGTTCATCATTGAAAAAATGGAAAAGTCCGTGCCATGATTCCCACAGCTTTTCGGATGCACTTTGAGTTTCTTCTTTGGATGAATTTTCTTGTTCAGTCATGTCTTCTTTGCCTCCCCTTGAATGATAGCATAAAGGGTTCGCAAGGCAAGGAAGATTTATTTATGCGTTCTTCTTAAGATTGGAAAGAATATAATTAAGAGATTTTATCCTTTTAATTATATTCCAATAATATTCTTCAGAATAATAAAATCCATTTATATAATAATAGGTTCCTCCATTTGCACATTCAAGTGCTGGGCCATTTTCTCGATGCAAAAGCCCATGAATTCTCCATTGTTTTTCTCCATTTGACCATTCACAAGCGGGAAGATTCCCTTCTCGATGAAGTTTTCCATGAATATAGTAAAGTTTAGTTCCGCTTAGAAATTCAATAGCAGGACCATCTTCTCGATGATACTTGTTATTTAAATAATATCGTTTGGTTCCAGATTCATCAACAATTAATTCATTTTTCATTTAATATTTCCTTTTTTAAATTTGATTTTTTTCCCATATTATAGGCTTCTTCTAGCGCCGCCCTTATCTCCCAAACACCAAGCTCATAAAAATCATCATCATCATTCCATCTTCTCTCTAAAGAATTTATTCCCAACTTGTACTTGGCAATTTCTTTAATAATCTTTTTAATATTTTTTTGTTTTTGAGTTTTCATGATTTGTTTTTAGCCTAAATTAATAATAGAATATAAAAGCTTTTGGATGCCGGCTCCAAACATAAAATCAAATAAAAGAACTATAGCAAGAATCCAATAAAATGATCGGCCAGGAAGAAAAAAGAAAATGCAGCAAGAAACAAGAAATAAAGATAAAAATAAAACTAAGGCTTGTGGCCAAAAATAAGATGAAATTGCTCCAAGAAATAACATTAAAATCATAAAAATACCCTCAGAAAGAGCACTATTATGATATGGCGTTTCTATTTCATTATTCCCATTTAAATTTTCGGCAGGCATTTTTGTTTTCAACTTTGTGACGATTGGTTTCTTTTTGTCCTCGGCGAACATGTCCATTGACAAGAACACCAGAAAGCTTCATTGAAATATACATCTCATGTTTTGCAACAGAAATATCATGTCTTTTTTGTTTATTTGCATTCATTTTCTTCCTCGACAATTATCATCTCATCGATTTCATCTAATTCTTGATTTTTTCTTTGAATCGTTGGAGTTTGATTTTTTGGACTATTTGACTTCCATTTTTTATGTGGCCGGCAAAGTCCGCAAGTTTTTCCACATCCATTATGATTTGAACGGCTCATAAATATAATATAAAACACTTAAAGAAGTATTAAAGCGAATTATTATAACAAAAACATTTTTTATGAGAAGATGAAGTTAAATGTTTTTCAGATAAGGCAAATTGATTTCCTGTCAAAGCATACATAACTCCATAAACATTTCCTTTATAAACTAAAATATCTTGAGGGAATATTTTCTTTTCGGAAGTGTTTTTTGGATTTATGTGAGGATGGTTGCATCTGGAATATTTTGGAACAATCGCTCTTCCATTAATGTTATTAATGTTAATAACTAATTCAACATCAAATAATTTCCAATTTTCCATATCCAGCCAAAATCTATTGGCCATTTGCATACAATCTATATCAAATGAAATAAATTGAACTTCTAGTTTTTTTAGTTTAGAATTTTCCATTTAACTCATCGATACGGATGCGAAATTTTTTCTGAATATATTGTTCGTTGCGTATCAACAATTAAATTCCAAGCGGCTATGGCATCAAGTTCACTTGAGTCTCCGCTAAACCAAATTGAATAAGAATCTTTATTGCGAAATTTGCCTTTGACAAAATAATCTCTATTTTTAGTATGTTCTGTGACCGAACAACTAATAATTTCACGAACATCTAATGCTGTTTTTTCAACAGCATTTGGAAATGAAACAATTGGATTATCCTGAATTGTTTGATTTGACATATGACCTTGCTGGGACTCGAACCCAGATTAGCGGCTTGAAAGGCCACCGTCTTAACCTTTAGACTACAAGGCCAATTTTTGGAAATGTTTGATGAAAAACGAAAAACGAAAATAATGAAAACTTGAAAACCATTTCACAAGCTTTCCAAACATTTCCAAAATTCTCGCAGTCAGTAACGAGCTGACATCTGGCCGTCGCCGATTTTTCATTAAACTATGCGAGAAATTCCTGCGACTGGACTCGAACCAGCATGTCCGCCTTAAGGAGCGTTAGTTTTACGCATGCAATTTCAATCAACGTATTATAACAAGGTAACGCGTATATGCTATAACATTGGTTGATAATAAAATTGCTTTAAACTACACAGGAAAGCCCGTAACCGGATTTGAACCGGTATTCCCTGCTTGGAAGGCAGGCACTCTAGCCGTTGAGTTATACAGGCAGGCAGGCAGGTCAAACAGCATCAATGTATAATAAACATGTAGAAATAAGATGATAATGGTCTTTAGATGAAGCTTCGCTAAGAAATGTCTGAATTATCTCTTCAGGAGCGCCAGCTTCTCGCAATACCTTTCTACAGGCCATTAGAGTAAGTCGTGGCCGAACATTGAGAATTGGTAGCTGAATTTTTGGTTTTGGTATATTGGTACCTGGAATCACATTTAGATTTTGTTCATTCATTTGAAAGTCCTCCTAGGTGGACTTGAACCACCAACTTCCCGCTTATAAGACGGACACTCTGACCAAATTGAGCTATAGGAGGGAATTATGCCTCGGAAGATTTTTTGTTCCGAGGCATGTTCTAACTATATCATCGAACCATTCGCTTGTCAAGTTTTTTCTGAAGCGATTAAGCAAAGAAATTTTATTGCCATTTTTTCTTCTCATTTTTCAAAACATTATTAATTGCTTTATTTAAAATTTTATATCCGTTGTGGTTGCAGCTTTGGCTTCCTTCTCCAATTGTTTTAATCCAAGGCTTTCTTGTTTCTCTCAAGAATAAATTAATCCAAACACCTTTTAAAATGTCAATTAATAACAACTGAAGCTTATCATTTTCCATTTTTTCAACTACTTCACTTGATAGAATTTCAAAAAATAACCCAAATGTTTCATTACTTCTAATGAATGAATAAATATATTTTGCAACCAAGTTTTTCTGATTATAACCTAAAGTAAGAATTGATTCTTTAAAGGAAAGAAGATCTTTGTACTCTGGAGTTTTATGTAACTTGATTTGTTCATGAACTCCTAAAATATAATCTGGCAAAAACTTTAGAATATCATTAAATGAATGATTTGATTTATAATCTTTGTATTTGAAATTTTCAATAATATAGTCAAATACTTCTTTATGAATTTGAACATGAGTCAAAGCATGTTCTTCTCCATCTATATCTTTGAAAAAGAGCCTTTGCTCATGATCTAATTCAAATAGCTGATCAATGTCAAAGGTTTCTTTTTTTGCTGGAATATCATGGCACTCATTTTCGCCCAATTCTAATTCAACCAATCCTTCTTTTACTTTTTCAATAAGTAAATCCAGTCCTTCTCCATGACAACTCTCAACCGATCCATAATCGTTATATTTTCCATAAAATGGAATTAAGCATGGAGTGAAATAAGAATATATGTCACAATAATAATCATAATCATAACTTTTATTTTTTCTTAACAAGAAAACAACTACTTCTTGACCAGCAGTTATATGCAAATTTGAAACCATGCAAGTTTTATTCCAACATCCCATATTATTTATTCCTTTTTATTTTTTTCTTTTGTGATTGGGAATCTTATAGCCTTCTATTCCATAAGATTCGCCATACTCTGGCTGATGAAGTATTGTTTTTGCCTTTAGTCTTCTATTATTCTTTAGTTTTTCCTGCCGACATCCGTAATTTCCTCACACATTAATTCTTTAGCTGCTTCTTTGCAGAATATTGTTTTTCTCTCTGGGTTATACCATTCATTAGATGAATTGATGCAATCAACAAAAAGTTGATTTATAACTTTAGAATCTGCCTTTGAACAATCAAATGCTTTTTCTCGGCAACCACTCAATAGAATCAAAGACATAACAAAAATGAATTTTAAATTAATTCTTAATAACATATAACTTCCTTCCAAATCCAAGTTTAATTAAAAGAGACTCTGCTTCTGCTTGGAATTCTTCTGTATCATGGTTTTGGAGAATTGCTTGCTCCATCGCATCCTGCCTGCTTATTTCTAGCTTGTTCTCAAGATACAGCGACGAAGCTGCTAAACATAGTGTTTGGTTGTCAAGATATTTTGTACATGTTACTATCTCCATAATCTTTTTATTGTCATCTAACGACAATGAATAAATTGAAGATTCTGGGTGCAAGGTATCGAGGCTATAAACTCGATTCATTTTTTCACTGAATTTATCAATTTTTATAAATTTACCTTTTATAAGGAATTCAAATTCTTCATCAATTTCATTTGAATAAGGGCCGCATTGATTAAAATCAAATTTAATCTCTTTGGCAGGTTCTAGTTTTTGCTGCTTTAAAACATAGATTAAATACTCTAATCGAGAATATTCACTTATGCTGCTTTGATGATTTAGAATCGATAGAATTACTGAGCGAATGTTAAAAGTATTATTTGATTCTGTCATTTGATAATTTCCTTTCAGATCTACTTCGCGGATGCATAAAATCATAAATTTTAAATGATAAAATTTCTCTAAATCCAAATTTATCTTCAGTTTTTAATAGCCATGCCAAACAAATTAAAAATTGTGTTTGTTTCTTTTCAAAGTCATCTTTGATTATTTTAAAGTAGGACATTTAATATAACATTTAATATTTGAAAGAATGCAATTAAGGGATTTTCTTTTCTTGATTTCTTCCCAATAATCTTGTTCAGAATATTTTTTCCCATTTAAATAAAAATAATTATTTTTATTTTCGTCGTTTTTTTCCCATTTATAAGCTGGGCCATCTTCTCTATGATATTTCCCGTTGACGAAATAAGATTCATCTCCATTATGATATTCAATGGCAGGAAGATTTCCTTCTCGGTGACGTCTTCCATGAACAAACCATTCTTTGGTTCCATTTAACCTTTCAATGGCAGGACCGTCTTCTCGGTGAAGAAAACCATTAAAATAATAACAATTATTTCCACAACTATCAACATTTAATCCATTTTTCATATTTTTATCCTTAATTATTCTATATCCAAATTTGGATATAAATTTAAAGTTTTCTCATACCTAATTTCTAAATTTCCAATTAGGGATGGCGAAGAGAGAGAATACCATTTATTTCCATTAATGGCCATGATAGAATTAATGGAAACTTTCTCTCCAACATATTCAGAAGCATGATCTAATGCCTCATCCAATTTTTCAAAATGACATTTTATTGCATTTTTTGAATTCATTTGCTTATTTGCAAGGAACCCATTGAAATAAACTGTATAATATAAAGAATTATTCATTTTAGTTAAATTGGTTCTGTGCTTATCGATTTGATGCAAGCGAGTATGACACTAGCTGGAACGCCATTTCCGTCCTGCGACCATGTAATGACGTTACCGTCCTCTTTGGCCCTGCATGAGCGTACATAGTGTGGCTGTTGGCGCTCGGCTTTGGTCTGTCCACTATCAACAGCATAGCCCTTTTCCCTAAATTCCCAATTTGGAGGGAGAATAATTGCATTATTCATTTTTCAACGCTTCGAAATACTCCGCTTCCAAAATTAACAAAGCCAGAGTTTAATGTTTCTTCGTGCAGACTAAGATTTGTTTCTAAATCCTTAACAGCGTCTTCAATAGAATGTCTTGAACTACCATAAATTTTATGATTTATAGAAGTTCCAAATGGCAGAAAAATACAAATGCTTGTTTCAACATGCCATTTATATAAAACATGGTATTCTCCGATCTTATCTTGTTTTGGTTCAAGATTAGATTTACAAGAGATAGAAAATGTATGACCTGGATGTTTGTTTGAAAGGTCATGAATTATATTAACGATGTCATTAGTAATCATAATAGGATTCCAGTCTTTATATCATCAAGATACTTTTTTGTCAAGGGATTAGGAAAGCAGGTTCGACATAGTTAGAGGCTTTTTTGCCTTTTTGAATATAAGTCAAAACTGCTGATTCTTTTGCCTTGCACTCGCACATTACCCAGGCACTTGTTTTATAATCAGTAACTTCTTCATAAATCCAATCTGCATGCGCCCTAGCCATCTGGTCAGGCGATTCATGATTTATTGTGGAAGAAAAATGAAATACAGGAGCAATATTGTCTGGCCATGTAGATGCCGCCATATTTGCAGCAGCTTTATGATTCATATTGCTTGAACAAAATTTGTGATGATGAACATCAAATACAATTGGAACATTTATATTCTTATAAACAAGATCATATAGATCTTTTACTGAATATTGAGAAGACTTATCATCATTTTCTATAGTTAGACGTTTTTTTGTATTTTCATTTAGATCTTCAAATGATTTACAAAACCTTACAGCAGCTTTATCTTTTCCGTCCTGGGTTGTACTAATATGAATATTGATTTTATTCCAAACAGACGGAACAAATCCCATCTCATCAAAAATTTGAGAATGTTGATTGAGTTCTTTTATTGTCTTGGAGATAACATTAGGATTAAGTGATGCCAAAACATTAAAATGGCCAGGATGAAAGGTTAGCCTTTGATTATATTTAGTTGCCAAATCTCCAACCAATTTCAAATTTTTTGCAATAAGGGACCAATTAGGAAGATCGGTTAGTTCGTACTCTGACATCCATGGAAATAAATTGGAGGAGATACGAAAAAATTTTATTCCATTTTTTTCATTCCATTCAACAATTTTTGCAAGATCTTTAATATTTTGCAATGCCAAATTGGATACTTTTTTATTTGAAGTCTTTTGAGCTTCAAAAGTTTTTTTAATCATTCCTCTACTTGTAAAAATTCCTTGTTCTTTTTGAAGCCTGTCATTGATGCAAGGGTATCCAAGGCGTTTATTTATTTCCATTTAATCTTTCTTTTTTATAAAGCTATCTGGGCTCGAACCAGAAATACAATTTTAGGAAAATTGTGTGATATCCATTTCACCATAGCTTCATGGTCTCTTTGATTGTAGCATGTAAGTTGCCTCAATGCAACTACTAGATCAATACCAGATTTTAGTATCTTTTATAATATTTGATTCTAAAGAGCGAAGAAGATTTCTATTATATCCAAGAATTCTATCGATTAAGGTTACCATACGACGATTCGGAAGAATTTGTTGTTTTACATCTAGCAATTGATTAATTGCCAAATCTGCACTTTCTTGAGAGGGCTCAAGTCTTTGTGCTAAAATTGCTAGAGCAGCGGCAGAACTTCTAGAAATGCCAGCACCACAATGAACTAAAACATTTACATTATCTTTATTTTCTGAATCGTTAAAAGCTTTATTGACCAATTTTGCGAAATCAATAATTTGAACCATATCATTATGTGATGGCAAAATCATGTCTCCACGAATTTTTGTCAAATCATAAAATGATAAAACAAGATGTTCTCCATTATGATTTGATAGATTTGCAGGAGGATTTTCTCCTGGATCATTTATTGAAATTACATGAGAGATTGAAGAATTTAAACTTGGATTTTCCAATAAAGCATTTGCTTCAAATTTTCCAAGAATTCTAATATTTGGATGGTTATTGTTCATAGTTTATCCCAAATTTCTTTTTCATATTCGAAAGAATATAATTCAGAGATTTTCTCCTTTTAATTTCTTTCCAATAATTTTGTTCAGAAAATTCTATTCCATCTAAATAATAAAATTTTGTTCCATTTACATATTCAGAAGCAGGTCCATCTTCTCGATGAGCCTTTCCGTGAATATAGTAAAATTTGTCTCCATTAGAAAACTCAACAGCAGGAAGATTTCCATCTCGATGCATTTCTCCATTAATGCACCAATATTTGGTTCCACTTAGATATTCAATTGCTGGGCCGTCTTCTCGATGAAACCTGTCATTTAAATAATATTTAATTGAAACATCATCAACAATTTTGCCATTTTTTGGTTTTGATTTATTGTTTTCCATAACTGTATCATCCATAAGATGTAAGAAGCAATAACTTTCCTGGTTGCGGTTTTACCCCAAAGAATTTAGCAATTTCTCGAAGCTTTTCATCAGCATTGTCAGGGATGGAAAGGTCTCCAATCTCTTGAGCAGCATCCCAGCTACCCGAGACAAACTTAAAGCCAAAAGCATAGCTCGGATCTCCATCATATGGCACTCCCCACAAGATGAGCTGCCCGGCTTCTCGCAATGCCGCATTTTCTGCTTTGAAATTGTAATCCTTTGGATTTATTCCGACCGCTTCGTAAACCATGGCATTCCATGCCTCGCTAAGCTTATCGAAATGTTCAGATTGGTCATCTTCGTCGCTTTCCCAATCGAATGTATATACAAAACCATAAATAATGTCAGATTGTGGGCTTTGTCCCATATTTAATCTTCTCCAAATTTTTCTAATGTATTATTTTTTAAGTAAATTTCTTTATAATTGGAAATTGCTTCATTTAAAGAAATATTTTCTTTTTTGTTCTCTAAGAGATGTGAAGCGGCAGCACAAGCATTTTGCAAATCTCGCGCATGCAATTTATCATGAGTTGATACGCTCCATACATATTTAACATTATTTCTAAATCCACTGGAGTTATCATAATATTCTCTGGCAGTTAGGTTTGGATATTCATCAATATTTTCAATGCGAATCATAATTTTCCTTATTTTTTTCTGATATCTTCAAGATTAGCTCCTCCATTGCAAAATTTTCGATAAAGTTGCCAATCAATCATTGGCAAAAAATCTTCACAAAGAAGACGATTTGTAAGCTCTCCTCCAAGCTTCTCAATCATCAAATTTTTAACATCTTCTGGTAACTCATGCAAAGGATTATTTTTATTTCCATTTGTAAAATGGGTCCTAATTCTAATTGGTTTGACATCGCTTTCCCAATTAGAACCAAGTGGAGTTAGGTTTACTTCCACAAACAAACTGTTTGAAGGGATATGAAATCCTTTATTTAGAAGTCTTGACCAAGTACCCCAATAATCACTCTTGATGAACATGCTTGAAGAATAGCACGTCTTTCAAGGTGTGGCAAGAAATTTTAAGTATTCAAAAAAAGCGAACCTCTTCCAATAATTCAATTTCTGGTTTTGACTGATTTAAAATTTCTTCTTTCAGAAGAAAAGGAATCATACATTTTGCAGGAACAGAAAATATTTGGTCTTGAACAAGTACGCTGTATACAATCCCCAAACAAGAAACAAGCTTATTCTCTTCTTTTTTAATGACCCTCCCAATTAAAGGCTCTTTAAAAACTGTCCAACCATACATGGTTTTTGGGTCATGTGATTCAAAAACTATTACTTCTTCATTTGAGTCAAATATAAAGGAATAATTTGATTGCATTCCTTTGTATTCTATTTTATTATTATTTCCAAAAAAATGTTCAATTTCAGAAGTTTTTGGATCTGGCAAACTTGAAATTGGTCCTTTAAAAAATCTTTTTGGCCCAATATATTCTTCAATAATGTGCTCGATTCCTAGAGCATTTTTTTCCATATCATGGAGATAATGTGGTCTAAAGTTGCACCAATGAACTTTCAATCCAGGCTTGAAAAGAATATAATCATATAGCCTTATTTTTTGATTTGTCATTAGATATTCGTTGGTCGCATTTTTGCGATATATTCTTTGCATCCATGATTTTGCATAAAAAATGCCTTTCCTGCACAATCAAGAGTTACAGGGTTTCCATTGACAAGAAATGAACATGCTAAATATCCATCATAGTCCGTATCATGTTTCATGCATGAAACAAACTTAACATCGGCACCAGCAGCGCTAGCTTCTTTGGCATAAAATTTGGCTTCTTTTTCGGCTTGCTGCTGATTGGCACCGGTCCAATTGAAACAACCAGATAAAAAAGTAAGCAAAACAATTGAAGGAATGAATTTTTTAATGCTTTTCATATAAGTTCTCTTTTCTAAAATTAATCTACTTCGTCAGAACCATCTCCAAAACAAGTAATATAATCTAATTTTGATTTCCATAAAATTGTTAGCAAGAAAGCAGCAGCTTCTTTGGTGGATTTAAAGTTTGTTGGATTTCCTGAAGGTTCAGAGCCCATAAGCCCTGCCGAATAATCTGAAATGTCTTCTCCACGATCAATTGAAATATTGTTAGATGATTCATCAATCCAAACAAAAAATCCGCCTCTGTCATAACCGCTGCTATAAAATAACATTTCTTCAACTTCGACTTCATTATTATGAAATCCCATCGAGAATGAAAGATGTTTGAATTCGTTTGCAAAGTTTTTTAAAGTATTCATTTTAGTTACCATAACGGCTTTTGGTCAATTTGGTAATTTCGAGGATGCTGAAACCAGTATTTATAATTTCGCTAATCGAAACTTTATTCTTATAAAGCTCGATCATTTTTCCAACCTTTGTTGCGCTTAGAAACTCATTCAAGGTTACATCTTCCTTCCGCTCAGTATAGGACACATTCCATCGAATGCATGTTATACAAACAGCCCAAAGATGCTGACTTTGCTCGGGAGTAAAAGAAATTTCATTATCATTCAAAAACAAAATGAAATTGGCAATATCTTCATATCCTCGAAAATCAAAAGAAATATGATTGACATGATCTTCTTCATTTCGAATCATTGCCATGAAGTCTGAATAAGTTGAACGCTTTGGAGCGTTAACCCTGCCATTGCTTGGATTTGTTGTTTGAGTTACGAATCGATATCCTTTTCCTGGTTTGAATTCAAGATTAAATGTAATCTTGCATCGAAGCCTTCCATAAGGATAATCATTGCTAACTTGCTCGCCAGTCAAAATTTCGTACTTCATTATGTGATTTCCTTTTTGTTTTAGTTTTACTTCAATTCAGCTTGACCAAGTTCATAGGTAATAATATATTGGTATCTGCAACCGAACCATTTATATTCAGTTCTTACTGGCTGAGCACACATAACAAACATGAATTGTTTAACGGCTAAACATAAACGCTGAACAAACTTGAATCGAGAGTTATGCGCATATTTTTCGGCGACTTCGGCTTCAACGCGAGCAAAGGCAAGAGAATTCATGATTCGTCGAAATTTGTTTGTAATACGCATTTAACTACTATTTTTAGTATTGTTTTGTATATGCTCAGCTGCGACTGCAAAAGCTTTAGCTCTTCCCGCATGATATTGTGCAGAATCTAAATGCTCATTATCTCGATAAGAAGAAGCTAGTATAAGATCCATTTTTTCAAGAGCATTAAGTTCTTTATGAATTGAATCAATTATACTTTTCACTTTTTCTAGAGCATCAACCATATCTTCATCAGGTGTGGTTGGCGCAAAGATTGCTGATTCAAGTTCTTTAAGGGATTCTTGTAGATTCATGTTTGAAGCTCCAATGATGGTAGAATAGCACACGAAAAAAAGATGTCAATATGGCCGAGGAGGAAAAAGAAATGGGAGAAAAGGCTTAATTTGTTTTTGCAAATTTTGCATTTGCTTAATCTTATCTTTTTTTTCTTTTTCCAAGTAATCAACATAACAAGACGGACAAAACCATTTAGGAGGTTTATTTTTTGATTGATAATTTATTGATTGAGTTCCCCAACCAATTGATACTGCATCTTTTCCACGAGAAGGTCCAATTGTCTTGCATGTTTCACAAGTGGCTTTATTATTTGATTTCGCTTGTCCCATTATTTTCCAAATCTTTTTTTGTCCAATTTTCACCATAGGAAGAAAGTGGCAAACAGAATTTTACACGCCAACAGGCTAACACACAAGCATGATGGCATTTTCCATCGTCAGGACATTTTATAATGCATTTTTGTTGTTCATTGTTCATAGCCGACCACCTATTTCGGCAATCTGATTGTCATTATAATATTCTTCGTCATAATTGTCATTATAAAACATTTCATTATGATTGAATGGTGGTTTTGCCCATTTTGAAATAATATCTTTTGAAAAAAGAAAGAGTTCTTTTTGAATGTTTGGAGATAGACCACCCGCCATTAAACAAACTTCATTATAAATTTTAGAAGATTGATAATATTGGTTCTCATTATCAATATCTGTTTCAAATTTGTAATTATAAAATATAAAATTTGTTATACTGATAAAATCTAAATCTTGATTTAGCATATTGTAAAGTGAAATTTCATACATTAATGCATTTTTCTCTGATTGATTTCTTTCTTTTAACGATAAAGAACTATAAAATTTATCCATTTCCAATAGATTTAGCATAAAATCATGTTTTGATTCAAATTTATTTTTGATATCAAAACAGTGGCCTAGATCATGGATAATGAATCTTGAACCAGGTCGACCTTCGATCTTTTTTTCTAGTTTTTGAATATTGTTTAGAAATTCTTCTTTTTCAGATAAAGAAATCATTTACTTATCCTTTCATTTAAGGATTGAGGATCAAATTTTTTTTCATAATTTTCAAAGTCTACAAAATCTTCACGCACAAGAGGAGAACGATACACGCCTTCTCTGAGCTTGATTTGGCTGGAGAAGTCAGATGTCCATCCTTCAGGAAAAGACGCCTCTACAGCCTCCACAGAAGCTCCTGATGCATATTCTACATATGGACCAACGGCCGATTCAAGAACAACAGAAATTTCTTGGCAAACAAATGGTTTTATTTTTTGACAAATCTGTGGCCCTCCATAAGAATAGCCAAAACATAAATCTGTAATCATCCATGGATATCTTTGGCTATCTTTAATTTCCCACCAAATACTTCCTATCTTTGCATTTTTAGATGAATCTGGGAGTTTTACAATTTTATGATTTTTCATCTTAAATCTTATTTAGGTTTGAAGTTTTAATGGTCCAATTCGAGCCATAAGATCAGGAAAGAATTCTAGGGCCAATGACCACATCATTTCGAAATCGAGCGTTCCTTGGACAATGAAGTTTCCGTTAGAGTTTGGGCGAGGATCTCCGCTTCGATCCCAAAACGAAAGCATTGTCCAACCATTTTTATGATGGAGACAAGCCACGCCAAGAGGTTGGGAATCTCCCGGAATTCCTTGTGGTTGCATCTTTCCGTCGATTTCCCACCCCCACGGAATCTGTGGTTTGTTGATGAAAGTCATCCCTCGAAGCTCGGGCTCTCTCCCTGACATTCCTGGCTTGGGCGTCGGCATTGTCATACATGAGGTATAGAAATGATGACCGGGAGAATCTCCCTTTCCATAAAAATAGATATTTAGCATAGAATTTTCTTTAAAATTTATTTAGGATTTGAATGGCGAACCAACATAAAAATCCAATAAATGATGCGCTCAAGAGAAATCCGCAAAACCACATAAAATAAATCATTTTTTCCATTTTATTTTTTCCTTTTAATTGTTTTTTAACTTTCAAATTTTTACAATAATCTTCTTTTGAAAAGAAGCGTTTCCCATTTAAAAAATACCATTTGTCTCCATTGGAATGTTCAATTGCAGGGCTGTTTTCCCGATGAAGAAGATCATTTATATACCAAGATTTAGTTCCGTCAGAATATTCAACAGCAGGACCATCTTCTCGATGGCGTTTTCCATTGATATACCAAACTTTGGTTCCTTTTGGATTCTCCCATGCAGGACCATCTTCTCTATGAAGAATATCATTTACAAAATAAACCCTGATCCCATCTTTTGGGTCAATAAATAATCCATTTTTCATATTTTTCATCATCGGTCGAAATATCCATTATTTTCTGACTTTGTATCAGAAAAAGTATAAGTCATTTCAATATATTTAATTTCGCCTCGCTGATCAGCCACATGTTCTTTTGTAGTTCCATATGAAATAAACCATCCAGCAGCACGAAAACGATCAAGAGCGGCTTCGATTGTAATGTTTGGATATTTGTCTGGATGATTTGAAATTTTTACTTCAAAAGGAATCGAAACCGCTCGATTAATTTGATCGTTAATTATTTTTGACAATTTAATTGAAAGCTCTGAGCTTTCGGCTGTAAGTTTGTTGCGTATTTGTTTTGGTGTTGTAATATTTGTCATAATTTTTTAAACCCAATAAATCCCTTTCTCTTTATCAAAGTCATTTTTAATTCGAGGATCTGCAACCCAGCTAAGCATTTCGAATATAGCACCATTTTGAATGTCCCATTCAAGACAATAAAATAATATGGGTCCACTTGACCATGGAGCTATTTGCAATTTTTCACGGATTACTCCGCGCTCAGGATGCTTCCATTTTCGTAATGGAGTCTTCTCTTCATACATTTCTAAAAATGTAGAAATAGTAGAGGTATCTGATGGCAAAGGCTCCAAATCTTTTACAAAATCTAATGCACTTTGAGTAAGGCCAACTATTTGAATTGAGCGTGACATAATTTTATCCTTAATTGTTTTAATTCAAAAGAAAAGGGAGCCCAATATCAGAAATTGATTGGAGCCGAAAGATGCCAGAATCATTAGCAACAAAAATTAATTTTTGTTTGACTGCTCTTTTTGGAGGAGTTCCGTCCATCGTAGAAAGGTGAATTGTTCGAATAATTTCTTTAGTTATCATAAATATTGCAGGAGAATTTCTCATTTGATGCTGAGAAATCATGATTATTATAATCAGCTTGGGATGGGTCAGAACACCAAGCAGATAAAATCCATTCTTCTCCGTCAAAAAATTTTTCTATAAGTTGATATTGACAAACTCGAACATCTTCTTCATTTAGATCGGTAGGAGGATCTAGATAATAATGGAAAGAGCCATCTTTAAAGACTCCTTTTATAATATCAAAAGAACCTCTCTCCCAATTGAATTCAGTTGAGAATAGATTATAAACTTCTTCAATTTGAAGCAGATCAAAAAAAACGTCAAGGGACCAAAATTCCATAATCATATTATTTTATTTCCTTTTATTGCTCGGGATCCAAGCCATCCACCATAGAAAGAGAAAAGAACCAGCCAAATTTCATTATTTATCATGGATTTTTAATTAGTCGAGCAACAGCCCATCCATCCATTTCGGTTTCTCCGTCATCTTCTTCAGGAAAATAATTGGACACAATTGCAACATAAATTCCTGGATGGCTAAGAATATGATCTTCGAGATAGCCACCAATAAATTCTGAATTGTGCATAATGGGTCCCATATATCGGCCGCTAGGTCCGCTTCCAGCTTGGCTAGAAAACCCAGATAGAAGTTCCCACTCAGAGGAGTCTAGCTTCCCTTCCCACAATTCAGGAGCTGAAATTGAGTTTGGTCCGTCCGTAACAGAACCGTCCTCATGAACCGTTACAATATGATCAAAGTCCATAATGCTGCTCAGGGATTTTTGATTGGTGCTCATAAGAAGAGGATAGCATGAGACGAATAGAGGAGCAAGAATTTTAAATGGCTTCTAGATTACAATATTGAAACCATAAAGTTCCAAATTTTGGATGTTTTGTTTTGACATATTGTCCTGGAGCTACGATTTCTTTACTATTATAAAATTGAATTGTTTCTTTCGCCTTAATAATAGATTTACAACCTGACAAATTTCCACACTGGCAACCGATTAATTCACAATTAATTAAAGACATATAAGAAAATACATAAAGTCGTTTCTTTTTTTGGTTAAATTTAATTGATTTAGATTTTTTGTAAGGCTTCCTAAAAAGATGCCGAAAGGGAAAATGTTGGCATCTAATTGTTCCAAATAATTTTAATTTATTTTGTTCGGATAAAGATAATTTAATGAAAGCAAATTTTTTTATAGCTGGTCGTGAATCAAACTTTATCAAACATTTTTCATTTATAGGATTCATGCTTCTCTTTCAAACATTGTACATTGATTATTTGCGTCCAAAAATAATGGCCGAGAATAATTAACAGGTTTTCCTTGATCAGCATGGCATCTAAATTGTCTATCTATTTTGCCATTTACATCTTCAGACCATTTAGCGAATCGACATAATTTTCCACATGGAGTTTTGTTTGGCGGCGGAATTTGTTTCCCTGGCAATCTTATTTGTGCCAAAACTGCACCATTTTTATCAACAATTTCTGCCATTACTTTTTCAAGTTTTTTCTCTCTTTCTTTAGATAGGGAAAGTTCTTCATTTGCTTCTTTAAGCTTTTTTGTTGATAATTCGATGGTGCTTCTAAGAGAATTTAATTCTTCATTTGCATTTGTTATTTTTTGCTGAACTTCTGAATCAAGCCTGGCGCCAGGCAAAGCTAATTGGCCGCGAATATTTCCATCATCATCAAGAACCTCGACAAGAGTTTCTTCTAGCATCAACCTTTTATTTTTTTCTTCTTCAAGAAAATTAATTAATGTTTTGTTTCTCTTTGCGATATAGAAAAAAGGAATTCCAAAAACAGGAATTAAAATTATTGTAAAAATGAAATATCCCATTTTAAAAATTGATCATTGCGTATAGATATAGTTTTCCAAATAGCCAAGCAATTGTTGGAAAAATCATATAATATGAAACAAAGTGAATAAAGGTTTGTTTCATATTGGCTTTATCTTGCTTTTGCTTTTTCTCTAGATCGTCCTGGTCCTGATTTATTTCACTCTTGTCGAGTTGAAGCCAAATAATAACAGAAGAGGATCCGCTAAGCCAACTACAAATCGACCACAACGCAACAGCGTGCCAAATCCCAATCGGAATGACACCAAGAGGGACCACAAACCATCCCCATAGCTGAGTCAAGACCCAGCCACTCCAAACTATGGCTGGAAAAAATAGTAAGAATTGAGCGAGGGAGAACCCCCAATGATTTTTATAATTTTTTTTGTGATTCATTTTGATTCTTTCTGACTTTATGGTTTTTATTCATTTTCTTTTAAATCGCTTTCAAGCCAAATTGTGGTAACCATGCAGTCTTTTGAAAGCATCATTGGATTACCATCAATATCATGTGCGTGAATTATTCCATCTTTAATATAACCAGGGCTTGATATCCATGGCTCACGACTTGGACATTCAATTGACCATCTCTTTTCTGGGTCTGAGCTGGAAACTACTACCTCAAGAAGATATACCATTCCTAAAAATCCCGAAATAAGTAGAATGAGAATCCCAAATGGAATAATTAGGTCGGACCAGTTATCCAACACGTTCAATAAATGCCTGAATGAAAATTTCAGTTTTGCACTAACCTTTTCAAATCGAGTTGAAGGGCCAGTAACTGGAGGAATTCGATATGGATTATTCATTTGTTTAATTTCTTTCCAATACTCTTGTTCTGAAAATTCTTTTCCTTCTATATAAAATAAGGTATATCCATCAAAATATGAGAATGCCGGGCCGTCAAGCTTATGAAGTTCTCCATTTTTATACCAAAATTTTGATCCATTTGCAAATTCAACAGCAGGACCATCTTCTCGGTGAAGCTTTCCTTCAACCCACCATTCTTTGGTTCCATTTATCCATTCAACAACATGGCCGTTTTCTTGTTTATATGTTTTATTTATCTCAGGAAACATGGCTGCCCATTGCCGCCATCTTGTCAAAAACAAGGCTTGGATCCAAATCCCTGATTATTTCTACATCGTCAAGAAACATTTTAATTTTTTCGCCTGATTTTTTGTTTTGTGCTCAACTTATTCAGACTTCACGGCAATGTTTCGAAATGAATAAATTTAATTCTCGCGTTCCAATTGGCTCAAGGTTATTTTGAGTTATAAACTTTTGAACTCGAACCCAAACATTTGCATAAGGTAGAAGCGCGAATCCATTATGGAAAGCTTTCATTGTTGAAATGATGACAAATTCTTCATTTTTAATTTGAAGCTCAAGAACAGGAGACGCTGATGCTCCAAGCTTTTTATAAATTTCAGGCTCTAGAAAAAAGAAAATATTGTGATAAATTTCTTGGCGAGAACTTCGTGAATCTAAACGAACTTCATCATATTCACAAAGAGCGCTAAAATCAAAGGTTGAAACAGTAAATTTATTTTTCATGATTGTATAGCCTTTATGGACAACAGTCTGGATTCATACAGTGTGCGTCCCTGATTATTTCTACATCGTCAAGAAACATTTTAATTTTTTCGCCTGGACACCAATCACTTTCATAAAGCAACCCCATCAAAATTAGTTCGACAAACTCCAAATCTAAGTTAGCCGGAACATTGATTGTATACTCATGTTCATTGGCATTATAAAAATAAATGACTTTTGCAATTTTGGTTTCCATTTTTATTTCCTTTTTTTGAAATAATTTATTTGATGTTAAAAATTTTTGCGTCCGATAGGAATTGAACCTATAACCTATGGCTTAGAAGGCCATTGCTCTATCCTGTTGAGCTACGAACGCATATTTAAGTGATAACTGAAAATATGAAAAGCGAAAAACCAAGAACAAGAAACGCAAGTGAAACCATTTTCACAAGAGTTTATTCAGTTATCACTTAATGCACCTAGATGGACTTGAACCATCAACTTCCATTTTATAAGAATGGCACTCTAACCATTGAGTTATAGGTGCAGAAAAAATCTAGCCCGACCCCTGTTTACCATTACATTTCAATGGACCAAACCATTTGGTATGGGTAGAGTATCGAGATAGAAATAAGCCTCCCAGATTCCGTGGACCAACAATATCTTGCTCAAGGATATTGATTTATTTAATCGACGAGTCTGCCCCAAACATTTTCAATCAAAAACCAATTCGAAAACCCTTGGGGATTTTGGCTGCCAAGCTTCCCTGGCATCTCTTGAAGGATAGCATCTTCTGGCGAAGGGTCAAGGCTATCTTTCATCCTTTTTTTGGGCTGTTCTATCTAAACAATAAATGCAAATCTTATATCATAAGATATGGGTTATATAGATATTGATTATAGATCATTAAAAATATTAGAAGAAGATATAAAATGTATTTTGAAATCTCCAATGGTTTATTCTGAAAACATTTATTCATTCGAAGTCATGTTAGATTTATTTTTAAAAAGTTATTTAAAAATAAAAGGATATGATGAGGATTATAGAAAAAAAATTCTCAAAAAATCTAGAGAAAAAATACATAAAAAATACTCATTTAAATACCCGGCAGGTGGTGTACTGAAATATTATCTTTATTGCAGTATGCCTAAAAAATATTTAACACCTTACTGGGATGACATTAAATGGGAAATGCTGCAAGAAATATTTGATATATATGATGAGTTTGTAAGAGAAGTTTTAGAATATCCTCTTCCAATTAAAACAATTTTTGAAAAAATATTGTCAGAAAATCACTATAACCCATATTATGATTAATTTCAAATTTATTGGCCCATCCTTTGCATGGGCACTTATTGTTAATTAATAACCATATTAAAAAAAGAAATACAATATTGTATTTCTTTTTGAAAATTGCTTAGTCTACGTCACAATCTCTTGTAATTGCATTAAGCAAATCTTGCACATCACTTAATTCATTAATTTGGCCAGATTCTTCTCCTCCGTAGCGATAAGCAATGCGCCATGCCCAACCCTCATTTTCGCAGTCCTGGTTATTCCCAGAAAACTCGGGCATGAGGAACATGCTCTTCACTAATAATAAGACAAGTGCCGCTATCATAACGCCAATTAATATCATTAGTAGATAATTCAGCGGCAATAAGATTAAGATCATCAATTTGTAGACTTGTTGACATAATATATTTCCAATTAAATCTTATTAAGTTTGTGTTTTTTTAAAGACCAAGACTTTGTTGATAAATCAAAACGAGGATCTTTAAGATCAAAATCTTGAATATTGACAAATCCTCCAATTCCTTCAACTTCTCCCCCAAGAATCGGGCAAAAAGCAAATAAATCTTTTTCAATAAAAACTTGGTTCAAACTTTTTTGAATTAGCTCATATTCAATTGAGGATAATTCATTATTCTCATTCATTTTTGCTGCAATGGCTTTTGCATCTTCAACTGTGGGGCATTTATCAAAATGCATGGCAATGGGTTTTTCAACCAAATCATCAGGATTTTTGTCGAGATCAAGAATTGGGATTTTCAACTCAAAAATATAATCATTTTTTTCATTATTGCGGCATGAATAAACGCCAGCTCTAAAACCCTTTTTTAGAGCCAAATAATGATCTGGCTCATAACCACAATAAGTTGATTTGAGGTCTGGTGCGAAAGAATGTATCCATTTTTTGAACAAGTATGTCCAAGAAGTATTCATTGATTAAGCCAATCCCAACAATAAGATCCATCTTCTGCACGATAATAAAAAACCCAACGTCCACGGATTCGTCCAATATCATCTATAGTGGCAGAACCGATTTTTGTTCCAATCAGTTTATTTCTCATAATTTTATGTAAGGTATTGTTTAATTTCATTTTTTATAACCTCTGCTACTATTTGCTCTGGATCAATTCCAAGTTCGTCCCAAATCACATCGATGATTGTATTCTGTAAAACTTCATTACAATATTTCGTCGGACCTGGTGGTCCACTGAGTATTGCAGCCACTCGCTGCTGTACCCAACGCTGAAGACTCTGCCACTCCTGAAGATTGAGCTGGTCGTGTTCAGGCTCGATTCCTTGCAACCGCTGCGCAAGCTCTCGCGCTGATTCAGTAGTCAAATTTTGGCGCAGAATCTCTGCCCATCCTCGATATTCTTCTGCATGAGCAAGCTCATATGTGGCTCGCTTACGATGTGATCTCTCGTTATTTTCAACCAGTTCAAGCATATATTCACGAGATCCAGAAGCGATTCCATCGCACCACTCATCTTCGATATAAATTTCAATTATAAAATGATCTGCACTTGATTGAACAAGTCTGCAATCACCATGCTTTGGACTTGGACTATTCATCAGATTTCCCGCGAATAAAATTTTCTAAATTTAGTGTAGGGATTCCTAGTGGACCATCTGTCTCAGTGAATAATTCAATACTGCTTCCATCAGTAAAATTAATTACCCACATATTGATACAAGTAGTATCAATTGACTGAATTGTTTTTCCATAAATGTGATTTTTATTTTTTGCCTTATTTAACATATTTAATCCTTTATTTTCTAGCTCTTCATCGCCACCCAACGTCGCGGCATCATTTTGCCCCTATAACGTGAAAATTGACGGTTACGGGTTCCTTCGCTTATTTGCAGACTGCCGATGCCGCTCATATCGACTCGACGCGAAGCAATTGCAGTAAGCGCCATGGCTACCCTCACAAATTCCCATCGTCCGCGTGGCGTGGGTCCAAGTCGGCGATGTATTTCAGCAGCGGTTGTAGACCCATATGATTTTGTTAGCTCAAGCGCTGCTGCGAATACCTGGCATTCAACGCGATCATCAAAATCCCCATGCATTTCAACGGGTCGTTTTTTTGGTAGTTGTTCTTCCATTTTTTTATCTACTAATATCGAATAAAAAATTCTGAAAAATCATCGATTGAAAGATTTCGAATATCTGACATATTAGGCCGAGCACATGTCATATTGGTTTTGGCAGCCTTAATATATCCGGCAGTTTCGCTGGGAGTTTGACACTCAGAATCGCTCCCAAATCGAACCCACCGAGCCCAACCAGACTTGGCCTCAGAAATTTCAAAGCCATGACGATGCATTAGCGGAAATTCCTTCGCTTCGCAAGTGAGAACTTCATTAAGGGAAAGAACTTGAGCAGAATATGAAACATTGTTAATCATTGAACTAATCTCCTAAAATTAACTAATCATATATTTAGAGTTTATTGTCAATCAATTTCCCAAATTTTGGATCGGCTTTTAAGGGCTTGCAATTTTTGATTCAGCAATTCCGAATGAAGCTCGGAAGCAGCCCAACGCAAGGTCCGAGCACGCTCCCTCATTTCGGCTTCATACACCCCGCGCTTATAGCCAGACGGGCGATCATTCGTCAAAGTTTTCTCTTGGCTTTCAAGGCGATCAGCTTCTGCGCGCCACCTAACAACAAGATCTTCGATTTTGGAATTCATTGTCCTGAATCTTTCTTTCTTTTTTATTTGTTGAAATCCATGGCCCCGCTTTTGGAGCCTCTGCACCAGATAGGATTCGAACCTATGACCTACGGCTTAGAAGGCCGTTGCTCTATCCAGCTGAGCTACTGATGCGTATTCTAAAGTATAAACGAGGCCAAGTGAAAAGTCAAGGGAGAAATCGCATAAATTTTATTCGTATGTAGTACAAATATGTTTTACATCTTTTCCTGCATAATCTTGATCCCATCGGCAGCCAACTTCTTCATGAGAATCTTTATTGGTTGCATAATACCTTTTTTCCCCCTTAATCCAATGACCATCTTCCAAAATCATAAAAGTTACCAAATATGAATCTGAGTAAGTGCAACGATCTTTTGTATTTTTTAGTTCTGAGTCAATTTTAATCATTAGCAATCTCCTAAATCTACATGAACAAGACCATCTTTAATTTCATGCTCTTCTACGCTTACATCTGGATCATAATTGTATGAATCTTTCATTAATTCACGAGCAGAAGCCTCAGAAGTAGAGACCACAACAATTGAACCACGCCAACTTAAATTTTGAACATAAATTTTAAGATTCATTTTAATTCTTCTTCTTTTTGATAGACGAGATAAAAGCGTCAAGAGCAGCAGAATCAAATTCGACAACTTTACATTCTCGAATTTCCTCCCAAGCCGAGACAACACCTTCCATAACTTCCAGAAAGTCCATCATACTCAGATCGGGAGCGGTTGCAGCTTCAAGAACCAATTCCCTCAAATCTCCAACCTTTCCAATGTCTGAAATCTCATCCAGCTTATCCAAGAAATTCGTTCGAAGATCGCAAGATTTTGGGTCGAAATGAGGAGGAGGCAAGGTTCCTGGCAGCAGATTCATGAAAGAATGATAGCATCAAATGGTGGGAGGGCAAGAGATTTTGATCTGGATTTCTAAATCTTTTCCAGTTTTTGAAAATTAACACTTTCACTATAGTAACCGTTGCTACTACCAAGCCAACGAACAGTTACATAACCTTTGACTGTAGCGAATTTATAGAATGTCCAAGTGAAACTTTCAGCGTTGTCTGGATGAGGACGGTCTTCGCCTTCATTATCAATACTCTCAGCCAACAATATCGGAGAATCCATAAGATCACTTAAGTCGCCAGAAATATCTTCAATATAAACATATTCGCAGCAACTCTGAGAATGAATAAAAGCATAGGTAGTGCCATCGCTTAGATGAAATATGATGGATTCATCATCCTGTTCAACAAGAGTAGCGGTTTGGTCGATAAGAACGTCGATATCTGCCATAGCTCCGATTTTGTAATGCTGGGTCATCAACATATTATAGCCCATATCTGGCGTGATGCAATCCAAAAAAAATTTCTTGCATACTCATTTTTTAGGTGTATACTCAAGCTTATGAATTTGAGTAAGGACGAATTTGAAAGCATTCTAAATCTTGAAGTTGGTGAGGACTTTCAGGATTCAACTGGTACTGTTTGGGCTCGCTTCCCGAGCACCGATGGAAATATGGAATATAAAATTAGCACAAACGGCCATAATAATGATTATGATACAGGTTCTTCTTGGGTCCCTAAAAAAGAATTGCAAGAAATTTTTGACATTGGCCAGCGAGAAGCTCAGCTTCATAAAACCCCAAATTGCTCACGTCCGCTCTATGGGATTCGATTGAAGGCCGGAGACACCTTGCAGGCAACCGATATGTATGATTCAACTGGAGGCGACTGGGCGCCTTGTCCAGTGCCAGGATTGAAGCTTGGGCATCTTGGTTCAGATTCAGTAGTCTGGGTTCGCCCAATAATAACTAATAAGGAATAAATTATGCGAGAACTAATTCTATCAAAAATTGAATTTCATAAAAATGGATCACAAAATTTTTCAAATGAATATCGATGGAAAAATGCTATATTGAATGATATTCATGCTTCAAAAATTAAATTTGAAGACTTGTCAGATGAGGACTTACTTAAGATTTTTGAAAAAATCCTATATCATTCATTCAGAATGATTTAAAAAATGAAATGAAAAAATGGCGAAATTTCGCCATTTTTCTTTTTAATGGAACTTATTAATTAATAACCAAGAGCTATGCAAAATTCGAGCCAAGTGGCTCGAATTTTTTCTTTCTTGAAATTAAGTCGAAAGAAGATTGTCGGTTCGCTTAATTGTTCCAATTTTAACAAGCATTTCGACTGTCTCGAAAATAAACTTGATTTTTGTTTCATTTACAGAATCAATTTTTGCCTTGGTGCAAGGACCAGACTTGAGGCACTTAAGAATAAATTCCCTTGCAGGAAGAGTATTCAATCGAAAACCAGAATCATCTTTAACAATGGTTCCAAGGCTTAATAGTTTATTTGTCCGATACAAAACCCTTTGATATGGAATTGAAGTCCTTTTTGCAATAGTTGCGGTGCCAAAGCTGGATGCTGGGTCTCGGCTCAAAAAATTGATAACTTTATCCATTTCTTGCTGAATGTCGATGGCCTCTTTTTGAGGCTCGATCAAATAATCATCTCGGCGATGCAAGATTTCATTTTTTTGAGGAATCAACAATTGCGCAAATTCCGTCAATGGAATTTCCATAACTTGTTCCTTTACTCCCTTGGACCGCTTAATCTCATCCCAAAGACTTCCAAAAGAATAAAAAGGATTTTCTTCAATCCTTTGCTGAATCAAATCAATAAGGCTTTGCTTTGCGGCAGCTGCACGCATTTCCTTGAGCTTTTCATTTGTTTGTTTTGAAACTTGATCTGCAAATGACATATTGATTGTTTTCCTTTTTAAAATGAAAGAAGAGTCCAATAAGAAACACCATCAATCTCAAATCGACACACTTCGATATCGTCTAAGGTAAATGTTTCCAAAATTGGCCATGAGAGTTTTTTACATTCATTGTCATTTTCATATTTTTGATCAATGTTTGTCATGACATCATAAAGATAAACACACTCTTCATTATCTTCAAAATGACGATAAGCTTTATCATCCATTGAATACAAAACTGTATAAGCAACAGCCAATGACTTTTTGAGAAAAACTGGATATGAAGTATATTTAATCATATATTCTACAGCTCTAGGGCTTCTCGCTGTGTAGGTTCTCAATCGCTGGCACGCATGCGTCTAAAATCTCGCGCAGAGACACACCTGCCTCTAGAGCTTCCACAAGAACACCTTCGATACCCTTCAAGAAAGACTGGGAACTCAGAATAAACCGATCCTTGTCGTCGATCACTCGAAGCTGGCTTTGCACGGCAAGGCACTGGCCACGGACGCAACGTTCACCGCTGTTACGTTGGGACAGGCATCCATCCGATAGGCATATGAGTTTGATTGGCATAATAAAATTTACAGTCCGAGGACTTCCCGTTCTTCTTTGGTGAGCTTAGAAATGGCTTCAACTTTAAGTTCTTCACGACGTTGAAGTTCAAGTTCGTCGCAGGTATCAAGAATTGTTATTACTGTCTCGTAAATATTGTTGATATCCGCTTTCTCGCTTTGATATCCCATTACACACCAGCGGACGTATGCCGGCGACTTCACAAACTTAATTGCAGCCCGTTCATTGGAGAATCGCGCTACAACTTTCATAGGGCCTCGACCCTCCATTGTGTCGGTGTGGCCCATTACTTCAAAACATTTAATAATTTGCATTTTTTTAGTTTCCTATTTCTTTAAAAAATGAATCTATTTTTTGGCAGGATTGTAACGAATCAATCAATGATGGTATAATCCCTCTTTTTCCTCAAAAAATAACCATCACAAAACCCGTGGAATCCAAGCCATGTACTCTCATTATGTTCAAGGCGACTCATTGATTGAGGAATAAAATCAGAACCATATGCACCTTGATCTCGCTCCTCCTTTCGGCGCTGAGCCATCCCAGAGTCAAACCCTGAATCATATTGGACTTTGAGCCATTCTTTAGCGCCAATCTTTGCCATAAGACAGTTCTCATTAAGATTTGTGAACATTTATTTTTTCTTTCTAAAAAATGAAAGGAAATTAGTAGCCGATGACTGCCAGGCCAGGTTCGATTTGATAACTGCGAATTATTGGCGTTGCATAAGCGAAATAATTTTGTGAATTATTTGCAGTATCTACAAGATCGATTACTGGATTAAAGGACTTTATAGCCTTTGTGGCGGCAACCAACCTAATCGCTGTATCTTCCATAAATCCTGACCACTTGCAGAGATGGCGAGAAATAAGAAAATAACCAGCTGCATTAAGCTGAGTCTCTGCACTTTTGGCCAATTTTAGAGTGACTGAAAATCGATGAGTATCAGAATAATTCTGAGTCACATTACGAATAAGGTGTACCTCGATATCATGCTTGTCAAGCTGATATCGCGGAAAATCGTTGGAGTCAACCTTAATCATTTTATTCCTTTTGCAAAGATTTGCTGCTTGCTAAATGCTGTGATTTGATTCTAATTTTTGGCAAGAAATGAAAAAATAATTCCATTTAATGCCAATTTATTATTAAAAAATCATTCAGATATCAGAACGATGAAATAATTTTGAGTAATCAGCACTTGATGACGTTCCAAACCGGCGCTCGTCTTTAAACAACGATTCCTTTAATTCTGGGCAGTAAATAACCCATCCAAAGCCAAGTGAATCAGTTTTCCATTCAAGTTCAAAAAACTGGGTAATTTCTTCAAAAAAATCGTCCAGTCGATCATCTTCATCGTCAACACAATTATTCCTCGCAAACATAAAAAGACAAGGGATAAGTTTCCCAAAAAATTGGAGAGGGCTTGCGTTAGATTCTGGATCGGAATTGAAACAAAAGCAGCTTTCACCGAACATTCCGCGACCAGAGTAAAGACTAACAGAAAATTCCATTTCGTCAACTGCAAACATCAAAGCATCGATCATGTTGTTTGACAAGTTCATTTTTTATATTCTTTCTTTGGAAGATGAAAAATCTTAGAAATTTGAGCCTAGTAAGATTCGAACTTACAACCTTGAGATTAAAAGTCTCTCGCTCTACCGTTGAGCTATAGGCCCTAAAACCCGGCAAATGGCCAAGCCGTTGCTTTTATCTAAACAATTGATTTTTTTCCAATCCTTTTTTCATATTCGGCCTTACTAACAGCAGGGCCGTCGATCAACCATTTCATCGGAGCGACTGGGCTAATTGGATCTGGAACGATGCCACTGCCCTTACATGGATTACATGAGTAAACAAATAGGAAACCTCGACCGTTGCAATCTGGACATTTCATGGATTTTATCCACAGCACTTAAGGATTGCTTCGGCAACCAGCTTCATTTCGAGCGGCGTTCCCATGATCCGATTGCCAACCTTTCCATCATCAGTATAGCATCGAACCTCGACAAGATCAATACCATCAGCATCAGGACCGACTTCAATGTATTCACCAGACTTATCATTATAAATCCGATAAACGGTTTCGACACTATATTTCTCAAAGGTTTCGACCATTGGAGTTTTCATCAGGGCTTCCATATACAAAGGATACACTGGAAACGGGGTGATGCAAGCGATCTTTGGCGATTTATTTTATGCTGCGCCTTTGGCGCTTTGGCACGGTTTGTGCATGGATTAATTTATTAATTAATAACAATTGCCTATGCAAAAAAAGGGCCATCGGCCCTTTTATCAATCCGTTTTTTCAATTTCTTTACGTATTTTTTCAATATCCAATATGGAAATTTCAGAACATCCAGCCCCACAATCAAGAAGCCTTATTTCAAGTTTGTCAATCAAACTTTGAAGAACATTCATTTCGATTCCAAGTGTAGAACATGCGTCCCATGTAGTAAGTGTGGAACCCATGTAAACTGCCGATTTTGAAAGGTTCGCAATTCGAGATTTAATTTCTGACAATTTTCCAATAGATGAAAGACCACAAAAAGTAGCGAAGATTTTAATTTCACGACCAGTCTTTAGATTGTTTTCAATCAAGGCCAAAGAGTCTTGAAAGTTCGACTTCTCAATCATTTCCTTTAGTTCGCGTGCCTTCATGCTTTTATGATACCATATAACAAATGAAGCGCAACCCATTTAATGGAAATAAAAAAGGGCGCATAATGCGCCCTTTCATTTTTTTATTCTATTTTTTGGCGCTTTGGCGCCTTTAGCGCTTCTCTACCATTTGAAGCATGCGAGCATGATGCTTCCAACGCTCACCAGGCAGTTGCATGCGATAGTTGCAAAGATGGACAATGAGCCGCAAGGAAAGCTGGCGCCACTTATTCACGTTTTCGTGAACAAAGTCAAGAATTTCTTGCTGGATTTTGGGGTCAGTGACCCCATTTTCCACCATAATCCCAGAATCCTGGCAAACCTGAACAACGCGCAGAAGCCGCCGTCGCTTTGAAAAGAGCCCGAGATTCATGTAACCAGAGCGCGACAGAAGCGCCTTGACATGCTCGGCCTTTTTGGAGCCAGATTCGCATTCTCGCTGAAAATCGATATTTGTCAGGAACAAAATTCGACCCTGGAAATCAATAGAATTTGGGATATCCTCCTTTTGAAGAGTACCAGATTCCTTGAGCCAGCAAATCTTGCGCGCCCTTCCCGGCGGCAAAACTTCAAGCGCTGCCTTCAAGAGATTAAGAGTCGTTTCATCTTTGAAAACGCTATCGCAATCATCAAAGCAAAGCACGCCACCTTCAGATGCGCGATGAAGTGCCATGTAGAGATTGATGGGAGAAATATCCCCCTTAATCAATTCATAGTAAATTCCATCCTCGATTGCCTTTTCGGCATACTTGCCGATACAGTGACTTTTGCCGCAACCGGCAGGGCCGCTGATCAGAGTGCTCGGGCGATTGCCCAAAACAACCTGCTCGACACACTCCTCAAAGGTTTCAAATCGACCGGCAATTTCGGTAATAATTTCATCATCCGAAAGAAGATCGTCAGGATCCTGATAGACAAATTCATTCGCCTCGCGGGGAGTAGCAGGAGCAGATCCAGATCGGGCGAAGCCTGGAGCGAAATCGCCCGAAGCAACCGCATCAGCCAAGGCGCGCATAGTTTGCGCAAGACGAGGGCTAATAGACTTGCTAGGATCATTGAGAGTCTGAGAGATCGTTGGCTGACTAACACTATGTCCAAGCTTGTTAGCCTTGTCAGTCGCGGCCTTCTGCCATCCATGATTAGGATAGCCAAGCGCCTTACAGATCGTCATAAATTCGTCGTGATTCATTTTGTCTCGTTTGTTCGGGTTCGGTAAGGTTCCTGTCTCCCCCTCATGATAGCTTGAAGCCGACTTGACGCAAGGAACCTTCGCAACAAATTTCTTTCACCCTTTGGCATCCTTTATGCATCAATCCAAAATTATTACTAAACAAAATAAATGGTATGCAGCATCCGTGCCAAGCCTTTGCTTGGCGGGACCACTATAAAGGATCGGAAGCATCTTTGCCGAAAAGGAAATGATTTCAATGGCTTGCGAGATTTGTCTGAAAAAGAGACCGGCCGAGGTTGCACTTCGAAGGTTATCGTCCATACTGTGAGGGTGGTCGGGAAAGAGCCCGCCACGCCCAACCAAACCAAAAAGAAAGAAGATACCAATCATGACCACCGAAACCGTCACCGCTCCCGCTGCCACCGAAACCGCCACCGCTCCCGCGAAGCCCGCTGGCCGCCCGCGCAAGATCTCCGATAAGGCCCTGGCTCGTGCCGAGCAGCTCTATGACTCTGGCCAGACCATCGCGCAGATCTGTAGTCAGCCCTGGTGCAATGTCGGCCCTGCCGCGCTTTACTACCACTTCGCTGGCCGTTCGCCCAAGGGCGATTCTGGCGTCGAAATGCGACCGCGCGGTCGCAAGGGTCCGAATCCCACGCAGCTCGCGCACCTACTTGCCGAGTTTGAAAAGGGCCGCACCCTGACCGAGATCCGGGAGGATGCCGTGCTTTGCTCGCGCGTCAAGGTCAAGAACCCCGCTGAAGGTGAGCCGGCGAGTAAGAAGCATATGTTCTCACTGGCCACGCTCAGCAAGGCCGTGAAGGATGCGGGATTCACGCCGCGCCGCGGCCGACCGGCGAATCCGGTTGCGGTTGAGGAGGTTGCGGAGGTTGCGGAGGTTGCGGCCGAGCCCGCTGCCGACGCTCCGATGGCTGCTGAGCCGGTTGCGGAGGTTGCGGCCGAGCCCATGGCCGAGGCTCCGATGGTCGACGAGGCGAGCGCCGCGGAGTAATCCATGAATGGTGGGAGGGTTTCCCCTCCCACCATATTATTTTAATCTTAATTTAAGGTGCGCCAATCGCGCACCTTTTTTTATGGACATCAAAAATTAATTAATTAATAACAAGCCTTATGCATGAAAGATGCCAAAGCGCCAAAGGCGCGGCATAAATTAAATCGACCGAAGATGCTTGCATCCTGATTTAGATAAGCTATCTTTAGGTCTGAGGATAGGCGAGATAAAGGAAAGACCAAGGGGCTCTGCCAAGAACCAAGGTCACTATTTCCAGGAACACGCAAGCTGGCAGGCTTTCTCCCGGGTTCGAATCCTGGATCCTCATTTTTGACGGTATGAGACGAATAGGAGCACGTCTGCACCAAGCCACCCCGGTGCAAGAGATCTAAAGATCTATGCGAAAGCTAAGGATTTATTTAGATTTATAGTTGGTTCGAATCCAGCCATATCGAAATTTTAATTGGACATCAAACCTTCTCATGCTAGGATTTTAACATGTTCAGGCAAATGAAAATTGTCGTTGAAGTTTCGCCCGAGCTTGCTGCTGGCATGAGCGAGTCTCAATTGGCGCGACTCGCGCGAGGGATTGATATCTCCTCATGTTATCGAGGAATTAGGATTGATGGATTTCAAGATCCTCAAGTTTTTGATTCGCTTGGAAACGCTGTTATGTTCCTTCTAAACACGTCCGCGACCGAGCGAGCCCTGTCCCTTGCTTGTGGAGGAAAAGCGACTGCTACGGGCTTGTGGAGGCATGACCGAGCCGAATTCTTTAGGCTCGCGGCCGAGGCTCTTTACAATCATCGAAATCTTTTTTGGCCTTGACTCCCTCGAAATATAGGCTATAACCAAATCATGAGCACCACGACGATCAAGATCTCTTTCTCTACTGACGGCGCCGCCTTCGAGGATAACTTTGATGGGGAAATGGCTCTCGTTATCCGACAGATCGCTAACAAGATCCCACGGCTTCAAGCCCGGCGACCAGGGTGCGTATGTTCCTGGCCCGAGGGCGATGATACCCTATTTGACAGCAATGGCAACACGATCGGCAGCATCGCCTATAAGGAAGCCAAGTAATGAAAGTTCGCAAACCTAAAACCGAAGCTGAAGATATGGCAATGTCTGCGCGGGCTCTGGATTTTCTTATTGAAAAAGAAAACAATTGGATTCCTATCGACGCTCCCAAGACACGAATGGATAAAGTCCATTGTCAGCATATCCATATTGACAATGGCGGAATCTCAATGTCGGTTGAGGATACTGGGAAGAGCATCAATTTTGAAATATCTGCCCAATATTTTGGATATCCGGCAATTTCGGCTTCTATGAACATTCAGGACCACGCAATCGAATTTGTTTCTGCGCTGAGGAAGCTAGCAGATTCCGTTGAAAAAGACATCGAAAATATCAATTGGCAGGAACGATACGAATAAAGAAAAGGATGCCATTTGGCATCCTTTTTGCATGGCCAATTTTTATTAATTAATAATTTAACGATATGCAAAAAAGATGCCAAGCTTGGCATCTTTCAATGTTACCAGAGTCAGTCTCGCCTGGATGGCACGGCCGGCCATTGGCAGGCACACTTGGCAGTTCCACAGCTCGAAGGGATCCAAATGTTCCCGCACCACGGACAGCGCGGGAAGGTCTTGGTCTTGGTCTTGGTTTCCATAAACTAAGCATAACGTATTCTGGCGAGAACGCAACCCAGTTCAGTGATTTATTTTTGGCATTCTTTATGCATGCTTAAAATTTATTAATTAATTAAAAAAGAACATTAAAAGAAAAGGCGCATTATGCGCCTTTTGGTTATCGGGCCGTCATTTCTCCGAGCCAAAGCTTGGCATCCTTACTGTCTCGAAAGATAACAAAGCTGGCATCAATAACAAACCATCCAATATAATTTAGATCTTTCATTCGTGGTTCTTCCTTATGGCGCAAGGCTGGCCGATCGTTATGTTGGTCTTCAACCAGCATGACTGCCATATCAAACTTTTCTTCGGGGCCAACAAACCAACCAAAGCTGCTATCTCCAACTTTGATTTCCTTAAAGGACAGAGCCTTGACAGCATGCAAAGCTCGCATTTCTCGCAAGGCGCTCGGCAAAGCTCCAAATTCAAACTCGGCCGAGCCCATATAATCGAAAGAGAAGTATTGGTCAACACCTTTACTTTGGCCTACAGAATGCTTCTTCGCACAAATCCGCTGTACCAAATAAGTCGCCCGAGAAGGATAATTAATCTTCTCCCAATCAAGGCGCTGCTGACGCTGTGACTTTGTGGACTTTGTTTGCGAATCAGGTTGCGGCTTGGTCCAAGTGTTCGCAGAATTCATCAGTGACTTTAGGCTGGCCATGATTAAAAGGATAGCCTATCCGAATCAGGATGCAAGGCCAAAAATAAATTTATTTTGATGTTGCGCGAGCGACCTTTATGGACCATCCTATAATCATGGAAACCGAAGCCGCCGCTATCACTCTCAAGCCCGAGCCCACCAATAGCAAAGAAGAGCTTTTGCTGGCAAAGATTCCGATGCCTGACAGCGCCAATCAAAAGGAAGGCACGCGAAATGAATTGGAGATAAAGGTTCGGTATATCAAGGATGGAATGGGAAGGCTCGGCGGCCGAGGCTTTTTCCTAACCATTCATGGATATGCGGTTGAAGGTCTATTTAAAACCTTTATGCTTTGTCAGGACCCTTCGGAGTATATCTTTGTCGAGCCCTGTCAGCGATTTGGCGCAAAGGCCATGAATCAGGCCGCTTCCCGCGCTTGCGGAGAAGAATTTCGCGCTAAGATCGAAAAAGAGGTTGTCAAGGCACAAAAGTATTATCTTGGAAAGACTTTTCCAATGTAAATCAAAAGGCGCATAAAGCGCCTTTCTTTTTAAATGTTCTTTTTTATTAATTAATAACAAGCCTTATGCATTAGCCATGCCAAGCGCCTTTGGCGCGGCATGAAATTAAAGATCGGTTTGAGGTTGCATCTTCGGAAAAATGCTTCATGCTAAAAGAGATGAAAGACAAGCCTCTTTATCCAGGAAATGTTTATGACAACCCGATTAAGGGGTATAACACCCTTTATGATGAGGTAAATATTGTGATTAGGGAACTTGAGCGCCTTCGCAAGTTTGCTCATGATGATTCTCTCAAAAATGAACATGCACTTCACCGAGAAAATGCTTTAGGCCGAACTTGTGCCTACGAAACTGCCAAATCATTGCTTAGTGATATCTTTGTTCGTCTTGAATGAAACGATCCACTAAAAAGGCGCATAAAGCGCCTTTCTTTTAAATGTTCTTTTTTATTAATTAATAAATTAAGCCCATGCAAAAAGGATGCCAATGCGCCAAAGGCGCGGCATGAAATTAAAATCGATTTGGCCTTGCATCTTAGCTGGAATGCATTATCATCAGAAGAGGAGCTAAAGAAAAATGTCACGCACTACTCGAACGGTTCCAGGACATATGATTGATCGCGGCAGTTTGACAATTACTCCTGCCATGCAAGATTATTTGGTGAAGGTTCAGCGAGGCCAGGCTCGGGCTGTAAGCACCGTTGTTTGCGAGCATGGCTGGCCCGAGCATATTTCCGGTTCAGACCGCAAGCGAATCAAGCGCTTTGTGGCGAAGGTTCGCCGCCGTCAGGCTCGGCAAGATATCCGAGATTCTTTTATGCTTGGCTGAGTCACCGCTATATGAATAATCTCTCCGACCAAACCGCTTGCATCCATCCCAATCTCGCATCGCTTATTGCTGAGGAATTTACCCAATTTGGCTTTGTGCGAGTTAACCTCACAAACGGCTACGTGATCGAAATCGAACTTTACGATAGCGGTAACACCGCCGTGGTGGTCCGCGCGCCCGTAACGGAGCGATCCCCCTATGGAGGTTGCGATCTTATTTACCAAACCAAGACTAAGCCCGCATCGGTTGCGATTGATGCGATGATGGCGCGGATCGTTGAATGGATGCGTCCGAAGACCGAGCCTGCTGACCTTGCACCATTCTGAGAATCGAGGATGCCAGATTAAATCTGGCATCCTTTTTGCATTCTGGTTTAATTATTAATTAATAACTTTCTTTAAAATAAAAAGAGCGCAATAAATGCTGCGCTCTTTTTCCATTAATAAAGTGTAAAGTTTTGGGCTGGACTTGGGCTTAGTCCGTTTAAAACGCATGCTCCAATTGCAGCAACCAAAGTAGAGGCATTATTCGTATTAAATTCGTATCCAACATATCGCTTTCCTTTGTGCATCCTGGTTTTATCCGAGCCTCCCCAAATGCAAAGTTTGTTCAAGTCTGTGCGAAGCTCGGGAGCCGAATCTTCACAAACAAAGATCCGATGTCCATAATAGGTTCCGCCAAGAACGACCACAAACTTTGGATTCTCCATATATAGAGTCTAATTCATGCTGAGCCAAAAGCAAGAAAGAAATCCTAAAAAAAAAGGCGCCTAAAGCGCCTTTCCTCGTTATTGAAGGTTAGCTAGAAATTTAGAGATCCTTTCACGAACCCATGGGTTTTCTGGGTCGTGCTCAATCGAGCCGCTTGCGGAGCTTTGGAAGGTGCTCGTGATTGCAAGAGGCGAGCCATAATGGCCCGTGCATCCGCGAAACATGCGAGCATCAATAACATCTGCCATGGTCATTTGAATAGAATTATTATTCATGATCTATCATCCTTGCCAATTGCGCGGACGTGGAACCGGCGGATCGTGCGGGTGTGGCTGGGCTTGAATAACAACCACTTCTGGCAAGAACCAGGACAAGTGTCCCGATGCCATGTTATAGCCAGCCAACCTTCCGCGCTCGTCGTAACGTGTTAGTCGCTTGTGTTTGGCACCGCTCCAAAACATATCTCCGTCTACAAGCTCGGACAGTGGAACTTTGATTGGGTCAGTCACCATCTAATAATGCCAGAAGAAAGACAGGATGCAAGCAGACTTAATGATTTATTTTTTGCCGTGCCAAGGCACGGCTCATGCATGATGCTTGTTATTAATTAAGATTTTAATGCTAAATGCGCCAAAGGCGCTTCTTTTCAGTCGGACTTGCGCTTTGTGTCGGCCGCAATTTGAATCGCTCGTGCCGCAGCCGTAATTGCTGACAAGACGGCCGGCAACTGAGTAACTGCGAGAAAGCTCAGATCGCTGGCGAGCTTGCCGTATTTGCGAGCAGCATCCGCGATCTCCTTTTGAGTTTCGTTGTTGAGTATTGGATCAGCCATAAGCTAATAATGCCAGAAGAAAGACAAGATGCAAGTACCTTCTGTCTATATTTATTTATTCCGCGCCTTTGGCGCTTGGCATCCTTTATGCATGAAAGTTTTTATTAATTAATTAATAACGGAACCTTAAATGAAAAAGGCGCTTTATGCGCCTTTTCAAATTATTCGCACTTATTATTGGAATCGATTGACGTCCAACAGCCAGAGTGTGGACCGACTTCGCCGATTTCCTCGTCAAGCATCAAAGCATAAACGGGAAAAAAGATAGAACCTCCACCATGACTGTTAAAGTAAGGGAACCTCGCATCAATCGCTGTGCAGAGCGGCATGGTAATTGCACGATACAGAATCTCGGAATCAGAAGGTGCAATTTCCTTTCCATCATAATCGATAATGGAGGCAACAACCATCTTTCCAAGAGAGTCAACAATCGACTTGTAAGAATTGTCGACAATTTCGACCTTGATTCCTTCGGCGCTCAATTCCGCATGGATCTTCAAAGCCTTTTCGAAGGTATGATATTCTCCCTCAAAAACTCGCCTTCCGCTTCCATTACCAGGAACGCTAGGAACGAAAGAGAGGACAGCAAACGGAGCATTGATTGGCTGGCTCATCCCTAACAAGATAGCATCCTCCAATGAGCGAGCAACGATTAAAATAAATTTATTTTCGTTCTTGACTCTCTCGGATTCTCGGCCAGACTTATAATCATGACCCGCCAGATCGCCATCGCTGAAGCTGCTCGGCCTTTCTATGTTGTGGAGGTTGCGCCGACCTACCATCCTGTTACAGATGGAATTACTGGTTACCGCGAATACCGCGAAAGCGAAGCAAGCTACGAAACCTTTGGTGGCGCTAGCTGGCGCGTTGGAATGCTGGATCGGCGATATGGCGGGGATGTCTGGTATGCGATTCGTGATGCGCTTGGGCGTAGTGTTTACTTCCCGCGAGTCGAGCCCGAGCAGGCACCTTGCGAGGATGGCGATATTCCGTTCTAAGCTTGCATCCCATCATTTTCGAGGTATAACTCTCTCATGGAAACCGCCGAGTCTTTTATTTCCAAGTTGAATCTTTCTTTTACTGAAAGCTTCCCTAACGGATTCATTTCGACTCAGATTCACCGGTCACTTTGCAAGGCTGATGCCTTTAAAATTTATGTTGTTTTTACGATTCTTCCGCTTGGAGCGCAAACAAACGGAATCGTTGAAAACGATCCGAGCCTGAACAAATTTTTCATTTACATCGGCGAAAATCTTGAATCTTTGCCGGAATCGATCCAAACTGATCTATTCCAAGGAAATAGGCTTTACAGCCCAAAGGGACCGCAAGCGGGCAGCGAAAAGCTGGGCTGGCGCAATGGCAAGGCATCGGCCGAAAAGATCCTAAAAAAGTTTGATCTTTTCTTTAAGAAGGTTCGGGCGATGGTCGATGCCAATGGTGGAATTGAGGCTTATCAAAAGAGCGCATAACGCGCTCTTTTTCTTTTTAAGATCATGGCTTATTAATTAACAAGAAAAGCCATGCAGGAAGCATGCCAAGCGCCAAAGGCGCTGCATAAAATAAACCGTCAAAGTCCGCTTGCATCTTGGCTTCTATGAGGTATCATTACATCATGCGAAATCGAAACTTTCTTCTTCCTTTGGTGCTTTGCTTTGGCTTTCTTATTGGCTGCACCGTGCCCAGCGATCGGGCTATGCACGTGCTAAAGGGAGCCGGTTATACTGAGGTCAACCTCGGTGATCATGCGTGGTATAGCTGCGGAAAGGATGATACCCTCGCAACTGAGTTTGTGGCCAAAGGTCCAAATGGCCAGCGTGTTCAGGGTGCGGTTTGTTGCGGTGTTTGGGGCAAGAGCTGCACCGTTCGGCTTGACTAGATTTATGACGACCGCGATCGGTATGCCTCTAACAATTCTAGTATGCTTATTCTCTGGAATAGCCGTTTCGCTGCTCCTAAACAAGAAACGAAGGAGCTAAACCTAAAGGCGCATTACGCGCCTTTTCTTCTTTGCCAAAAACATTTATTAATTAATAAAAATTCTTCATGCACAAGGCATGCCAAGGCGCCAAAGGCGCGGCATGAAATTAAAGATCGATTTGAGGTTGCATCTTGATTTGGATAGGTTATCCTTGGAGTATGGGAAAGACGCAACGAAACCGGAAGCAGCAGTCCAAGGGCCAAGAAATGACCCGAGCCGCCGCCCGAGCATACATGGTTCGAAACCTCAAGGATTACACCGATCGAATCAGCGGCGATGTCAATCTGACCCGCCTCGCCGAGTCATGTTGTCAAGCTTTCAATTGTAACCATGATGGTGGTCCCCTCGATCAAGAGGATCATTGGATTTGGGATGTTACCGCGGATTTCTCAAATATCCGGTAAAACCCATATGACCACAATCCTAATGTTTTTCGTGGGAATCGTTGTTGGCACAATGATTGGCTGGATTCTTGGCTGGAGCCTCATTGTTATTTGTAGCTATCCTTTGGAATGGCTCCGAAGGCGCAAGCGACTCAAGGAATTTGAGCGCGAGGAGCGCGAAAAAGAAAATGATTTGATCCTCAACTTGGATCCTCAACTTCTAACCGAGCTAATTCAAGCATTCCGAAACCAAAAGTAAAAAAATCAAACGAAAAAATGGCGAATTTTCGCCATTTTTTGCTTAAGGTATCAGGTTATTAATTAATTAATCTTAAGAATGCAAAAAATGTTCCAAAGGATTTCCTTTGGAACATTGCACCAAATAGGATTTGAACCTATATCCCTCCAGACAACGCTGGTAGCACTTAATTCTTGCAAAAATCAGTGCAGTGCTTTACCCATTAAGCTATTGGTGCGATTTAAATTGCCCAGTCCCAAAAAGAACTTGACAAAAGATAAAGCGCGAAAAGGCACATTCCAAAAACAGCGCAGGTTGCAACAACCATTGTCCAAGTAATAATGTCTGAAATGAGCATTTGGGTGGAGACCTTCATATGCTTAATGATGGCAGAAAAAATCAGAAGCGCAAGCCATTTTTTCGTTTGATTTTTTGGCAAAAATTTAAATAAAAAAGGGAGCCCGACCGGCTCCCTTTCTCGCATGTCTTTCCAGGCTGTCAAGCATGCCAAGATTTGATCAAAACTAGATTGTTCATGCTGAAACTTTCTAGCCTTTAGCTTGTCTTTCCAAGCTGTCAAGCATGCCAAGATTTGATCAAAACTAGATTGTTCATGCTGAAACTTTCTAGCCTTTAGCTTGTCTTTCCAAGCTGTCAAGCATACCAAGATTTGATCAAAACTAGATTGTTAATGCTGAAACTTTCTAGCCTTTAGCTTGTCTTTCCAAGCTGTCAAGCATATCTTTTTAAGATCCAGGTGCTATTATGCCGGATAGCCGCCTTTAAGACTGTTATTCCAAGTTAATCCCGACCAAGTGTGCAAAACAGCCAAAAAGTTTGGTCGAATGCTTGTCTTTCCAAGCTGTCAACCCTTAGACTTGCGTCACAGGCTTTAAGAAGCTGTCCGCCGACTTTTCGGCGGAGCTAAGAGTTAGTTTTATCTGGACCATTCCAGTCGAGCCATTGGCTCTAATACACTTTTTTTCAGAAATTTTTGTTAGGGGTTGAAAGCGACTTATCGCTTCGGAGGAGCCCGCGCAGTGTTATTAGATTTGTTCATTTTTGTCCTTTCAGACAGAAGATGGCTGAATCAGACAGAAGAGAAGATGGCCGAAGGAACCGTAATCAAGAAAACAAAGGTAAAAACGATGAAAGCGGTCGTCATTTTGGTTTCTTTCTGGCGGGAGAAGTTCTCCGCTGCCGACCCTCAAAGTATGAGGCATTCTGCCGAGGATGCAAGCCGCCTTTGACGATTTAATTTGCGGCGACAAAGGCGCCTTGGCATGGTTCATGCATGGCTTAATTTATTAATTAAGAACATTGCGTCAAAGGCGCAAAAAATTTAAGATCGATTTGGGCTTGCATCTTACCTTGGCCATGGTATCCTGAAGTCATGGCACTAACCAAAGCTGTCGCTGGTCTTGCTCGCGTGATGGGTCTCCAATCCTCGCGCTTGGCGCTCCCAAACGAAAAGGGAGACGCAGAAGTTGCGCGATGCAAGAAATGCGCGAGCTACATTCTGAGCGAGAATCGCCATGACTTTGTGACTTGTTTTTGTGGCGCAGTTTCGATTGATGGTGGCCGAGACTACACGCGAATTACTGGAAATGACGAGGATTATGAACTTTTGTCGGTTGTGTTCGGATACGATACGGAGGAACAACTAAAACAAAAAATCCTAATTCTTTCCGCGCGATTAATGCCAAAAATTAATACAGAATTATATGGGCTCTTGCTCGAATTGATGCAAGCCGAAATTGAGCTAGATCGGGTTCGCGCTAGGCACTAAACAAACCAAACATTCCTTAAGAGCGCCTTGTGCGCCCTTTTCTTCTTGAGTTATTAATTAATAACAATTATCATGCATTAAGGATGCCAAGGCGCCTTTGGCGCGGCATAAAATAAATCGACCGAAGGCTTGCATCTTCTCTAGACTCTGATAAGATAAACCTGACTCCAAAAAGGAACCCAACCATGCAAAAGTTCATCATCGCCTCCATCATCGCTTTTTCTCTCTTTCTTTCTGGTTGCGATCTCGCCGAGCAGGGTTACACTTGCGACGACGCTGGTCAGCTTATCGAGCCGACCGGAAAGCCGACCGGCCTGCCCTGTCCTTTCTGAGAGGAAAGACACAACTTTGGAAAAGGGCGCTTTATGCGCCCTTTGTTTTTTAAAGTTTTCGACTTATTAATTAATAAAACTTATTATGCATGAAGGATGCCAAGCGCCAAAGGCGCGGCATAAAATAAATCGTCAAAGATGGGTTGCGTCTTATGTAAATCCACACTAATATGAAGTCATGTCCAGTCCATTTCTTGTCGATGTCAAGCGGTATCTCCTCCATTTGATTGCAACTGACATTGTTACTGGATTACCATTTGGAGGTGGTTTTCCGAAATCGCTAATGATGCAACTGCTTCCGTGGTCAAACTTGCAAGCTGATTTCATTGAAGCAATGCGCGGCAAAACTTGCGGCGTGGGAGAGGCTACTGATACAGACCCCGATGGTGAATGTGTGTACTACATGGATAATGTCGTCGACTGGCTCCAAAGCGACGAAACCGAACAAGTCTCTCCCTATGTTAAAAGCCTCTCAAAACTCAAGGACATGTAAAAAATCCAGCCGCATCTAAAGGGGCATAAAGCCCCTTTTTTCTTTAAGTTTCCTAAATTATTAATTAATAAAAATCCTTCATGCATAGTCCATGCCAAAGCGCCAAAGGCGCTTCATAAAATAAATCGTCAATGCGGCTTGCATAACTCTTTGATTGGTTTATGCTTCGGATTGCAATGCTTCTCACTTTCGAAGAAAAGCTCATCGGGATTTCTCTCATGCAAGCGGGATGCTCGGCTTCCTCGGCTTCCGTTCAAATGAATGCATATTCAGGAGGCCAGTACACACTGGAAAAGATGCGCGATCTTTTCAAGTCCTTGGAAGAGGCCAAGAAAACTCACAAGGCGATTGGCGGCGTATTGATCGAACTTCAAAACCCAGAAGCCACGGTAGAAGATCGCGTGTTTTTTCTGTATTCCATGGACAATCGAAGCGTGCAAGTAACAAAAGCGTTTCTGAACACCTGCTTGCCAGAATGGGCGATCCAGCTCGAAAAGATCATGGATTCGTGGGATTTCTAACAAGTCACACGTTCAAAAAGGGCGCACAAAGCGCCCTTTTTCTTTTTTAAGTTCCTGAGTTTATTAATTAATAAAGCTTATTATTCATGAATCGTGCCAAAGCGCCAAAGGCGCATGATAAAATAAATCGTCAAAGATGGCTTGCGCCCCTCGCCAATCCAAGCTAAGGTTAATCCGATGGCAAATTTCAAAACCCTCCTCGCTGCTTCCCTCGTTCGCAATTCGCGCAAGGAACAGGCCCAGGAATGGCAGCAATCCATCGCGCTTGCCGCGCAAAGCGAAGATAACTTCGAGCGCGAGGTTGAAGTCCGAACCCGTGCGATTTGTGAGCATGATTTCTGCGCGAGTTTCACCAGCCTCGTGGAAAGCGAGGTTCACAGCGCGCTTCTCGCGCAGGTCAAGGAACTTTCGATTTGCGCGGCATGCGCAGAGTATGAAAGTCGGCATTGTTCGGATTGTCGCGGATATGGCTTCACTTCATGGGAGAATCGTTCGACTCGGGCCATGCTTGCCGATCCGCATACTGTGAACAAAATCGATGAATCCATCCGAGCCGAGCTTGAAAGCCGCTTGGGAAAAGGAGCTTGGGAGGATATGATGGAATGCATGAATGATGCATAACAAATCAAACATTCCCAAGGGCGCATAAGGCGCCCTTTTTCTTTTTAGACTTCCAATTTATTAATTAATAAATTTGAATATGCATGAAGGATGCCAAGGCGCCAAAGGCGCGGCATAAATAAAAAATAAATCGTTGCTTGACTTCGGCCGAGACTCGATTAGAATGATCTTCGATGGAAACCGTCCGCTTCACCTTCACCGCTACCGCCATCGGCTCGACTCACGAGATCACGATTGTCGTTCCGATTGAAGATGATCCAGAGCTTGCTTACTCGGAACTTGCGGACAACGCGCAAGAGCAAGCTGAGCAGATCGCGCGCGAGCGACTCGGAGTCGAGGATGTCGAGGTTCTGCTGCGCAGCTAGCGCCGCTCTCTTCGGATCCTTAAGGGCGCTTGAAGCGCCCTTTTCTTTTTAAGTTTCCTGAGCTATTAATTAATAAAGTTTACTATGCATAAAGGATGCCAAAGCGCCAAAGGCGCGGCATAAAATAAATCGACCGAGGTTGCTTGCATCTTCTCAATCATGATTTATAGTTCCTTTGCATGGCGACCCAAATGGTTCCGACCCTCTCGATCTTCTCTATGCCTGAGAACGTCTATTGGCAGGCGAACGAATTGCGCAATTCGGACAATCCGCATCGATACTCTGCGTGCAATTATTTCACGCATGGTAGCGTATACTTCCAAAAAGGCCATTGGCTGAGCGAAGACATGTGGATCGTCGAAATCGATGGCGAGGAGATCGCTACCTTTAAGCTTCGATTCTTGACCGAGGCGGTTGCTTTTATGTCGGTCCAAGTCGACAAGGATGGTGATCGTGATGCGATGGTGAATGCTATGCAAAGCACGCAAAGTGACTATGAGGAGGATTGGGATTATGAAGAGGAGTTTCGTGAATAAACAGGATAAAATCAAACATTCCTTAAGGGCGCTTTGTGCGCCCTTTTTGCTTTAAGTTTCCTAAATTATTAATTAATAACCCCTAGCCATACACCTTCTATGCCAACGTCTTTATTTTGTTGCACATTATTCGCAGCATAAGCTGGCTTCCTAGAAGCTTCCAGAAGGCGGCGAGGACTCGGCCGGTACCCTCGCCGCCCGACAGGCCGAAAACGGCTCAGCAAGGCGCATAACAATGTTTCCTTTGATGCTAGCATCTGGCCGGCGCTGCCCAAAAACGGAGGAGAAGATCGAACCCTAGCCTCCACCCCCCTCCAAAAAATGGCCCAAATCTTGCTTAAATTCTGGGCGTTAATTAATTAAAATTCTCTATGCAAAAAATGGACCAAAGTTAAATAAAAAAGGGCGCTTTATGCGCCCTAACAAAATGAAAGCTTTGGGAGGATTAAATGAAATAATCGCTTTCGTACCAAAGATCATGGTCAAAGGTATCAAAACCCATAACCTCGTTGAAGGCGTGAGCGCCTCCTATCATTCCTGCATGAACTGCCATTTCATCCAAGCATGCACGCTCGAATTGCGCAGCTTCATGCGCCTTTTGCGCATTCATTTGCGCAATTTCTGCGTCAGTTTTGACGCGGCGAGAAACTCCCAAATCTGGGATCTCAAGCCAAGCTGTCCAAACCAACATTTTATTTAGAGGTTTTGAATCGTGAGGATTGTGAAAAAACTCCAAAGCCTCAGCTTCCGTTTCGAACGAAACGCTAGAATGACAATCATCGTTACCATTGGCAGGATTGGAACCCCAGAAAAAAACTTCGATAGCCATCGCACAAATTTATAGCAAAGGACATGCTCCAAGGCAAGCCAACTTAAAGATTTATTTTTTGGCATCATTTATGCATGAGCCAAATTTATTAATTAATGAATTTCTCGATGCAAAAAATAGGCCGAAACATTAAAATAAAAAGGGCGCATAAAGCGCCCTTCAAAAGCTATTAATAAAAAATGGCGCGGATCTTGCAACCCGCGCCATTGGCGCTAACCGAGCACCGCTTCGATTTTCTCGACCGCGAACTTCACGCGATCGTTACCCTTCGCGTCGAAATGATTGCGCTCGTCGGACAAAACCCACAAAACATAATCAACCATCGATTTGTTAGCATGGATCTTCGAGGGATGCGGGATTCGCGCGATGTCGGCGCGAAGGTCGCGCATCAACCGATTGAGCCGATCAAACGCGGTCTCGGCGCGCTCGGGATCCGGCGCAGCCTGGCCATCATGCGCACGGAGCGCTTCATCGGTCACGTTGAGGATCTCGCGGTAAATGCGCCCAAGCATGCCGGGGTTGTTGCAGTGGCGGTGATCGCGCCCTTCGGTCCAAGTGCCAAGGCGCCCAACGCGCTTCACAGTGTGACCCTTGCGCTGGTCGCGCGTCTTCGAGCTGACGCCGGGAGCGCAGATCCGAATCTGATCCGAGCCGAGCGGCCGAACGGCGCCGCCAACGCGCTTGCCGTTGGCGCTCTTGCCGCCAACAATCGAAGTGAAGACCGAGACCACGATCGGCATGCCGCGCGAGTCGCGCCCAACCTCACGAACCCAGATCTCCTCACCGGGAGTCAGCGGAGATCCCGCGGTCTCGCTGGCGAACGCGAACCCCGCAATGAGCAGAACATCGCGGATCGCGCCAGCGAGCATTTCGCGCGATTGCGTGCTATGCGGATCGTACTTGGTTTCCGCGGTGTACGCGGTATGCGGGGTTTGCGCCCACGTCTGCGACTCTCGCGCAGCATCGGCCGCGGCTTGCGCAGCCGCACGCAAATCTTGCTCCGGGTTCTCAGCGCGCAGTTCCCGCGAAGCTTGCGCGAGGAGCGCATCGTAATCCAGACCATGCTCGGCGCAGATCTTGCACGCGTTAAGTCGCGCGTTAAGCGCTTCGGTCGAGCTAGTCGCGGGATGCGCAACGATCTTAAGGAGCTTTACCACTTTGGAGGAGAAGTTCGACATGGTAGCTTTGTCGCTTTCGGCACCGGTCAGCGGCGCATCGGGAAAAAATCAGGATCGATTTGATTATGGTCCGAGATCAAGATTAAGCAAGCGATACGCAAAGAAAAAAATCCACCTAATTAAATCAATCACTTACACTTGGCACCAATCTTGCCGATCAGAATTCCTAACATAAGCGATTTTTTAACTTTCTTTTAACTAATATTCCTATGGATCGAATCTTGCAAAGGATCTTCCTTGGATCAGATCTTGCATAAAAAGCACGTTATTAATTAATAGCTCAGGCATATGCATAAAAGATGCCAGCGCAAGGTTTGCGCTCCAAAGCAAGCCAAAATCATTGAACATTTAAGGCATAGGGCTGGGACGTCGTATAAGGCTCATGGCGAGGCGATCGCCAAAACAAGGGAGAGGTTAGGGGTCACCCTTAAAAACCCGTCTCCGTCAATCCTCGCGCGTCGAGCCTAGAACCGCTGCTAGTCGCCGATCCAAGCCCGAAACCGCCAAAATCCCTTAAATCCGCAAGCCGCGCACAAGAAAAGATAAGGAAAGGTGAGCAAACCTCATGAAATGTAATTAAAGGTAAAGAGATGGAATCAATCATAAACAAACCTCCCACCATGTAAGTAAAGGTCATGACGTCTGGGATAATGTCATGACATATAAGTGAATTGGATCAAAGATAATAAAATATAACCAAACATAATGAAAGGTAGGCAAACATCGGGAAAGGTAATAAGAGGTAGCCTAAGATAATCCAAGGAAATGAAAGGTAGGCAAATGTCATGAGACTTGGGGAAACCTAAGAGAAGTAAACACGCGCCGCATAACCTATACAAAAAACTTATATTGAAGGGAAATAAAATCAAATATCCCTCATGTATGACACCATCCCAGCTTGTAAACCGTTGCAGCATTTACTGTAACAGCATTCATTGATTCAATAAACACTGAAACATCTTAACCGTCTCACTCGCAACCGTTACAGTAAACGCTGTCACAGTGTTCGCTGAAACACTAATCAATGTCTCAATAAAAATGTTTCAGTAAACAATGACATAATAACATAACTAACCCTTATCCCATCCTTGCCTACATATAAGCTTTCCTCATGACATTTCCTTACCCCTTTTTGTGAACTAGCTTACATATCGTTTCATGCGTTGCAACATCACTTGAAACACTCCGCGCATGATTCGCAAACATCGTTCCAGCATGGCTAAACATCATGCTAGACCCCCATATCCCTCAGGTTTGGCGTGAAACATGGGGGCAATGGTCCTATCGCCCCCCATCCTATCGCCTCGCAGAATCCATCCTGGCGCGCGACAGCCTATGAAGGTTTCTTGCCTACATATAAACTTTCCATAAACTAACTCTCCCATAATAAATCTAACCTTCCTATAACCAACTATTTCCTAACTCTATACAAATTATATGCCATCAAATTCCTAACTTTCCTTAACCCTTTCATAATTCCTTCTATATCTTCCGTTCCTTCCTCTCCTATTACCATTTAAAGCTAATAATAATCAGATAACCCATTTCCCTTATGGATCAATGGCCCAATTACCATTTCAAACATTCCTGCCATATCTAATATGTTTGTTTTGCTATATTTGGCCAAATAACTGCTTAAACTATTATAAATAGTAAAGCTTACTTTACTATCTCCTTAGTTTTTCAAAATATTGAATATTAATTATATCATTATTTTTTGAATTGTTGGGATTGTCTAAAACGATAGCTATGTTCGATTAGGGAGCTTTTTGACATATTAGCCGCTATAAATAACGATCAGTTTCTTGCATATTTCATGCCAGTTAAAAGGCTACCATTCCTCAAAAACCTATTATGCCGAATCATTCATATTTAATGATCCTAACTCCACGAATTCAAACATTTCGCATTAATTAATAACCCCTTATTTCATTATTTCCAGAATATCAAAGAAAGCTAGCAAAACAAAAGGATGGAAAAAGCTAACAAAAGCGATATTTCCAAGAAAGCTAAAATGCCGAATCATTCATATTTAATGATCCTAGCTATTCGAATTCGAAGTTTTGATAGTTATGTTTGGATTGGTAGAAATATAAGGAAAGTTAGAAATGGGAGTTATTAATTAAGAAGGTAAAGGCATGCACAAGGCATGCCAACCACAAAAGTTAGGAATGATAGATTAGGAAGGAAAGTTAGGAAGGAAAGTTAGGAATGAGAGAAAGAGGAGGAGAACCCAGCCAAATCAAACCTCCTATTCCTACCTAACCTTATATCTCTTATGCTAGATATATGGGATATGTCTGGGTTGATAGGTTATGCTCGCCCATCCTTAATTAACAATCCTTCTCTATGCAATCCCTATGCCATGTCTCCATGTTCGATATGTTAGCTTTGTTCCAAAAGCTCTTAATTAACAAATCCGATTCATGCAACCCTTATGCCAATAGCTTTGATACTAATGTTAGGAATGGGAGCCTTATATCCCTTCAGCTTTGTTAGGTTATGCTTTGGCATGAAGTATGCAAGATGTTAGGTTTGGTAGGCTAACATTGTTCTAAATTTAGTTATAGGAATGGATGCTATGTTGGGATTGTTAGGATTGATAGGTAAATTTTAAATAGCTTTGGCAGCTTTGATGCTTTCGCGCCAAGGCCGCCATGTTCGGTTTGTTATTAATGTTTGATATGGGAGGATTGGGTATATTAGTTTTCTTCGATATGTTAGCTTCGCCGGGTTTGCGCTCGGGCCGCATAGCTCCTATTCCTCCCGGTAGGATACCCGCCTACATCACCCCCCTTTAGACCCCCCCTGTTTACCCCCCCTTACACCCCCCTACCATGCGTCACTAATCGCCCCCTTATGGACCTGCTCTAAGAGCCCTCGCAAAAATTTTCTAAATTTTTAACATTTTTAAATGATTACATTTTTCCGAAAATGTAATCAAAAAATATTTGATATATGGGTCGAAAAAATTTTTGGGGAAAATTTTTGAAAATTAGGAATTTATAGATGTTTATGTTTATGTTTTATATTTATAGTTTATATGAGACTGTTAGAGAATGTTTACAGGGCAATATTGAGGGAGGCGCGCGCACAATCGCAAGAATTTGAAAACGGAGCGATTGAGTGGACTCTTCCGAGCGGAGTGCTGCACAATGAAAACGGCCCAGCCATTGAACAGGGAGATGGTAGCAAATATTGGTACATTGATGGAGATCGTCACCGAGATGGAAATCTTCCTGCCATTGAAATGGCAAATGGAGACAAGGAATGGTGGGTTGAAGGGAAGCGTCACAGAGACGGAGGTCTTCCTGCTGTTGAAAAGGCAAACGGAGATAGAGAATATTGGTTCAATGGAAAGCGTCACAATGAAGACGGACCAGCCATTGTTTCAGGAAAGAATTCTAGTTTTTGGATAAACGGGAAACGCATTGAAACGATTGATGAATTTTTAAAACAAGCATATTTTTTTGGAATTTATATACCTATTGAGGGGCCATTTCGAGGCAATCGAGATTTAAATCGGGAAGTATTTTCAAAATACGACGAGTCTTTTGAAGTTATTTCAGATTTATTGATGGCTCGTGGATTTTCGGAAGAGAAGGTAGATAACATGATGTCAGGAACCTTGCTTCCTGACGGAGAATATTATATTCTTATTCCGCAAGAGGTAAGTGACATTGTATCAAGAATTTTGGAACGCGATAATATTTCTTATTATCATTCTTAGGTCAAATGCCAATGGAGTCTTCGTGCTTCATCTTCGATATCCTTGGCGCCCCAGCCGGCCTTAATTGGGTCGAGAACAGGTTGCCCGAATATGGCTCGTTTAGAATTGATGTATTCTAGCTGCTGCCGAACAAGTTCGGGACAACTTGTTTCATCTTTCTTCTCAAAAGATTTGATAGAGACCCAGGTATCCAGCCACTCATGACCGATTGCCAGAATCTCGGGTTCAAACCCTGTTTCCGATCCTCTTGAAAGGATGAGTCGGCATTTGGAAAGTCCGCCCAAGGCAAGAACCAAGGCGGCTGAAATATCGCCCAGCATGGATGGGATTGTAGATATAATATATGGAGGTTTAAGATTGCCTTCTACACAAAGGAGCAGGAGCAGATTTTGCGACCCGAGCTTTAAAACGAGTTTTCGAAGCTCTGCTGAAACTACGCTACCTTCTGGCATATTTTTAATGGATTGGGTTACGATCTTCATTTGGATTTCCTGGGAGAAGGATGACACAAGGAAGAAGAAAAGTCAAGGGACCGATTTAAGCTTTAAACCCCCGTTTATTTCTGGATTGTTATTTCCCAATCACCCAACGAGCCAATGATCGCGGGTAGGTCCGAAGGAGACATAGCTCCAGCTGTCAGCATATGATCTAGCATATGGCCGACGATCTCGCATAGGCGATTGTGTTTAGCGGCCAATAAATTTGCGGGGTTGCATACCTCGTTTTCACAGGCTCGCTCGACTAAATCGACAGCGGAGGTTTCTCGTGGAGCTGCTAATCGCGGGTTGAACTTATGACGGATCCATATCGTGTTATCGGTCATTGGCCATTCTCCTGAGAAAAGTTTTCCTTTGTTCTTAATTTATACATAACATCAGTTCTTAAGACATATTTTACACCAGAAATAACAGGAAGCCCTTCATGCATTAGGTGATGAAGAAACAGAGTAGCTTGGCCGATTTTTGGAGAGATTGTTTCCATTCCAAGGAATTCGGTTTCGCCGCCTTCATAATCTTCATTTAGATATATTAGAAAAGTTTGGAAGCTTTTTTCTTTTTCATTTCTTATAAAGGAAGCATCTGTATGCAATGCAAAGCTTTGCTCTGGTTTATAGCGATAAACTTTAAATCTTTCATTTAGGCCGGCTGGTTGCCATTCTAGATCGCTGTATATTAATTGTGATTTTATTTTATCAAATAAACTTTGAGCTAGATCAGGATCATCAAAAATATAACGATCATTATTTCTATAGCTTGTATCTATTTTGTTTCCGTTTGGTGTTGTAATTGAAGCTTGTTCCATGCCAGACTTTTCTGCCAAGTCAATAAAGTGCTGACATTCTTCGGGGGTTAATAAGTTTTCTATAATTGTTCTCATATATTTCTCATTTTAGCAGCCCCATGGATGTGTAAATATAACGCTAAATTTGCCCATAAGATTTGGTTTTCCTGTTTTTGGATCGGTTCCGGTAAACCCTTTTCCTTCAGGAATTTCGCAACCATAAACTCCTGGCTCGCAGCTATTTCTTTCAATTTGGTTGGCGGCTGCTCGTAAAAGATCTGCCAAACGTTTATTTGCTACTTCGAATGAGCCTGCGGCTCGAACCATTGTCATATAGATTTCGTGAGGATCTGTTTTATTGATATGTTCTTCGGTTTTGTTTTCTTTGTTTTCTTCCATATTGGTGTTTTCCGTCTCTTCTTGAATTTTCTCATTTAAAATTGCTTCATGAATTGCTGCGACCCATTTCTTATAGAAATTCATAATCTCTTCAAATTTAGAATGATTTGGATTGAGGATATCTTTCCCATAAAAATGCCCATAAAAATGAGTAATTTCGTGAGAGACAGATCTATTCCTTATATTATATTCTTTAGCCGCCATTTCTCGTAGCGGCATGTTTGCATCGATATTTGCTTGCGCCAAACGAATCCTCATAACAAGCAAGACATATAACATGCTCTCCATCGCCTCCAAAGAAAGGGCATGCATTGATGGCCTCTTTAGAATGTCCTGAATATAATTATCAATAAATTCTTCGTTCGAATATATCTTATTGAATTTTTCTATTGTTAGATTTGTTTCATTATCAATAAATGTGTTTTTCATAAAATAATTCCTCTAAGAAGATTTTTTTTGAGCGGCTTCGAGGGCAGCTACAAGAGCTTCAGATTTGGTTGATCCTTTTGCTAATAGAGGGAGATCCATGCCCCATACCAACCACTCTATTGGTTCGCCATAGTTTGGACAAACCGTTTCGCAGCGACGGCCCCATTCGACCTTGATATGGCGCCCTAACGCCTTTTGAATAAGCTCAAGAAAGCATCCAATTGTGGCGGGGTCCTCTAGATCAGGTACCAAATTTTCTTTTAGCCACCACATAATCGACCTTGAAAAGTCCATCATTCTTGGTTGCAAATCACAAACAATTACAGAATTGCTGGCTGGGTTTGGAGTTTCAACAATCGTTACATACACTTCGCGCTGAGTATCAAAAGCTCTCATTCCTTGGATTAGTGAAAAGTCTGCACATGCAACAGCGCGCTTGGCCAAATCAAGATTTATTATATTTGTTTGTTTTATATCTTTCATAAAGATTTCTTTATTTTGATCGATTACCATATTACAATAATGGAATCAACCATGGAAAAGGATAGGATATTTAATGAAGCGCGCGAGAAGGCCAAGGAGCACGGAATAGAATTTAAAATTAAGATTGAAGAGATGCCGGAATTGCCTGAGTATTGTCCGGTTCTTGGAATAAAGATAAACGAGAGCGAAGTTGATCGTCGCGCAACATTGGATAGGATTGATCAAGAATTGGAATATGTTCTTGGAAATGTTAAAGTTATTTCCGCGCGCGCTTCGCGCTTGCGTTCTGATGGAACGGCTGAAGAGTTTCAGCGGATAATAAATTATATGAGGGGAATATCGAATAAGAAGAACAAATTATTGGATGAAGAGGTTCTTGAGATTCGGAGATTATTGAAAAAGGGAATGAGTCAAAGAAAGTTGGCTCATAAATACAACGTTTCCCAGGCAGTAATTGGAAAGATAAATCGAGAAGAGATTTGGAAGAACATCATTTCAGAATAGCCTGGAAGGTCGTATAAAGAAATGATTGATTTGCTATAACGCGAGAAATAATTCATATTATTGATCATGAACATTTTGATAATCTTTCGTTATTTTAATAAATTCTTTTTCAGAAAGCTGTTTTCCATCGATCCACCATTGAGGAAAGGCACTATGTTCTAAAGCTGGTCCATCAATTCTATGTTTCTTATTATTTACAGCCCATATTTTTATATCATATGTTTCATATGCTGGGCCGTTTTCTCGATGCCATTCTCCATTTAGACGACACGGCCGCCATATACAGGACCACTATAAATAACTCCATTGTTAATAATTGAGTTATTAACTTGCCAATTTATATTCGTCATAGATTTGTTACAAACCAAACAACTAATCCGATTGCTGCAAGAATAAGTGACCATTTCATTACAAACATTCCGATGATTATTGAACGAACGACCCATGTTTTTGGAACAAAGTCTTCTAGAACGTTGATAAGCTTACATGCTCGTTCAGAATTCCCTGCCTTACAGAGTTTGCTGACATGTTTTGCAAATCGCGGTGCGTCGGTTAGTCCTGGAATTAGATCGGCCAGGGCTTCAACTTTTGTTTCAATTTCGGAGAATTCAAGTTCTTTATCAAGGGCGATCTTAACCATCTCAGATTTTAGGTCTCGACAATCGAACATGAACCATGTTTTTTTTGATTTTATATTTGTCATTTGAATCTCATTTTATTATTGTAAATGTCTAAATTTTTTGTCAATAGATTTATTTTCTGGTGTTTCATTTGATAAATTGAATTCCTTCAATTCTTTTTTAGAAAGGGCTTCTATTTTATATGAAGACTTTGCAGGGACTATAATCCATTTTCCATCAGAATCTTTTTTTCTGATTCCATTTTTATCGCATTCATAGCTTTGCGAAAAGTTTTTTGATTTTAAATAATTTGGATGGCCATACATTCGAATATAAGTTTTTGAACTTTGAATATATTGCTTTATAAAATCTTCTTCTTTTACATCGTCAGAATATGTTACTGAATGCCAAATTTTATTTTGGCCAATTTCAAACTTAATAAGAAACTTCTTTTTGCTAAGTTTTCTAATTATATGATCAATGCTCAATTTGTTTTTGCAAATATCTTTTAATTGGCGAGAAATATTCATTTAAATATTTTGAGCCGCCAGCACTTCCCAGACCTTTCATTGAAATGTTTTTGTCGGCATCTGATTCAATAAAATAACCTTCTTCATCTTCTACAGAAACAATTTTACATTTCTTTCTTTCATTCCTTGGAATGGCTCTCATTTTGTCTTTGGATCTTGAGCTTCCACCAAGTCTTGGCCTTAGACAAAGAAGCTTATGCATATCTTTTCTCATATAGTCTTATCTCAAGCGATATCATAGCAAGAACTTATTCCATTGTCAAGCTTTTAGCCTTGATATCATATCTTTGAACATTCTTGCTTTTTGGCATTTTTCGCACATAAGAACGGTATATAATTTTCCTGTTATTTTAGATTTAAGTTTCCACAAATCTGTAGAAAGTGCTGGTCCATTGCAATCCTCACAACGTGGTTTATTTTGCTTTATTTTATTAAAACAATAATTTGAAATGATAGAATTTAGATTACTCATATTGATTTATAGGATTTCGATGAATAACAAGCTTAACAGCTATAGAAATTAAGGGTTTAAGCAAATTATAAAGCTCTACTTCATTTATATCTCCATGATAGTCTAGGAATATTTCGCCCTTTCCTATATTTGTGCTGAAAGAGTCAACTCTAACAAAGCTATTGGCCAAACTCAAAATATCTCTTTCAGATGATCTAGCAGATTCTACAATCTGCATATGCAATTTGCTGCATATTTTTATATTATTTAATATTGTATTTAATTTCATAATCTTTGGCTAATAATTTGTTTGTTAGATTAACATAATCCATAATACAATCAATATAATATTTGTTCCAAGCATGTATTTTATATTCTGTAAGAATTTTATTTAAATTATTCATATTCGCTTATTATTCTCCATCATTATTGAATTCAAACATTTTTCTTTCAAATATTTGTTCTTCCTCTTCAAACATTATCCTTTCTAATTCTCTATTAGTTTCTATGATCATTTTAAATAAAGCTTTATTTAAAATAAAATTATTAATTATATAATTTAAATTATTCATTTTTTGCTTTCTGTGTTTTGAGTGCATCAAGCATTGCATTGAATTGTTCCCCATTGATTGCTTGCTCCAATGTCAATTCTTCGGCGTAGAATCTCCATTCTTCAGAACTATCTTTTTTGGGGGTTCCCAAGCTCGCAGTTCCCAAGCTATCACTGTTTCCAGACCCTCTTCAGGATTGTCATCGCCTTGCCAAACTTCTAGAAGTCCATAGTTTGGAAAATTATCTAAAAAATAATAGGCAACCAATGTTGAATTGGCAGAATTATTTACCCTACTTGGAAGCTGTCCTGTATGAAGCTCGCAGAGAGAAATCATAGCTCTAAATAAAGCAGCTTGTTTAGGAATGATTCGCGGAGTAAGCTCATCATAAGGTTTCTCAATCGCTTTTTGAATGCGGGCTTCAATTTCTGGCCATGATAAAATTTTGTTTTTTTCCATAATTATTATTCTTTATAAATTGATAGAAAGTGTTCTATAAGAGAATTGCTTAGCCAAAAGGATCGATCTTTTATTTTTTTGCCTTCCCAATAAATGCAAACAACATTTATTCCTGGAGTTATGCTGCTTGGCTTAATCATCCAAATAATGTCAGAACTTCCTCTCCATGAGACTTCAACAATCCCTGATTCAAAACTAATATCAGCTTCAAGTCTTGGATTCTCATATAAGGCCATCCTAATAAGTCTTGCTGTTTGGCGAACTAAATTTTTTGATGCACCTTTTGATTTCATATCTTCAAGAGCTGAAGTCAGGGTTGGCGGAGTTTCTCCCATTTTTGGTTCTGGAATGTCACGAACTTGAATTCTAATCTTTGCTTCAATATTATCTAGCCAGCGCTTTTGATATCGGGCAATAAATTCAAGGAGAAATAGGCTTAAATGCTTCATAAAATAAGATTTTTTATATTTTTTGGATTTGAAAGAATTGTTTGGTATAGGACGCGAAACTGCATATGAATGACTTCCTTGTCGTTCGATAACCGTTACTTCCATTATCCGATCTGGAGAGTTTAAATCTCTCATCGCCTTTTGAACCGTTTCAAGCGCTTGTTTTTTTGTTCTTCGATGCTTCATGACGACGCCCTCGCTGTTTTTCTTCAATCTCTATAAGACGTTCAATATTTGCTATTGTTCTTTTTATTTGCGATACAAAATATTTGTCTTCTGAGAAGATTTGAATTAATGGTTCAAATGACTTAATTTCGGCTTGTCGACTTTCTTTTGTTGGGCGCTTTGTCAGGCATACTAGACAAGATTCATTATTTCCAATATAACTTCCACATGCTCCGCAAGAACAATTTATGCAACAAACATCCTCATCTATTGGTTCATTACAAGTTTGGCAATAAAGTTGTTTTTGTTTTTTGGTCATTTTATTTCCATATTGTATGGAAGTGAAATAAAATCATCGGTTCCAGGCATCCATTCAGAGAAATTTTCAGGTTCGCAACTATCTACAATATCAAGCATACAAATAGAATTATTAGAAATTAATTCTTCAATTCCAAGAATTAAACGATTCCATGTATCATTAAATGGATATGTATCATCATTTTTGGTTGATGCCCATGCAACTGGGGTTCTAGAGTGTGTAATAAATGTAGGATACCCTTGATTATTTAAAATTCCATAAAGAGCTGGGCCAACCTTGAGTGGATTCTCTTCTTTTGGATGTATAATATATGTTGGAAAAGGTGCTCCGCCTCTAACAACCTTAGTAAATTGTAAATTTCTATCCATCATTTCTAAGTTCTCTCCATCTTTCTTCAATCATTCTTGCGTAAAGAATACTTCCTATTCCATAATTCCCTAATGAATATGAATCATTTACTTCAACAAGAACAGTTTTTCCATCTTTAGTTACTCCAACATCAATTGATCCAGATACAGGTTTTTCTTTATATGATTTAAAAATTTCTTCAATAATTTTTCTATCAGGAAAAATTAAAGAATCTCCATGATAATGTTTGCATCCGACAATTTCATTTTTTAAAAAATAAACTCTGTACTCCGATTTAAATTCTAAGCATTCACTAATATAAATTTCAGTTCCCTTTTTCAAATGTGCAACCTGCAATAAATCTAAAAAAGATGAAAAAACAAATCCTTTAAATTCTTTTTCTTTGACTGGTTTTAGAAAAAAAGGTTTAATATTTTCATTATTTGCTTCTTGCCTTGCAAAATCAATTGTTGATTTTTCTATTTTTCTATGAAGAAATTTTTCCAATGATTCTGGGTAATTCATTTCTTTTGGTTGTGGAATTCCCATTTTTGTCATGGCATCTAAAACAATTGGAATTCCCCCAAATAAAATATCATCTTTTTCATATTCAAAATTTGGAGCTTGAAGTTCTTTAATCTCAAAAGGAATTACCTCATAGCCTAAAATATCAAATCCTTTTGAGGCATGAAATGAATTTATTGTCATATCATTTCCTTGCACATGTTGAATATATGCCTTCATGATTTGATGTGCCTTTGTAATGATTTTGAATTTCTATCCATAACACCTATTAACAGATGGGTTAGTTCGTTTTCCGATAGAGATTGCTTGATCTATAAGTGCAGCCACCCATTTTTCTTTTTCTTCGGGGTTGTCTACGTTGCCATATATTACATATCCAGAAATATATGAGATCAGATCACTACGCTCTTCGTCCAGTCCTGCCTGATATTCAAATGGAAATTGCACATGTAAAGGAAGGTTTGTAATTTGGCTTTTTGGCACTGGCTGTGCATCATCCCGCTGTCGCTCAAGATCGAGACACCCCATTTCAAGAGGGCAAAAGTCTGGGAAGTCATGACCTTTACGTTTTTCTCTATCCCACTCTACATAACCTGCAACAATTTTTCGAGGGGTAACTGCATTGCAATAATAATCAATTGCATAACCTGCTCCTGGTGTTTTCTCCTCCGAAATATGTTGGCATTGATGACAATTGGTAATTTTATTAATTCTAATTTGTTTATTCATAGGAGTCAAATAATTTCAATAACATGAAATGCTTTTGGTTGTATTATTTCAATCTTAGATCTTATAATAGAATGCAAGCTATCATTAGGATTTGAAGATTTACATAAATAAATTGAATAAATGTTCATAAGAATAGATGGACTTAAAAATGATTTTCCTCTTTGCGCTAAAATAATTTTTTCTTTAGGCAAGAATGGAGAATGCTCTGCTTCTATTTTTATAAAATTAGTAATAATTTGAGTATTGATTATTTTACAGATTTCTTTTGATTCCGAAAAAACAGTAACTTTATCTGAATTATGTGTCCGTGAATAAATTGCAGATGCAGCCCTAATAACTGTTTCTTTTATATTTTTTATATCAGAATTATATATAAAATTATTTTCTGCACAAATATGCAACATATTAAAAAATAATTCGTGGTCAATTTCTATAGCTATTTGCTCAAGGAATGAATCAAAAATATCAGATTCACATTCTCCATGAATGCTTATTATTTCATTTAGTGAATTCTCTGACAAAAAACGTGCTTTTAAATGTTTTGATTGAGCTATTATATTTTTTTGTTTTAAATCAAAATTTATTTCAGGAACTCCATTATTTAAAACTGGTTCAGATAATGAATTCCAAAATAAAGTTCCTGAAGGACTTTTCATAGCTCCAATATAGCATCCTTTAGAGCTAATCATTTTTGACCACATAGTTTCTAAATTTTTTTCATCTGATAATTTTAATTGCATCTTTAAAGCATAATCAGAGTAATAATCTTTTATTCTTTCAGAATAAATTCTATTATTTTCAGATACAATTTTCCATGGCTCATCATAAATTATTTTTTGTTCTTCTGTATTTATTACATTCATAAATTACTCTTTTAGAAATTTTCGTCATAGAATTTGTCATATGCAAATCTTTTTAAGGATTCATATACAGGTTTGCGCATCAAAGGATGTGGAATTGCTTTTCCATTTTTCCATCGATTTACTGTAGATCTAGAAACTGCCAAACTATTAGCAAAAACTATATCTTCCAAATTAAGATCTTGCATAGTTTGTGAAACACATTCTTTAAAAAGATCGTCATCTGTTAGATTAAATTGAGCATATTCAATTCTATTTTTAATTTCATTAAAATTATCCATTTTTGCCTTGATGAAAATATATTATTTGTCTTTTATCTGGGAAAGTAGCTCTCGCTCTGTTGGTTCATTTCGCATAAACCAAGCCATCCAACCACAAAGAACAGTGGTAAACCCATATAATCCAACAACCCACAATTTATCGTTAGAATGATCAAATATACACATAATATTAGCGACGGCACATAGCAAGAACATGTAGAATGGAGTTATTCTTTTCATCAAGAGCAGGATAGAGATCGCTATCAAGGCGCCGAATCCAATCCATCCCAATACTGTTAGAGGTCCTAAAATCCCCAACGAGATGAGTAGTAGTTCGATTATTGTACTTACTAAAAAGACGAATTTATAAAATTGAAAGGAATCAAGGAGTGAATCCGCTACAGAATTACTTTTTGACGACATTGTGGGTTCTTGTATAATATTCATTAATTCGATATCCATACTTAATAATCTATTTCCCCATCATCATAATGGCTGTCGTCGTCGTCATCATAGTCACTATAGTCATCATCATAATTGTCATCATTGTCATCATCATTGTCATATTCTTCAGAACTATCATCATATTCAGATGTATATGTGTCATCAAGTGCTCTTTCAAATTCGGCAACCACTTTATATTTACAGGTTCTTAGTTTCTGATGTTCGCAATCAACTGGGATGCTAACAACATCAGCAGGATTGATTTCTACAATAACAACTTTACCACCTCTTCCTGCAAACTCTTGTGCATAAGACAAACTCCCAGCATGCATTCCTGTAGAGCAGCCAATACTGCTATCATCACAAACCTGAGTCCTAACACATTCAATCTCTTCTCCTATACCATTATAGATTTGGCCACCTTCATTAACTTTTCCAGAAAGAAGCGTAAGGTTTCCAGAGCGAATACTCCAATAATCATCTGTTAGTCCTTTATAAGCCAAAAAGTTTCCATTTGGAATTATTGGCATATTTTTATGTTCAAGGAATTTGTATAATTCATCAATTGCCCTTCTTGAAGGATTACTTAATAGTTTTTCAAGGAATCTAACAATTGTTTCAAAGGGCAAGTTTTTAGCATAGAATTCAAGAATTCTATCAACAACAACACCGCCTATTGAAACTCCTTTATATAAAAGGTTTCCTCTTTCAATTGAAATATTTCCATTTGAATATTTCATAATCGAATTGGCAGTATCTAACAGTCTTGGAATTAATTCTTCATTTTTTTCATTAATTGCATCCAGGATCTCAGACCATTTTGGATGAGATGAATTGGCACTATATGTTTTTGATTCTCCATTTTCATCAATGATAAGAATGGTTAGATTGTTGTTTGTTAGTGATGTAGTTATCATGGATTTTTCTCTTCCTATTTAAGCGCTCTTCATAAGAGTTTGGTCTAAAGTATTATCTTTTTCCTTATAAGACTTTATAGAATTCATATCTTCAATATAGTCTATAATAATTTTATCAAAACCATCAAGGATACCATATGGTTTATTGAAGTAACCAATCATTGGATAGGTTGTTTTTATATCTAAAAAGCATTTTTTAAGCCTTTTGTAATATTCATTGTTTTTTATTTCTTGATTTGTAATTTTCATTCTATGAAGTATAGAATGAAAATTGTTTTCTTGCAATTTTTTTATTGCTCCATTTATTATACTACTTTTTATAGTGAAAAAATCATTAAATGGACCATCTTTACAATTAGGATTTTTTAAGATCTCATTTAATATTTTTTCATTTTCCAAAATAAATGACAAACATTTTGCAGAATCGACCAATTTCATTGCTTCACGAAAAACCCCATAATCTAAAAAGCTTTGAAGCTTCAGAAGATTGTCTAGTCCTTCATCAACATATTGAGAGACTTCAGTCCAATTTTTTTCATTGTCTTTAAAGTCTTTAGATTGCATTATCTTTTGTCCAAAAATATAAATTTTATTTAAAGCAACATCATTTGATAATATTTTATAACAATCAATATTTTTTCTAATAGAACCAATATCAGTTCCAAAAACACTATCAAATTGACCATTGGCCTTTTTAATATAAAATCCTTTTTCTGCCTTTAAATCCAATTTAGATTGGAAAAATGATTCTGTTGTTTCATATTTTTTTGAGAATTCAAAACCAGACACATCATTTATAACATTTGGAATTTTTATTACTTTTGCTTTTTTATTATTTTCTTGTTTATTTGATTTAAGTCCGCGACGCGATTTTAGAGTTTCATGCAAATCGCTATATTTTATCATTGGATAAGTTCCAATTTCGCCTTCCAAAACCTTCTTTTTGGTTTCTTCGCTTTGAAACTTTATAACATAAACAAACTTTATTTCATCATTTTCTTCAAAAATTAGCTCAGCAGCTTTCTTTTCTCCTATTTTTCTAGAGTCCATTAGGAGAAACTTTTTTTCTTCTGAACAAAGAATATTATCGACACCAGACTTAGCCGATTTTTGTTTTATTTTATCGCCGGTATTCTCATAAAGAAAACACCATCTTTCTCTTCTATTAGATGCAGAAATGTCAAGGTATTCTTGATTTATTAATTTATCTGCCCATATTATTTTTATATGCTTGCACAAGCGGCGCAAATTATAATTTCCATTATTTGAAAATAATTTTCCATACAAACTTCTTGCTTCAAATAAGTTTTTGCAATTTTTAAATTGTTTAGAAATGTTTGTTTTAAATTCTGCAAACACTTCTAATATAAGATCTTTTATTACTTTTTTTGTATGATCTGTATATTGTAAACTTTCTCGACTTGGAGAAAATTGCACCGAACCTATTGGGACTTGTAAAATAAAACTTTCTGATCTAAGATATAATATAAAATCACTTATTTCTTCATTCCAATCAATTGCACTTGAAAAGCAAGTATTCCAATCAATTGGATATGGGGTATTTCCCATAACTGCATAACTTTTTTGATCTACTGAATAATAAGAATTATATGATTGTTTTGAAGCGGAAATTTCCCAATTGCTTCCTGAAAATAAGATTTCTTTTTTCTTAAGAAGTTGTTCTTCTTCTTCTTTATTAAAGTTTACATCTGGCATTACGCGCCAGAACTTAAAAAAGTTTAAAGCTGTTTTTCTTACAGTCTCAACGTCGGCTAATTTTATATTAATTACAATTTCAATGCCAGGCAAGTCATCTTTTCCCATTTGACTTGAATGCATTACAATAAGAGAACCTACACTATCTTCGCCGATGGCACAATTATAAACCGTTTTAATCCCAGAATTGAAGCTGGTGACTATAAAATTATCTGTATAACAAAAGCCGGCCTTGCTTCCGATTCCCATTTGGCCAATTGCATCATTTGTATTTCTTTTTGTAGATTCCCCATAACTAATAAAAGTATCTACTATTTCTTGTCGATTTAGCCCATTTCCATAGTCTCTAATTTTTAGACTTTGGTCAAATTTATTTGGAAGAGAAACAGATATCGGCCAATCTTTTTTTCCCGCTTCTACATTTGCATCATGGGCATTACAAGAATATTCTCTAATAATTGCCAAGATTTTGTCTGAATAAACATCATTTCTAAGCAATCCAATGAGAATCGGAAGATTTTTGGCCTTAATTCCAAAGCTATGATTTTCAAGCTCGCTTGAATTTGTAATAGTTTGGATTTCTTCAGAAGATTTAATTATTTTCATTTATATTCCTTTCAAGAAATACGAACAATACATAACATATAAAAGCAAAGAAGTTGATAGTCCATAAACTGTGAGAAGGTTGCGGCGGCCAGTTAAGACCCAGACAACCAGCACAAATTGCGCAAAGATGATCGGAGCTGTAATAATTTGATGAAGAGTTAGTGTTATGTTCATAAAATATGTTTCTCTGCTTTTATATCTTATAGATCTGCATACTCACAATCTAGCACAGAGTTACCTAAAGTGCAAGTACAAACTGTCAGCATGCATCGTGGTGCAGAATAATTGACCAACTTGGCATTTGCTAGCCATCTATCATGTTTTCGGATAGTATCAACAAAAATGGATTCTGGGATTGTTTGGCCAAGCAAATTATCTAACATTATGGCAGCAGTTCGAGCCCGAAATTCTATTTCGAATTTAGGCATTGATTCTTTTCTATCTGACCACCTTTGTTCACGGTTAGATTTAGTCATCATTTGATATCATTTCCATATATTCTTCATCCATATAAGAATTTAATGCATCTTTTATATGGCCACGAGCTACCGAATATCCAACATCAAGACCTGAATTATATTCAGAATCAGGATCAGCACCAGGATCAAGACGTAATTCTTTGATTATATTATTGAGAATTTTTTTAATATTTTCTAAATAAGAATTGGAATTTTGTGCTTCTTCTTTAACATTGGCTATTTCTTTTTTTAATTCTTCATTTTCTTTTTTTAATTCTTCATTTTCTCTTTCAAGACCTTCAGGAAATATTTCTGTTTTGAAATTTGACAAAATATAATTTATAGATTTTCTCCTTTCAATTTCTTTCCAATAATTTTCTTTGGAAAAGTTTTTTCCATTTAGATAATAACTTTCAGGCTCTGATTTGTCCCCATATTCACAAGCAGGTCCGTCTTCTCTATGAAGAAGATCATTGATGTACCAAAATTTATTTCCAACTGTATTTTCAACAGCAGGTCCATCTTCTCTATGAAATTTATCATTTAAATAGTAAATTTTTGTTTTCCATTCATTAATAATTAATCCATTTTTCATATTTATTTCCTTAAGCTCTAATATCATGCCATTCAACTTTTTGAAGAGGTTCGACTTTGAAGGTTTTAATCATCTCCATAACACATTTTTCACAGAGTGAAAAGGTAAAAGAATTCATGTCTCCTATAAATTTAGAAAAATAACCTCCACGAACACAAACTTCTATTAATCCATCATATTCTCCAAATTCAATATCTGTTTTACAGGATTCTCCGCATTTATTACAAATAATATCTTTAATGACTGTAATAGTTTCTGTTATTGTTTCTTCTTTTGTTATTTTCATAAATTAGTCTACGGCATTCCACGCATTTTCTTCCGCTTTGCGAGCAGCTTCATATTCAATAGCGGCTGCAACTCGTTCGGTGGTTGGTATGCTGGACATGGAAAGATCTTGTGCGCGACACTTGGCTTGTGCCCTGCGAGCGCGAAGAGTGGCCTCTTCGGCAACATTAAGAATCTCATTGTCATGACGAAATGATGAAATATTTTCTAATATATTTACATTTGTTTTTGTATCATAACAAATTAGTTCAATTTTACATCTAAGAACCTTGCAATTATTTGCTTCTATTTGAGAAACAATAGCATTCATTTCTTTTAAAAGTTCATTTGCATCTTCTTTGTATTGGGTTAAATAACAATATGCTTCTTTTCCCATAATTGGATCTCCTAAAATTTTAGAAAAAGTCCAATTGGAATTAAGTCCAATTTTTTTAATTTCCTCCTCAGAAGAAATTGAAATTGTTATATGCGCTTCATATTTCATAATATAATTTTTTATTGATAATACCGAATCATAGACTATTTTCTATATTTCTAGAATGAAATAAAAAATAATCAATTTAATATTTAATGATTTCTTAAGAATATATATTTCTGACAACTGGATGACTGATGGACAGACATCGATAGCTCTTGCAGCTTAATTAAAGCAATAAACCTCAAACTTTAATCAATTTGAGGTTTATTGCTTTAATTTTCATTAATTATCCAAATGATTTTTTGGTAAATTTATAAACATTATCCATATTGTTAGATTTTGAATCTCTAATTTTTTCTAGAGCCACACTAAATGTTTTTTCAGAAACTTCATCAATTTCATTAATTCGATATAGTGGAACGCCATCTTTATGCCTATCTTTTGAAGATTTCGCCAAGGACAAAATTTGCGCTAATGAAGGATTATCTGAATAATTTAAAACAATCGCATTTTTTTCTTCAGCTCTTCCAAAGGCAATATTTTGGCCCATCTGTTTTGACCAGGGATCTCCTGGGCGGCATAAAGATATTCCAATTTTTGTTAATGGCCCATCTTGAATAAGGGCCATAGTTCCAAATGGACGCTTTTTATTGTCTCTTAGATAAAAGAAAGTTTTGTTGGATTGCATGGAAGGAAGGTAGCAGGAAATAGAACTGATGTCAACTAGCTTTATTATTTGCTCTTAAATCTGCTTTTGAAAGCTATTAGACCTTATTTTTCTTTGGAAAATCATCGTCAAAATCATTATCGTCATCAAAATAATCATCGTCATCGTCTTCAAATTTGTCATCGTCTTCAAATTTGGCAACTCTTTCCTGTTCCGCAGGGTCCATAGCCATAAATTGGTCTTGTTCTTCTGGAGTCATTGAACTAAGCAACTCCTTCCAGCCATTGAGATAAAATACCCTTGGCCCAGCCATTGAGATAAAATACCCTTGGCAAAGCATGCCATCCTTCTGGAAAGTCTGGATGAACCTCTCTATGTGCTGCCATAAAGTCTGGCGTCCAATTCGAACTCTTATGAGGGGGCTTGTCCTGGTAGCTCTTCGGACCCAGTCCTTGTGCCTCCCGAGCCCAGCGATCTGACTTCTTACCAAACATTTTACTTAAAAAGCTGGCTTCATTTATTTGCTTTGCTTTTTTATCAGAAAGGGCTTCTATATATACTTCTCTTATAAGTTGCTTAAGTTTAGACTTAGGGACCTTAATCATGACAATAAATATAGTAAATAAATGAAAATATTGACTTTTCCAATAAATCATCCTTATTTTAAGGAATTTTGAAAAATTATTAGATCTTCTTCTGAAAGATTTAGTAGCCGAGTTACGCTATCTCCATAATAAACAGGAGGAATTTTATTTGATTCCAAAACTGGTGGGAAATATGCTTCTATCGTTCGATTGTCAAAATCGATTTTGATGTTTGTAGCTATTCCTTTTTTTATCAATCTTAACAATTCAGTTTTTAACATTTTATTATTTCGGTCTAATTTTTATTTCTGAAACTTTTATTTTTTTAGATTTTCTTCCGCCAAAAAATTTAATTAATGTTGTAAAATTACTATCTTGATAGTATCCACATTGTCCTTTTGGATTCATTGAATTCTGATTTACTTCTCCGCCCGATGGAAGTCCTATGCAAACTTTACTATACGCAAGTTTTTTTTCCCATTTACACCAACAACACCTGCTAACAATTTCAATTTCTTCAGGAGCTATCGAGCTTTTATAAATATCAATATTTTTTTCTTCCATTTTCTTTATATGGCAACAGCAGTCTCAACTGCATCTAGTAATTCATAAAATTCCATTACTGATTCTTCTCTATCATTGGCAACTTTGCGCAATTCGACTGCAAGAATGCGAAGTTCATCAAGCTTAGAATTTAGTAAATCAATTTTAGCATAAGCTTCACTTGAATTTTGATTTTGTGCCGTAAGAACTTCAACGTATGCAACAGTCCTGGCGTATACTCTTCCCAATGCATCAAGTTGGTATTGTAAAGCATCACGTTCTGCGCCTCGACGTTTGCTTGTAACAAGTCCTTGATCTACAAGCATTTGTGCCCTTGGTAGAGTGTTAGAAAGTATTTCTAGAATAAAGATAGCATCTTCTTTATTTATAGAAATCTCATTAAAGTCTTGGTTGGCTGTGGCGCTCCCAACATAATTTCTCAAATCATGTGCAATTCTTGCTCTTTCCATCTGTGATGAATTGTTCATCGTGGGATAATAGCATCTGACAAATTTAAAGTCAAGTAACAAGATTTATTTTATATTTTTAGCTAAACAACACGACTTTATTAATTTTAAAGCTTCTCTGATTGAGCAATCTTGAGCATCTGAAATGCTTTGAGCAACAATAAATTGCGCTTTTGATCGAGTCTCTGCATAGATTTCATTGCTTTTCTCTCCATTTGAAAATTTAATGATATAAGCACGACCCTTTCTTTGGCTTCGAGGATCTGCTTCAACTGCATTAATTCCATTATCATTTAAATGAAAAGTTCCTTCATTTCGAGATGAGGGATATGCAAGTCCTCGCGCAACAAGCGAGAGCCACATTGGCTCATCACAAAATGCTGCTGCATAATAATTTCTTCCTCCATGAATGCTGCAACTTTTTGAACTATGATGACCTATACAATGAGCCATTGCATCGCGTTCTTTTTCTGATAATTTAATCATTCTTCTTTTCGCAATATTCTTTCAGAATGTAATTGAGAGATTTTCTTCTTTTAATTTCTTTCCAATAATCTTCTTCAGAAAAAGATATATCATTTAAACAATAAAACTTATATCCTTTTGGGCCTTCAATGGCAGGTCCGTCTTCTCTATGAAGCTTCCCATGAATATAATATCGTTTAGCTCCACTTAAATATTCAATTGCAGGAAGCCCTTCTCGATGAAGAATTCCATTATTGTTTAGATAATACTTTCTTATTCCCATACAAATCAATGCTTCCAATTAGTTTCAAGAAATTCTATAAATTCAGTAATATCATTTTCTGATGTACAATAAAAAGGATCAATATTCGTTGCACGAATTTTTTCACTAAGATCTGGGCGTATTTCATATAATTTATTGAATAAAACTTGGCCAAGTCTTAAATGTTTATTTTCTTCAACTTCTTTAAGTGAATCCATATAAAATTTATATAAAGTTACTTTAGGCACTCGACTGGTCGAATCATTTTCGTGATCGTTCGACCGTCGCAGGAGCCCAGCTAGTCCTAGCTTTAAGGTATTATTTTTTATTTCTTCAGTAATTTCTTTTAGTTCCATAAATTCCTTTATACTGGAAGGCAAAAAGAATCACATTCATTATATTCTTCTTCTGTGCAAACGACATGTTGATTTGTTTCGCAATCACAGATGCATTCTTGCAAAAAATCTCCTAATTCATCAGCTGACTCACTCATTTCTGATGATGTTTCTTCTGTTCCGTCATCAGTTTCGACAATGATATCTTCTTTTGGCTGTTGGCACCCAAGAACGCCAAGTAATGATAAAATGATTATTGTTTGTTTTTTCATATTTTCCTATTTTATTTATTTCTATTCTTCAATAACAATATAAGAAGGATTTAGATAATTTTGATGCCCTAGATATAGGGCCAAAAATGGCCCGTGTATTCTAGAAATATTAGAATAATATTCTTCTTTTGAAGGATTTAAATTATTATTAGTTTTTATTTCTTTTTTTGGATTCTCAATTTTGAGATTAGGCATTTTTCCTATATTAATTTTTGTACCTTGTTCAGTTGCTTCGAACCAATAACCTCCGCGTTCATTTATAAGAGAATTAGCCAATTCTCTTATAGTTTGATCATTGCTGTTTAATAATTTAATCAAATCTAAATCATTCATAATTTATTTTCTAAATCTAGTTCTAGAAAGGCCGCCAGAACAAAGTTGAAAAAGTTTACCTTCTGCAAATTCTTTTATTATTTGATTATAAATCTCTTTATAAAATGAAACTGAAAAGTTAAATTCATGTAAATAATCTAATAAATCTCTATAGCTATGTTGATCCCGATTCCGAATAAAATAACTATAGAGCAGTTGTTCTGGTGATAAGTTTTCAATTATATTTCTACATGCTTGATTAAGGTTCATTCTTCAATTTCCTCAAGAATAAAATTGAACAAATCTGTTAATTCAAAAAATTGTTCTTTGAGTTCTTTTGTTGGAAGAAGATGCTCAAAAAAATTTGGCAATTCTTTTTTATACATCTTTGCCATTCTGTTTTTTGTATTTGTTGATTCCGCCATGTTGGCCATTCTGTCACACAATTTAACTAATATTGCAACAGGGCCAGCATCCACAATCCCAGCATAATATGCATCACTTGCCCTTTCGGCTCTCGTTTTTCCTTTTAGATTTGTTAGGGCATATGCAACTTCTGCAACTTCGACACCAACATTTGCAACAACATCATTATATGTTTGTCTGGCGTCTTCAATGGCATCATGAACCCAGGCCGCAGCCATAGCAATTTCAACTTCTTTTTCGGTTTTTAGCAAATGAGCAAAATAACAAACATTCTCATAAACTTTTTCAAGATGATATTCATACGGATGAATTCCATACATATGATTCGTTTCTTTATGGACTTTAGTTCCATAAATTTTTGCAGTAGATACTAAATCGAAATTATTCATCTGATTTGACCTTTATGATCTGAAACAATTAGCAATGTTTTAATTATTGAAATTATGTTTTCTAATATATTCATTTTAATCATTTCCTGAATTCATAGTTGGGGAAGATAGAAATTTAAATCTTGATGGAAAGAAGCTTCCATAATTTACATAATTTCCACTACCACAAACTTCTCTTACTCTAATTGTTTCTTCATCGTATACACATTTATCTATAACTTCATAAATAATCCCCTTTTTAAGGGAGCTTTTTGGATCTATGCATTCAACCAAAGATTTGATTGGAATAATCTTTGCTGAAAACATATTGCATATAGAATCAAGATTCATTTTGATAATTCCTTTTTAATATTTAAAAAGATGTAATTAAGAGATTTTCTCCTTTTAATTTCATTCCAATAATCTTCTTCAGAATATCCTATTCCATTTAAATAATAAGCTTTAGAACCAATACGCCATATAACCGCAGGACCATCTTCTCTGTGAAGCTTTCCATGAATTCTCCATTCTTTGCCAAGATCCGAATCAAATGCAGGACCGTCTTCTCGATGAAACTTATCATTTAAATAATAGCATTTATCACCATATTTGTCAATAATTAATCCATTTTTCATATGTTTTTATCCTTTTTTATTTGGGCTATTTGTCATTTTAAATCTTGAACCATTTGATGAAAATATTTTCTTGCATTTTCATTTACGGCTTTGGAAACTTGGCTCCATTCTAATTTGTTGTCTTCTAACTCAAGACAACACTCTCTTGCAACATCATTGCCAATCCACTTCAAATAATGTCCAGTGCTACTAAGCTCAAGAGGATGGCCAGCTTCTTTGATTGCCTCAATTCCTTGGTTTAGCCTGTTTGGAGTTAGTGCGAACCTAACAAAATCTTCAATATTCTGAATAATTTCAGGATTTAATTGTTCTTTATGTTCTTTCGGAGATGTATTTTTATGCTTCTCTCCTTTTGTTTTAAAGAACAAGTCTGTATTTCCCCAAAATTTTCCAATTGGCTGCCAAACAATTCCTTCTCCCAAGCCAGAAATATTCCATTGTTTTGCCCAAGGACATTCCTTTTCTACTTCATCTGTCCATTTAGTAAATTGAGCTACAGCATTTTCTTTGCTTTCTGTATTATCAAAATCGACTGTGATATTCCATTGAGGAATATCAAACACAGAAAAGATATTATCTTTTTTAAACTTTTCTTCAAAAGAAGGTTTTATATCAATATAGTATTCTTTTCCACCATCTTCAATAACCTTGAAAGCAAAAAGAACCCATTGTTTTTCTACAAGCTGGCTAATTGCCATTCCTTTTTGAATCCCGGGGCCGATCCACTCTCCATAAATAATCAAATCATTGTTTGGATCTATTCCATAAGAGTCTCGAACTATTTTAGCTATTTCTAAAATAGAATCCTTCTTTTTTTCAACAAAAAAAGCAAATCCTGCATTGTCTGAAACTGGAGTTATTACTCTTGTTCGGCTTTGAGCAATTAGTTCTCCATCTTTTGTATGGTGGACGCTTGAATTTGTTCCATGTAATTTGATCGTCCCTCTAAAAGAAACAGGTTCTTTTATTTTGTGAATTTCAGGAACAGCTTCAGATTTATTTGTTTTGCTTATAAATCTAGAAACTTGATAAAATGCATCTATATGTGTAAATGAGTACATAATTTCTTTCTTCTTTGTTGCTTGAGTTTTAGCATGTTCTCATGAAAGAGGCAAGCAAAAATTGCTTAACATAAATTATAAATTATAATAATTTAATATTTCATTTGAAGAATTATGATTTAATTTTCTATAGTCATAATTTTGAGCCTCAATAAAGTTGTTGCAAGAAATTAAATTTGCTATTTTTGTTGGCAAAGAAAGATCATTGGTCATAACTCCGACAACAAGATCATATTCTATTTCTTTTAATGAAGTTTCTGAAGAGTGCTCGTCTCCTTCTGTATCAATATCAATTCTTACTATTTTTATAATAGTTCCATTATTTTTTAATATAAAACTTGCTTCATTTGGAAATCTTAAATCAGAAATTAAGATTTTCTTTTTATCTTTAATTTTTGAAAATAAATCTTCTGCCCAAAAATTTGGATTTTTCTTTCTTACATATTCTGTTCCAAAAAATTGCATAACTTCACGAACACATGTTGCAATACAATTTGCTGGTTCTAAATCTAATCCTGTCATTTTTTTCATGGATGGCAAATAATCATCCATTACAATAAAATTTTCAAATTTTTCTTCTTTTTTTATTGCATCAAACATTTGAATTTTTGATAAACCAAATATTTTTTGACACATGTCTTTCAACATATCTGCAAAATGAAACAATTCAAAATCATTATTTTGAGAAATTATAAGATTTGAAAATGTGTCTTTTCCATGGCCTTTAAGTCCGCAAATTCCATATAATTCTTTTTCATTTTGATTCATTAAGATCCTTTTTGATATTTGAAAGAATATAATTCAGAGATTTTCTTCTTTTAGCTTCATTCAAAAAATTTCGTTCTGATAATTCTTTTCCATTTAAAAAATAATACTTATCTCCATCTGAATATTCAACTGCTGGGCCGTCTTCTCTATGCAATTTTCCATGAACATAATACCATTTACTTCCATTTGAATTAATAACGGCAGGAAGATTTCCTTCTCGATGAAATTCTCCATAGAGATACCATGCTTTATATCCTTGTTTACATTCAATAGCAGGACCATCTTCTCGGTGAAGAAGATTATTTAATAAATATTGTTTATTTCCATATCGATCAACAGTTATTTTTTTCATAAATTTATTTCTTTTGGGCAAGCATTTGAACAAGTTCATGGCGCTTTTTATGTTCTTCAATACGCTCAAATGCTCGCTCTTTTCCAAGCATTTCAACATCATCACAGTATGCATCTATATACGCAATTGGCATAGAACGCAGAATTTTTGCCGCCTCTTCGTCAACTCCTTTAATTTTTGCAGAGATGATTTCTTCATCAAGTTTATCAATATGGATATATTCATCAAAACGACCAGCACGCAAGATTGCGTAATCAAGAAGCTTTGGATCATTAACGCTGACCAAGAAAAGGACTTTTTTCTCTCGTAATAATTCAATTTCAGTTAAAATTTGCGAAGAATTACTTGCTCGATCCAGATCGTCAACAAGTATGACCGAAGGCTGTAGAAGATTAAAAATCTTTACTAAACCCAAATTCGCCAAGTCACGAGCATCAACTCGAAAAGAAGTTCCGCCTGCAAGACTTGCAACATATTTCATCATTTGACTTTTGCCGGTGCCTGGTTCTCCATGCAACAATACTGTTCTCCCACGTCCACGCTCTAGATACTTTTGAAGATCTTTAAAAAGATCCTGACCTTTTTTAGAAGGTAGTACAGACGAAAGATCGTCAGGGACAATTTCACGCTGAAAAGAATTATTTGTTCTTGATTGGAGTTTGGCTTTAGTTCCAACAGACTCCCAGATTAGTCGACCTAATGCATTAGATATGTCTGCATTATCTTCATGCCATGGATTTTTGAGTGGATATTCACTTTGTTTTTGCCAAATAACTCTAACTCCGTGAATATCTCCTTCAAAAAGATTATCTCCATGCCATGAAGGAGTTACTCCTTTTAATGGACCAAGAAGCCCTTGAGCCAATGCAAGTTCAAAACAATATTCATTAATAGGTCCTGCATCAAATTTTTTCCAACTCTTAATAAAATCATAAAAATTAATTTTTCGTGCATGCTCTACTACTGTTAAAAGCTTTGCACCAACAGCAACTAAGGCTGCTGGGGATGGTTTTTCAAGATGGACAAACAATGGACTCATTTCTGCACCTACTAATAATGCTTTCTTCCCATAAAAAAGTAGGTTTTTTATAAATTTTGGCTTGTCTCGATTTTTTGTCATGAGATTTTTATTTTCAAACTTTCTTAATATTATTTGTGATGATCTACTGGTGTATAAGTTCTTTTGTCCATTATTTTTTTTAATTCTAAAAAAGAATAAGGAGCATACAATGTGTTTGGTGAGTATTTTACTGTAGTGTCAACCCCAACATCAAATCTTTTTGTTTTCATATCTAAAGAATCAATAGAATGATGGCAATGACCATGAAGATTCCAAGAACCATGATGGCTTGAATTCCATGTCAAAAATGGGTAATGGCACATTACAATTTTTGTACCATCTTCTGTCTTGCTTTCATAATAGGGTTTAATCCATTCAAACAAATGACGTGTTTCTTTACTGTCAATATCTTTATCATGATTCCCAACAACAAGCCTTATTGTTCCATTTAATTTATGACGAATGCTTGATAATTCTTTTGGATTTAAAAATCCAAAATCTCCAAGATGATAGACTATTGAACCTTTTGGAACTTTGTTATTCCAAGCCTCAATAAAATAAGAATTCATTTCATCTTTATTTTTAAATGGACGCTTTGCATATTTTATTATATTTTCATGACCGAAATGATGGTCACTTGTTACAAATTCATTATTTTTCATAATCGTATAAATAATATGCAAGAATAAAATCAAGAGATTTTCTCCTGATTTGAATTTTTTTCCTGATTTCAATTTTTTTCCAATAATTTTCTTCAGAATAATCAATTCCATTTAAAAAATAATATTTATCTCCATTACAATATTCGATAGCAGGTCCATCAATTCGATGAAGCTTATCGTTTATATAATACCATTTACTTCCATCATAGCCCTCAACAGCAGGGCCGTCAGCCCGGTGAAGAAGATCATTAAAATAATAGCGCTTGGTTCCATATTCGTTAGTAATTAATCCATTTTTCATTTTTGATTTTCTTCTGTTTTAGAATCTTTTTTGGGCCAAATTTTTTGTTTTATATTCGCCGCTGCTGCCGCCACAGCATTTCCTGTAGCACTTCCTGTAGCCATCGCAGCATTTCCAACAGCAACAGCTGCATTACCAACGGCGCTTCCTGTAATCAATGCAGCGTTTCCAACAGCAACAGCTGCATTACTAGCCTTGTCTTTTGTCTTTTGAATATTATAACTTCTAATTTTTGATCTATATTCTGCATTTTCATGCTTTAGCTTATTTATGGCGACTTGCTGTTCTTGAAGTCTTACAAGGCGCATATTGAATGTTAGTTTCCATCCAATAAAACCACCAACAATAACTCCAATAGCAAATGCGATTAAAATTGCTTGAATTGCTGTAATTATCATTCTTTGATGATATCACTAAAATTTTTTTGTGTCAAGCTAATCCACGAGCGAATTGGCTAAGAATTTTAATGAATTCTTGTTGCTTTAATTGATTTTTATATAATGGAGGATAGATATTTAATTTTTTTAAATAAAAATTATATGACTCTAAAATCCAAGACGAATAATCGTTTGGTTCGTCTATAAATCCAATCAATTCAAGAAGAATGAGAACTTGCATTTCTACAGCTTCTTGGGAACCAAATGCATAAGGCATATCAAAAATCTGATCTAAATAATTTGTCGCCCATTCTCTAACAAGTGTTAGTGAATTATTTAAGACCATGCCTTAAATATCTTTGTATTTAAATTAAACGGCTCTAGGGAGAATCGAACTCCCATCTTTTGCGCGACAAGCAAACGTCCTACCATTGAACGATAGAGCCATTATTATAATTTTAAACTAGCATTATAAGCTAAATCATATGAACTTTTTATTTTTGAATAAAAAACATCTGGGGTGTATTTTATTAGATCATGACTTGATAAAAAATCAAGTGGCGTGCTTTTTGATAAGTACAAAAGCACAAGCTCTGCATTCCAATGACATCCATGTTCTTTACTCATAGATAATTTTGGACTTTTACTTGGGTCACATAAGCTTATTCCATTTTCTTTTACATACCCACCATTTGGTAAAATCTCTCTTGGAGTAATATGATGAGCATCTAATTCTTTTTCACAGTTTTCTAATGAAGATTGAAATCCACAAACAATACATTTATATCCATCTCTTTTAAAGACAGAATCTCTAAATTTTTTGCGAATTTCTTTTTTTGAAAGCATAAGAATTATTTTCTATTTTGTTTTGACTTCGGGGGGACTTGAACCCGCCATTATCTGATTGAAAGCCAGATATCCTAACCTTTGAACGACGAAGCCTTATTTTATTATGGAGAATTGGGGAATCGAACCCCAGTTTTCGCCGTGCAAAGGCGATGTAATCCCGTTATACTAATTCCCCTTTATTGACAATACGAGATAAAAGATTCGAACTTTTGACCTTCACCTTGTAAGAGTGACACTCTACCACTGAGTTAATCTCGCAAAAAAAAACCGAAATGTGACTTTCGGTTTTTGAATGATACGTCACATCATCATTCAGAATAACATATGCTCTCGCTCAATGGCCTTGACCATTACCTTAGCTAATACATCATTTTTGTTCATTTTCATAATAATATAACTATATCGGAAAAATATAAAAATGTAAATTATTTACAATTATTTTTTAGAAGGAGAAGTAACCGAAACAGCATTTTGGTTCAAGTTTGGACTTCCCATAAAGATATCATACTCTACCTTGGTTGCATCTGTCAAGGAACTTCCATCATGAATTTTTATTTCAATTTTTGGTTTTGTAGCACTATCTTCTGCCACAACATCAGAATAAAAAGAATCAGACATTACAATTCCTTTTTCTCTACCTATAAAATAATTAGATAAGCCTCTTGTAAGATTTACAGAAGAAGCCATAACAGAGTCGCCTGTCGCATTAAAGGCCATAGTATTTCCAACAGGAAGATTATAAGTTTTTGCAACTTTATTTAGATCTTGATTTGCTCCAAGATAAGTAAATGTCCATCCTTCTGACTGAAGGGTTTTGATCATATTTGAAACACTTACTTGCGAATATTCTTTGCTAGCATTTTCAGCGCCATCTGTAATAATAACAAATAAATGCGACAAGTCTTTTTTGCTTGGATCAGAAGTTTGTTTAAACTTATCTATAATAAGGCCAGTTGCATCATTAAGCGCTGTCATTCCATTTGGCCTATATTCCTCATGTTTTAAATGATGAAATTCTTCTATTGGCTTATCAAAAATTCTAATATCAGTTAGGCTGTCAAAAAAAGCCAATGTAACTGTAATTTTTTGATTTTTGATTTTCTTTAAATGATCTATTTGTTCATTAAATGAATCAACAACAAATTTAGATAAAGGGCTCATTGAGGAGCTATTATCAATAATAATAGCGACTTTTGTTTCGGGTTGTTGCAAAATTTCATTTAGTTTCGGCATAGTTTCATTATAGCATAGCCACCTATGGATTTGAACATCTTTTTTTTGCAGATGCAAAAATTTTTAAATCTTTTAATGTTCCTGACCAACGATTAATATCTGCAATCCCAACTCCAGGAACTTCTGGATGATATTGAAAAGAGCCTCCTCCAGAGTATTGCCATAATGCCCAATTAGGCCATGGAGTTTTTGCAGGGATTTCTGCATCTTTAGAATAAAAAACTTGCCATAATGGATAATTGATAAATTTATCAGAGTTTCCAACTTCATACTTCCAAATATTAGCGCCAGTATAAATCATTGGAGTTCTGCCTAATCGACGCTCAACAACTTCAATCCAACCTTCAATCCAAGGAATATTTTCTTTTATATCAGATTCTGAATATTTTTCAAAATCTAATGCAGGAGGCATAAAATCATGAAGAATATCCCCACAGACTCTTTCAACAATATTGCAAAAATTTTCTCCTTCTTTTTGTCCGTCCTCATAATTTCCTCCATCTGTATCAGGTCTTGCAAAATGATAAGCTCCTGGATAGTAGACTTTTCCTGAATTTAAAACTTTTCTAATTTCTTGTATATTTCTTTCAAATGTAGGGTCTTCATATGTTCGGCCTTCTGATGCTTTACATATGCAAAAACTCATCCCAGACTTATAGACAAGAGTATGTTTAATTTTTTTTCCTTGATGATGGCTAATATCAATTCCTTTTATGTTATTCATTACTCAATAAATAATCAATAAAATACATTATGTTTCTCTATATAATATTTTTTTAAAATATATTTATATTTGTAATGAAATCTTTGGCCAGCTTTCTTATGATAGTAATGGCAATGTTTTTACTAACATGCTGCATACGGCCAACTTCACTAAATTTTCATGAAAATAAAAATATTGAAGAATTAGAAATTCCAATTGTATTTCATGTAAGAAATAATGATGATATTAAATATAGAATACCTGAGTATTGGGATAGTTTTTCTGCTCCAATGTTTATACAGGCAGGAATATCTCCAAAAATAAATATTTCATTTTCAGATTATGATTTAAATCCAGACTTAAGTAACAAATCTACAAAAGATGAATTTTATAACTTATCAAATGATGGAAAAATTCATATATTTTTTGTTGATACAATTTATAAAAATAAAATTAAATCAAATTATAATGGGGTTCATGAATCAAAAAGTTTATGCAAATCTTTTATTTTAATTCAAGACAAAACAGACTTAAAAACAATAGCACATGAAATCGGTCATTATCTTGGACTTGGGCATGTTAGCAATAATATGGGAAATGTAATGAATCGAACTTCCAGAAATAAGAATGCAAGTTTTTCATCTGCTCAAATTAGAATAATGAGAAGCAATATAAAAAAACAAAAATTATTCTGTAATATGATTTAAGACGGAAGGTTTTCATCAATAAAATTATTTATTTGTTCTAACGTTGGTCCAAATGCTATATCGTATGATGGAGTTATGACGCTAGTAATAATTCCAACAAGGTTTCCAGTTTCTGGGTCATATACTGGTGAGCCGCTTGATCCCTTTTGTGCAACTATTGAATAAAGAGCTACTTCTTCTTTATATTCGTTATGTGGTCCTTTGTAATTTCCTTGAAACTCTCCATAAAAATGAAGTGCAGTTTCTTTTGACCAAAGACCAGCCGGAGCTGCTATATTTATTATCTTTATATGTGATTTGATTTTTTTATTTTCAATAATTGCAGGCATCATAGAAACTTTTTTTGATTCAAGTAAACAAAGATCATGTTTCTCGTCAATAGCAACAACTGTTGCAATGTTGTTTTGTCCACTAGAATCCATCAAATGAAATTCTGATTTTACTATTGTGCTAAAGTCTTTATGTTGATTTGGATTTTCTAAAGATGGAGTGATGCAGACATGTCCAGCAGTCAAATAATAACTTTTATTTGTTTTTTTGCTATGAGATACCAAAACACCAGATGCCATTGTTTTTCCAGCATTAGAAACAATACAAGAATCTGAGCTTTTATGGCATAGTGAAATTTCTATATGATTTTCAATATAAATAAATTGTTTTTCAGGATTTTTAAAATCATTTTTTATATTACATCCAGATAAAATAATTGTCAAAGATAAAAAAAGTCTGCCGAAAAATTTTTTCATATCCCTCCATAAGAAACCCAATCCTTAAATACATATGGATAGAAAACTCACAAAAAATATGAAAAAAATTTAATTTTAATAAAAAGACCGAGATCGGATTTGAACCGATTTCATTTTGATTTGCAGTCAAAAGCCTAAACCATTTAGGAACTCAGTCAAAGCAACTTATGTTATATATTTATACTAAAGCCAAATCTATGAACATCATTAAAGAATATATTAGAGCATTATTAAAAGAAGCAGCAATTCAAGATATTTCCAATCTTGGACTTTTGATTCATTCAACAGGTTCTGTTTTAGATATTGTACTATATGATGCCCCAAGATTTATTGAAGAAACAAAAAAAAATAAATCTTTTACATTTTCTAATGACATGATTCTTGGAATGATTAAGGCTAAAAAGAGTGGATTTGGAAAATGTCATGGAGCGTGGGAAGTTGCAATGGTCGCTGCGAATAAAGGATTCGGCCCAACAATGTATGATATTGCAATGATGTCGGTTCCAACAAAAACAATAATGCCAGATAGAGGAGAGGTTAGTGGTCAAGCAAGATCAATTTGGCAATATTATAAAAATAAAAGATCTGATGTAAAAATTCTTCCGTTTGGAAAAGAAGAAGAAGACGATACAAGTTCAAAATCATTATATAATTTTGATGACGATAGCGCCAATATCAAAGAAGACAAAGGAGGAGAAGGAGAATGTTTTTCTGCTCACTTTGGCCCTGGAAAGGAATATTTAGATGCAGCATATCGATTAGTTGGACCTCCGCCAATCGATATAAGCCAAGCTGTAAATAAGCACAACCTATTGGTCAAGTCTTTAAATAATAAAAAGCCAGGTCTAGGAGATTCTTTTTCTGCATCTCTTAGAAATGGCTCTACAAGTTTTTTTACAGCTAAAAATACTAGAAATTAGCTCATGTACTTCTTGATTTCTAGTAAAGCCTTTTCAGCTCCACTTGAAATTTCAATCCCATTATCATTTAATCCTAAAATTTGAAAGTCTCTTGGATTAATCCTAATTAATTTTCCATTATACTTTGAAGCTAATTTGGTACTTAATGAACGAATTGTTGGAATATCAATGCCAGCACCAGTTTCAATAATCACCAATCTTGAAAGATCAGATTTTTCAGCCCATTTTTCAAAATTTAATTGTTGCTCATGCTCTCTTGATTGCAAAAAAGCATAATCCATAAACATTAAAATATTTGGACGAAGAAGTTTTCCTTCAGACATTGGAAGATCTCCAACTACCCGGAATGTCTCTTCATCAATTTCAATATTAAAAGAATCTGCCGAAATAACTTCAGAATTATGCCATTTGTCATTCATAAAATACTCTGAATGATGACATTTTTGCAAGTGATGAATTGAGCCATGTACTTCCCAAATATTTGAATCAGAAAATCCTGATTTTTTATAAAATCCATCAACGTTTGAAGTTATTGCAAAATGATTATATTTTTTTGAAAGTTCATGCAAAAAACTATATCCAAGATGCGGAACATGCTCCCTATACATTTTTAAACGATGTCCATAAAAAGCCCAAATCATTCTTGGATCCTTAATGAACCAAGAAGGCTGAGCAATATCATGAAAAGAAATTCCAATACGAGAAAATACTGGGTATGCTTTCCAAAATCCATTTTCTCCACGAAAATCAGGAAGCCCAGAATCAACTCCCATTCCAGCCCCAGAAGAAAAAATAAGAGCTGATGCATTAGTAATCACATCGGCGGCCCTTTTCAAGTTGTCTTCAAGATGGATTTGTTGGCTCATGCATAAACTATAGCATCCAAATGGCATCTGTCAACCAGAAATGACTTTGAAATTTAATTGCGCCATAAATCTATTACTTCACTTCCATTTATTTATAAAATAAACGAATCCATATTTTGACTTTAACAACGTGGCGCCGCTGGAATCTTCCGATTCGAGGGGTTTTATTTGCGATAGTGATCGCTTCAATCACAGAGTACCACTCTGCTAGCTGGTTCACTACTTCAGCACGGCTTTCTTATAGCAGGAGCGGGATTTGAACCCACAACTCTGGGTTATGAGCCCAGTAAGTTACCATTACTCTATCCTGCGTTAATTATTTTTGAGAAACAAGGATTCGAACCTTGATTGACGGAATCAGAACCCGCGATCTTGCCATTAGATGATTTCCCATTAATTAATTTCTTTTCTCTTTTTGCAACTGCTGCCGAAGATACTCCCAACCTATCAGCAATTTTTGCTCTTGTTGAATGTTTTAATTCCTCAAGAAGATCAATTGAGTCCCAATCTGCTTTATAGGCCAACTTGGCAGAACAAACATATGAACAGGTTTTATTATAAGAAGGTTTTAAACTATTACATACTTTACATGGTGTCATTTTTGATATTTTTTGAACTTCTTTATAATCTGCAAATTCTTCATTGAATGAATTATAATTTTCTGGAAGAGCTATTACATTTGCATGAAGTTCTCTATGGCATCGACAACACAATAAAACACATTTTCTAAGTTCATTTACAATTTTTTCCCAAGATTTTGCAGAGCTTCTTGTCGCACCAAGAGCAAAGTCTTTTTCTTTTGGATCTATATGATGAAGATCAAATGCATCATGGCATAAACTATATTCACATATAGCACATTTTCCTCCAAACGATTCCACTATTCGAGCTTTTGTAGCCTTTCTCCACACCTTAACTCGTTCTGATTCTTTTGACATGTATAAGCATACCATGTCAAATTACGAAACTACAAAAAAACGACCCCGGTAGGATTTGAACCTACGCTGACAGAGTTTAACAGACTCTCGCTCTAAAACCAAACTGAGCTACGGAGTCAAGAACTTGGACCTCTCATCCAATTATTCTTTTTATACAGAGTACAAAAGAAGGAACTACGTTCCAAAGTTTTGATTATGGCTCAAACTTATAAAAGCCAAAATACAAGCGGGAGACGAGACTTGAACTCGCAACATTCAGTTTGGAAAACTGACACTCTACCAATTGAGTTACTCCCGCAATTAACAAGCCCCAGGTCGGAGTCGAACCAACTACCTGATGATTACAAATCAACCGCTCTAGCCAAATGAGCTACAAGGGCAAAATTGCTCGTCTTTCCGAGCTGTCATTTTCTTAGTATTCTGGAACATCTAAGAACAACAGAACAATTAAGAAACAGGCGGCGAAGGAATCGAACCCTCGACCATTGGTTTGGAATCAATTATTTTACCACTAAACTAGCCGCCTTCATTACAAAGTATTTTCTTCTATTTAATTTTCAAAGATCCAACCAGAAAGATTTGAACTTTCGACCTTTTGCTTATCAGACAAATGCTCTAACCAGGCTGAGCTATGGTTGGTTAAGTTCGGGATAATGGAATCGAACCACTGTTGAGGCGTTCAAAGCGCCTTTTCTTACCACTAGAAGAATCCCGAATAAACAATTTTTTTTAGGTTAAGGCCAAGAACATTTAATGGACTTTGTTCTTGGCTAAATAATGCCTGTCCATCCTTGAATAATCAAGTTTGCATTGTTGCAAGTTTGATTTGTCTGAGTCAGCATCGTAGATATAAGTATAGGGCATCTCGGGAAACTTGTCAAGTTTTTTTTGGAGCGGAAAGTAAGAGATTCGAACTCTTATCGCTTTTTAGACGAACACGCTTTCCAGGCGTGCGCAACCAACCGTATTTGCCTACTTTCCATAAATTATCCTAATCATTATGTTTATTTGTTTCCATTTTTTATTTTCTTTCACGGAACGTGTAGGGTTCGAACCTACTCAAGATTTTACACTTCACTCAGATTAGCAATCTGGGGCCTTACCAATTCAGCCAACGTTCCAAATAAATTCTGAAAGCGGGAATTGAACCCACGTAGCGGGCTTATGAGACCCGTGCCTAAACCTCTCGGCCATTTCAGATTGTTTATTATTTGATAAGATTTGAAAGAATATAATTAAGAGATTTTATCCTTTTAATTTCTTTCCAATAGTCTTCTTCATGGAGAAAATATGTTCCATGTATATAATATTCTTCATATTGGATACGTCCTTCCCATATTCTTGCAGGTCCATCTTCTCTATGGCGCATTCCGCTAATGCACCATTCTTTATATCCATTTTTCCATTCAATTGCAGGACCATCTTCTCGATGAAGTCTTCCATTTATATAATAAGCCTTGCCTCCATTTGAATCTTCAAAAGCATGGCCGTCTTCTCTATGAAGAAGACCATTTAAATAATAACTTTTATTACCAAATTCATCAATAATCAATCCATTTTTCATATATAAAATCCTTTAATTTTTTTCAAATAGCCAATTAGACCATTGCTCAGGGATATTTCCATCAACATAATCTGAATACATTGTTTTTACACTTGGTACAGTGGGCCTTTGAGCAATCCTCATATTCGCCTGTTGCGGTGTTCTGTTCGCTTTTTCAGTGTTGCATGTTTTGCAACATGCAACAATATTTGTCCAAGTTGTCTTGCCGCCAACAGATTTTGGAATAACATGATCAAGAGTTAGGTCTTGGCTTCGAAATTTCCCTTCACAATATTGACAAGTATTATTATCACGGCTTAAAATATTTGCACGAGAATAACGAATTCTCATTGGTTCAGCCTTTGTTGATTTTCTCAATCTAACAACAGCCGGAACATTAAATTCAACAGATGGAGAACTTATTGTTTTTTCGTAACCTTCAAGAATGTCAACTTTTCCAAGAAAATGCATGCAAATAGCACGCTGCCATGAAATTGCTTTTATCGGTTGATAACCTTGATTAAGAAGAAGAGTTTTCATATATTTCTTTCATTCCATATTTCTCTGCCTCTAAAGGCAGAGTGTAAATTGTTGTGTCTACATTAATTGATTCTTTTATAATTTCTTCAATTTTGTCCCAGGATCCACCAGCCAAGCCGGCGCCCATTCTGGGCATATGCAGGGTTGGATTCTTCCCTTCGTAAGTTTGCATTAATTCTTGGATGTTGTCAAGTCCTTTTTTTATTGCTTCATAACGAATCGGAGGAACACCATCAACTGTCCATATTCCTTCTTGACCAATTAAATTTATAACTATAATATCTTTTTCAACAGGGACAACTTGAATAGTACCTAATTCATATTCATTTCCATTACCCCATTTTCTATAAATTAGCTCAGGCATTCCCCATCGTTTTGATAATGCAATTACAAATCCACTTCCCCAAGCTCCTACGTTGTTGCAGCAATGAGTAATGAATTTAATTCCTTTAGCACCAACAGGATTGGTGGCATCGCCGATTACATGTTTTATAGCCATATGGCTATACTATACCACTAAATCTTGCTCTTGCAAACCAGGAAGGACAAGATTTTTTATTTCCTGATATCCTTCTCCACCCAATCCTAAATAACTTTTGATAAAGTATTCTGCTTGACTATCCATTTCAAGAACTTTTTTCAAAATTGATCTTTCTCTAATTTTATCAATTTCCATGTAATTTTTCATATATTTTACAATATCTTGAAAGAGTTTTGCCTTTTCAGGACTAATCTTGTTTGAAGGTTGTTGTGGCCTTTTGGCCATTTTTTGTCTTTCTTCTTCTTTTTGTTTTTTATATAATGCAGAATTTTCTCTGTTTTGAGTATAGTCTATAAATTCTTTTTCATCAAATTCATATTCAAATAAAATTCTTCTTATTGTTTCTCTTAATAAAGATGGCCGCATATTAGTAAATATGCGGCCATCAACAAAGAATCATAGGCAAAATATATAGAGATTATTTTTAACGTGCAGCCCTTACACTTCAGACACAAAGTGTCCGTTAGGAATCGAACCTAATCTTTTCTATTAACAGTAGATGTAATCCCTAAAAGCATCCTATATTTATATTTTATTATAAATGTCTATATTGTTTATAACGTCAAGCCAATAAAATCCATTTTTTCCATGTTTTGCAAATTGTGCAATTGTGTCCCAAACAGTATCAGAGAATCCTCCAATATTTAGAATATCATCACGATTTGGAGCCTGTGATGAAGTATAAGGTTGAATATCGATGCAAACCATTTTTGCATTTGGATTATTCTTTTTGACCATATCCCAATATTTAAGTGTTTCTGTTTGATAATGGCCTCTTGCTCGATCTCCAATCCAAGACTCATTATCTGAAACATAAATAACCAAATCAACATTTTGTTTTGTTTCTGCAAGATGTTTGACTCCAAGATAAGAGTATGTTCCTCCTCCTGGATATGCAGACAATTTTTTAGCATTTGTCATCACAGAATCTCTTGGATTCAATTGTAAATTCATTTTTAATGCTGTATCAAATGGAATAACATTTGATTGTCTATTTTTTCTTAGAATTGCTGAAGCTACAAGAGCTGCAACATCAATGCATCTAATTGAAGATGGTTTTTTATTTCGTCCAGTAATTGACGAACCCATTGAACCTGATACATCAGGAAACACCCAGATATTTCCTGGGATGTTTGGAATATTTTCAAGCGAAATATCAAGAGCATCTTGAAGAGCTTCTGTAATTTCAAAAGGCATACCTTTTGTTGATACAGTGTTCATATATGCAGCCATTAGCTGATATGGGAACACTTTTGCATTTTTGATATCCTCTGGATCTCTTAGTCTTTGAGCAATAAGATTTACCATTTCTTTTTTCTCAAAGACATTATGACGCATAAATGTATTTAGATTCATGCGAGTCATTGTCCATTTTGCATTTCTTGCAATTTCTTTCCAATGACTATCATTTAGTCCCAAGCTATCTAACATTTGAAATGGAAGATCTGGAATTGTTACTTCGTCCGAATTTGATGCAATTGCACTTTTGCAATTTTCATAATTTTTAATTATTTCAGGAAGATCCTTTTCTGAGGAATTAAACAGTTTTCCACTCACTTCTTTGTTCCCAATTAAATAGGAATAAAGAGCTTCCTGTTGCGCATCTTGTGGTTTTGGATGCACCATTTTAATAATGTCTGCAACTGATGGAGTATTTCCAACACTATCTTTAAAAAGACGACTATTATTCATTCGCACAAACCACATTTTTAATTGTCGGCGCATTGCTCTTGGAAAGCTTTTTTTCCCATCAACAAGTCCAGAACGAACAAACTGAACATGGTTTCGAACCATTTTTGTGTTGTCCATTACAGTTGGAAAAACTTCCTCATATAATGTTGGATTTCTGAATGCCAAATAAGAAAGTAAAAGAGCTGGCATGTCTTTCATAAACGCATTTTTGCGTGAATAAATCGCAAGTTTTGCTATAAAAACTGTTCCGTCAGGTGTTTCTGAAATCTTATTTACAAGATTTTTAACAGTTTCTAGCTGAGCATCTTCTGATGCATAATAAGTGTCTGAAATACACCCAGTTGCCGCAATTTGCGCCAACGAAGCACGATCTCCAAGATCGTATGCAAGACCACCAGCTTCATTTACAGTTAGTTTATTTGATTTATTTTTCATATTTTTATCCTTTTAATCTTAAGGCAACTCAGTAATATTTTGTTTCTGGTTGAAACTTAAATGTTTTAAATATTTCTTCTAAACATTCATCACAAATAGAAAATGAGTAACAAACACTATCACAGAGACCTTTCTGGTCTCCATTGATCTCAATTTCTGCTAACCCATAATGGGAATTATTTTTATTTTCACAATTGACCTCATAGTGGTCGCAGCCGAATCTGATTCCGCATTTATTACAAATAATATCTGTTTCTTTTTTTGTTTCTTTAATTGGCATTTTAAGCCCTTTCAAAATGAATTTGGGAGATTATAAAAAATTTAAATTAGGCAAAAGTGATAAAGATATTTTTTCGCGCTTTAACCAATTAAGCTATCCCTTTATATAAAGGGAACAGGACTCGAACCTGTAACTCGTCTTCCGTATAGATGTAATCCCTATCTGACATCCTAACTTATGCTGTGAGCGAGGGTCGAACTCGCGCTGGATAGGTTCTTAGCCTATTGTCTCTGCCATTGGACTACCACAGCAAATGAAACGGGTCAAGAGAAATATAGCCATTTCTTGTTGGGATTTGAACCCAATATATTTCTTACTTACCCTATACCTGAGATGGGATTCGAACCCACATGGGCTTTCGCCAAAAGATTTTGAGTCTTCCTCCTGCTACCGTTCGGATACTCAGGCAAAAATAAAAGAGAGGGCTCAAAAATTATATATAATTTTTTTGAGTTTCAAGTCATTGTGTATATACAACTCCCTCGCACAAAATAACTGAAAAAGGGACCTCGTAAAATCCCCTTTTCGCCTCTGACTTACCTTTTACGAGACTTATAAGTTAAATAAAGATGTTATTTTGTCTTGATGCGCAAAGTGGGAATCGAACCCACACGAATAAATCACCCGGTTCTAAGCCGAGCCTGTCTACCAAATTTCAGCATATGCGCAAAATAAATTGGAGAACGAATAAGTTCGTTTTTTCAAGGTATGCCTGATCGATCAAGGCACTCTCCACCCAGCAGTATTTTCCATGTCTGCTCAATCCTTCAAGGGATTTTTCCCACTTCCCAATTAATTAGATCGGGCTTTATGTAAGGGACTTATAGGTCTTGAAAGTCCTCAAAATGGGATTCGAACCCATACTTTACAGATTTTAAGTCTGGTGTCTCTGCCGTTGGACTACTTGAGGTTAAAAATGGGGCGGCTATCCAGTCAAACTCCATGTGCCGCCCCCGACACCGAGTTTCATAAACCAAGCCAATAGGGCCTTGAGCCGAAGAGCTTGGAGGATTTGGTAAACGACCGACTACGCCGATCCTCTACCAAAAATCGGATTTGCATTGCATCTCCGAGGGATTAAAATATAGGCAAAAATTTGAAAAGATTGGGTATCGGCGCTTTATAGGATATCTCCTACCGATTTTTGCATGTAATCCTTTTTAGCATCCTACATAAAGGTTGATTGACGGGACTTGCACCCGCTAAATTCTGATTCACAGTCAGAAGCCAATCTTCTTTGGTCGTCAATCAACATAAATTATTAGGCAATATAATACAAAATGTTATTGATGAATTGGCGTCCCAATTAGCGAGTCCCCCCGTTAATCGAACCCCAAACCGATTGCGATGTAATTCTGTATCCATCCTAATATGGGAAGTCCTGGTTTCGAACCAGGCCATCAGAGGCTTCAACTCTGCGTAACTACCATGCTCACTCACTTCCCGAAATCATAAAAAATTAGGCAAAACAATATAAAACTTTTGTGTAATCGCCGGTTAACAGCGAGCAGGTGTATTTCTATATTCATCCTAATAAAATTTAAAAGCCGGTCTTTTCCCGGCTGTCAAGCAGGCTTCACTAAAAGATTCGTATCTATCTTTCACAACTCCCGGAGGTAATGGGGTTGGGCCTATTTGTGACGTTATTTGTTTTGTTTCCGCAACGCACCAACGGAATCCTCTTTTGCGCAGGAACTAAAAATTTTAGGCAAAAACTATAAGATGTTTTTATCAATAAATGCGATGTAATCCTATAAAGCATCCTAAAATAAAATTATAAATAAAATAGGCAAAAATTTGAAAAGATTTTTTGTATTTGGTAAAAATGTAATCCTTTCTAGCATCCTATTAAATTATGGGCAGGGAGGGATTCGAACCCCCATCGCTTACTTTATTCGGGCTAGATTTACAGTCTAGTGCAGCCATCCGTATCTGCGTCCTACCCTAAAATTACTAATCGAGGTAGCAGGATTCGAACCTGCGGTCTCTTGTTTCCAAAACAAGCGCGATAACCAGACTTCGCTATACCTCGATAATAATCTCCCATGTTCATTTCTATTTAATTTTCAAAAAAACAAAAGTACCTGATGGGGGAATTGAACCCAAAACCATCTTATCGTTCGAAGCGATAAATTCTATCCGTTAAAATAATCAGGCATATTAGAAGAAGCGCCCGATCAAGGACTTGAACCTTGAATTTAACCTTCGCAAGATTATGTGATATCCGTTTCACTAACCGGGCAGAAATTTAGAAGCTTTGTAACAAGCTATAAAACCGATGCTTATAGGTTTGACGGAGACATGGATATAAGGGCTTCGGCTTTGTTCCGAAATCTTCAACCTTTGCTTTGTTTTGAGCGTCCATGATGTTTACACTATATCAGATCTAAGTAGGGGTGTCAACAGGTTTTTTCTTTGACCATGCAAGAAAATTTTTAAGTCCATTTAATTAAATAATTAAGCCGAGCATTGCTCGGCTTAGGATTCGATAAATTATTACTTTATAAGTTCCAAAGAGAAGGTTTATTATTTGCAATATCTTGCATTTCTGAATCGTCTTCAAATCCAAGATGCTTTAAGTAATCAGATGGAGACATTCCATTTTTTTGTGCAAGAGAAATAATTTGATTTCTTGTATCTTTTGGATACATCTTTAGCATTTGAATATCTTCTCGACGGTCTCGATTTCCCGTCGACACAATATCTCCAAGAGTTTTTGGACTTAGATGTTCCTCCCAGTCTGAGGCCATTTCGTCCTCCCATGTAAGGTCGTTCGGAGCATCCTTCCATTCATAATCATCATCATAAGGAGATGATTTGTCATCAAAATTTCTTCCTGTCCATGGGCCAGCTTCTGCCAAAGATAAAACAACTCCATCAATATCCTCATCCTCATCGCCCATGTCATCCATATCCATGTCGTCATCCATATCCATATCATGTTGTTGATATTGAGGAGTTGCTGCGCCAAGTCGGCTTGGAGGAGTCATTGCAGGATTTTGTGACATAATTGGCATTCTTTCAGATTGGGCTTGTTTTTCTCCGCAACCACCGCCAGAATACACAGGAGCAGAAGAAGCTGCTGCAAAATTTGTTCCTCCTCCCATTTGAACATTTGCAGCATAAGCGCTATTACTATATTCAATATAATGTTTTACATCGCTTATGCTTTGTGATGCTTTAGAAATTTTATCTTCAACCCAATCAGGTGCTTCTGAATCTTTTGAAAGCATTGACATCAACTCTCCAGAATATTCATGAATTTTTGCCAAATTTGCCATAAGCATATTTTCGCCACTTTCTGCACTACAAGCTGAGCACATTTCAAGTAGCGCGGTAAACTCATCATTTCCCATAAATTTGTTATTGTACGGTAATTCCATAACTATAAATAGTTATATATCAAACAAAAAAACCTCTTGATATCAAGAGGTTTTAAAGATTACTTTCCAAGAAGTATGTTTTGAATAAGCTTTAATTCATAAACTATAATATGGTCTCCACGTTCATGGAGCTTTTCAAGAGATTTAATCTTTTTGTCAATGTGAATAATTGTTTTAGCAATTTTATCTTTATCAGCCATTACCATATTTTTTTCGCTTTCCATTAAATCTAATCATAAGTATGGTTATTCGTTCCATTTATAATAAATATAAACTTTATTTAGTCCATACATTGTAATCATTCCAATAATAAAAAATATTATTTTACTTAACATAAATTTATACTTTAACAATTATATTATCTTTTTTAGCAAAAGGAGAATCTCCTTTTATAGAAAATCTTTGTTCTAGACTTGAATAGATATCAAGATATTCAAACAATCTATAGTTGTAGAACCCAAAATTTGCAAAAACGCCAGAATGTTTTTTGCACATAATGTGAGGAGAGACCCATGCAACAATACCTTCTCCTTCAATTTGTTTTGGTCCATTTAAACATTTATTCCAAATAAATGTTGTTGTCAAATATCCTTTATTGTCATGGCCATAACAAACAGAAGTAAATATTGGAATTCCTCCTTCTGCCACAACTCCTGTCTCTTCTTCTAGTTCTCTTTTTGCTGCTGATTCAAGAGTTTTGTCGGCAGCATCTACTTTTCCACCAGGAAGTCCAAAAATAGAATGATCATTTTTTCTTGAGGTTGCAAGAATTAATCCATCTGAGTTTATAATAAGAGAACATACTGCTTTTGAATACTGTTGAATCATATATTATTTCCGATAATAAAAATGGGACGATTTCTCGTCCCATCATCCCACAATCAAGATGGAATGTCAAGCCACACAAGATAGATCAATTTCAAGTCCATCATTTGTTATACTAACTTGAAATTTATCTCCAGAAACCCAATCTATACTATTCTCTGGTTTATATTTAACACGTCCTCGGTCTCGGGTTAAATCATAAGCTTTTGTATTTTGACTTTCATTTAGAGTTACAGATACTTTATTTTTAGTTTCGTCAAATGCAATATAAATTTTGTCTCCAAAAGCTATTGATTTTCCTGTTTTTTGCATAAAAGAATCAAAGGCTGCTCTTGGAATTGCAAGTCTATTATCTCCCTGAACAGTTGCCACAAGTTTTTCATTTCCATTATTTACAAATGAACGTTTTGGACCTTCGTTTTGCTGGCTTCCATATTCATCATATGGAAGAGATAAATCTCCTTGCGCTCTTGGAATTTCTACTTCAAATCTATGAGAGTTTGCAACATTGTAATTTTCTCCATAAACAAATACTTCCATATTCGCTGGGGTTCTTGTATTTCCCGATGTTCTTCGTGGAACATGGACAGCGACTGTGCAATCGTCATAACGACCATAGGTCATTGAACCATTATAATAGAGATCTCTCATAAACTGTCCTACATCCCAGTGGCTAAATCTAAGATCTGGTCTGGCAATTCGAATTTCTCTAGTTATTTCCCCGGATGAAAAACATTCATAATTTTTTAATTTTTCATCTATAACAATACAAACAGCATCTCTCCAAGTTTTTGTTTCTTCTAATGTTTCATTATAATTTAATTTACTCATTTTAGTTCTCCTTCTACGATATATCTTATTCTTTGATAATTTTGATTGAAAATAATATGTTCATCATTTTCAAGATGTCCGCCAAATTTTCTAGTCTTTCCACCAACAGCAACAATGCTGTCTTTATTGTCAGGTGGTTCATTCCAACAATAGCTTTCTTTTGCCAAATGAGCATCTCCCATGATTACATCATTTAAGAACATGAAAAATCCACGATTTGCAACAGAACCTCCGCCACCATAAATTGCGGAGCCATGACCAGTATATCCATATGCTTTCCTCCAATCAGTTGCAAAATAAATTCCTGGTCCAAAAGCAGCTCCAGTAATAACAACTCCTTTTCCTGCTAACTGTTTTGGCAATCTAAGATTTGTTGATAAAATCGGCTGCACATTTACAGCTCTTGTTCCATGAATTCCAAAAAAAACATTTGCATTTTTTGCATAATCTGAAATATCTAAAATATCATTTCTATTATTTGGTTGCAAAATTGCTAAATTGGAATATCTTTTTTTATCATTCTTTTTTGCAACTTCTTTCACCTCTTTTATAAAAAGGTTATCAAATTTAGGTCTACTTACTTCAAATATATTTTTGATTTGAAGCTTTTGGCTTGACATATAGCCATGTCGATTATTTGACATTGATTCAAAAGTCGATTTTAGCCATTTTCCTTTTACTGTTGACGGATCAATCCAAAGGATGTCAGCGCCAAGAACTTCATTCGGGTTTATTCCAAATGCATCTTGTTCAACTTCTTCAAATAAATCTTCATTTTTTAGAGAAGATTCAAATGTATCTAAATCTTGTTGAATTTGGAGGATATTCTCAGAAGATAAAATAACAGCATTTTCTCGAACTTCTTTTGAGGCATATCTTGGGATTGGCCTTGGAACCAAAGCTGCAACAAGATTTGAAATATCAATTAAGTCTTTGTCTTTAACTTGTTTTTTAGGATCGTCTCCAATTTTAGAAAGTCTAGACATCGCAGCGCCAAGAAGATCGTCACGAACCTTTATGATACTTTCGATAGTTGGAACAACTCCAGTTGCAGCAGATGCATCTCTTGCATATTTCATTGTTCCTCCAGCCAATGACTTGGCCAGCTCAACAACTTGTAATTGGAAATTTTTTGTTGAGCTTTTTGATATCTTTTTCTTTGGCTTAGAGACAACTTCTTCAAGACCTGAAGAGTCCTTTATCAAATAAGCATCAGGAAGACCTCGTTCACGTGTCGCAAGAGACTGGACGATGTATCCATCTTTTCCATTCTTCCCAACCCAAATTTCCTTGCCGGCAATTGTTTTTTTCTCAAGGCGTTTTATATTTTTTTCACGACATTTTTTTTGAAATTCATGTCGAGCCATTTCTTCAGAATCACATGGAATAAATTGAAAATCTTGGCCAGCAAACGCTGGACTCCATGACTTCCCAGAAAATACACGGCCCCATTCAAGATAAACAAACCATTTTGTTTTTGCCTGGACAACTCCTACATGATAATACTTAGCTTTGTTGGAGTCGCCAAACTGATCAACGCAAGCCATATCAGAAATGCCGACATCTGAACCAAAATCATCTTGGTTTTTAGCCGGCCTTCCTTGATACTGAAAGTCGTTTACATTAAATCCAATTGGAAATTCTTTTCGTCCTAATTTGTTTGCCATATTTAATATTATACCATATCGATGTTTTATTTTTGATTGTAACTAGTTGTAATTATTGATGAATTTGACTAAATTTTACACACTTTTAACGCAGTAAATCATTATAATTTATGTTGAAATTAAGATATGAGGAACTTTAGATTCATTGGTTGGAGAGGTTGGAGAACCAAAAAGTTCATCAGGTTTATCAGATTTGACAGCCGGTACTACATTTACAAACTTGACTGGAAGGTGTTGTGGACCTTCCCAGCCTGTGTACAATAAAACAGAAAAATTTAATTGTTCTTCTGAAAGCTGTAAAAGTCGCTCTAAAAGATCTTTTCCTGTTTTTATTCCCTTAATTTTTGTAGATTTTTTAGGCATGACAAGTCATACCATACAAAGTCTGCATGTTCAAGAGCTTAAAATAATCAAACTTTATTCAGTTTTTTTGCATCAATTTTAATAGATTTATTATTTTTTTGAGTTGAAGATTTTAAAATAACCTTTACTTCAATTTCTTTTTTATTAATATTGACTTCAATATCTTCAATCTTAATATTAATAGCAGAAGAATTTTCTATTCTTTTTTTAATTTCATTTGATATCGGAATAGATAATTGTTGATCATTAGAAGAAATAAGAGATGCGAATATTGTATATTCTTCATACTTCTCTTCATCTTTTATGTAATCTTTTCTTTTTGAACTTGATTTACCAACAACTTTTCTTCTTGTAACACTTTCAATCGCTTCAATAATAATTTCTTCGATATTGATTCCATATCCTTGAGTTATTATTGCCTCATTTATAACTCCAAATCCGCGAGTAATTAAGGACATAATTAATAACTATGGAACAACTACTCTCTCTGCCGGGGCGTTTGGTTCGCTGAAGAATGGATCTCCTTCGGTATCAAATAAATTATATCTGATTACTTCTGTTGTATTATCTTCATCATAAAAAATCATTTGAGAACCATCAATAATCCAGCGACCACATGTGACTCCTCTAATTTTATCAATTGATTGAGAGGTTATTAGCATTTTATTTTGAAGCCATCCCATTGTTCCTGATGTATTATTTGAGGAGGCTACGCGATCCCATACAGCTGTGGCTATAGCTTCATTATCCGCTTCAAATGAGCCACTAACTGTTCCATTGAATGAACCATCAACATTCAATGGAACAACATTACAGTTTGCTCCGCTATTATCAACTAATTGACAAAGTCCTGCAACAGTTATAGTTCCAGATACACATGTAGGATCAATTGTGACAAGTCCAGAATTGCATTCAATATTGGCAATTCCAATATTGTTTGAAAAGTTTTTAAACAATAAATTTCCTGCAAAATTCTTAATATTGATTCGTGGATTTGTACAATTGTTGGCGTCAATTATTGGAAATAATGAACCAGATGTTGCATTTGAATGGCAATCAATAAAACTATAAGACTCTTCTTGGGTATTTAAAAGTGTAATTGTTCCACTAATTTCAGAGCCAATAACTGTTCCAACAAAATTAGACAAATTATATAATTTGGCCAATTCTATTTGAACAGTTCCACTTAAAATTCCTGTAGCACTAATCGCCTTCGCAAACATTCCTTGTGTTGGACTTCCATCAAAATCAATTAATGAAAATTTTCTTCCTGCTCCCAAAATGTCATAATAAGAAAGAGAATTCCCAGAAATATCTATATTTCCTCTAAGACTAATTCTGTTTGGCATCGATCGATTTAATATAATTGATTGAGCATTTGTTAGATTATTTACAGGAGCACCAGGAGTACCTAAAGGAAATAATGTTCCTGCCTCTCCTGTGTCCGTATCAATCCAAACACGAGAATTAAGAAATGCTTGATTTTCTATTAATTTTGAATAAGTTAAGCCAGCAGTATTTGCTGATCGGATTGATACACTATTTACATTTGTTACGTCTGCTATATTTGAATTCGCGCCAACAAGATTTACAGCATAAGTACCGTTTTCAAACGTTATAGTATATCCATTAATAATTTCAACAACGCGGGCCAAGGTAACACCTGCAACTGTTACAGGCGCTGTATGATTGTGAGTTGTTAATTCTGTGATTCCTTCTTCGCCTGCTTGTAATGAATTAAGTGCCAATCGAAACACATCAATATCTAATTCATAAATTCCTCCACCAAGATCTGTTAGATCTGCTTGGGGAATATTTATAACTTTGGTTGCCCATGTAATTGAAATAGCCATTTATTTTAATTCGCTTTCATTTTTTCAATAATTTGATTTGCGGCTTTTAGTTGAGTTTGCAAATTTAAAATTTGATTACTTAAATCTTGAATTTGTAAATTCCCTGAATTAAGTTGATTCGATACAATTGTTTTTTGAATCATTAATGCTTTTTCTGCATTTTCAAGAAGAGCTGTTTTCTTTTTTATTTCCACAGCCAAAGCATTTCTTTCTTTTTGCATAATATCTGCTGCATTGTTCATGGAACTAGCCAAATCTTTGAGATATGAAATCTTTTCTGAATCCTTTCTACTTTCAAATTCTTCACCAAATTTTATTCTTGGAATTTTCATAATATAATTCTCTTTCTAAAGATATTTATCTGCATCATATGTTTTTATGTTCTTTTGGCAATAATATCACATATCTATAGGTAAGATGCAAATTTATTCAAAGGATTTAGTTCAAAAATGCTTTGGAATGATCTCAATTTTTAATATACAAAAATACAATATTGAGATAAACTAGTTTTAAGTTTTTAATAAAGGATTAATAAATGGCGATAGCAGACGACTTCTCGGTGGCAATTAATGGTGATATTCGGCACACATCTGGCACTACAAATTATACAGTATTGCAATTACACAGATTCTTACAAGGATTGGCGGATGATACATCCGCCTCCGGTGATGATTTAGTCGATATTACAAGTGATACGCCATCAGAACGTTCAACTGACGCTATTATTACCCTACTCGGCGATTATAATATTGATGATGATGCTGCCGAGTATCTTTATGGTGGTTCGATTACACAAGACGGCGGCGCAACAGTATATTCTGGATTGCAGGTACTTGGTGCCGTTAATAATGCATCAACTCAATTGATGGTAATTCAGGACAACAAATTATATCAATTTACAACAACTCCAGCAACTCCATTTTGGGGAACTCAATCAGGCGGAGGATATAATGGAGATGAAGCTGCCGGTATTTTAATGAGATGTTTAATTAAATCTCGTGTAAATGGAGTTGATATTAATAGAAAACGAATTAGAGTACAGGCTCGTCATTGGGGCGATACTTACGACTTCTTCAATGTTACGTTAGGTCTTGCAGAATCTGTAGCTGCTATCGGTACAACCCCAGATGCTCAAAATGATACATCTCAAGGAACAGTTACAGCGTATACTCACATTGTTAATAGCGGAGGAACTGCAAATGCTCCTACCGGTGGATTTCAATCAATTGATTTATCAAATGGTAACGGAGCCCAAGACTACTATTCAGAATGGACATATGGTGCAGATACTTCTGGTGATGGTTTAAAAGGTATGTGGGAATACCTTAAAGACCTTACAGGAAAAGGAACAACAAAAACCATAGATTCAATAAATGGAGAATTATTTTTAGGAATTACTCACAGCTTTCCTTATGATGGTGAATCTGGTGGGCCTTTTACTGAAAGAGAAACAATTGTTTGGGGAACTGAAATTCGTTATGACACTCTTGCTAACGGACCATTTACTCCAGGAAATTATGTAACAATTGGTTCAGCTGGCGCTGCTGGCCGAGTGCTTGACGATGATGGAACAGATAAATTAATTGTTGCACTTGATGATATCTCAATTACCCTTCTTGACGAAGACGTGATTACGGAATATTCAGGTCCAGGGGCTGGGGCGACTACTACCACAGCACGAATTGAAACCTCAATCGGTGCAATTTTAGACAATACTAAAAATGGTGGTACAGGATTATTACTTGCCCTTGATGACAATGGTTCAACCGGTACAATGTATATTCAGCTTCTTACTGGAACAGCACCAGTTGATAACTTACCTATTCTTGGAGGAACTTCAAATGCTGAATGTTTAGTAAATGGTTCTTCAACTGCAAAAACTGTTCCAAAAATATTCTTAGGAAGCTATACAGGTACTCTTATTGGAGCATATGGAATTGGAGTAGCTGTAAGTGACATTACAGAATCTGATTCATTAGAAGATCTTGCAGGAGCAACCCAGATTCCTCCAAATAACGTAACATTTACTGTTACAGGATTGGTTTCTGGGGAGGATTATGTATTAGTTGGTCCTCAAGCAGCCAGCATTTTAGAAAAAGATTTTGATACACTAAATGGAACACTAACAGATAACGTTACAACATCAGTTGTTGTTACAACTGCAATACCATCAGACACTCCGGCAGCTGGGACGATCAGAGTACAAGATAACAATGGAGTATATACAAAACAACCATACACTTCTTATACAGGTTCAACGTATACATTGACTGCTGCCTATCAAGGAAGTGGAAACTCCAATGCTACAACTGGCAATAATTATTTTATTAGCTATATTGATAAGCTTGCAACTGCAACTTCAGAGTCATTTACTTCAATCTATTTGGCAAGTAGAGATTTATTTGTTCGTGTTCGTGATGGTGGAGGAACTCCTATTAAAACATTTGAGGCTCCTGCAACATTAACTTCTAGCGGTGGTTCAATTGCAGTAATTAGAACAACAGATGCATAATAAATGGCAACGTTCAATATAACAACAGCAGTTAATATAGACACACTTGCATCAAAAGTTGGGTCTGATACATACAATATTAACGGCGGATATTTAACAGTTGATCAAGATACAAGGTACGGAACAAATCAGAACACTTCTGCGGCGATGGGAAATATTACACTTAGTGCAACATTAGGTGGAACAATTGAATTTAATGCAGAAGATGTAAGAATTATTCCTTATGATGGCGGAGGCGGAAACGTTCCAGCGTATAATACAACAATTGCTGGAACAACTACAGGTAGTGGACTATTAATTGGAGTTGTTTCTGCACTTAATGCAACACCAACAGCTGTTGGTGCCGCGATGCCAGCATCTGGCTTTATTAAGATAAAGCAATGGAATGGAGTTGCTTATACTGACAATGATGCGTTGACTGGGATTACAGCAACAGTTAATGGAACAGATAGAGTTGGCTGGCTTGAGATTGTGGCCGTTGATGCCTTATTATCGACTGCCAATAGATTGGGAACTTATAAAGTTCGTGGTGAATGGTTTGATCTCGGGACAACAAATGGAACAAGGGCAACTACATATCAAATTCCGTCAAATGGATCGATTGTATACCTTCCAGGAGTATGGGTTGAAACTGCTGCTTCTTCTGGAGTTTATGAGTTTTATCCGTGCGCCGGATCTTTGACTGCAACTGCTGCAAACATCGCAACAGATGAAGTTCGCGGAAGATGGTGCTGGATATCAACTGCTGGATTATTACGGTTTGGACATGATGGAGCCAACTCTACAGGAGGATTCATTCCAGAAACAGGAAGAAAGATTCGTATTCCAAATATATTTTTCTTCTGTTGTACAGCCGCAGCCCTAACAGCAAATGTTTTACCAAATGCCACTTTAGCAACAAGATATGAATTTGCAACAACTGGAGGAGGAGTTTTAGATATCCAAAAAGCTTGCTTTAATTGGTATATGAATTTAAATCAGCCATATTCTGTAGCACTAACAGATGTTGCAATTTTAACAACATTAGTTGTTACAGAATGTGCATCTCCAATTACTTGGTCAAATGTCGGGGTTGGACAAGAAGCTGCCGTTTCTACATTTGGTCTATCTATGACAGCTTGTTTCGCGGGTGGTACAATGACAGACTGTGTTTGGACTCGTGCAACTTTGGCATCAAGCGGTCATTATGTTGTAACTTTTACAGATATGTTAGATTTCGTTTTTACGAATGAAAGAGTTCATGCTCTTGGAGGAGCCAGAGGAAATGCATCTACTGGTGTTGCAACATTAACAAGATCTAATAGTTGTTCATGGGTTGGAAGACTAAGAGGAGGAGGAAAAACACAGATCGTTACATGTTCTGATATTTCATTTACAAATGACACATATTATGACCATCCAGCAACAACAACTCCAGTAACAAACCCTGCTTATGCATATGAACTTCTTACTAGCTGTACACGGCTAACAATTGATGGACTTGATTTTGGCGGACTTACTTTATGTCAGCCATATAGCGGCATTTTGTCTGTTGGAGCTGCTGGTCACTCTGAAATAAATCTTAGAAATCTAGGTTCATATGCCTCTCCATTAGATCTTGGAGGAGCAACACAATCTGATGTTGCCTGGACAAGAGTAACGACAACTGCAACTGTCACAAAAGCTGCACACGGGCTAAAAGTTAATGATATTATTTATGTATTTATATCTTCTTCTGTAGCGGCAATTACTGTAGCTGCAAAAACAGTTGCATCTGTTCCAACTGCTGATACATTTACATTTACTTCTCTAAATGCTGGTTCTGCTTCTGGTACTTTAAGCTATTATCCAACAATGTCTGCTTTATTATTTACAACGGCATCAGGAAATGCTAATGGAGTCTATATAAAGAGATGTTATACAAAAAAACTTAGAACAAATTTATTTACAACAGATAACGGAAACAAAAATATAGTAATTGAAAATTGTTATTCAAATAATGAATCAAACCCTGTAACTCCAATGTTGAATGGAGAAATAAAAGGAATTTATGGAACTCCAACATTTGCAGCTCAAACTTCGTGCTATGGAACTCATTGGATAGATTCTTTTATTTCCGCTATTCCAGCGAATACAGCAGCAGTTGCCTGGACAAGAGCCACAACTACAGCAACAATAACATCGGCCGATCATGGCCTTCGTACAGGTGCCCTTATAAATGTTACAGTTTCAAGTTCAGAAGCTGCAATAATCTTAGGGCAAAAAACTGTAACGGCAGCAACTAAAGACACATTTACGTTTACTTGTTTAAATGCTGGTTCTGCATCTGGAACACTTACTTTTGTTCCATTGGTAAGTAGAATTGGATTAGTAATGAATGAGGCAACATCAGATACAACTGATGCTTATACAATCGATGCAGGTTCTACCGCATTTACTAGTGCTGGTGGTTTATACATGCCTGCTGTAGATGATCAAATTACATTTGAACTTCCTTATTATTTGATTGGACATACTGGATTCCCAATTGCAGAAGCTGTAATGGCAGGTGGTACAATCTCCAACTATAATATCTATTATTCAATAGATAAAAATGATGGAAGTGGATTTAGTTCTTATAAAAACCTGTACTATCAAAGAACAGGCGCTGGCGGCTCTGCTTCTTCTACAAACGTAACAATGACAAGTACAACAGGTGTTGCTGTTGGAGATTATGTTTGGGGAACAAATATTGCTCCAAATGCAAAAGTAAGCTCGATTACAGATGGAACAACAGTTGTTGTAGATATAGCAAATACAGGCGTCGTAAGCGGAACATTAAGATTTAATCAAATGCCAAGCGAATCTTCAATTGATGCACAGGTAGGCTTTAAATTAAGAATTCGAGTAATTACGGGAACAGTAAACGCAACAGCGATTACATCATTATATGTAATTTCAACAAGTACAGAAACAAGTCGTGCTTATCAATATATTTTGGATCCTGTGACTATTAGAGCGGAAGTTCTTGATGCTAGTACAGGAGATGCTATTTCTGGGGCTCGTGTATATATTGAGGCCGATACAGGAGGCCCATTACCATATCAGGAAGCCGTAACAATAACTCGTTCTGGTTCAGTTGCAACAGTTACTCACGCATCTCATGGACTTTCTTCCGGCTCTAAAATAAAAGTTAAAGGAGCAACACAAACTGAATATAATGGAATTTATACAATTTCCGTTATTGATTCTGGTTCTTATAGCTATACAGTAAGTGGTTCTCCTGCATCGCCAGCAACAGGTTCTCCTATTGTTACAGCAGTAATAATTAATGAAACAACAGATGTAAGTGGAATTGTTTCAGATACTTCTTTTCCTTATATTGGAGACCAGCCAATTGTTGGCCGCGCGCGCAAAGCTGATGCAACCCCACTATATCAAAGCAATATTATTGCAGGAACAATTACAAGTTCTGGTCTTGATTCTTTAGTGTTTTTGATTCGAGACGATTGATTTTCATAAGGATACTTACTATTATGGATGATATATTTTGGAAGTTAGATGAGACAAATGATATTACATTTAAAGTAAGTATAAGCAGTTCAGAACCATTGAATCAAAGTCCAAAAATAAGACTTGTCTGCGAAGGTCCTGAAATGAGTTTTTCATTTCCAGGAAAATTTAATGGACTTAATGAAGTTGAAGTAACAATTCCTCCAATGCAAGGAAGAATAATGGAAGGTAAATATCATACAAAATTAGAAACAATTTTAGATGATAAATATTTTGTTCCATTGCAATTTGATGCAGTATTTGAAATGTCAACAAAGGTTATGGCAGAAATCGTAACTAAAAAAGATGTCAAAAATAGTCACAATTTAAATAAAATTGAAGCATCTATAATTGAAACAAAGGAAAATTCTAAAAGAAAAATAATCATAGAGCCAGAAGAAAAACAAAAAATAATTGTTCCAACAAAAAATATTGAAAAAACTAGAGAAATCTATGATAGTAAATCTAAAATTAAATCATTAAAAGAAAGATTTAAATCTTTATAGTAATGATAGATGTATTTATTTCTATTTTTTCTTCAATAGAAGAACATTTGGAGTTAGAATTATTAGTCATAATATCATCAATTTGGTGATTTGATATTTCCATTTTTTCATTTATTATAGCTGCTGTTGTTCTAATTTTATAGAGTATATTTTTTATAGAATATTTAAGAGGAAATACTTTTTCTCCAGCAATCCACCATTCTTTAAATCCATTTGGTTTTTCAATTGCCGGACCGTCTTCTCTGTGAAGTTTTCCTTCAATCCACCATTCTTTATGTCCATTTCCATTTAGCCCTTCAAATGCAGGGCCGTCTTCTCGATGAAGTTTTCCATGTATTCTCCATTCTTTGGTTCCATTTGAATATTCAACAGCAGGAAGGTCTCCTTCTCGATGAAGATTTCCATTAAAATAATGGAATTTACTTCCTTCAGTATGTTCAATTGCCGGACCGTCTTCTCGATGAAGATTTCCATTTGAAAGACGATATTCAATTCGATTTAAACATTTTCTTTTAATTGGAATCATTTTAACTTTTTCATTAAATTCTTCTTTAGATAAAGGTTTGCCATGAATAAAATAAGATTTAAATCCATCTATGTGTTCAATGGCAGGACCATCTTCTCGGTGATATACTCCATTGACTAAATAAGATTTATCTCCATTTGACCATTCAATGGCAGGAAGATTCAATTCTCGGTGAAGTATTCCATTTATATACCATGCCTTATATCCATTTTTCCATTCAACAGCAGGGCCGTCTTCTCTGTGAAGATTTCCATTCTGAAGACGATATTTAATCCCAGTCGAATATTCTTTTTTAATTGGAATCATTTTGACCTTAAAATCTTATAGATAATATTTTCCATTTACAAAATAGAATTTATATTCGGAAGGTGGAGGACTCGAACCCCACACTTTTGATGTCCCTGGTGTTCAAAACCAGTTTGGCTCCATAGCCGGCACCCTCCTTAATTTATTTTAAATTTAGAACATTTTTTATTTTTTGAATATCTTCTCCAAAATCTTGTTTCTCAAGTTTTGATATTCTTTTATCTAGATTTTCTAATTTTTCTTCCAAATTTTTTAATTTTCTTTCTAATTGTTCTATATCTTGATCATATTGTAATATAAACATACTTTGAGCCAACAAGGATTTGAACCTTGAACCTAGAAATTAAGAGTTTCTTGCTCTACCATGTTGAGCTATTGGCCCTTTTTACTTGAATGAACCCAGTAAGACTTGAACTTACAACCTTGAGATTAAAAGCCTCTTGCTCTACCAATTGAGCTATGGGTCCTAAGTCATCTGATATTTATTTTATCAAAGGAACAAAAATAAATATCAAAAATCCTTATAAGGATTTCTTTGATAAGATTTTTTGTTTCGACTTTAACATTGAAATAATAACTATTTCCTTATCATCCATTTTACTATATCCAATGGCCTTCTGTCAACATGTTTTTTCACATAAATTTTATCAAGAAAATCAATTTCAAATTTTCCATCTTTTATATGGACATTTATATTGATTTTATAAGTCTTAAATAAGTCTTCACATAAAGCCTTAAATAAAGCACAAACTTCAGGTGTCCATGTCCTTTCTCTAAATGCCAAAAGCAACTTTTCAAAATTTAATTTAAAAGAAGAATTACTTTCTAGCAAAGTTTTTAGTTGTTCATTTTCACATACAATCAATAGAATTCATCCTTTGTTGTTTTTCTTTTTCTTTTTAGATTTTCATAATCTTTTAAATGAGGAAGGCATATAAATTCTAATTCTTCCTGATCGTTATTATGAAGTTTTCCACCATTTTCAATAGTTATATTGATTTTTTCAAATGTTTTTTTTTGACAAATAAAACATTTCCCTTCAATTAAGTTTTCTTCAGTCATTTATTTGGCATCCAAAATTTCACCAGAAATTGTATTTAGGTTAGGAACTATTTTAAGATGAACAACATTATTTTTTGGTTTAATGAATGAGAATTCCATATCTCCAGGATATGGATATTCAGAGCCGCCACAATCATTTTTTCCTAATTCCCAATCAGATGTTATATTAAATGTCCTTACAGATTCTCCATTATTTAATAAATTTGAAGAAAAAGAAAATCCAATATTGTCTGGTACATCATCAAAAAAATGTTCTGGGATGTCTACATCTTTATTTATTGACTTTGAATGCCGAACAAGTCCAACAATAAGTCTTTTCAAGTGCTTACAATAACTTTCTTCACATAGTCTGTTTTCTTCAATATAGATTTTGTCTTTAGGCATAAAATTTAGGCGTTTGCTGTTGCTGTTCCTAGTTGCGCATTCGTAGTTAACCAACTGCGTTCTGTAGCTTCCTGATAGTCTGGTGGTTCTGGCAGTTCATCATTCTCAGGACGGTATAAGTAACGTACCCAGCCCCCAATCTCATAGCGGTGTTGCATATGTATAATCGTTTTTTTCTTCTTCTGGATTTCAGTGATTATTGCTTCGTGTGCGACAATTCTTAAATAACCCCAACGTTCAACAAGTCTTTCAACGATCTCGGAGATTAAATATACATTTCGTTCAATTTTGCCAAGAAATTCACGTCGTGGAAGTTCAGCGAGAACTATATGAGCCGCCTCAATAATATCGATTTTTCGATGGGTTGCAGGTTCTAGATAATGAAGTTCTGATTGAGGAATTCTCTCAGTGATTGGGATTCGCATTTTTTGCGAATCCCAATTTTGGGTTTCCGTATCAGGTTTTCCACCATAAACTTCTGCTAATTCTCCATTAGGTGTTAAAATGCCTGCATCAATAAATGTTTGTTTTGCCTCTATTGGGGTAAGGCCCTCTATCCTTTTAATTGTTTCAGCTCGTCCTGGTAATAGATCATTAGCTAAAAAATCAATCTTGCATGCTCGACAGTTATCATCATTGACTTTGTGTGTTTTTGTTCTACAATTTGGCTTTTCACAATTGCTATTATTATCATTTTTTAATGGGCCATATTGAAATCCTCTTCCTTTTTTTCTTAATAAAATTCTTTTTTCTTCAACAAGCTTTCTAAGAGAAGACTCAATTTCTTCAAGAGCCCAATCTGTATGTTCTGCAATTCTTTTAGAAGAACTCCATCCAAGATATTCAATTCCTTTTATAAGGCTTTCTAAAAATGCTTCAACCATTTTTCCTTCTTTCTAATAAGAATATAGCACTTATTTTTAGTCTTTGTCAATAACTTAATTGACTTGTAAGTTTGGCTCTGACTCTTTTAGTTCTTTGATTACAGGATCGAATATTTTATCTATTTTTTCATGACTAAACCCATTTGGAATCCAAATAGAAGATTTTCCATCTTTCAATAATGCAACTGAAGTCATTGTTATTGCTTCTCCATTTCTAAATCTAGCAATAAGATCATGAAGAAATCCAATACATTTTACAACATTATTGGCATTTTTTGGAACATCGGATAAAGAATAAGATTCTAAAGTTATGTCAGAAACTGTAAAAGGTTTCTTTTTTGATGATTCTTCTTCAATAATTTCAAAATCTTTAACTTCTTCAAACATTACCATTTTAAATAATTCATTTTTAGGAGACTCAGATTTGTTTAAAATTTCTAGAAGGTTTGATGCATTTTTCTCTGTAAACATTCCAAGGCTAAAATTTTCTAAGTCACCATCATCTACAAGTTCTAATACTTTTTGAAAAAGTTTATTTCTTGAATTTTTTTCCATATAATTTAACTATACCAAATTAATTGGCAATATTTGGACAACAAATATAAATTATTTTTTAATTTTTAAATGACTTATATTTGGTACTTTTTTATTATTTTTTGATGCAATGATAGAAATCATCATATCTCTTGATGATTGAGTTAGTTCTTTTGTAGTCATTAAATCTGATTTTTCAGAAAATGAAAAATCATGATTTTCTAATAAATCTTCTAAATTAAATATTGTTTCTTCTAGGGACAAAATAATAGCTGCAAATTTATCATCAATGTCTTGAGGTTGCATTTTCTAACTGCCTAATTCTATCTATTAAAAGATCATTTTCTTTATCGGCTTTTAATACATGAGTAATGAGTGATTCAATATCTTTTTTATAGTTTGCAAAAGACTCAACAGCGCCAGGATAGATAACTTTAACAATTGGTAATGTTTTTACCAATTTTCCTTTTTCATTATAAATATTATAAGAAACCATGTTATTTTCAATAACTGGGGCTCCTGTAGGAATGCGCTGTGCTCGAATTTGTATTTTTTCTAATTGATCTCTTGAAAGAAATCTGTTTTCCAATTCGGATATTTCAGATATGGTTGCCATGCTTTCAATTATATATTAGATAATATCTTTGCTAAGTTTTGTTTCATATCTTTTTTCAGAGATTTCTACTTTTTCTCTAAATTTTAAAGCTGAAATAATCGCTTCTATTTCTGTAGATCTGTAGACCGGAGGTCTATTACTATCTTTCATAAAGAAAATGCACCATTCACGTCCACTCCCAAATCCATGAGGGCAAGAGGCAGTACACATATTTGGATCATTCCATGCTTCTCGCACTAAAAATAATAAATAACCTAGCATCGCAGGGCTTTTAATATCTGGAACTATATCCTCTAGATCTATAGACTTTAGTATAGAATCATCAAAAATGATGATTTTTTTATCATCAATTTCATAAATTAGTGCTTTTTTATTTTTAGAAACAATTCTAATTGGCATCCCTTCAAGGAATGAAAAAAATTTACATGATTTTAATTCATTTTCTAATTTAAAATTATTCATAAAGTTTTTCTATTTCTAAAGGAGCTTGATTTAATTGCAATTTATTCTTTGGGGCAGCTATTTCTAGCTTGTTTGGTTTAGAAATAACTAATGAAATTAGAAATCCCATTAAAAATGAAATTGGAATTGTCCACCATAAAAGTCCAAAAGATAACAAACAAACAACACCAATCCCCATTCCAGGAATTATGGTGTTGTTTGTTAGCTGCTTAAGCTTCTTTGTATTTATTTGGCCCACAAAGCCATACTATCACTTGTCTTCTAAGATGTCAAGCTTCTTTTTTCTTCCATTTTTTTTCGGGATATCTTCTTCTATTGGTTCTGCTGGTAAAGTTTCTAATTCTAAAGGAAAAAATTCTTCAATTTTTATTTTTTCTTTTTCAGGAAGTTTTTCTATAATTTTTTCTTTTTTAAAGAATTTTTCAACTTCTTCTTTTGTTGGAGGACTCATATCGCGCGATATCAGCCATGTTTTCATTTCTAAATATGACTTAAATGCTTTTGATTTAATCCATGCACCAACATCTAAATGACGTCGAGAAGTAAAGGTTTTCCAATCTAATTTTGGTTTCTCCATAACATATAACTATGCTTCATAAGCGCTTTGGATTAGTGGTGCAATAATATTTTGAAAATCAACTTCTTTTGCAATTAGTTGTGCATTTTCTCTACTTACTGGGTGCCCGTAAGTTGCCCCGATTTTTCTTATAATCTTTTCTAAAGATTTTAGAACAATTAATCTAATTCTAGCTGGTGTATAAAATTCTCCTTCTTTTGCCATTTCATTTGCAATTGCAGTGAAAGTTAACCCATCAGGAATTTCTAATGTTGCATATTTTCCAATACGATCAGTAGAGTTATTCATTTTTTTCTTTTCTCCAAATTTTGGACTTCTTCTTCGGTTATTGGCCAAGCCTTATGGTCTGTTGGATCTTCCGTTATTCCAAATCTTAACCTCAATATTTTTTCATCTCTTTCAGGCAAATCTTTTATTATTTGCCTTATTGACTTAATTAATTCTTGTTGAGAAATTTCATCAAGTGGAGATATTGCATCTTCATCTTTAATTATAGAATGTAAAGCTTCATCATCATCTTCTAAACTTGTTGCACTATGATCAATTGTAATTATTGAATTTTTTGTTAGAACTTGTAATGCCTGTTTGGCCATATCTTCAGTACATTCTAATTCTGAAGAAATTTCTTTAATAGATGGCTTGCATCCATTCTTTTTTATATATGACTGAAACATTGCACTTAATTTATGAGATAAAGTTAGCACATGAACAGGTACTCTTACTGTTCGTCCATGATTTGAAATTAATCGATCGATTCTTTGACGGATCCACCAACAACAATATGTACTAATTTTTAGTTCTTTTTTATAATCAAATCTATCAATCCCATCAATTAATCCAATATTTCCTTCTTGAATAAGATCTTCTAATTCGCATCCTTTTGATTGGTAGTGTTTCGCAACGGATGCCACCAATCTTAGATTGGATCTAACTAACTTCTCACGTGCAAGCTTTGCCTTTCTTAATGTCTCTTTATCTTTTGAAAGATCCCACAATTTATTAGGATTAGTGCTCAATAGACCGTTTTCATCTCTCCATCTTCCTGCATCCATCATTTTTGCAAGATATTGCTCTTCTTCTCTGTTTAGTAATTTTTTTCCATCTACCTCTGAAAAATATTGATTTAGAGATGTTTTATCATTCATCATATATAATCCTTTAGACATTTTGTCTTTATTTTTGCAAAATTATTTATATCTATTTGAATATTTAGACTTTTAATAATTTTCAATCCTTCATCCCATGCTAAAACTTCTTGTTCTAGAGCAGATATTTTGTTATTTATACCTTTTTGAAGGAACCCAGGGAATAGGTCCGTATATGTTTCTTTCCTGTCTAAATATAGCTTTGCATGGCCACATTCATGTGACAAATAGCAAACTCTATTTTTAGGGGTTCGTCTAGAATTATTTGATATTGTTTTAGACGAATAATCCCAAGAATCACAATCAGAATTTATAACAATGTATCCTAAATTTTTTGCAAATTCTTTTAATTTTAGAATTCCTGCAATACTATTCACTCTGTCCTTAGTAGAATAATAAGTCATTATTTATTCTACTTTCTAAAAATTCATTTGTGGCTTCTTCTTCTTCTTTTGTTCGAAGATAAATCTCATCTTGAATTTTCTTCATGTTTTTTATATAAATTTCATGAATTTTTTTAGCATTTTCTCGATGCTCTTGTTCTCTTTCCAAATAGCAAAGTTCAGTTTCTGCATCATGAGAATTGCTTTCATTCTTTTTCGCCCTTCGGATATGGGCACGAACGGCATTCATTTGTTCTAATAGTTGATAGTCATTGATTTTTTCAATTTTACGATTGCTCATATTTTGTTCCTTTATCTGATTTAGTGAATATAAAGATTGGTTCCAAATCTATTGGACTCTTCTAATTGCTCTTCAATTTCTGCAAAAAGTTCGGATAACTGATATCCAAATTCATGTTTTAGGTCTTCGTCTTTTGCACGATCGTACTCCATCATTAGTTCAGCTGCACAATCGATTGCTGCCCTAATTTCTGTAATCTCATTGATTGTACCTTTTATTTTAAGTTCTTTGGTACCAACAAGAGAATCTATACAATATGCCAAACAACTAAGATTTAAAATATTAAAGTCTTCTATTTCTTCATCTTCTAATAATAATGATTCTTGTGATTGCATTTATATCCTCTTTATCTTAAATTACTTATACCATAAAAAACTATGGAATGTCAAGTTCTAAAATTCTTTTCTTTATTACTTCTATTGCAGATGAACTAATATCTATTCCTAAATATTTACGACCCAACATGGCAGCAGATACAATTGTAGACCCACTTCCAGCAAAAAAGTCCAAAATTACATCATCAGGATTTGAATGAACTTTAATAATTCGATTCAATAAATTTAGAGGTTTTTGAGTTGGATATTTTTGACTTTCTTTTGACATTGTATGGACTATTCCAAGCTCCCATACAGTCGTTGGCGTCTTTCCTCTTTTTATTTTTTCTTCAGCATCTTTTGCTGTATTCCTTATTAGACCTGGGGCTTTGTAAGGAATTCTATCAATTTCTTCAAAATTAAAGATGTAATCTTTTGGATTAATTGCATACCATAAAATGGTATTATGCTTACATGACCACTTCTTTTTGTTTCTTGCTCCATAATCCCAGGAATAAATAATTTCATTCATAAAATGATCTCTTCCTAATAACTTATCAAGTGCAACTTTTATATAATGAACTTCATTATAGTCCAAATGAACAAATAGAGAACCATTGTCTTTTAATGATGGAATTGCCAATTTAATTCTATCCATTAAAAAATTTTCATAATCTATAAATGTATCTTGATATGATATTTCTGAAGATTCTTCTAATATTTTTCCTTTATCAGTTCTTTTTCTTTTTTGAGTTCTTCCTGTATTAAATGGCGGATCAATATAAATTAATGATATACTTTTTGGAGGAATTTCTGGCAATATTTTTATATTGTCTCCCAGAATAATATTGTTATTTGATAGATCTAGCATAATTTAAAAGAATTGTTTTTAGAGATTTCATTTTTTTATTCTCTTTCCAGAAATCTTCTTCAGAAAATCTTTTTCCATTTAAAAAATAAGCTTTAAATTCATCTTCATCAATGGCAGGCCCATCTTCTCTATGAAGCTTTCCATGAATATAATATCGTTTACATCCATCTGGCCATTCGCAAGCAGGACCATCTTCTCGATGGAAAAGGCCATTTAAATAATATTGTTTGGTTCCAAATTGATTAATATTTAATCCGTTTTTCATTATTTATCCTTTCGTCTTGAGATTCTTCCTTTCGATGGATCATATGGAGAGACTTCAACAGTTACAAGATCTCCTAAAACAATGCGTATATGATTCTCACGCATTTTTCCAGAGAGATGAGCAATAATTACTTGCTCATTATCAAGAGATTCTGTTCGAAATTTGCCATTCGATAAAACCTCAGTAACTTTACATGAGAGTGGAATTAAATCTTCTTTAGACATTGTAGTCCATGCTACCACAGCTACACAAACTAAGCAACATCTAGTTTTTACTTTCAATATAAATATTCTTTATTATGGTTGCATCAATCTTGTCTAGTAGAATTTCATTATATAGTGAAATTTTTTTACCTATTAAGACCTCATATATTTCTTGCTTTTCTTTATTTTCAAAAGAATGAATAAATCCAATAAAACGAATTACCATTCCAATTCTATGAGATTTGAAAATTCGTCTAACATAGGCAAATTCACCAGGTTTAAATTTTTTGCCAGATTTTGCTTCAATAAATTCCAAATAAAACTCCAAAAAAAAGGATGCAAAAGCATCCTTTTAAGTCTATCACACTTATTTGATTTAGCCAGCATCAACTACGTCAAAGTGTCGAACCAAAACCTCATATAAGGTTCGAGCATTTCGACCGTCGAAACTTACAGTCCGACGGCGGCCATTTTGTTCATAATTGATTGATAGCTCGGTTGGGCGATGACGACCACTATCAGGTGATGTAATGTTTACATCAAAGTTTGGAAGGCTTCCACGAGGGGTGCCAGTTGTAAATGTATTTACGCTACCACTTTCAGTATTTTGATTAATTCTTTTACTCATAATTTTCTCCGCCTACATTTCTAGGCTTTGAAATTATTATACATTTCTTAAACTAGTTTTTATTTAGTAAATTCAAATTATTTAAAACAATTTTTAATTGAAGAATAAAGCTCTTGTAAGTCTATCGTACTATTCCCAGACATTTGTCCATCATTTACCTCAATAACAATCCACCCACCATCTTCACGTTGTGCAATATCTAAAACAAAAAAATTACAGAATTTTGAACATTTCTCAGCTGCTTCATGAACAAAATTTTCAGCTTCTTGTGTCCATTCAGCATATTCCCATGTTTCTGGGGCACATGCCCAATAATATCCTTTGGCCAAAAGCTTGGATCCTAAAAAGAAACATCTCCATTCGTTTGTAATGGGAAGTCCATTTATTCCATGGTCAAATGTTCTCAAAGGAATATATTCCCTTACAACCAATCCTTGCTCTCCAATAAATGCATCGTCTAAAAGTCTTCTTGCAACAATAGAAACATCTTGTTTTGTTTTTGCAAACATATGAGTATTCCATTTCCATTTTCTAGAGTTTGTACGACCCTTTACAATAAAAGACATATTATCTGGTAACCGAGACCAAGTTGACCAACTTTTGGGAGTTAGCCCATCAAGAACACCAGGAATGCCTAAGTCTTGATCTCCGCTCCAGGCCATAACGTCTGCAATCCATTGATGTTGAATGTGATTATTAATCAAACAGCTATCATTTAAGGCTAACTCTTCTTCAAGTTCTTTATACCAAGGAAGAACACTGTATCTCCCAATAACTAAAGAATTGTTTGGAATTTCTGTTCGATATTTTTTAACGGAAGGACCAAATACTGAATTACAAATAATAAATTCTTCTTCTGTATCTCGATCTTCTCGAAACAAGATTACTGGTTGTTTTGTAATTTCGTTATCTTCCGGCATTTCAAAAGGATTTATTTTTTTTGACATTTAAATTAACGATCTCTATATTTTATTATATCATTTATTGTGGGCATCCGCAAGGGACAAAAAACATTTCGAAAAAAGATTGTTGTCGGCGCGAAAAGATGTGAGGCAACATTATCTTCTCTAGTTTTTGCAACAGATGCTTGTCATATTAAACCATATTCTGTTTGTGATGAATTTGAAAAAGAAGATCCTAATAATGCAATATTATTGCTTTCTTCTATCCATAGGGTTTTTGATAATGGCTATATAACTTTTGATGATAATGGAAAGATTATTATTAGTGAAGATTTAGACAAATGGGAATGGAGATGCCTTGGAATCTCTGGTTCTGAACAAATAAGAATGCCAGGAAAAAGAAAAGACTATATGAAATATCATAGAGAAATGATATTTCGAGATAAAAACAATTTAGTAGTATAGGTATTAAATGGATCAAATGACAAAAACTCAATCATTTAGAGAAGAATATAAGAAAAAAAAGTCATATATCTTATCTGGGAGTTTTTATTTTTTGTTAGTAATAATTGGAAGTTTGTTTCTTTCTATTTTTTCATTATTTTTTATTAGTAATTTACATCTATTAGAATTAATGATTGTTCCAATAGCCTTATTTGCTTCTAATTTTGTTGAATATTCATTTCATCGTTGGCCGATGCACCATAAGAGATTTTTTATATTTGAAAAAATGTACAAGACACATAGCGGACAACATCACAGATATTTTACAAATGAATATATGGATATAGAGTGTGACAAAGATAGACGAGAAGTATTCGCAAAGTGGTTTACTGTTTTTTTATTGATTTTTTTAATTGTTTTACCAATCTCTATTTTTTGTTTTTTATTATTTGGTCAAAATATTGGAATATTATTTTTTGCTACATGCATAACATATTATGGAATATATGAATCAATTCATTGTATAGTCCACCACCCAGATAATCATTTTTTATTGAAAATTCCATTTATGAAATTGGCAAAAAAACATCATAAAGCCCATCATGATACAAAAATTATGAGAAATTATAATTTCAATATTGGACTTCCAATGATGGATATTATTTTTAATACATTAAAAAAATAAAGCACCAATTATGGTGCTTTATTTGAAAAAAGGAAAAAAATATTTATTTTAAAGAGTCGTCTTCTTCTTTGATTTCGATATTGTTGAGGGCGTCCTCTTCATTACCGTCTTCTTTTTTCTCTTTCTTCTCTTTCTGTTCTTTGATTTTTTCGCGTAACATGTCAATACCGTCATCTGCAAGCTTTTTTCCTGCGGTCCATCCGGCTCCTGACAAGACTCCTTTAATTAATTGAGAAAATAATGACATATGATTTTAAATCTCCTTCTATAATCTAGCATGTTTTCAGTTGACATGCAACAAGATTTTCACTGCACATTCTCGCAAAGAAAATAGGCAATTTCATTTCCTTTATCTGTTGCTTCGAATGTAGCAAATGGGGCTTTTCTTAATAAAAATTCATTATATGGTTGATTATACAATAATAAAATTAAATTATTTTTAATTTTTGTTTTTATTATTGTATTTCCATTTACTTCATCAACAGCTAATATCTCTATCATTTACCTATATATGCTTCTTTATCAATAATTATATCAATTTTATGATTTGGAAAATAATTTATTATTTTTTCATATCGCTTACAGGTTTTATTTTTTATTAACTCTAAAATTAGATTCTTCTGTGAAATACTTTCTGCTCTTATTGTTAATTTTTTTTCGTTATAATCTCTAAGAAAGTCTACTGATTCAAAAGTATAAAAACCAGGATTTTTCATTTGATCTTCATATAATTCATCATAATTGCTGCCCCAATTTTTAAGTTGGCATCCTATTTTACATATTCCAAAATCAAAAGAATTAAAAACATACCTTACAAAATCTGGCATGTTTTTATTATATTTATTAGGAGTTCGTATTTTAGAGTCTTTTTTCATTTGTATAAATTGAATATCCATTCCTAAAATATTTAAAGAAATAACATTCTCAATATTTTGACTTTGTAAATATTCATTTGCATTTGCCTCATCTATTGAATCGAATATATCTTCTAATGATTTTGTTGGGTTGTTTTCAACTAGAAGAGTTCGTATATCAAGGCCATCACTTGAAACTCCATATGATAAAGATTTAGTTACTTCTTTAGTATCAACATCTGTAAAAGTATTTTTTAATTTTTCAAGATTAATTGGTTCATAGACATAAATGTCTAAATCTCTTGCTGGAATTTTGTAGTGCCAATTTCGTGGGGCACCACCAGCCAACAGTCCATTATTGTCATTGTCTTCCAAAAATTTTAGAATTTCTCTAGCAATAGATTGCTGTTCTTTTATTATTTTAGTATTATTTTTATAATTTGTAGCTATATTTTCTAGTTTCATTTTTATTCCTTTATTTTATAAAATGATTCTGTTTTTTGCAATTCGGCAGTTCGGCAGGAGCAGTCACCAGGCGTAATTCTTGTTGGTTTATGTGGTATTTTTAAGGCAGAAAAAAATCTATGTTTTAAATATTCAATGTCTTCATCTTCGTCGGTAGCATCACGCTCCATATGTTCTTCGCCATCACAAGGAGTCAGCGGGGTGTGTAGGTATTTTTCTTGGTTGTAAGGATTCATTATTAGTTTGGGATTTTACCTTTGTTATCTCTAAAAAATTACTTCTAAAGTTTTTATTTTTTAGTTTTTTCTTTTTTCTATTTGATTTTATTGGTTCTGTTTGAGGATTTGGATTGACAAAATTTGATTCAGTCAATGACTTTCTTTCAATTTCATAAATCCTATTTTCCATATCGTCAAGCTCAAGCCTTGCCTGTTCTCTTCCCATTACTTTTTTTACTGTTTTATAATTCTGAATATATGCAATAGGCCAACTTGACATTTTTTCGGCTAAATCAAAATCTTCTTCATCTAGCATTCCGGCAACCACTTCTGGGTCCAACCTATTTATTTCTATATGGTCGTCAAATCTTCCAACTCTCAACATGGCACCAATCATTGAATTTTTATTGTTGCAAGTTGCCATAATGATCTTACAATATTTTCTAGCAGTTTCAAACAACTTTAGTATTGTCTGTTCTCCAATATACCCTCTATCAATATCATCAATAATGATAATATCTGGTTGCAAGGCATTTAGTAACATTTCTAAATTTGCCGAAACGCTTATATATGAACCATCAGGCATTGGTTCGTTCAGAGATGCTAATGAGGCGCGTAAGCTCTTTAGTCCTAATTTCTTTATTATATGCATTGCTGCACTACTTTTGCCCGTTCCTGGTGGACCCTCAAGTAAATAAGAACGAGTGATTCCATTCTCTCCATATTTTTGGAAAGATACTAATCTCTTTTCAAGTTCTTTCATTGCTCTTGTTTCTATTACTTCAAATCCAAGATTCTCATCTGAAGGTACAAGTTCTCCAATTTTATCTAAAGTAATATTATTTGTTCCACTTGTAATCCATAATAATTTTCCAATTTCTGCTATTAAATTTTCTCTATCTTCAATTTTACAAAAAGATCTTTCTTTTGCTGTGTCTTTTTTTATCCAATAGACTTCAACCCCAGACAAAGCTCCTCTATTTAATGAAATTTTATCATTAACAAGAAGAGTTTCTTCTTCTTGAATAAATTGAAATAATGTTTTTTCTAATGAATACGGAACTATATAATGAATTTTTGGATCAAAAAATGATTGAGGATCTGTTGTATTTAATTTTAATATTTCATCATAAATTCTCAAACTAACATTTGTTAAGGTAGCACCTATACTAAAATAATCTAGTTTTTTAGGCTTATCTTTTACTAATAAAAGAGTTGAAGCTATTGATGATGTTATATCAATTACTTTTCTAATTCCTGAAATAATATTTTTATTGCGACTTCTTTTTTTATGATTTGAAACTAAATTATCAATATTTTTCATTTGTTATGGCATACTTTCTATTTTTTTAGAGAGATAAATATTTTCATCACTATCTACCATTTTAATTCGATCAAATATTAATTTAAAATCTAAACTTTCTTTTGGAATAGATAAAGATTCTAAATCATCAGCATCTCCATAAAATAAAGCAAGATGTGAAATAAATTTTGGATATGTAGAAGCAGGTCCATTGTTGGTCTTGACTAATTTATCAATAATATCAAATAAGTCATCAATTTCCTTAGACTTTAATAATAAAGAAAGGCTATCTCCAAGAATATCTATTTTAGAAATATTTGCATCAAATTGATTCTCAAATTTTGTTTTGCTTAGGTCAGAAAGTATTTTTTTCTGATTTCCAATTTTTGATTCCCACCATCTAATTGTTAGATGCAACTCTTCTTCAGGTAATTCAAAAATATTTGATATATTATTTTCTTTTTTTATTTTATTTCTATAAGAAACAATATCAGATATTGTTTCTTTCGTTGGATATAACGCTATCATCATAGATTCTTCTTTTTTTGAATCTTTTGATTCCGTTACCAAGTAATTAATAAATTTTCTTAATAGATTGCTCATATTATATAGAAATTCTCATGCGATGATCTGGGAATAACTCCTCCATTTTTTCAAATCTTGAAACAAGTTTTTCCATGCCTTTTGAATTATTTCTTTTTAATTGACTAATATTGACTGTAAGTGTTTTATTCTTTTTGTCTAATTCAAACATTTTTGAATTATAAAAATTTCCATTTTTATCCATTGCAGTCATGCATATTCCAAAATCATATGTTTTAAAAATTAAACGTGAGAAAGATTCTATATCTTTAATTTCACTACTATCTCCATCTATAATAATTAATTGACAATCTTGACTATTAGAATTATTTAATTCATAAATTTTAGGAACTGAAAAATTATATAAATGACTTAAAACAAGTCCACTGTAAACATTTGAACTTGCTTGAACTTTCGCCTCATTAGGACCCAATTCTCCATATGTTGCTACAACACCTTCTAAAGACTTTAGTGTTTGTTTTTCAATTTCGTCTTTTCTAAACTCATCTCCATCATTATCAATTAACTTGCAAACATATATATCTAAATCTTTTGCAAGTTTTCCAAATTGCCAATTTCGTGGAGCGCCTCCTGCCAAAAGAACAAAATCAAAATTATTTGAGACATCTTTAAGAATATTTAATGCTTGCTGTTTTTGAAAGTTTATTGCTTCAATGTTTTCAAATGCTTGAAATATTTTCATATTTCAAGCATATAATTTTTAATCTAGTTTTTATGTAGTTTCTTCTTCTGGTCCTTTGATGGTTTTTACATAAAAAACAGGCTCAACTTCCATAATTACTTTAATCTCATGAATTTTTGTATCAGGATCGCCAATTTTTCTTACTTTTAGATTCCATTCGGTCTTGCCTTCACAAATAGAATCTATATCTCTTTCTGCAAAATATCGCGCAGCATCTTCGTGATAATACGCGCTTTCTATTGGCTTATAATCTTTCTCATCTCCATTTTTAGGTTCCCATACATTATAGATACTTGCAATCTGCATTATTAATCCTTATCTGATAAAGTTAGAGATTTTGTTTCTCTAACTTTATACATTTTTTCAGCTGTCCATTCATGAAATCTTTCTCCAAGCGGCCTATAAATAGCCATTAATGGATGTGCAAAAAAATTATGAATAAATCTCCAAAATGGAGAATAAATTTTTCTTTCAATTCTTTTCCATTTGATTTCTTTATCTTCGTTATAATCAAAAAACATGTTATTTTTTCTCCTTTGTTACTTTCTCAAATCTGTTAGCATAATAGCTCCATTCCATATATAAGTTATTGCTTATTCTTACTTGTATAGAGTCTATTATTTCTAGAATTTCATATTCGTTCCCAAGAATTAATTCTTGGGAGAATAAACCGCTAATATCAACAACTTTTACAATATCGCCAACTTTTAGATGTTTGATAGCGATGTTAGAAGCTATATCCCTCAATGAATGTAAATGATTATTGTGCATTTAATCTTTGTAGTATAAAACTTTTTTAAAGTCAAGGTCAATCAGTTAAATTTTTCATTTCTATATTTTTTAATATATTAAATAAATCTATATTGATTGGAGAAAACGGTTCTATTTCTATGCATTTATTTTCAGAATTATGAATCCATCCTTTCTCTTTTACAAAAGAAACTTCTTCATTGCATTTCCTACATAACGAAGGCATGTTTTCCAAAAGGATAATTTTATCATCGACTTTTATATTTTCTACAATAAATTCGGGCTTAACTGTTCCATATGGAGCACCTATGTCATAGTGATATTCTGTAAATAAATACTCATGATTAAATTTATTTCTTATTCCAATAAATCCTTTATTTTTTTCATTCCACACTCCATATCGAAGATTTCTGGAAAGGATCTTATAAATGCACCTATCTATAAGGTCCTCTATTTTAATATAATCCATGTCAAAAACATAACATATAAGCGTTCTTCTTGTCAAGAATTTTGATAAAAACTTGAAAAGATTATATATAATTGCTTGAATAAAATAATGAATAATCAAAAATATCTACTATTTTCACTATTCCCAGAGACTCTGGCATTAGATTTTGGCTCTATCACAGTATTTCCAAACAAAGGAGAGGCACTAAGGGCAAAAGCATTTTTAAAGGGATTGAAAATGTTTGCTGTAATCCTTCCAGTTACAATGCTAGAAACCAAAGATGAATTTAAAGATTTATGGATAGAAAGATCTAAAAATGACATTTTGGAGGCCATTAAGGCAAAATCAGATATAAATCATTCAATTTGATTTTATAAGATATATTTAGTTTCATGGCTGACGGATTAAATGTTTTAGCTTTTAAATTGGATCAAGTTGTTCAGACACAAGAACGAACTGATAAAAAAGTCAGCGTTTTAGCTGATAAAATATTGAATCCAGAGTTTGGACTCTCTTCTAAGGTTCAAACAAACAGTATTACAAACTCAAGAAATCGTGAAGATATTGATAAACTATATGAAAGAGTTGAAAAATTACTGTCTGTATGTGAATCCCATGAAAAAAGTGTCTCTTCTATAGAGGGATGGATGAAAAATCATGAAGAAAGGGACTCAGATTTAAGAAAATCTGTTACAATATTAGCAGACTCAATAACAAAAAAATTTGAAGAACAAGATAAGGTATTTAAACCAATTCAATTAGAACATATCGTAAGAACTTCAAATAAGGTTTGGAAAGATAAAGTTATTTGGCTTATAATTTCAGCATTAATAACAGCATTGGCGCTCCCTCCAGCAATTAGGGCAATTAAAAGCTCATATGGAAATGGAGATTCTATAGAAAAAATAGAAAAAGTATCAGAATAATTAAAAAAGTCCACGTAGTCGGCCATGTCTTCTAAGCATTGTAACCGTAACGGAATCTGAAATTGAAGGTTCGAATCCTTCCGTGGACGCTTTAAGTTGACAACAGAGAATAGTTAAGGCATAAAAAAGCCCTCTTAAAATATTTTAAGAGGGCTTTTTTATTTCTAATTTTATGTTATAACAAAATAGCATGAATTTTAAAATTCAAATAGCAAATAGATTTGAAAAGAAAAAAATAGAAAATCAAAAATTGGTAGCAATAGAACCAATTATAAGTGGAATTAGGTGCATTTCCATTATAAAAGATAATGATATTGATTTTTATTCCGCCAAAAATACAAAAATCAAAGAAGATTTTACTAAATTAATCAAAGAAGATTTCAAAACTCTTTTAAAAGAGGAGAAAATTGAAAATTTTTCTATATTTGATGGAGTCTTGTCAAAAACAGAAAATTATTACAATTATTTTATATTTGATTGGCTCCCATATTTTGAATGGGAAACACAGACACCCAAACTTACATGTCAAGAAACAAGAGAAAAACTAGAAGACATGCTATTTGCAACAAGCAAATTTATAAAACTTGTTGTTAGAGATATTATTCCTCCTTCCAGCGTTATACCAATCCATAATGTTTATATTTCAAAAAAGTATAAAGGAACAATGGTAAAAATTTTAAGTTCAAAATATAGTTTTGGGAAAACATATAATGTTATGGAAGTAAAAGATTCTTATGATATCGATCTTGAAGTTACATCATTTGAAGAAGGACATGGAAAGTATAATAAAATGCTAGGTGCAATTATTTCAAAATATGGTTCTTCATTTGTTAAAATAGACTCAGGATTTAGTATAGAACAACGAAAAGAAATTTGGGAAAATAGAACAAAATTTAGAAATAAATTTGCTAATATTAAATACAAAAAAATAAATGACGGAAATTTGATCGAGCCATCATTCAATTTTTGGAAGGAAAATAAAAAATAATCATGGAAGAACAGCAATTTACAAAAACAATCAATAATGAAGAATATATTCAAACTTTGAAATCTGTTCTAGACGATATAGAGAAAATTTCAAAAGCTGATATAGCTGCCTATTTGACAAAAAATAAGACATTCATTTCTGAGCGCCTTTCTACTTTATTAAGACATACTGTTGACAATGGAAGTCCATTGGCTCGGCTTATAAAAAAACAAATACTTGAAGCCGCATATAACGCAGAAAAGGCTGGGGCTGATTCCACTAGATTTTTTATTGCTTTTGTTTTGAATTTAATTCAAACTCTTTTAAAGAATTTAGAAAATGAAAATATTCCTAATATAGTCAAAAAATTAGATTTTGACTATCGAGAAATATCAAATAGAATTATCGAAGAAACAAAACCTGCAACTTGGGAAGATATTGTCGAATGTGTGACTAAATCAAGCGACAATGAAATGTTATCTAAAATGGTTTTAGAAGCTGTTGAATTGGCAGGGCTAGAAGGAAACATAATTCCAGGAGGCTCTTCAAATGGAAAGTATTCAGTTGAATTGGTTTTGGGATATAACTTTCCAGTGTCAACCTATCCATTATTTACAAGCGAAGATGGTGGAAGATGGGGCCGAGGAGATGTTAGGGTTCTTGTCGTTGATGGAATAATCGAGAGAGCGTCAGAACTTCATAATTTCTTCACAGAAGCGTATAGCAACGAAAAGCCTCATCTTATTGTTGCTCGTGGTTATGGAGAAGAAGTTATTGCAACAATATCTGCCAACAAGAAATTAGATATTTGTCCAATTAGAATTCCTTGGGAAATTGAAAGTATAAATTTTATTGCTGATATTTCTATAGTGTGCGGTTCTAAAATTGTATCTACAATGAAAGGAGACTCTGTTGCAACCATTGTTTATGATGAACTTCCAATCGTAGATAAAGTTATATGCACAAAAGAAAATTTAAATATAATAAACAATAAAACACAGCAGACTGTCAGTTCTCATATTTCAGATCTTTCAGAAAGGAGAGAAAATACTCATATAGAAGAAATGTCTGAACTTATAAATAAAAGAATAAAGGCATTAAATTCTCATACTGTTCATATTCGTTTAGGTTCTCTGACAGAGCAACAAAAAATGAAAGAATTAGAATCTATTGATTATTCTTTAAGAATTGTTAAAAGAATTTTAAATAAAGGAACGATTTATATGAGAGAGCTTGGATTTAATGAAAAAATGCCAACAACCTCTGTATTGTCGGCACTTTATTATGGAATTTCTCTTGCTAAATCTCTTATTTCTATAGATTTGGCAATAATGAATGATGATTGATTCTTAGATTGTTTTTTCTTTTGAAGGATTTGGTTTAGTAACTGCTGATATTTTTTCAAAAGCTTTTTTGATAGCTGGATCTATCTTTTGCCCGATTTTTTCCATAAAAGAAATTGCCTCTAAGTATGATTTCTTTTGTTCTGGTGTTAATTTTTGAAGAACATTTGCAAGATTTTTTGGACCTTGTGAGGCATTAGGATCAGTTTCTGGAGATAGTTCTGATACATCTTCTTGTGAAATAGGTACTTGAAGCTTTGTTCCAGATGCGCGTGCAACAAGACCTTTTAATTCTTGCAAGTCAAGATCTAAAATTTGTTCAACAGCTGCTTTTGCATTTATTTTAAATTGGTTGAAAAGTCCAGCAATACTAGATGGTACTTTAAAAGCATTTAATAGCATTTTTTCAATTCTTGGAATAGATTTTGTATCGTTTGCCTTCTCAGCAACTCCTCTTAGGGAATTTGGATTTTTTGCAGGACTTCCGGTAACTAACGGATTGGAATCTCCCATTTCTGTTGGTCCACTACCTGAAATTGCTTCACTTACGGCAGACTTCATTAGAGGCCCAGCAATTGAAATAATTGATGGAAATGATCTAAATATTGAAACAAGTTGAGTTTGTAATGCTATTATGCTTGATATTTGTTTTTTTTCTATTGATTCTCCACCTAATGCTGATGCAAGCTTTCTAACAAATCCAGGACTTGAAACTTTTGCAACAGCATCTCTAGCCACATCTAAAACTTCTGTTATTGCTGGTATTTCGGCCGATCCAACAATTTGATCCAATTTATCAAACATTTGTGCGATTTTGCGCAATTCATTTTCATCAATGGCTTCTAACAAAATATCAAATTGGGCTTTATTATATTTTTCTTGTAATGAGACAGTTTTCATGATATAATAGTCCTATAGCATTAATTATCAACATGACAAACAAAAGGACAGAATTAGAAGAATTAAAAGAAAACGATCTTCTTCCAAAGGAGATAAATGGAATAAAACATTTGGTTGAGTGCAATTGTATTCTTCCTCAATTTAAAAATAAGAAACCAATTGTTTGGCATAAGTTTCAAGTATTTTCTATAATTGATGAGGATAATAATGTTATTCCAAAATTTTCCCAATGTAACAATTGTGGAATAATTCATAAAGTAACAGAAATTGGAAAATCAGAAATTACAACAAAAGAAAATATTAAATCAATTAGAACAATAGAAGAAATAAAAATGGGAATTCAATCTGATATTGCGGGTCTTCTTGAGCAATATAGTAAAGAGCTTCCAATTTGGGAAGAAGCAGAATTTATTTTGCAAAATAAAAAATGGGGTTCATTTATTGTTCTAGACTCTGAATCAGAAAACGGGGCAACAATTGGAAAAGTGCTAATTTTTCAGGGAGTTCCTGTTCTGGCAAGAATTGAATCTTTTTCTAGGCAAGAAATTATAAACAAATCTTAAAGGAGAAAAATATGGGAATTAGACAATATGGAACATCAATAGATGATAAAATTATAAAAGAGAGCAATGAAGCTAGATTAATTGTTTCAAAAATTATGGATTATGGAATTTCTCAAAATCAAATTCTTTTTATTATAAATGATTTGGCTATGAATCTAGAAAATCAAGATCATTTAAGAAGGATAATTAATGTTGTGCGAGACATAAAGGACGATACCTTAATTGTTACTAAAAGTCCGCTTGAGGTCTAAAATTTATGGATATAAAAAAAGATTTTGAGGAAGAAGATGAAAATAGAATAATTGTATTAAATGAAATTGATGAATCTCCTATATCAAATGCCATATCTACACTTCTTGGATTTGCAAAGAAAAATAAAAAAAGCCCAATTAATATAATAATAAATACTTTTGGTGGAAACATCTATGATATGTTCGCGCTTTATGATACGATCAAGTATGTTCAAAGCCAAGGAATTCCGGTTCATACAATAGGGCTAGGAAAAATTATGAGCGCTGGGGTTATTTTGCTTGCTGTTGGAAATAACAGAAAAATAGGAAGAAATGCTACAATTATGTGGCATGTTGGTAGAGATGAAGTTTCTGGGGATATTTTTGAAATCAAAAATGATCTGAATGAATTCAATAGACTCGAATCTCTTTGTAATAAAGTTCTCTCATCGGATACTATTATTTCTGATGAAAAAATGAAAGAGATGCTTAGTCCTAGAATTGATGTCTATATAACGCCAGCAGAAGCTATTAAATATGGAATTGTAGATGGGTATTTGGAAGCTTCTGAATCAAAATACAATAGTTTAACTAAAAAAACAACAGATAAAAAAACGAAAGCTAAAAAATGAATTTTAAATTTAATGAATATTTTCCTTTTAAAGAAATAAGAGAACAACAAGATAAAGCAATAAATTTTGCCCTTGATTCATTTTTGAATAAGGGCAAAAAATTTGCAATTCTTGAGCTTGGGACCGGTGTCGGCAAGAGCGCCTGCGCAATCACAATTGCTAAATATCTCTCTAAGCACATGGAAGTTGCAGATACTTTTGAAAAAGGTTGTTGGATGCTTACAACACAAAAAATTCTTCAAGATCAATATGTAAAAGATTTTGGTCCACCTAAAGGAGTATGCCGTTCAATAAAGTCTGCATCAAATTATAAATGCGATTTCTTTCCAAAAAATAAATGTAGTGATAGTTTACACCTTCTAAAAGAAGCAGATCCCGATAGTAAGTTTTATAAAAAATGTTATTATTCATGTAAATATAAGGTTCAAAAACGAGCCTTTGTCGGTTCTGAACAAAGTATTACAAATTTTCCTTATTTTCTTACAGAAACATCTTATGTTGGAAAAATAACGCCAAGACAATTATTGGTAATAGATGAATGCCATACAATAGAAGATGAATTATCAAAATTTGTTGAAGTAGTAATTAGTGAAAAATTTGCTTCATCAATTTTAAGACTAGATTTTCCAAAAGACATCACGAATCAAGATTCTGCTGTAAAATGGACAAAAGAAGAATATATCCCATCTCTTGATGGGAAAATTGACTTAGTTGATCAAGAATTAAAAAAACTACAAATAAGTGGACAAGAAGAAAGTGACGAATCTAGAAGAATCGCTTCTAATAAAGAAAAATTAGTAAAACATAAAACAAAAATATCTAAATTTTTGTCGATTTATACAAAAGAGAATTGGATTTTCAATCTTATTCCATCTTGGAATAATAGTGGAAGAAAATTAGAATTCAAAAGTATTGATATCGGAGAATATGCACATGAACATCTTTTTAGATATGGACAAAAAGTTCTTTTATTGTCTGCTACTATTTTAAACAAAGAAGCATTTTGTGAAAGTATAGGAATAGATCCAAAAGATGCAGATTTTATATCTATTGATTCTCCATTTCCAAAAGAGAACACCCCAGTATTCTACATTCCAGTAGGAGATATGGGAAAGGCAAAAATTGACCAAACTCTTCCAAATTTAGTTGAAATTGTTAAGGCATTACTAGAACAACACAAGGGCGAAAAAGGAATAATTCATACTAGAACATTCAAAATAGCAAATTATATTAAAAATAATATAAAAAGCTCTAGATTACTTATTCATGATAGTTTAGATAGAGAAGAAGTATTAAAAAAACATATGACCTCTAAAAAGGACACTGTTATTTTATCTCCGTCAAGTACAGAAGGATTAGATCTAAAAGGAGATCTTAGCCGTTTTCAAATTATATGCAAACTGCATTGGCCATATCTTGGCGATGAATTAGTTAAGCGTAGAATGGAAAAATACAATCATTGGTATTCTTATCAGGCAGTTAAGAGTTTAATTCAGGCAAAAGGAAGAAGTATTAGAACATCTGAAGATTTTGCAGTAACATATATTTTAGATGATTCTTTTGATCGTTTATACTCAAACAACATTAGTTTGTTTCCAGAGCACTTTAAAGAATCTTTATTTATCGATTAAAAAGAATATAGAAAGGAAAATATGTCAAAATCAAAAAAGATACCAAAAGACTTTACAGTTATTGATGGATGGGAAGAGCTTAGAATTCTTTTAGAGTCCCTTAATAAAGATTTAAAAAAATCTATTACAAAAGGAACCAAGCGTTCAGGAGTTAATGCTAGAAAAGGGCTAATGTATGCAAAGGAGCTTATTACAGACATTTATCATGCAAGTTTAATCGAACAAAAACTTGCAAGAGAGAAAAGACCGATTCATAAAAATTCAGACGGAGCAGGAATTAAAGCTATGCATGAATCAAGAAAGATAAAATAACAAATTTACAACTTTTACTTAAGGCACCTTTATGGTGCCTTTTTTAATTGTTTTTGTAGACTATGTATTTTTATAGACAGGAAATAAAACAATTATGGCAAGAGGATCAATTAGACGAGAAATACACAATGATAAAATTGTTTTGAAGAAATATCTTTCTTTATGTGAACTAGAGGCAAAAAAAGGATTAGAACATCTTTCTTCTTCCTCTGAATCAAATTTAGAAGAGGAAGAAGTCCAAAACGATCCAGTCAAAGTTCAAGAAGAAAAATCATTAGAAATAATGCCAGAGAGCGTTCAAGAGTCTTTCGAAGAGCCATCTGAAGAGCCAGAGCCGGTATCAGCTTCGGACTCCAACGATGTTAAAATTATTACTGAAGAGATTATTGAAAAACAAGAGATAAAGTCCGAAGAAGAAGTTGAAGTTGTTGTTATAGATAAGAAAAATAAGAAAAAATCAAAGAAAGAAAAAAAATAAAATATTAATAATATTCTCCAAGTTTATTATTTTTTCTAATTTTAAACAAAATGGCCTTTTCAATTTGACAAACTCTCATGCGAGTCAACCCAAAATACTCTCCAATCTGTTCTTGCTTTTGTGGGCCTTTTGATGTTAAGATGTTGATACAGTTTAGATTTTTTAAATTGTTGAACCAGCATCTGCATTCTTTTTTTAAACAAGGAAGGTTGTATTCTTCATGTAAATTAAAACATGTATTATTTTCTATTATTTTGTCGTTAGTTAGCATATAGATAAGAATTGTTGAGTTTAAGAGGATATATTTTGAACACTTACTGTATTGACACAAGTGCCTTTATTGACAACCCTAAGATTATTGAATACTTAGGAGAATGTGAAATCATTGTTCCTTTTTGTGTTTTGGGAGAATTGGACCGAAATAGAAAAAGGGAAGGAACGGTTGGAAGAAATGCCAGAGAAGCCGTTAGAAATATTGATAAAATTACAAAAGATGAAGCCTGGAGGAAGGGGGCAGATACTGGGTATGGTGGAACACTTCGTCTTATAAGTGCAGACTTTGAAAAACCTACAAATGATCTTAAAATTATTGCTTGTGCAGAATGGATTCAAAGTAAAGAAAAATCTGATATTATTCTTCTTAGTAATGATCTCGGTCTTAGAATCCAAGCTGAAGCTCATGGAATAAAAACAAAAGAATTTAAAGGCCCTAATCAGGATTTTCTATATTCTGGTGTTGCTCATTTAGAATTAGATCAAGAAGAAATTAACAAAATTCATGAATTTGGAATGGTAGAAGTTCATAATAGTAATATTATCATGGAAGAGGGTGAAATTTATCCTAATCAAATGATTATTATTACAAATTTTGAAGAAAAGGGGAGTACTTTAGTAAGAGCAGAAATCCGTGGAGATACTACTATTTTTCATCGTGTTGAAAAACGAATTCCTTATGGAGTTGTACCTGGTTCTGTAGAGCAAACATTTGCTATTGATTTATTAACAAATAATAAAATTGAGTTAGTTTCTCTTATTGGAAAAGCAGGAAGTGGTAAGACATTTATCGCAATTGCTGCTGGACTTGAGCAAGTTCTTGAAAGAAAAATATATGAAAGAATCATCATTCTTAGACCAATAGTTCCAATGGGTAGAGATATTGGGTTCCTACCTGGGACTATGGAAGAGAAGATGTCTCCTTGGACCCAGCCTATCAAAGACAACTTAATAACTCTTATGAAAGGTAATAAAAAGAATGTAGATTTTCTTTTTGAAACTGATAAAATTGTAGTTGAAGTAATGAGCTATATTCGAGGTAGATCTATTCCTAATTCTTATATTATTGTAGATGAATGTCAAAATCTTTCTTTAGAACATTTAAAAACAGTAATAACAAGAGCTGGGGAAGGTTCAAAAATTGTCTTGACAGGAGATGTTGAACAGATAGATAATATTTCTCTTGATGCTATGTCAAATGGGCTTTCTTGTGTAATTGAAGCTTTCAAAAAAGAAGATATTTCAGCACACATTACATTAGTTAAAGGACAACGTTCAAAATTGGCAACTTTGGCATCACAAATACTTTAATCAAAAAAATTGAAAATAGATATTTACATAGCTGATTCATTATGTTATTCTTAAATTAATTAATAGTTTTAAATTAAATTTTAAATATAGATCTTTAAATTAATATTAAAAAGATCTATATTTTTTTAATTTAACTAAATAGATCTTTTTAATTAAATTAATTAATATATGGACTTCACAAAAAAATCATTTCCACAAATTACTAGAATAGAAATTCCTAAAGACACTCAAATAATTTGGGTAAGCGATCTCTTTGTTGAAGATTATGTTGGTGGAGCAGAATTAACATCTGAAGCTTTGATTCAATCAAGTCCATTGAATATTTTTAAACTTCATTCAAAAGATGTAACAATGGATTTATTACAAGAAGGCCAAGATAAGTTTTGGATTTTCGGGAATTTCTTTAATCTTGATCTCAACATTATCCCAGCAATTGTAGTTAATATGAAATATTCAATTATTGAATATGATTATAAATTCTGTAAGTACAGATCTCCAGAAAAACATGAAATGCAAGAAAAGACTCCTTGTAATTGTTCAAATGAAGATCATGGCAAATTAATTGCTGCATTTTATTTGGGTTCAAAGCATCTTTGGTGGATGAGCGAAAAACAGATGGAAATTTACCATAATAAATTTCCATCTTTAAAAGAAAATAAAAACACAGTTCTTTCTTCTGTTTTTGATGATAAAACCCTTGCTACAATTAAATTACTAAGAGAAAATGCAAAAGAAAAAAATAGAAAAGGATGGATTGTACTTGGTAGTAATTCATGGATAAAGGGATTTGAAGATGCGAAAGAGTATTGTGAAAATAATCATTTGGATTATAAGGTTTTGTGGAATCTTCCTTACGAGGTCGTCTTACAGGAATTATCTGAGGCAGAAGGGCACGTATATTTTCCAAGAGGAAATGACACATGTCCAAGAATGGTCATCGAAGCAAAGCTTTTAGGCACTAAACTAATCCTGAACGATTTCGTGCAGCATAAAGACGAAGAATGGTTCAATCCAAAAGCTGACGAAGATGACGAAATAACACAAATAGAACAATATCTTTACGCTGCACGAGATTGGTTTTGGAATGGAGTAAAATCTGATATTGATTATGTTCCAACAATTTCTGGGTATACAACAACAAGAAATTGTATATCTCAAAATTATCCATTTGAATCTTCAATATTGTCTTTATTAGATTTTTGTGATGAAGTTGTTGTAATGGATGGTGGCTCTTCTGATGGAACCTATCAATTATTAAAAGAATGGGAACAAAAAGAACCAAAATTAAAAATCTATAGTGCAGAATTAGATTGGAATTCCAAAAGATTCGCTATTTTTGATGGAATGTTGAAGTCTATGGCTAGAGAGAAATGTTCTATGGATTTTTGTTGGCAAAGTGATGTTGATGAAGTGATTCATGAAGATCATATTGAAAAAATCCATAAGCTTGTTAAGAATTTTCCTTCAAATGTTGATTTACTTGCCCTTCCAGTGATAGAGTATTGGGGAGGAAAAGATAAGATTAGAATGGATATAAATCCATGGAAATGGAGATTGTCGAGAAATAAAAAATATATATGCCATGGAGTTCCTGGGCATTTGAGAGTACAAGATGGTAACGAATATTATTCTAAAATGGGGAGCGATGGTTGCGACTATATTCATCGAGATACATTAGATTTGATTCCTTTTGCTAACTTTTATACAGCGGAACATGAATTAGCAAGACGCCAATCTTTAAAAGGTGAACCAATTAAAGAAAATTATCAAACTTGGTTTAATCTTGTTGTTGAAAATCTTCCGTGTGTATACCATTTTTCATGGTGGGATATTGAAAGAAAAATAAAAACATATAAAAATTATTGGCAAAGACATTGGGAAAGTCTTTTTAATATTGAAACTGAAGATAATTCAGAGAATAACAAATTTTTTAATAAACCATGGTCAGAAGTTTCAGATGAAGAAATAAAAGAAAAGGCAATTGAATTATCTGAAAAAACTGGCGGGTGGATTTTTCATGACAAATGGAATGGACAAACTTTGCCACATCTAACAATAGAAAAAGACATGCCAAAATATATAAAAAATTGGGTCTAACATGTGATAATATTTGTCGATGTCAAATAGATTTGTATTTGTAGTTCCCTGCTTCAACGCAGAAAAAACGATTGAAAGAATGCTTATGAGCGTTTTCCTTCAAACTTATGATAATTGGCTTATCTTAATTGCTGATGATATGAGCACTGATAGAACAATCTCAAAAATTCAAGAAACTTGTATGAGATTTAATGTTCCTTGGCAGAATTATGAATATGAACTCGGTCGTAATATTTGGCTAAATGAAAAAAAGGTTCTTTATTGGAAAAACAATGAAAAACATTGGGAAGTTAAAAATGTTCTCAAGATGATTAATTCAGAAGTTGTAAAGGACAATGATATTATTTGTCGTCTTGATGGGGATGATTTCCTTTGTAATCTTTGCGCTCTTAAAGATATCAATTTTGCTTATAATGAAACAAATGCCGAATGTCTTTGGACAGCTCATCGATGGTCAGATACATGGCAAAATATTTCAGATGCTTTGCCTGTTGATGCGAATGTCTACGAGTACAGATGGGTAACATCTCATTTTAAAACATTTAGAAAAAATTTGATTACAGATGTAAATGATGAAAATTTCCGTGGAATGGATGGAGAATATATAAAAAGAGCTGGAGATCAGGCAATTTATCTTCCTGTTTTACATAAATCAAAAAGAAGAGTATTCCTCCCAACTGTAACGTATTATTATACAATAAATCTAAGCCCAGAAACATTCAAATCAGAAGATGCAAAATTTCAATTAGAAGAGTCCAATTATTTGCGTAAAAGAGGCTATGTAGAGTAGGAGTTTATAGATGAAATATATATATTTTCATAATGCTATTTTTAATAAAGGACGTCATCTAACAATTAGAAAAGGATCCAAATGGTATCAATCAATTTCTCAAGGAGAAATTTTAACTCTTGTAGATATGGAGACTGGTGGAAGTTCTAAAACAGCAAAAGTTCTAAGAATAGAAGTAATGAATTTTCAAGATATTCCTGAAGATATTCTTAAATTGTCGTTAAATCCCGAATGTAAAACAAAAAAGGGTCTTTTGAATAATATGAAAAGTATATATTTGGACTTTAGCCCTGAAAAAGATGAAGTTAGTTTGATTTTTTTTGAGATTAATGAATAAAACCTTTTAAATACAAGGAATTAAAATATGAAAATATATTTTGATAATGTTGCTTTCTCTTCTTCTTCAGGTCCAAATTCATTTGGAAAAAGATTATCTGATCAATTTATTAAAATGGGACATGAAATTGTAAAAGATGGAGAAGAACATGATGTTTTTTTGTCCTTTATTCAAAGAAATAAAATCCCATATAAAAATGCCAAAACTGTTTTGCGACTTGATGGAATCTGGTTTAAGCCAGAAAATTTTGAAGAAAATAATAAAAAAATAAAAGAAGCTTATTTGTCTTATGATTATGTTATTTTCCAAAGTTATTTTGATAAGGCAATGATGGAAAAACATTTTGGAGAGAGAGAAGGATGCTCAGTAATCCATAATGGAATAGAGATTACTAAAAAAAATATTATTCATCAAATAAAACATTCAAATGAGAAGATCTTTGTTTGTTCTGCTAATTGGCATCCTCAAAAAAGACTAAAAGAAAATATTGATTTATTTAATCAAATAAGAAAAAAATTAAATAAAGATGGAGAAGATGCACGCCTTTATATTTTAGGAATGTGCCATGATATTGAAAATATAAACATTGATAGTTTTGATAATGTATTTTATTTGGGACATCAAAATCATGAAACATGTTTAAGATTTTATGCAACCGCTGATTATTTTATACATCTAGCATGGTTGGACCATTGTCCAAATGTAGTAGTAGAAGCCTTATCTCAAGGATGCCCAGTAATTTGTACAGATAGTGGCGGAACTAAAGAAATAGTAAGAAATTCGGGAATAATTATCCCAGAAACGAAACCATATAATTTTGAATTAACAGATTATGATTGTCCTTATAATGTTGATTTTTCAACATTTGAATTACCTAAATTAAGGCCAATTGTAAATTCAGAATATCTTGAGATCAGCAAAGTTGCTGAAAATTATATAAATGTATTTAAAGGAATAAAATATGCAATCACCTGAACAATTAAGAGACGATAAATATAGATCAATACTTCAATTTGAAACAAAAAAATTGAAAAATTTAATAAAAATTCAAGAAAGAATGATGCTTCTTATGTCATGTCTTGAATTTGATAAAGAAAATGAAGAAGAAGAGAGTGAAGAATATGAAGATGAGGATGGGAATGGAGAAAGCCCAATACATAGTGAATTATTTACATTGATGGAACTCTATAAAGTAATTATTAGTAAAGTTGGACCTGAATATTAGATGGAAAAATTGTTAGTAAATAGGAAGCCTGTAGATGGTCCTTGGGGCGGCGGGAATTTATTTGTTCGAGCCTTATGTGAAAATGCGCCACTTTATGGCTATGAAATAACTCATAAAATAGAACCAGGCATAAAAAAAATAGTTTTAGTTGACCCGCGATATGATGAACTTGGTATCTCTGCAAAGGAAATTCTTGAATATAAAAAGAAAAATCCAAATGTAAAAGTTTTGCATAGAGTAAATGAATGTGATGCAAGAAAATCTACAAAGGACATAGATCATTTATTAAAAGAATGTTTTGATCTAATAGATGATAAAATTGTTTTTATTTCTTCATGGCTTAAGGATTACCATTCTTTAAGTTCAGATAATCAATCTGTAATCTATAATGGAACAAATAATAAATGGCATTATCAAAGTAATAATAAAAATAACAATCAGAAAATTAAAATTTTAGTTCATCATTGGAGCGATAATATAATGAAGAACAAATTCACTCATAAAATTGATGAATTTGTTGGGAAAAATTCAGATAAGTATGAATTTACTTATATTGGAAGAGCGCCAGCAGGATTAAATCATACAAAAGTTATAAACCCTTTATTTGGTCAGGAACTTGGAGAAGAATTAAGAAAACATGATGTCTATATTAATAGTTCTTTATGGGATCCTGCTCCAAATTCCATAACAGAAGCATTGGCAGTAAATTTACCAACTTATGTATACAAGGATGCTGGTGGGGCTTGTGAAATGGTTGGAGAAGACCATGTTTATTCTAGTTGGGAAGATTTAGAGTCATTGCTTCTTGGCAGAATTTTTGAAAAAAATAAAAATGCCATACAAATAAATGATTGGTCAAAACAAATAGAAAGTTATTTTGAAATTCTAGATGCATTATGAAAGGTGCGATTATAGGAACTGGATATTGGGGAAAGAAATTATATAAATTTTTCCCCAAAGAAAGTATTATTGGCTATATTAATAATGGAAATTCTTTAATTCCCGAATTAAACAAAATCTCTTTTGAAGAGGCATTAGATAAAGTTGATTATTTTATAATAAGTTGCCCAATAGAGCATTTGTCAAAATACGGAATAATGGCACTTGAAAATAATAAACATATATTTATAGAGAAACCAGGTTCAATTGATATTGACGATCTTCAAAAGATGATTGATTTATCAAAAAAAAATAATTTGGTTTCCTTAGTAAATTATAAATTTATAAAAGATTCAAACATTCAAAAAATAAATAATTCTTCTATAATCAGTTTAGAATGGAATAAATATGGTTCATTTAATAATGATATTAAGTTAAACTTATTGACTCATCATCTAGCTGTATTTATATTTATTTATGGAATAAACAATATTGGTGTTTTTGCACAAGAAGATAAATTAACTTGTGAATTTGGAAAGATTGCAATATCCAAAATTGACAGAACAATTAAAGATAAAGATAATCATTTTCATAGAATTTATAATAATGGAAAATACCATCATATGGATTCTGATGATGTTCTTATGGCTAAGCAAGTATATGACTTTTTTAATTCAATAAAATTAGGAAAGTCACCTGAATGCGATCTTTGTTTGAGTTTGGATGTATTGAGATTAATTTATGAAATATAAAATAGCTGTTATAGGTGGTGGAATATTCGGAATAACATCTGCTTTATTTCTAGATCAAAAAGGTCATGATGTTTATTTATTTGAAAAAAATGAATCGTTACTAACAGAAGCCTCATTTGGTAATCAGTTTAGATTGCATAGAGGCTATCATTATCCAAGAAGTCCAAAAACTGTTTCTAATTTATTAAAAAGCTCAATTGAATTTGAAAAATTTTATGACTTAGCAATAAAAAAAGATTGCGAACATTATTATTGTATTGCAAGTTCAAATAGTCTTATAACTCCAAATAATTATTTGAAATTTTGTGATGAAAATAATCTTGAATATGAAATTGTAAAAAATGCTGATTTTGTAAAAAATGTTGATTTAACTATTAAAGTTAAAGAAAACTTAATAGATTATCAAATTTTAAAATTATTATGTTATAAAAAAATAACATCTTCACAAATAAAAACTAGATTTAATACTAGATTTAAAAAATCAAATATTCTAGATTTTGATATTGTTGTTAATTGCTCTTATAAAGATATAAATTTTATTTCAGAATCAGTTAAGAACTATCAATATGAGTTATGTGAAAAGATAATGGTAAAAGTGCCTGACTCTTTATCTAATAAGAGCATTGTTATTATGGATGGCCCATTTATGTGTATTGATCCATTCGCAAAACCTAATTTTTCTCTTTTGGGAAATGTTGTTCATGCAATTCATTCATCAAATACTGGGGTGCAAGCTATTATTCCTAATGAATATGAAAAATATTTGCAAAATATAGAATATTCTGAATCGATAAAAATCGATAAAAAATCAAACTTTGATAAATTTATTGAAACAGGTAAAGTTTACATCCCAGATATGGAAAAAATAGAATATATAGGTTCGAAAATGGTAGTTAGGGCTGTACTTCCAAATGTTGAAAAAACTGATGAAAGACCAACAATTGTAACAATGAAAGATAATATTATTGATGTTTTTTCTGGTAAGATCGATACTTGTATCTCGGCTGCAAGGTCCGTAATTTCATATTTAGAGTAAATTTTGTGATGATCTATAGTAAGTTATACAGTTAGAGATGGAGCCTTCTAAGTTATGAAAGTATATGTTCATGGACCTAATGAAAATTGGATAGTAGATCGATTTACTGATGAGTTTAGAACTTATTGCTCAGATATTTCAGTAAATAATCCATATGATGCAGACATAATTTGGCTTATTGCAGATTGGTGTTACAACCAACTGCCATATGATTTATTAAAAAAGAAAAAGGTTTTTACTACAAATTTTCATATTGTTCCTGAAAAGTTCAATTCAAATTCTAGAATAGACTTCATGAAAAGAGATGTGATAACTGATCTTTATCATTCATCCTGTAATAAAACAGAAGAATATTTGAGAGATGTTGGAGCAACAAAGCCCATTTGGACAGGACTAACTTGGGTTAATGGAAGTTTGTGGAAAAAGCTTGAGAATAAAAAAGAAATAAGAAGAGGATTTGGAATTCATGATGATGAATTTGTTATTGGTAGTTTTCAAAGGGATACAGAAGGTCATGATTTAAAAAGTCCAAAATTGGAAAAAGGACCAGATATCTTTTGCGACTATGTTGAAAAGGTCGCAAAAGATAAAAAAGTTGTTGTTCTTTTGGGTGGGTGGAGACGCGAATATGTGATCAATCGACTAAACAATTCCAATATTCGCTTTATATTTTTAAAACTTCCAAATTTTGAAACATTAAATAAAATGTACAATGCTCTTGATTTATATGTTGTTGGTTCTCGTTATGAAGGTGGTCCACAATCTATTTTGGAGTGTGCTGCAATAGAAACTCCAATCATTTCAACGGATGTTGGTGTAGCTTCTCATATACTGAGCAATGAAAGCATTTCAAAAGAAATAAGTGCAGAATCTCTTTTGAAATGCTTGCCAAATATAGATTATGCAAAAAAGAAAGTTCAAGAATTATTAATCCCTCAAGGATTTAATATTTTTAGAGAAAAATTGAAAGAATTATTATGAAAAAAAAATGTTTAATAACGGGGATATCAGGGCAAGATGGTGCTTATCTATCGAAGATCTTGCTTGAAAAAGGATATGAAGTGTATGGGGCAGAAAGACGCAGTGCTTCAAGTGAGCATTGGAGATTGAAAGAGCTAGGGATTCTTGACAAAATTAAAATGGTGCCCTTTGAGTTGCTTGAACATAGCAATATAATAAAAACATTAGAAAACATCATGCCAGACGAGATTTACAATCTTGCAGCCATGAGCTTTGTTGGTACTTCTTTCGATCAACCAATTTTTACATGCGATGTAAATGGACTTGGTGTTGTTCGGTTGCTTGAGTCCATAAAAATGATTTGCCCTAAAGCAAAATTTTATCAAGCAAGCACTTCTGAAATGTTTGGTTCGTCATATTTTATTGGAGAAAATTATGGAAAACGATATCATTATCAAAATGAAGCAACACCATTTCATCCAAGAAGTCCATATGGCTGCGCAAAACTTCTTGCTCATTCTATGGTTGTAAATTATAGAGAAGCATATGGAATATTTGCTTGTTCAGGAATATTATTTAATCATGAAAGTCCTTTTCGTGGAGATGAATTTGTAACAAAGAAAATTACAAAAACTTTGGCCAAAATTCAGAATGGAGAAGATATTGTTCTTGAATTGGGGAATATTCATGCAAGAAGAGATTGGGGACATGCTGAAGATTATTGTCTTGGAATGTGGCTTATGTTGCAACAAGATAAACCTGATGATTTTGTGCTTTCATCAGGAGAAACAAGAAGCGTTAAAGAATTTATAAATGTAGCTGCAAAATATTTAAATTGGAATATCCGATGGGATGGAGAAGGACTTGATGAAAAAGCCTTTCTTGTAAAAGATGATAAAGAAAAGCTAATTGTAAAAATAAATAAAGATTTTTATAGGCCATCAGATGTAGAGTATCTTTGTGGTAGTTCTGAAAAGGCAAAAAAATATTTGAATTGGGTTCCAAAATATTCTTTTGAAGATTTAGTTAGCTCAATGATTGATTACGATCTGATTTGCAGTGTATAAAGATGTAAAATAAAAATGAAAATACCGGACAAATATACACATAAAGCAACAATAACAAATAAATTAAGAGAAGATTTAATTAATTTATCTAAAGAGATTGATAATAATTCATATCTTGAAATTGGCTTTGATAAAGGATTTACTATAGCATCTTTGGTTCCATATTTTAAATCAATCTATGGAATAGATATAAACAAAGATAGGCATAATGAAGCAAATATTTTATTGTCAGAAAATAAGAATATAACTCTTATTTATGGAGACTCAACCAGTATTCCATTAGGTAGTTATAGTGTTATTTTAATTGACGCAAATCATAGTTATAAAAATGTTTTGTTTGATACATATAACATTTTAGTAAAAAATATCAATGAAGAACCTTTTGCAATTGTTTATCATGATTATGGACTTGTTGAAGCAGGAGTTAAGAAGTTTTGCGATCAATATTTTTTAGACTTTATGAAACCTGTAGGAGAAAAGTCTGGATGGAATCCTTTAGGCGGGAAAACAAATGATCAAGAAGCCATGGTTTGTGTATTTGATGCAGACCTAAAAGAAAAATATTTAGATATTTTTAAAGGAGTTTTAGAATGACGTACATTGATTTGAATTCTATGTCAATAACAAATAAATTAAAAGATGATTTAATTAAATTTTCAAAAGGGTTTAAAAAGGCGTCTTTTCTTCAATTAGGGTTTGATGAAAATTTTATTATATTGGATTTGGCTACACATTTTAAATCTTTGTATGGAATTGATGACAGTCAAGATTTATACAATCAAGGCACAAATATTATTAATAAAAACAAAACAAAAAATATTATGATTTTTTGTGGAAATTCTACAAGAATTCCATTAAATCGATATGATGTTGTGCTTATAAATTCATCAAAAAGTGTAATGACAGACACAATAAATGTATTTTCAAAAAACTTTAATAATGATCCATTTTTAATCATTTATAATGGATATAACTTTACAAATGATGTTAAGGTTTTCTGCGATGAGAACTTTAAAAATTTTATGATTCCTGTTGGAATAACAGATTCATCAGGACCTGAAGCTGTTGCTTGTGCATTTAATGGAGATACAAAGAAAAAATATTTAAATTTGCTCAAAGAAAAAAACATATAAGGAAAAAACATGAAGGATATTATTGGAATAATAGGGCAGGGATTTGTAGGAAGTGCATTACGCAAAGGGATGGAAAAAACATGTGCAACATATGTTTATGATAAATTCAAAACAGAGTTACTTCAAAATGTTTCTGAAGTAGTAAACATGTTGCACCACCCAGAATTAAAAGAAAAAGACAAAATAGTATTTGTATGTGTTCCAACTCCAATGTTTTCAAATGGAAAATGTGACATTTCAATTGTAGAGTCTGTTGTTAAAGAAATTGATGAAGCTTCTTCTAAATTTAAACAAAAAACAATTGTTGTAATAAAGTCAACAATTCCGCCTGGAACTACAGAATATTTAGATAATGCCTTTGATAATGTTAGTGTGATCTTTAATCCTGAATTTTTGAGAGAAGCTTCTCCTTTTGAAGATTTTATAAATCAAAATAGAATAATCCTTGGTGGAAAATTATCAACAATTAAAAAAGTTGCAAATCTTTATCGTAATAGATTTCCAAATGTTCCAATTATTGGAATGGAATCAAAAGAAGCAGAAATGGTAAAGTATGTAACAAATTGCTTTCTTGCTACAAAAGTTAGCTTTGCAAATGAAATATTTCAAATTTGTAAAAAAATGGACATTTCATATGAGGGAGTTATTTCAGCGGCAATATATGACGAAAGACTTGGAAAAAGTCATTGGTCTGTACCTGGACCTGATGGTTCTTTTGGGTATGGCGGACATTGCTTTCCAAAAGATCTTAATGCATTAACTTATATGTCTAAAATGTTAGGAATAGAGCCTGTTATGTTAGGGGCTACATGGAAAAAGAATTTAGAAGTAAGAACCCCAGAAGAAAGAGATTGGGAAAAAATGAAAGGCCGAGCTGTTTCGATAGAGGGATTATAAATATGAGAAATGGATTAATTATTGATGAACATGGAGCCAAGAGATATTACTTAAATGACAAGCTTCATAGAGAAGACGGCCCTGCTGTTGAATGGAAAAATGGAAATAAATGGTGGTATCGCCATGGAAGACTTCATAGAGAGGATGGGCCTGCATTCGAAGAAGGTTGGGATGGATCCAAGTATTGGTATATAAATGGAGAACGTCATCGAGAAGATGGTCCTGCAATTGAATTTGCAAACGGAGTTAAGTTTTATTATTTAAATAATATTGAATATTCTGAAGAAGATTTTTGGGAAGAAATTAAAAAAAGAAAATCTCTTAATTTTATTCTCAAGAATTATTTCAAAACTAGAAGAACATTTAGCAACATTTCATTTCCAATCGTTCGTCGAGTATTTAGCCAATTAATTCAAAAGGATTTTATAAGTATACAACCTATGGAGCTGCCATCAAGTATATTCTTCTTTGAATATACCTATGACAGTAATCCTTCTATAGATTCTTCAATTCAAGATAATAGTTGTGTTATAAATGAAACTGAAAACGTAAATATATGTTCTTGAATTCGAATGAAATGGTAAAATCTCTATTATTTTTTGTAAAATAAGTTGTAATGTATAGTCTTATAAACTGTGAAATAGATCAATGTTCAGTAGAGACTTTTGATTTATATTTAAATAATGTTTGTAAAGATATTTCTTGTGAACAATTATTATATAATAATGGAAAAGATAGATGTATAAATACAATTTCATTTTCTGAATTAAAAGATCATGTAGAGTGTTCATATCGCCATAAATTAAAATACGTTGATAAAGTCAACATGTTCGAAGAAAATGTAAATACAAACTTTGGAACAGCGTTGCATGAGGCATGTGAAACTTACCTAAAGACAAGAGAAATGAAATATGAATTGGCTCTGGACTATATTGTTCAGGCTTGGGAAAAACATAACCTGCCTGATCTTGGAAATTGGCTTAAAGAAGCTAATGCTTTGCTTGAGGCAGTACCAGAATTTTTAGATGAGAGATTTCCTGGATGGGAATGTTTTTCTGCTGAAGAAGATTTGTTAGAAAAAATAGAAGGAGAACATTCTTTAGATTTTACATTTAAAGGGTTCATTGATGGAGTTATCAAGTGCAATGATCAATATACAATTATTGATTGGAAAACTTCTGGGAAAGGATGGAACAAATATAAAAAAGAAGATGAAAATCTTAAAATGCAATTAGTTCTTTATGCCAAATTTTGGGGGCAAAAGCATAATATTCCACTTTCTAAAATTAGAGTAGGATTTGTAGTTTTAAATAGAGACTTAGAGAATCCTGAAAGAATAGAGTTTTTTTCATTTCCGATTGAAGAATCTGGAGTTAAAAAAACTTTAAATATATTAAATAATTCTCTAAACATGTCAAAAAAAGGCATGTATTTTAAACCTTGGAAATATAAAATTTCGTACCAACAGGGAAGTTGCAGGTTTTGTGATTATAATGAAACTCCTCATTGTCCGTAATAATTTAAGGAAAATATGACAGATAGAGATTTTATTTATTGGCTTCACGGATATTTTGAAATATCTGAAAACTTAACTTTGAGTAATGAACAAATTTATATGATTAAAAAACATATAAGCCTTGTCCAAAAAGAAAGAAAAAACTTCTCAGACCATAGCACTGTTATTGAATGGATTAATGAAAAAATACATAATTGGGATAATTTAGCTAATAATGATTTGAAATTGGCGATTGTAACTGAGATATCGAATAAACTTAATCTTGTAATGGCAAGAATTGCTATAGATTCTTTTGTTTTCCAAAGTCAACAATCTTCAGAAACCTTTTTTAAAAGCAATAAATCAATTTCTTCCAACTCTGTTGATTCGGAGATAATAACTCATATAACTTGTTAATATAATAAATCTAAAGGAAAATAGTGAAAAAAAAGAAAATTTTATTTATCTCGGACCACCCTCTTTCTACGTCAGGAGTCGGAACCCAGTCGCGTTACCTTATAGAAGGACTTCTACGAACAGGGAAATACCAATTTAAATGTTTAGGAGCCGCAATTAAGCATGGCGACTATCGAATGGTAAGTGTTCCAGCAAATCCAGATGATCCAAAAAAGTGGGATGATGGAGATTGGCTAATTAGGCCAATTGATGGATTTGGAGATAAAAATTTAATGAGGCTTTTGTTGGCACAAGAAAAACCAGATGCAGTTTTTTTGTTTACTGATCCAAGGTTTTTTATGCAGCACTTTGAAATTGAAGATGAAATTCATCAAGTTTGTCCAATTGTATGGTGGCATGTTTGGGATAATGATCCTTGGCCAGCATACAATAAGCCAATTTATGATAGCATCGACCTAATCAATTGTCATAGTAATAAAACTTATGAAATGACGGTAGAGCATTATCCTGAAATTACAAACTTTATTCCACATGCTGTACCTCCTGAAATTTTTCATCCACTAAAAGAACAAGAGATAATCAAGGCAAAAGAAAATGTATTAGGTGCTGACAAAAAGAATCATTTTGTTGCATTTTGGATAAATAGAAATGCTAGACGAAAATTGCCTGCCGATCTTATTGAAGCATGGAGCATGTTCTTAGATCAATTAGAAAAAGAATATGGACATAGAGATGCAACATTGTTAATGCATACAGATCCATTAGATCAAGAAGGTCCAAATTTATTTAAAATTGTTGAGCATTTTAATTTGACTAAAAATGTTGTTTTCTCAACTGAACGAATAGGATTCCCTCAAATCAACATTATGCATAATATTGCTGATACTTGCATCAATTTTGCATATAATGAAGGTTTTGGATTGGGAACTTTGGAATCTATGATGACAGGCACTCCAATAATTGCACTAAAGACTGGAGGCTTGACTAGACAAGTTGAAGACTATAGAGACGGAAGCCACAATGGAATAGCTCTAGAGTCTGAAATAAGAAGATTGGTTGGAAGTCAGTCTGTTCCATACATTTATGAAGATCACGTATCAAATAAGACAGTGGCAGATGCTATTATGAAGATGTATGAATTCGGACCTGAAAAAAGAAAAGAACTTGGACAAAAAGCTTTAGCATATGCTAAATTTGAGTTTAATATTGATAACACAATAAAAAATTGGGACAAAACATTATTTGAAACAATTGAAAATTGGAAAACTAGAAGAGGCATGTGGGAATGTCAAAAGGTTTAAAATAAGGGATTTATTATGAAAAAGAAAGTAATATTGCGTGCTCCACTTCTAACCCAGTCAGGATATGGAGTTCATTCACGTCAAATTTTTAGGTGGCTTGAATCAAATATAGAAAAATTTGAAACATTTGTAAATGTTGTTCCATGGGGAAATACAACTTGGTTTATCGATCCAGATCGATTAAATGGGCTTATTGGAAGAATAATGAACAAAAGTGGTAATTACCCATCAAGTTTTGATATTTCAATTCAAGTACAGTTGCCAAATGAATGGGATTCTAATTTGGCAAGATTCAATGTTGGAGTAACAGCAGCAGTTGAAACTGATAAGGCAAATCCTGCATGGGCTTATAATGTAAAGTCTATGGACTTAGTAATTGTTCCTTCTGAACATGCAAAGTTATCTCTAACAAATTCAGGATGTTCAGAGGCAAAAATTAAAGTTGTTCCTGAAGCCTTTATTGATGAAATTCTAAATGAAGAAAAAAATGATCTAAATTTAGAATTTGAGACAAATTTTAATTTTCTTATATTTGGCCAATTTACTGGCAATAATGAAGAAAATGATAGAAAGAATACATATAATACTCTAAAATGGATTTGTGAATCATTTAAGAATGATAAAGATGTTGGAATTGTAATTAAAACAAATTTTTCTAGAAATTGCCAATTTGATAGAAATATAACAAAAGATATTCTTAAAAATACATTAAGCAAATTTAGAGACGAGAGAAAGTTGCCTCCAGTTTATTTTATCCATGGAGAGATGAGTGACAAGGAAATCGCTTCCCTATATGTCCATCCAAAAATAAAAGCACTTGTGTCACTTACAAGGGGAGAAGGATTTGGACTTCCAACTCTGGAAGCTGCGGCATCAGGACTTCCTGTAATCGCTACAAATTGGTCTGGCCATCTTGATTTTATGAATAAGGGAAAATTTTTAGGAGTTGATTATTCATTAAAAGAAATTTCAAGTTCAAGAGTAGACAAAAGAATATGTCCTTCATGCAATGGTTCTGGAAAAAATGGACATATTCAAATATGCAGCATTTGCGGAGGAACAGGGCACACTCAGATATTTATGGAAGGTTCAAAATGGGCGGAACCAAAAGAGATTTCTGCTAAAAAAATTCTAAAAAAATTCAGAGAGATGCCAAATGCCCCTAAAGAATGGGCAGTTGAGCTTTCGACTATTATTAGAAAAGAATATTCACAAGATGCTATCGAAAAGCATTATGATCGAGTATTCTCTGATATAGTCGTATGATAATTGCACTTATAATTTTAGTAATTTTATTAATTGCGGCGCTTACTGTTTCAGTAAGCGCCAATTTGCGTTTTGGAAATATGTTAATGAATATTGAGGATAATACACAGGCATGTGTAGACATAATTGATAAAAGATATTATAATTTAATGCATGTTTTTGATGATTCTCCTGGAGTTATTAATGATGACCCATTGGTTAGATCGTTTGTAAATGAGGTCAATGAGGCAAGAAATGATATGTTGAGAATAGCGAATATTATATCTAATTCAACTGAGCAATTGAATGATAATAATGACAGAGAGGAATAAGCTCTGGATATAAAAATTACATATGCATAGCTCAAATGCTAAAGAGTTTAAAAATAATTGGAAAAATCAAGTTCAAATTTTGGTAAAAAGAAAGTAGTAAAGAGAAGAAAAAAGGGTACAGCTTCAAATAAACCTTATTTTCATCAAGGAACACAAGATGCAATTGTTGCATTTCAGGCAGAAATTGCAAAATTAAAACCTATTGATGAAAAAAAACTTAAAATTAAGGAGCTTGAATCTGAAATAAAAAAAACAAAAAATAATGATTTGGTATTAAAACTTTCAGGAGAAATAAAAACTTTAAAAGATTGGATTTTAGAAAATAAAACCAAGCCTGAATTTATAGAACCATTTAGGGCCAAATCTAAGCTGTATAAAGAAGAAATAGAGCCTGCATTTGACAAGCTTGTAGAAAATCTAATTTTTATACATAATTTTTTAAGTCTTCATGATTCTTATGAGGATTTGAAATCTGATTGTGTTACTTTTTTATATCAGGCAATTCCGAAATTCAAAACAGAAAAAGGATATAAGGCTTTTTCTTATTTTAATATTATTGCAAAACATTTTTTAATTATTAGAGGAAAGCAACGCGCCAATAAAATTAAGAAAAATGTTTGTTTTGATGACCCAGATTCAATGGGGGTGGCAGAATATGAAGCATTTGTTGAATATTGTACGGTTCCATCACCAGATGTTGAAATGATTTCTAAAGAGCTAAATGGCGAAATTGGAGGGCTTTTAGAAGAAATAAGAAAAAGATTGAAAAATGATAGTGAAAACAAGACCATAGATTCTATTATTTACATATTTAAACATATTAATGAAATAGATTTATTAAATAAAAGAGCTGTATTTTTTTATATTAGAGAAATGACAGGATTATCTGCAAAACAACTAACTACAAATATGGCCGTAATTAAAAGACATTATAAAGACTTAAGGGGAGATATTGAATTTGGACTATTCTTCTAAAAAAACAGATAAAAAAAAAGAACTTCTTCAAGAATTTGATGAATTATTAGATTCTATAAATTCTGCTGGCTCCAAAGAAAAAATCCTTTGGAGACAAATTTATGAAAATGCAATAACAGATCGTTCAAATGCAAATTTATGCTTTTTAGATATTTATCCTCACTTACAAGGCGATATGGAAAACCATATGACTCATGGAATGCAAACTGTTCAATATCTAACAAGAATGGAAAAATCAAATGAGCAACTAATTAAGCTTGCAACTCTTATTCAAAAAGCTTTAGAAGGTCAAGTAAATGAAGACTCTATAGATGCAAATGCAATTTTTGATCAAATTCAAAAATTGCAAAAAGAAGAAAATGGTGAATAAAAATGTCAAGTGAAGTTACAGGATATAACGCTAACCGTAGAATATTTGAACAGGGCACTGAAATTGGCGAAGAAATTGAGTCAATTAGAGGGACAATGCCACTTCCAATATTCCAAGTTGCAGTTGTTGTTGATGTTTTTTGTGATCCTTCAAGTTTGACAATAGATGATATTTCAAAGCTTCAAAAAGAAACATCAAGTCCTGAACTTTGCAAAAGAATGCCAAGAAACAGTATTACAGGAAGAATAATAACAAGAAATCAAGATCTTTTTGATAGTTCTCCAAAAATATTTTTCCCTGTTGATATTTTTGATGCCGAACCTGTAAAGCCTGGAGAACAGGTTTTTGTGTTTTATATTGATCAAAATGTAAATAGTCAAATTGGGTATTGGTGGAAAAGAGTTCCGCAAACAATTGACGCAGATGACATTAATTTTACTCATGCAGATAGAAAATTTGAAATAAATGAAGGCGCTACTGCTACAGACAAATTAGCCGGAAAGCAACCTGCTGTTTTAGATTTTAAAAATGGAGGAGGTATTGAGTCTGAACAAAGAACTCTTGCAGGAGCAAATGCATATGACAAAATTAATAAAAATGCTAAAGCAAATGCTCAAATTATAAAAGAGCCAACTGCTCGTTTTGTAAAGAGACCTGGAGATAAAGTAATCTTAGGAAGTAATGCAACTAGAATTGTTCTTGGAATGGATCGGGCATCTACTTCAACCGCCCCAGCTTCAGATTCCCCTAGAAAAGAGTCAGCAACAATTGACATGGTTGTTGGATATGGAAGAAAAGACAAAAGAAACGCTCCTAAAATAATTGAAAATAGTAGAGGATATGAAGAAGTTGATAAAGATTTGAAGACTCCTTCTAATCGAGCAGAGGGAGATCCTGATATGATTGAAGACCCATCAAGGTTTTATCTTTCAGAGAGCACAGATCCTGATGCAAATTTTCAAATTGAAATAGATGGAATTTCTCCATCTATGGAATATGCACCTTCTGCAATTATAAAAACAGATAGGCTTAGACTTATTGCAAATGAAAATATTAGAATAGTTGGAAAGTCTGGTAAAGGTGCGATATCAATTGAAGATAATGGAAATTTTGTATTAGTATCTCCAAATGTAAAAATTGGCTCAGCATCTTCAAAAGAGCCTGTTGTTCTTGGTGATTCTTTAGTTTCTGCATTGAATAATTATGTAAAATCAACAACTGATGCATTAAATACATTAAATCTTGCAGCTGCAACTTATTTTGCTGTTCCATTGCCGACTCCTCCGCAACAGGCAACTTTTATATTGGCATGGTCTACTTATTATGGATTAGTTCTTGCTGCACAAACAACTTTACAAGCAGAATTAAATAAATCTCTATCAACAAAGGTTTTTTCTGAATAATGACTGATATTAAAGAATTTGATTTTAAGAGTGTCGGAATAAAACCTGATTCACCACAACAGCCAAATGCATTTGAGTCTTTGCCTATTGGTATTAGAACGCCAATGAGACTAGGGCAAGGATCAGATGGTATTTTTCAAATGCATTTTAATATTTCCGATCAAATAAAAGATAATTTTAGAAATCTTTTATTGACAAATCATGGAGAAAGAGTAGCTATTTATAATTTTGGAGCGAATCTAAGACAACTAACTCTTGAATTAGGTTCAGAAGAATTTGATAATGAGCTTTTATTAAGAATAAACACAGCAGTATCTAAGTTTATGCCATTTATAAATTTAGATCGACTTGAAAGGAAAATTGACAATTTAGATAATGAAGCAGTTGCTAAGATTAAAATTAAGATATTTTATAATGTTCCATCATTAGGAATATCAAATCAAGCGATTGAACTTTCATTTTATATAGGGGGATAAAGTGCCTATTGATACAAAAAAACAAATCAAACCAATCAGACAAAGAACATTCTTAAATAAAGATTTTGATTCTATGCGATCTGACTTGATTACATATACGAAAGCATTTTATCCAGATAGAATACAAGATTTCTCTGAAGCCTCTCTTGGTGGGGTATTTGTTGATTTGGCGGCACAAGTAGGAGATACAATGAGCTTTTACTTGGACCACCAATTTGGAGAGCTTTTTGTTGAGACGGCCATAGAAACAAAAAATATTGAAAATCTTATCAGAAGGGCTGGAGTTGAAATCACAGGAAATAGTCCGGCTGTTGTAAGTTTACTATTCGCAGTAGAGGTGCCCGCAATTAAAGTTGGAACTTCATATGAACCTGATCCAAAGTCTCTTCCAAAAATATTACAAGGAACTATAGCAGCAGCTTCAAATGGTACAAGATTTGAAACTTTAGAAGATATTGACTTTGCAGATCGAGATACTGACAATAATTTTATTGCTCAAATCGTAATAGGAAGCACTAGTGTAGATGGTTCTCCTTCTACATTGGTACTTGGAAGAACAGTAGACGCGATTTCAGGATTTTCAAAAACTGAATCATTTACCATTTCAAATACTTTTTCTCCTTTTAGAAAATTAACTCTTTCAAATGGTAATGTTACATCAATTGGAAATATTGTTGATTCAGAAGGTAACCAATATTATAAAGTTGGTGCGTTAACGCAAGACACTGTCTTTAGAGGAATCCCAAATTTAAGAACAGATAATGATTTGGTTGAATTGCTTTTAGAGATACTTCCTGCCCCTTATCGATTTGTAGCAGAGACAGATCTTGGAACAAGGCTAACAACACTTACATTTGGAGGAGGGAAGGCATCAAGTTTAGACAATGACATAATCCCAGATCCAAGTGAGTTTGCAATTCCATTATTTGGCAAAAGAAATTTTGATAGATTTTCCATTGATCCAAACAATTTATTAAATACAAAAACTTTGGGAGTTGCTCCACAAGGAACTACTTTATCGATAAATTACAGATATGGTGGAGGATTGTCTCATAATGTTTCAGCTGAAACAATTAGAACAATTTCGACATTGCTCATGGTATTTCCACGAAATCCAACACCGGCATTAGCTGCACAAATTAGAGCTACAACAGATGTAACAAACCCAGCAGCTGCGTCAGGCGGGGAGAATGCTCCAACAATAAATGAGCTAAAAGCAAAAGTTCCTTCAGCCAGAAATGCCCAACAGAGAATAGTTTCAAAAGAAGATTTATTATCACGTGTTTATACAATGCCAAGTAGTTTTGGAAGAGTGTTTAGGGCTGGAGTGAGAAATAACCCCGCTAATCCACAAGCAGCACAACTTTTTATATTGTCAAGAGATGCAAAAAAGAATCTGGTTCAATCACCAGATAGTCTAAAAGATAATTTAGTAACTTTCTTAAATGAATTTAGAATGATAAGTGATGCAATTGATATTCTAGATGCACAAATTGTAAATATTTCTTTAGAATTTGAGATTGTAACAGATCCTCAAATGAATAAGAATATTATTGTGCAAAATATAATTTCTAATTTAAAGCAATTTTTTAAGACTGATAATTTTCAAATTGATCAGCCAATTAGAATTTCTGATGTTCAAAATAAAATATATAACAATAATGGAGTTATTTCTGTAACTCAATTAAGGTTTAAAAATCTATCAGGAACAGTTGATGGAAGGACTTATAGCAATAATACATTTAATGTTACAACAAATACAGTGAGAGGACTTTTGTTTCCTCCTCCTGGTGGAATGTTTGAAATAAAAAATCCAGATTTTGATATAATTGGTTCTGGTATTTAGTATTTTTTCGTCAAAAGAGAGTATTGCCTTATAGGTATAAATAGATTATGTTTAGAAGATTAAAAGCAGATAAAGATACTATGATTACCAATAAGATTATTAATGGTACTCGTGTTACTGATGCAAATGTTGGACAGGCAGGCACATTAGATCTTTTTAAATTGGCAGATGAGTCAAGCTTAAATGGGGTTTCTGGCTCTATTCTTGAGGTTTCTCGCCTTCTTCTTCATTTTGATTTGGATCCGCTAAGAGAATTGACTGGCTCTATTTTAGACTTTACAGATTCATCATTTAAGGCACGCCTAATTATGAATGATGTATTTGGTGGTCAAACTCTTCCATCTAACTTTACATTAATTTCTTATCCTTTGGCAAAGTCATTCAATGAAGGAAATGGATATGACATTGGGCAATTTAGAGATATTGATTCGTCAAATTTTATTACAGCTTCAACAAATGTTACTTGGAGCATTGAAGGAGCCAATAGCTCAGGTACATTAGGAGATTCTAACATTGATATTTTTGAATATGGAAATATTGGAAATGGAATTCAAAGTTTGTTTTCAACTCAAGTTTTTTCAGATGGATCTGAAAATTTAAATTTGGATGTAACAAATGTAATTTCTGCAACATTAGCTGGGGCTATTCCTGATTATGGATTTAGAATATCTTATAGCGGAACACAAGAAACAGATGGAATTACTAGATTTGTAAAAAGATTTACTTCTAGACATGCAAATGACCCAGCATTTAGACCAAGAATTGAGGTATTTTTTAATGATTCAGTTCAAGATGATCATGGAAATTTCTTCTTTGATTTAAGTGGAACATTATTTTTGAATAATTTCCATTATGGTCAACCTGCAAACATAATTTATAATGGACAAGAAATAACAGGAGTAAATTCATTGATACTTCAAGTTACTTCTGGCTCAGGTTCTACTTATTTTAATAAGTTTGTAACAGCTTCACAATTTTCGATTGGTGAAAACTTTCAAACAGGAATGTATTTTGCCCAATTTGCAATTGGAACAAACGAAACAGCTTCAATAAGAAGAGAAATAGATCTTGCAAGTTCTGCAACATTTAAAGAAATATGGCAAAATATAGATGGAACTCAAGGATTTTTTACTGGCTCTTTACAAATTAAAAAAGTAACTAGAACAGCATTTGATACTGTTCCAACAAAATTAAATGTTGTAATTAGAAATAATATTGGAAAGTATCAATCAACTGAAAAAGTAAGATTTCATATTTTTGCACAAAACCCATTAGAAACAGTTAGATATTATAAATTGCCACTACAAAGAAAAAGCTTATTATTAAAAAATATGTTTTATCAGATTAGAGATTCTAATAGTGGAAAAATTCATATACCATTTGAATCACAAAGCAATGCTACAAAGTGCAGTGTTTTTGATGATGGAATGTATTTTGATCTATATATGAGCGATTTAGAAGTTGGAAAAACATATGGAATTGAATTAAGATTTACAGATTTTGGTTCGACTGTTGTTCTTGGAATTGACGAAGTTGGCGCAGTCTTTACGGTTATACAATAATGACACAATTTAATTCACTTAAATTTAATAATCCTGGATTGTTTCGTCCATCAGTAATTCGTGGAATTTTGGATTCTCCTGCGCCAACAGGAATGATTAATTTTAATGATGTTGCTGACAGAAACATAGGTACAAGTTCATCATTTAGGTATGATGCTCCTGGTTCTGGAATTCGTTCAACTCAACAAATAATAGTTGATTATTCTAAATTTGAAAATCATACATTTTTCCAAAGTGCAAAAACAAATGTAAATTTATCATTTTATAAAGTAATTAATGAATTTCCATTTGATGGAACAAGAAAAGAAATTGAACAATTTTTGGATAGCTTGACTGGATTTGAAAAATATGTTTATGACAATTTTCCAAAAAATAAAGGATACTTGTTTTTTTCTGGTTCGGGGGATAGTTCTGGAACGCATGTTGAAGTTGTTGACTTTGCAGGAAGTATATTTCCAACAATTGCCAAAAACAAAACAGGAAATAGTGTACTTAATCCAAATTTAGACTCATTTTCTTGGGAGTTCCAGCTGTATGTCCCTTCTGAAGCGAATGACGTTCAAGTTATATGCCAGAAGCACTCTGGCTCGAATCAGGGAGTGTCTCTCTTCTTGTCTGAGTCAGCAAGCACTAGCGAGTCACAAATCCTATTTACGGCAGTTTCTTCATCTGTTTATTTACAAGCATCCGCCCCTATTGAAAAAGGAAAATTCAACCATATTGTAGCAACCTTCAATAGAAGGCCAGGAATAAATCGACTTGATTTGTTTGTTGACGAAACATTAAAATCTACTTCTAGTAATTTTAGTGAGTTTGGAGAAATAGATTTTAATGTTTCTCCATTTTATATTGGATCAGGTTCGGCTGTTTCTTTGGCAGGAAGTCTCGTAACTCCAATAACTACATTTTCTGGAGCTATGGACGAATTCCGTTTCTTTCATAATATTCGAACAATTGAAGATCAAAAGAAATTTGCAAAAAAGGGAATATATCAAACAGAAGATCTTGTTCTTTATTTTAAATTCAATGAACCTTCAGGTTCTTTCGCTGCCGCTGGAGATACTCAAACAGAGAGGATTGTATTAGATTATTCTGGTAATTCTTTACATGGATTAATTAATGAAACAGGATTTTCAACAAATCTCAGAATTACTTCTTCTATAGAAAATCCAATGACATATGAAAATATGTCATTATGTCCAATATTATTTCCAAACTATCAAGAAATAATTGATTTAAATGATGACTTATTAACATCTGCATCTTTTTATGATGTTTCAAATCCAAATTTGATAACAAAGTTAATCCCTTCTCACTATTTTCTTGAAGGCCAAGCAGAAGAAGCACTTATTAGAGAAGATGGAACAATTGTAGACCCCATAACAGGCGAAACAATTCCTGGAACTGCAAATGTAGGTCAGGCACAAATAATTCAAACTATGCTTTATATTTGGGCCAAATTTTTCGATGAACAAAAAATTGTTCTTGATAATTTTGGGAAGGTATTAAATGTTACTTATGATGGAGAAAATGCGGCTCCTGATCAAGTATTGCCAAAAATTGCAGAATTTTTTGGTGTTACATTACCAAATCTTTTTAATGGTTCTTCAGTTGAACAATTTATTAATGCAGAAAATTTATCTTTTGACTATTCTACTGGAGAGATTTCTTTAAAAGATATTCAAAATCAAATATGGAGAAGAATTCTTGTAAATTTAAAAGATATTATTCAAAGTAAAGGAACTCTTCATAGTGTAAAGTCATTTATTCGGGCATTGGGAATTGATCCTGATTCTAATTTTAGAATCAGAGAGTATGGTGGCCCAACTAGAAAAAATCTTTCAAATCAAAGAGAAATTAGATCTGAAGTATCAACAATGATTGATATGAGCGGAACAAATTCTTTGATTTCGTCTCAAATATTAAGTGGAAGTAGAACCGAAATAGGATTTCCAAATATTGATGGAACATTTGTAAACAAAAATTCTTATTCTCCTCATGGAATTTCTAATGACATTTCTGATGGATATTTGACATCTGGTTCTTTTACTTATGAGGCAATCTATAAATATCCAAAAAATAGAAAAGTAGATGGAATTCAAAGTCTTGCAAGAATTCATATTCAAACAGGATCGATTCAAATGTTTGATAATGGAGAATCCGCTGTTTCATTAAATATGGTAGCAGTTTCAGGTTCTGAACCACAAGTTAAGTTATATGCTCGTCCTGGAATGAACAGTTCAATAACTGATTCTCCATTCTTAACAATGAGCATTAATGCAGATATTTTTGATGGAAATCATTGGAATGTTTCTTTCGGAAGATTTAGAGCAGATGATCCTTCTGATTATTTGATCGAAAGTGAAAATTTGGTAAAATCATATAATTCTTCTTCATATTTTCTTAGAGCAGCCAGAGCCGCTAGGGGAAATATTGTAGAACAATTTATAACTCAATCATTTTTTCAAGAAGCCAATAATAAAGATGACGATTCATTTTGTAATAATTCTTCTACATTAAATGCTTCTGGTTCTTTTATAATGATTGGCTCTCAAAGTTTAAATACAGGAACTGGTTCATTATTTGGTTATTTAAATTCAACAGATACTATAACAGATACAGATTCACGAGAAACAAACTTTAATGGACTTATTTCTCAAATTAGATTTTGGAGTAAAGGACTTTTAGAAGATGAATGGAGAGAGCATGTTAGAAACTTCAAAAGTCTTGGAGTTACAGTTCCAAGTTCTAATTTTAACTTTGAAACAATTGCAACAGGTTCTTGGAATAGGCTAAGAATTGATGCATCTACAGATCAGATGACAACTAGCTCAAATGGGTCTGGAGAAATTAGCATATTTGATTTTTCACAGAATTCATATCATTTAAGTGGTTCTGGGTTCGAATTAGATTCTTTAATAATTAAGCCAGAAACATTCTTTTCAAGCTATATTTCTCCTAAATTTGATCAGGCTAGCACTTCAAATAAAGTAAGGGCTAGATCATATCAAGATTATAATCTTGCGAAAGAAAGAAATGCTAAATTTGGCATCGTAAATCAAATAGATTTAAATGAAGAACCATCAGATGATGTTAGATTTACAATTGATTTTAGTATTATCGACTCTCTAGATCAGGATATCATTAATATATTTTCAACCTTAGAAGAGTTAGATAATATTCTTGGAAGTCCTGAATTGATGTTTGCTCCTGATTACCCAGGACTTGCAAATATGAGAAAAATTTATTTCAATAGACTTACAGAAAAGATAAAACTCAAATCTTTCTTTGAGTTTTTTAAATGGTTTGATAGAAGTATTGGAGATTTTATATCTGCACTTTTACCTAGAAAAACTAAATTTAGGGGAGTCAATTTTATAATTGAGTCTCATATGCTTGAAAGGCCGAAATTTGAAAATTTAAATATTGATCAATATTTAAGTGCAGCAACAGAAAGGAGTTCTCAAAAGGGAACAATTTTACTTCAACAAATTATTGGACAGGTTAAAAAATACTAATGTCATTTTATAATTTATATAGCCCATTTGTCGAGGCTCCAACAATAAGAACAACGCAACCACCAGCCTTTAGTGGAATTTCTATTGATATGAGCACAGCTCAGGGTATTTCATTTAGAAATCCGCTATTAAGACAAGTTACTATTTTACCTCAGATTAATAGCGGAAGAACTGATTTTGTTGTTGATTGTTTTAATTTTGGATTTGATACTCCAAATGATTCAACTAAGCCTTTTTCTGACCAAGAGAATTGGACTGCTGAAAAATATCTTCAAGATCCAAGCCAATTTAGTTCTCCATTATATCTTGGTGATTATTTGCCAAATAATGGAGCGTTAGAGCCTTTAACAATTCGAGACGTAGCATCAAGAAAAGTAATTAATAGTCCTCATAGAATTAGAGGGAATATTTGTGGAGGAAATGAAGATTCTTTTGATGGTTCTGATGTGGTTGTGTCTCATATTTTATATAAAAAGAATACTGATTTTGTTCCTTACAAAGATTCGGCAAGCTCTATTGGATTAACTGTTTTATTGGGAACAGTTTTAGATCCTAAAAATGATAAAATTGAGCCATTTAGTGACGATGATTTAAATTCAAAAAGAAGATTTTTATCAGAAATTTCCAATAACTCTAACCTTTCTGCGCTTTTTGATGGATTATTAGACATGACAGGTTCTACTGATGACGATTTTAGGCCATTAAACTCAAAGGCTTCTACTTCTGGCTTTATATATAAAAGTTATGGAATAAATCTTGGAACAGATAGCTTGGCATTTGGAGGGCTTTTTAAATAATGAGTACGACAATTGGTGGACTTCCTCCTCGTGTATCTATAAGGCAGACAGATTCATTAACTGGTTCTTATCCTTCTATTGCTAGAACAGGTGATGATAGTAGGACGGGAGCATATTCCGTATATTATAACGATAATAACACAATAAATTTTACAACAACTTTGCATGAGAACTCCATGTCGGCGATTCCTGGTGAATCAATAACTCCATTTAATGAAAGTTTTAGACCGGAACAAAGTAATGAAATTTCATTTTATAATACAGGTTCTTCCGAATTAGAAACTTCATTAGGATTTTCAACAAAACTTTCATCAAAAACTCAAATTAAATTTTCTTTAAATGTAGATTCTTTATCAATAATGAATGCAGAATCTGCTTCAATAATGTATTATAATAAAGATACAAAAACATTTAATTTAGTAGGTGGCAGTGATGCAATGACCAATCCTTTCGCACCTTATCTTAAGGCAGGTTTAGGCCGAGATTCCAAACTTTTTAATGCAATTGGATTCCCATTGATGAGTGGCTCATCTGGTGCTCTTTCTGCATCATCACCATTTCATGGACAAAATCCTGGACAGTCTGGAAGATTTGATGAAATTTACAATTACATTCAAGAAGGTTCCGTAACATTAAATCAAAATTTTGAAGCAACAAGTTCTCAATTAATCTCATTATCTCAAATAATAAAACATCCATTTTTATTAGAGAAGGCAGTTATAGAAATGAATGTCTCTTCATCAAATGGATGGTTTGACGATATTACAAGATGTAATTTCTCTGGTAGCGTATTCTTTTCTGATATGGGAGGCCCAGGAGTAACAATTAGTTTATTAAATCAAATTCAAGACAATAAAAGAGAAATTATTCTAAGTTCTACTATTATTCCGATAGGAGACACAGGATCATTCCCCTACTATATGGCAAATGGAGACAGGTGGAACCCAGCAGGATTTGGAAGTTTTGCTACACCTGGAGCTATTGTTAGTAACTCTGGAATCGAAAAAGTTCAAATAACAGCTAATGCAGCAAATACTAATGGATTTTTACTTTTGGGAGATTATGATTTAAATAATTCATTTATTTCAGAAGTAAAGCCATTTGGAAGATCGTTGAATTCAAAAGAAGTAAGCGCAAGAAGTTACTTTGGGAAAGAATATCAAGTAAGCAATATCAATTCTTTGATAAATCTTAGAGATTTTATAAGATATGAAATTGATGATTTTTCAACGCAAGTTGCAAAGCCCGTTACAGCAATTTTACAATTTGAAAAACAGTCATATTCTCCATATCTTTTGTTTCCTGAAGATAATTTAATTTTTGCAGTTTCAAAACATAGGCCAATTATTGAGGATCTTGCAGATTCAGCGAGAGGACTTACAGGTAGTCATGAATTTGGAATTCCTTCAGGAGTTATAAATATAACATTATATGGTTCTCTCATAAGATCAGAAAAAGAATTTCATGATACATTGAATCAAAATTTGACTTCTAATTCTGTATATGAAAATATACAATCTTCCGTTGTTGATCAATTTGATATTCAACCACAGAATTTATTTATTGGTTCTTATATATCAGAATTTTTTACTGGATCCATGTTGATATCTGGAACCTATAATACATCTTCTTATTATGGAAATGGATATGTCGATGCTCGTCGCGGAGTAAGATCCTCTGTTATTGGAGTTTCTAACTCAATAACTGATGTTTTTCCAACAGTCGATTTTTTCACATCAATTCCTGGATTCAATAGAAATATTCAAATTTTTAGCGAAGAAGAGAGATATTATGACACAATTCTTCCAAGAATTGATCAAATTTCTAAAATTGAGGGAGCTGATATTGCAAACGACTTTGGTAACGATGGTAAAAATTATTACCTTCTTGGAAATGGAAATAATGCATTTGTTACTTGGCTAAAGTCTTGGAACTCATTATTTTTATTTGAGCCAAGATTCTCATCTGTTTCAAGAACTATAAGCCCATTTTCAAATGTTTTTTCAAATAAAAAATTGTCAGATGGAACTGCTTTTATTAAGGCATCAAGCGATGCTGGAGTGCTTCGCGCACATAGTATTGGAAACGGCCCGATATACACTCCAGGTACTGATTGGAAATTTCAGGGAGTATTTATTGACGTAAATCTTGAATTAAGATCTGTACCAAATGATAAATTAGCTAAAAATATTTATGGAATTGGAGATGGGCAATTTGGAGAGCCAGTTTTTATATCTAGAGATAAGATTACTGGAGAGTATGTTTTTGATAGCCAAGTAAGAGGATTTAAGTATGGTTTATTAAATACGAATAAAGAAATGAGAAAATGGCATTTTCGAAGAGATAGATTTGGACAATTTAGAGATATGCTTGAGCAAGCAAGAGATTCAAAAATGTTTCTTCAGCCAAATTCAACAACTATTCCATCTCCTGTAAAAATTAGATTTGTTGGAGCTAATAATTCAACAACTTCTGGAGAGGAAACATTTTCAAACAATCTTTCATTAGCAGCAACTTCTTCATTACCATATTTTGATGGTGAGGCAAGAAGTCGTGGAGATCTTCCTGATATTGATTTAGTTCCATAGAATTAATCACTTATTTTTAGATCAGACTATTTATCTAGAATTAATATAGGATACTTTAAAAATAAATGGCTGGTATATTAAATAATAAAGAAAGAATTCTTGATTCAATTATAACTCTTGAGGGACGCCGCCAGATTATTGGCGGCAAATTAAAAATTGAGTTTGCCTCTTTTAGTGATCGATTGACTTTTTATGAGGCTGATATAGCATCAGGCTCATCTGATGCTAGTAATCGTATTTATTTTGAAGCAGTTTCTTTACCTCAAGATCAAGTAACATTAGAAGCTGATGACTCTGGCAGATTGTTGTCTTTTGAAGGGCGAAATTTCACAAAAATTGTACAAGGAAAAGCTGTAGTAAGTGGTTCTTTTTTGACCGATAGTTCGCAATATGCAAGTACAGCAGATGACTTGTTGGCGGATTCTTTTAATAACTTTACGAGTTTGAGATCCATTGGGAGTATGGATTTTTTTAGAGACGATAAAAATTTTTTAATATCTCCACAAAATGTAAGATTTAAAATAACAGACAAAAGACCTTTAGGCAATGATGATATTCAATCAATTGGAATAGATAAGGCAGAATCTTTTTTCCAAGATAAAAGATTGTCTCATATTAAGAATTTTAAATTTTTGCCACCTAAAAATAAAAAAACAATAACAGATCCTAATGGTTCATCACTGGGAGAGTACAAACAATTATCTCAACCTGAAATATTATCAATTGAAGAATTAAAAAAGAGTTTACTCTATAAAGATTTTGAAACAATATATTTTTCTGAATCTTCAAGATTTAATAATATTTTTTGTCAATTCTTTGAAATTACAGGGAATGATATTAAAAAATTAGATGTTATTGACTTTGGATTATTTCCTTCGGCTGAAGGAGACGATATTCATGTTTTTTTTGTTGGAAAAATATTTGTTGACAATCTTAACAGAAGTACATTTATAAACCTTTTCACTTTGGTTTTTGAGTAAATTATGAAACATCAAACAAAAAACAAAAATGAAAATATAATTTCATTAGATTCTGAAGATTTTGCATCTTTAATTGATTTTGGACAAAAAGTGGTTTATGAATTTAGGTATTCTATCAACATTCCGGCAGCATTAAAAGCAGGAGCGCAAAAAGTTGAGATTTCTACATTTACATCAAGTAAGCCGAAACCACCTTCCATATTTACTTCTAATTCTATTTCAAATAAGCCATCTTCTTTGACTTTGGTTAAAAACATACAACAAATAACTGCTGTAAAAAAAGATATAAAAAATGCAAATACAAATGCAAAATTTTCTAATTCAATAAGTGATTTTACTACAAAGGCAAGTAATGATTCTTTGTTTTCTTCATTTAAAAATAAAGTATTTAAATTGGCACTAGCTCCATCTATAAATCAAAAGAAAGCAATTGAGCCAATATTAAAAATAAGTAATTTTCCTTCTTCATCAATTATACAATCTCCAAAATCATTATCTGTAAAAGGAATTCTTCAAAATAAACAAGACCCTTCAAACATTCAAGCATCATTTTCTGTTGGCGCTTCAAAAGCGATTCAAGGAGTTATTACCCCTTCTCAAACATCATTAAAAACTCTTCCTTTATCTTCATTGAAGATTTCTCAAAAAATATTAAAACAAAAAGGAATAACAACATCTCAACAGGCATCAGACAATACAATTATTCCAATTTTAGTTCAAGAAGATACAAATTTCGCAAATGTAAAAAAAATTATTGAATTCGAGCCAAATACTTTAGGAAATTCGCCTGATTTTATAGTGCAATTTAGTTTGCTTGGAGTAAATGGGTTAGTAATTGAAAAAATACAAAGAACCGTTGAGCATTCACAAAACATTAGAGTTATCCAAACTCCAACTATACCCCCAGTTGTTTCATCAGTTACTTTGCCTGCAAGAAACTTATTGACAATAATTCAAAAAGATCCATTGGCAAAATCTGTTGATATATTTAGAAAAATTTTTAACAGAACACAAAGACTAGAAGAACAAAAATATACATTTGTTGCAAATGTACCTGTGGATAAAATGAAAGGGCCAGTTCCATTTGAAGACCTCATTGGAAACGCCTCAGACATTATTTACAGGGTTATTCCTAAAGGCGGTCAGCAACAGCTTGGTTCGGTGTTTACAAACAAGGTAGTAAATGCTTACAGGTTTGGACTTTCAAGAGAAAGAACATCAAGACTTCTTTACGCTGGGATTGTTGCTCAGTCAGATCCAAAAGGAATAAAAATTGATGTCTTTTCTTTACCTCCTGGTGTTTCTGCAATTAAGTTATTGTGCAGAGACAAAACAAGAAATGATACAAATTTTAAAATTGTTCCTTCTTTTATAGGGAGGAATGAAACAACTGTTGTTGGAGATGTTGAACAAACTTATTCTTTTATTGATATATTTTCAAAATATAATAATATTATAGAGTATAATTTAATATTATTGTTTGAAAATGGAGATGAAGAGATTTGTACAAATAGAGAAATTTATAAAAATATTCCATTTTCTTTTGGAGTTGTAGATACTTCAATTGGCCAGCCAAAAATTCTTCAAACAAAAAGTGGAATTGATATTCAATTTAGTATAAAATCAATTATCAGATCTTCTAATGCATCAATTTTGAAAAAAATTCTTGAACAACAAGGCCAGGCAGAATTATATAGTGATGAATTACTAGAAGAAAAATCAAGTTTAGATAAAATTATTTCACATCAAATTAGAAGAATAGATCTAACAACAGGAGAAACAGTTTTTTTTAGGCCATTTACAGGAACAATGTTTAGTGATGAATTAAATAGAAAAATTGATGGAATTGAACCATTAGTCCCCGGAAGGGTCTATCGGTATATTGTATCTGCTCTTTTGAGATCTCCAGAAACGATGTTTGAAAAAAACTATAAAAACATTACTAATTCTGTCGGAATTTCTGTACAAATTTTACCATTAAAATTCAAACATCCAATAGTTCAAAAATATGGGAATATTGTAACTCCTACTTCTTTATCAGCGAACCATAGCGAATCACAATTCGAATTTGAAAATATAGGAAATTTTATATATCAAGATGTAAGTATTGATATATCAAAACCTCAAATTTTAGATGCCAGAGTCACAAAATTCAATAAAGAAACAAATATTTTAAGATGGAGTGTCAAGGGTGAAAAGGCTTTACTTGATCATTTTTTAATTATTTTAGATAGACTCGGAGATGAAGAAATTATTGGCAAAGTACATACAAATTTTAATTCCAATATAATTGAATATATTGATAAAGAAAGTTCAAAAGAGCCTGGGTCATATAGGTATAAAATAATACCAGTATTAAAAGACTATAGTCATGGTTCTTCCATAACAACAAAGGAAATAATATAAAATGCCTACAGGACTAAAAATAAATAATCTCTCATTTGCGAAGATGGGAAATATAAACATTCAAGCCGTAAAGCCACAATCAGAAGATAATAACAATGGAGTTGTAAATGTTCAGGGGGCTATTGTTGTCGGGGCAAATAAAATTGTTGGTCAAAATGGAGGAAATATTTCTCAAAATGCCAATCTTAAAGTTGTTCCATTTATTAATGAATTCCAAAATTTGCAAGCATCTTTTTCTAAATTAGCACCAATAAAGATTTCTAATTTAAAATCTAATAATTTGACAATTTCTCCAATTTCAGCAAAAATATTTGAGCCAATAAAATTAAAAGGTATATCAAATCAAAGGCCAGAAATTATTTCATTAACAGATTTTAGTTCAATTTATAAAGGAAATTCTAATTCAATAAGCGATGTTGGAAACTTTATAAATACATCAATGGCCTCCAGAATATTAAGAATTGAACATATAGAAGCATTGATTGAGTCAATTCAAGAGAACGAAGGAGCAAATAAGATCTTAGAAGAAATATTAAATAAATATGTAGATGAAATTGATGAAGCAAATCATACTGTTAGAGTAATGACAAAAATTGCTAAAACAATTGATAATATTAAAAAATCTTTAGATATAAGAAAATCTGACAATTTTTCAGATGATAAAATTTCTAAAAATGTTGTTTCTGCCAAATCATATAAAGACTTTCTTGTTGATTTATATGGGTTTAGTGAAAGTGGGGTTGATAATTTTTCCAATACCAAATTGATTGGACAATTTTTAATTGATTCTAGAACTACACTTTCACAATATTCTCCATCTCTTTTTGGAACAAGTAGTCCATTATCAATAAATGCTATAAATGTTGGAAAAGGATTTCTTGCGAATAAACCAAAAATAAATGATAAATTATTCAATGTAAATTTTGGATTATCAGAAGCCGATTCTGTAGAGCGAGGAATTGATAGAGATTTTGGTTCTTACAATGCAAATAAAATTGATATAAATGATGGAAAATTTAATTTTCAAATAAGCTCTTATAAAAATAAATCAACCCCAATTCTTGGAACTGAGTTTAATAAATTTATTGATTCGCTGCCAGAAAATGCAATGGATCGAGCAGCATTGCTTATTATGACACTTTCGAAAGAAATGCGAATTTCGTCTGGTCTTGGGACTGAAACAATAAAATCTATATTAGTAAATAAACTGGGAGGGAATGATGTTGGAGATCCATTTGAAATTATATTTGGTTCTCCGGGTGATGATATCTCGGATGTACCAAATGGAACAAATTCTCTTTGTTCTCTTTTGAGATATAAAAATGATTCAAACAATGTAATTCTTCCATTCGAATCATTATATGTTCGAGGAGAAAATGGAATTCTCTACATCCCAGGCTCTAAAGAATTAGGAGATTCCATTTTACAATCTGAAATTCCTTTTGATATTAATAAAGTAAGATTGTTTCAAGAAAGATTATCTGATATATCTTCTGATTCAATGTCATTAATTAAGACTCTTCTTGGAACTGAAAAATTAAAATCTCCATTGAAACCAATTGATTTTTTTAATACAATTAGCTGGAATTATGTAGAGGCAATAGACTATATTTTAGGAAATATTCCAACTGAAGTACAGGTTTTGCCATCAGTATGGGGAGAAGTTTCATTATTGAAGTTAGCCCTCTCAGATCGAGACATTAAGGGTCTTTTATTTGAATATGTATTGGCCCTTGGACTAATAGGAAAGCCTGGAATTGGAGAATTTGGAAATAACAATGTTGAGTCTTTTTTTAGAGATATGTCTCTTGAAGAAATAAAAAAATGGGGGGATCTTCCATCAATAAAACAAGATAAAAGTTTAAATCAAAATACAATAACAAATTTAAATGATGCTCTTGCATTTTTAAATGCAAGCCCAGAAGACATTGAGAATCAAAATAATGATGATTTATCAAAATCTCTAACAACAGATTCTATTACTGGTTATACAGTCCTTGCATTATTGGTTCAAACTATTATAAATAAAATGAAGCTAAAAGGAGATATCAATTTCTCAGGGAAACCTGTTATTCTTAATATGTTATTTACTCATTTAATTTCAACTAAAAATTTAGTTTTCTTAAATAGAATAGTTGATTTTATTTCAAATATTGCTAAAACTTCACAAAACTTTGTTGAAAATGGCAAAACAAGATTTAATAGATTGAGCTATACAACAATTGCAGCAATTTCTTTTGAAGCATTTTTTGCTTATTTAGAACCCTTGCTTGATGGAATATCTTCCCCAAATGCGAATGATGAACTGGTAACATTTACAATTGATATTGATTCATTAAAAAATTCTAAAAATATTGTTGAAACAATATTGAGCAATTTTAATTTGGCATCAAAGCCTTCTAATTCGAAACAAGTATCGCAATTTAAGTCCTTGAAGCAGGGAAATGCTTTAAATTCTCCAATTAATAATTTAGGTTCAAAACTTCGAAAGGAAGAAGAAATAGTAAATCAAATTATATTAAGATTAAAAAGAACATTTAATTTGGTTGAAAATGCAACATCTGATGCTGTTGATTATTTTAGAACTGATAGTAAAAATTATGAATCTTTAAAGAAACTTGTTGAAGAACAAGGAGGAAAAGAAAGAATTGCCCTTATAGACGAAGCTCAATTTATTTTATCAAGAAAGGCACAATCTGATTTTTATGATGGTGATGGAATAAATCTTGCAACAAAGGGAACATTAACATTTAGAGGTGGTGCTGATTCGAAAAAACGGGCCGATAATACTACAATTAAAAGAACAAGGATGAAAAAGATCCAATCTCCTATTTTTATAGATGGCTCTATTATTTCATCAAATGAAAAAAAATTAATGGAAATTATTTTAAATAATCCAAAATTTAAAGGAAGTAGATCAGAGAATTTAAAAATTCTAACTGTAGGAATCCCGGCTGGCTTTAGCAATTCATTTTCTTCTGAAGTCTCTATAACAGAAGAAAATGCAAATAAAATATTAAATAAACAATCAGATGTAATTTCAATTAATGTTTATAAAAGAAGTATAGAATTTGAAGATATTGTTTTTAAACCGCAATCTTTTATTTTTGAACTTTCAAGATTTGTTACAAGGCCAAAAATAAATAAAAATAAAATAGTTTCAACAAATTATGTTGAATTTTTAAATAATCAAAGTATTTCATTGACAAGAGATTTTTCTGCATTTGGAGAAGATGAAAATCAAAATAAAGAAGACTTTTTTGAAAACAAAGAATATAGTTTTTTGACAAAGTCTCAAAAAGAAAATTTGGCAATTAATCATGTAGAAAGTTTTATTCTTGGAATGTATTTACGTTTATTGATTGGTATTTCTACAGATGAGAACGACTTTTTGGTAAATGATGAATTATTTGAAGGAATGATAGATCCTGACTCTAAGTCAAAATTTAATGATTTGATTTTAACGTATGTAAAAGGAGTAACTCAACAACCAATTACTTTAGAACAATTAAAGCAATCATCTCCACAAATTAGCGCACTTTTAGGAAAAATTGAAACACTTTCATTAAATACATCATTTGCAGAACAAGTAAATCCACCAATATTACCAGGGGTTTCAATATCAAAAAGAATTGAATTAACAGAAGATATAATTAATTTTGTAAAATTGTATAGTCCAAAATCTTTATTGACAGGCGGAAAAACTCATGCATTAAGAATAACTTCTCCAAAAATATTTGAAAGAATATATAATATTGCTGTAGATCCTGATGATTTTGAAATTGATTTTGATAAAACTCTTGAAACAGTATCTGGAAAGGCTATGTATGTGGTTCTTGAAAAAAAGGGAATGCTTATAAAATCAAAAGATGGAAAAATTAAAATTAAAGAAAGAAATAAAAATAATACGATTTCATTAGATCAATTTTTTATTAATATATCAACTATGCAATCTGTAGAGGAGTAATAAATGTCATCAGTATCTTTTCCATCAAAACCATCTTTAGTGGCTGATACCCCTGAAGTACAAAAATTTTCTGGTGTCTTTGTTTATAATTTTTTCACTCCAGACGAAAGAATAAATGATCAAGGAACAACTCCTGATAACATCATTAAGAAAGGATCAAAATCCTTTGACAAAGGAACAACCAATACATTAAGTAAAGTACCTCGATTTGTTCGTTTATCTTGGGGACAAGTAAAAATAATAGAACCAGAATTTAATTTATCTCCATTAGTGAATATTGGATCTTCTGGGCTTTCTGTTGAAAATCAAAATTTTATTAAAAAGAATTATTCTAAAGTTCTTAGAGAGGAGAGCTTTGGGAATTATGGATTTTCAGGTATAGAATTTCAAGATACTGCAATTGATGGAAAATTGCATTTATTAGTAAGTGGTACAGTTGCAAAATTTATAAATTCAAACAATGTGCGACTTGCAAATACAGTCAATGATCAATTAGAATTTATTTCACAAAAAATTGATACAAATAATGTTTCTTTATTAGATGTTAGTAAATTTCTTTCAAAAGATCTAAGTAAAGAAAATCTTTCAAATCAATTAATTATTGATTCTTTAACAAACTTAAGATCGGCTGGTGCTCGTTTTTATACAGAAGATCAACAAAAAGAATTGATTGAGAAGAAATTTGAAGCACTTAAAAATGTAAAAACTCGTTCTAGAATTAATAATAAATTTATTAAAACATTTTTAACTTCTATTGCAAATGATTCTTTAGGGTTTTTTGCAGATGAAGTTGGTCCATTGCTTTTGGATGCCGATGAAATTCAGACAGAAATGGTACAAAGCACTAATCCTGACTCTATTGAAGAAGCAGAATATGATATTTTTGTTGATCCAATTTCACTAAGGTCTGCTCCTAAAGATTCTACATTTTTACCAACAAGAAAGCATATTGGTTATATAATTGATAAATATCAAAAAAGTTCAAATGGTTCGATAACAGAACTTGAGCCGATTATTGTAGAAAATGCAGAAACAACATCTACATTAGATTCTCGTATAGCATATGGAACTTCATATATTTATCAAATTAGGGCAATATATTTATTAGAGTTTCAAAGCTTTTCTGACGATGATGACCAAATGGCCATATCTACTGTTTTAATTAGCTCTGCGGCATCACAAAGAGTCATTGTAAATGCCGAGGAAGTAGTCCCTCCTCCTCCTCCTGCTGATATAAATATCTTTTGGGACTATTCTGAGCAAAGTCCATGCATCTCTTGGAGCTTCCCAGTGAATCCACAAAGGGATATTAAAAGATGGCAAGTTTTTAGAAGAAAGACTGTTGATGAGGCTTTTGAATTATTGGTAGAAATCGATTTTGATGATAGTGCAGTAATAACTCAAAATTTTGAAAAAGTAAATATTAATTTAAAAACTAGACTAACAAGTCCTCAAAATTTTTGGATTGATGAAGACTTTAAAAAAGATGATAAATTTATTTATACTGTTGGAAGTGTAGATGCTCATGGAATGAGTTCTAATTATGGAATGCAATTTGAAATAAAATTCAATAGATATAATAATAATATTGAAAAAAAGCTTATATCCGGTTCTGGTGCTCCAAAGCCTTATCCTAATATGTTTTTAAATACTGATACATTTGTTGATGTAATGAAGGATAGTAATCATAAAAAAATGAAAATTTATTTTGATCCTGAATATTTAGAAGTAGTTAAGAATGGCTCAAAGTCTGAATCTGTAATCAAGGTTTCAAATAACGGTGCAAGTTATAAAATGCAAATGATAAATGTAGACTTCCAGCAATCTCAAATACTTGATATCGGTATAGATGATTTTAGAACTATAAAAAAAGACTCTGATTCACCAGGTGGAATTGGAGATTCTAAAATTTTAGGATATAAGGTATATATTGAAAACGATTCTAATGATATAGTTAAAGGATAATAATATGGGTTTTTTAGATCATACAACAAATAATATCATACTTGATGCGGTGCTAACCGATAGTGGCCGGCAAGCACTGGCCAGAAATGATGGCTCATTTTCATTTGTAAAATTTGCTTTTGGCGATGATGAAGTCGATTATTCAATTATTCCAAAGTTTGGAAGAGTTGTTGGAAAAGAAAAAATTGAAAAAAATACTCCTGTATTTGAAGGACTTACAAACCAAAATTTTTCTCAAAAAGCTAGAATGGTCAGCATCTCCAATCCAAATTTGGTTAGATTACCAACTCTTGGAATAACAGGAGAAAATTTGGCTAATGATATTGTTTCTCTTGGTGCAACTCTTACAAAATCTTCAACCATAACAGTTTCTCAAACAATCCAAAATGAAGATAATATTGATGCTGAATTGAGGGATCAGGGATTTGAGGTTTCATTAAATAATGAATTTTTGCAAATTCAAGGGCAAGTTCCTGACATTATAGATGGAACAAGAACTGCGACTTATATATTAAGACGAGATCCAACAGAAACTTCTGTTGGAGGTTCTAGACTAACTCTAACGCTTGTTGTTAGCTCAATCTCAAATGCAGAATTTACAGTGTTCGGAACTGCAAATAATAAAAATCTAATTAGAACATTTATTAAAATAAAAGGTGTTCAAAGTGGAGCAGTAAAAGAAATTGAAGTTCAAATCAATAAAACAACATAAGGAAACGATAAATGGCAGTTTTTAAAGAATTAACACCTAACGACATTAAAACGGCTAGATCGTTTTTGAATCAGCTTATTGACATTACTCAAGAAGACATAAGTGGAAGCATAACAAGGCAGAGATATGAGGCATTTGTAACCGGCGGAGTAGGTCCTGGGGTTACATCTTCCTTATTTCAAACGGTCCACGATCAAGATCTGTCTCTTTCTACGGCAAATGAAGTCTTAGATATGACAATTGGTCTATATTTTTCTGGCTCGACTGTTCAAAATATAAAAACAGGAGAAGATTCTGCTGGCAAGCTTTTATTCCCATCTACATCATTGATGATGAGAGAAAAGATAGATATTTACAAACAACATGCCTTGGTTTTGCTTGGTAACGTAAATGGACAATTTGCATCACCATTTGGCCAAACTGGAAATAGTTTAATCGATGAAGCACTATTTCTTGATTTTAAAAGATTGTTTTTCCGCGATGGAATAAAGCGTGAAACATTTGCAATGCAATTCTATGTAACATCTTCAAATAATGGAGCTGTTGCATCTGCTAGCATGGCTCCAAATCTTAAAAGGACTTCTGAATATGGAATAAAGATATTTACAGATGCAGGAGCCGCCGCCAATCAAGAAGTTTCTTTTGGAGGAAAGGTCTCTAATATTGTAGATTCTACAGATACTACAAATAATGTTGGACTTCTTTTTAATGACCAAGGAATTGTTGTTTTAGATCTTTCAAAAGTAATTGCTGGAGGAGAATTTGTTACTGGAGTTATTTCTGCAATGAGCCCAGCAGCAATCCCTGGGAATACTGATACTGCTGCCGGAACTACTCTAATTGGAGATTTAACAAAGAGTGGAAATCCAAATGCAACTTTTATCCCAGATTTTATGACATCTGGTTCAATTGATAATATTATTGACCATATTGCATCTACAAGATTTAGCTCTGGTTCTTTGACTTCGGTAACATTTCAAAATCAAACAATTATTAATTCAACTCTTGTATTTGCTCGGGCAACAGCAGATGAGTTTAATTACAGTTCAAATTCTACATTTGTAGATAGCGATAATAGAATTGTGGTAATTGATGAAGGACAAGAAGATGTTCAGCAAACATTTACATTTATAACTTCTGTTGGATTGTATGATTCAAATAATAAGTTATTGGCCGTTGCAAAATTGTCACGTCCAGTTGAAAAAAATCCTGAAAAAGATATTAGCTTTAGAATTAGATTAGATTTCTAATGAGGAATAAATGAATCTAAATAATATACTTAATAAAATAAAAAAAACAATTAATGATGAAAAATTAGATAATTGTTATAAAACATGGAAGCCGTCTTCGTCGTCATCTTCATTAGTTCATTCTATAGCAAGAAATTCGTATTCTAATGAAATTGAATTGCATTTTGGTTATTTTTCTATTTTTGTGAATAATATAAGTTACAATTATGAATACGATGATTTTGGAAATTTTTCTCGATGTAAAATTGTAGCAACTGGAAAACATACTAACATATTAGATATTTCTAGTCATATTGGAGAGTTTTGCAATATAGCCATAAGAAAACATAATACAATATTGAAAAATGCAGCAATTATATCTTATTCTGATAGATCTTGTACTGACGAATCTTTTCTTACCGAATTTGAGATTGAACTATTTGCTGAAGAGATAATACGATTGTAATAAAATGTCACTTATTAAAATAACTGAAGACGATGTTGAAACATTTACAATCGTTACAAATCCGAAAAAGACTTATTCAAGTAGTTCAATTGATGGGATTAATGGAGAAATAAGTCTTTTTGCGCGTCGTTCTTCAATTGAAAAAGAGGCAAGGCCACTTTTACAGTCTGGTGTTCAAGTATTTAATGAAGAAAGTATTGAATCACTTCGTTTGAAGATTGTTGAAAAGGCGAAGAATTCTACAAACGTTTCTTCTGAAGTTAGCTATTATATTGCTGGTGTAAACTCAGAATTATCTTCTTCTAAAAAACATAAAAAACTTAATATTTTTAGATTTGAGCCATCATTTGAATTTACTGATGACACTTTAAAAAAGAGAGCCATTCAAGAACTTTATCCATATTATAGAAATCAGTACCCCGATGCTCAATGGGCATATACAAATTACCATTGCTTAAATTTTTTCACAGCTTCAGGAATACCGGAAGATTCTGTTCTTCTTTATCCAAATTCTTCATCTATTGCATCTTTATCTTCTGTTTCTGGAAGTTATTCCTTGTCTGATGCCTTTACATTTGAATTTTATATAAATCCAAAATATACAACAGATGGACCTACAAATCACTTTAAGGCTGGAACAATATTCCATCTTTCTTCTTCTTATGCCATTTCTCTTGTAAGTGGTTCTTCAAAAGACTCAAAAGGATTTGTTGATAAATATAAAATATTACTTCAGCTAAGCCATTCCGCAGACATTTCTCCGTCTTTGGCAACCGCAGGTACTTATCCAAGAGATCTGATTTTCGAAACAAATGACAATGTTTTAAATAGAAATAATTGGCATCATGTAGCTATTAGGTGGGGAACAAATAAAATAAATCAAGGTAGTGGTTCATTTTTTGTTGATGGGGTAGAAGCTGGTACTTTTGTGGTTCCGTCTTCATCTATCGCGCCTGCTCCTTATTCGCTTCCAAAAGGGAATCCTGATGTTCTTTGTATCGGAAATTTTTACGAAGGAATAAATACTGGTTCTGCTGCACAGTCTATATTTTTTAATACTGAACCTGCCACGCGTGATGGACTAGTCAACTTAGCCCCAGGATTCAATCAGCATCAACCTTCTCAATTTTCATTTACGCATCCCCTAAATGCAGAAATTCATGATCTTAGAATTTATAATTCTTTTAGACTAACATCAAATATAGACTATGATCGAACTAATGGCCCATCAAGTCTTTCAGGATTAGTATTTTATCTTGGCCCTTTTTTTACACGAGAAAGCCCAATAAGGACAGTACTAAATCAACAAGGTGGAGTTTTGCAGACTCCATTTTTTGGAATTGACGGAACAACAGATGATCCATTTAATGTTGCAATGAGTTTTGGTGTTGGTGGCCATTATATGAATCTCGAAAACTTTCTTCGAGATTTAGTAACAGAAAATTATCCAAGACAATATCAGTTAACAGGTTCTCAAATTTTAGACACTATAAGCCCTGTCCCTGCTAATGAATCATTGTATTTGACAGGCTCTATTAAAAAAAGAAATGTAACAATTCTTCCTTGTGACAATGGGCTTTTTATTCCAAATTTTGATCTATTAAAAAGTGGCACAATATCAAATGTCCCATCAAATGGCTCTGCAATGGATAAATTTGTAAATGATCTTGGACATCTTGATCTTACTTTAATATCTTTGAGAAATCTTGTTTCAACATCAAGTTTGCGACTTGGATTTGTTCCGCAATCAGGTTCTATGTTTGATGCAATCGCCGGAGCAACACCTGAAGATCCTGGAGTTGATCCAGGAGAAGTTTTGACAATTTACCAAAGAACAAGAGACAATTCTTCAAATGAAGTTTCATTTTTTGAAATAAGTAATATTTTCTTTGGAAATAGAATAAACCCAGAAAGCTTTAAGATAACTGATTCTAAAATTTCAGGAAGTGGAGATAAAGTTTCGATTACTTTAAGAGATAATGGGTATGGAAGCATTTATCGTGCAGACTCAATAACGGAACATGCAAAGTGGAATAGTGTTGGAAATATATTCTATAATGAAGGGATTGCTGTAATTAAATCTCCAAATATTCCATTTTTTGGAAAAGAACAGTTTTCTATGGAATTTCAAGGAGAACAAACAATTCATGTTCTTATGCTTTCTGCCGAAGCTGCTTCTGGACTTGTTAATTCTTCTAGTCATCCAAATTTCATTCCAGTTTCTGCATCTTTAAATGTAAATGAGAATGATACTAGTTTTGTATACATTACAAATATTGATTGGCTTGATGATAATTTAAATGTAGTTATGAAAACAAATCTTGCCCAACCCATAAAAAAAAGAAATTCAGATAAGCTTTTAGTAAAGGCAAAGATGGATTGGTAAATTTTATATTTATTCTTATTTGTTCCACTAATTAAGTACATAATGAATGATCAATGGCTAAAAACTCTTTTAAATGAAGAGAAAGAAGAAATAGAAAATAAAACTGAAGATCAAGATTCTTTAGAAAACTATGCCCTTTATATTGATGCAGGGCGGCATAGTTCTGATTATATTTTGTATAAGCCAAAATATTATGCACAAAAAATGAAAGAAGAAATTGATAACGCAAAAAAAGAATTTGAAAAAATTAGATTTAAAGGAAATCAATTTAGTAAATTTAAAGATTTTTATGCATTTTCAAATGTAAAAGACATTTTTAAGGATCCGAATGGAGTTTATGGGTTTGTCTCTGTAAACAATGGTAGAATTATTGGACTAAGAGGAAGTTGTAATCGCGCAAATGAGATTCGCTCTATTTCTGCAAGAGAAGGCTTTGGGCGACTAATGTTCATGATTGCACTTGCAAAAGAAAGCCCGATTATGTCAAATAGAGAAGATGTTTCTGTAAATGCTTATGATTATTTGACAAAGTTTACAAATAATCAAAATATAACAATAGAACCATTTGAAAATGAAAAAAGACTTGCAAAAAAAGATAATGAAGATTGCAAAGTTTTTGGAAGCAAAATTCTTGACCAAAGCTACAAAAGCGCTGCTGATATTGATATAGAGGCCCAGCCTCTTTTAAATCGTCATAAAGTTTTTCTTCATCAAATGAAAAATTATTTTACAAATAATGGAGTTGATTTTATTTTATCAAGAATAAAGCAATATATTTCAGATGCTGGAACTTATTTTTTTGATGAACAACGTGGAGAGCCTGGATGGTATGAGAGCTATACTCATGACGAGGAAGAATAAATGTCTTTATCAGTTATTTTAGGTTTAGACATTTCTACATCTATTACTGGTTTTTCAGTTATGAATGAAATAGATGGTTCTTTAGTTGAACTTGGTCATTTTGACCTTTATAAAAATAAAGGCACAATGTGGGACAAGGTTGATGAAATGAAAAGACATATAATTGATCTTGGTAAAAAGTATACAATAAAACATGTTTTCATTGAAGAGCCTTTGTCAAAATTTTCAAGAGGAAGATCGTCATCAAATACAATCTCATTATTGATGAGATTTAATGGAATTTTGTCTTATATTGTTCATGAATATCTAGGAATCACTCCTGCTTATTTTAGTCCATCTCAAGCTCGAAAGCTATGTGGGCTAAAAATGAGGAGCAAGGCCGCTTGTAAAAGAGACAAGGTACCCTGGAAGCCTCAAAAAGAACAAGCATTTGATCAGATGAATGCAAGAGCGCCATTTAATAAAACATATAATTGGCCATTAAAAAGAACTGGAAGACTAAAGGACCATTGTTATGATGAAATGGACAGTTTTGTGGTTTGTATGGCTGGATATAAATCTCTTGTAAAAACAAAGATTTGAGTTTGTTAAATTCATAGGATATTTAACAGAATGGACGAATGGGATAAGACAGTAAAATATGCAAAATCTAATATTGATGGATTTAGTGTAGAATATAAAGCAAGTTCAAGTTTTCAAAAATTAATTGCAAAATTTTTGTTTTGGATTAATTGGCTTGGCGTTTGGACGGCAATATATCCAAAAGTATGGATGCCAAAAGAATTAAGAAATTATGCTATATTGCAACATGAAATTGTTCATTTAAAAGATGCAGAATCATTTTATGGATTACTTCCGATTAAAACAAAATGGTTAAATGTTTCATTGTTTTATTTTTCTTATTTCTCTCCTCAAATATTTTCACTTTTAGCATTTTTAGCATTTGTTAATTTGTGGTGGTTGTTATGTTTGATATTTTTGCTGCCCATACCATCCCCAGGAAGAATGATTTCTGAAATTAGAGCATATAGAAGATCCAGAGAACTTGGAGATACATCTCAAAAAATTGCATCAGTATTTAAAGGGCCAATGTATTTTTATATGTGGCCCTTTAAGAAACATATAAAGAATATGTTATTGAAAAAATCTCCATATAAAGAAGAAATGGATCTTATTTTGAGGGAAAACTAATGTCATATATTCTTTCTGAAGTATTTGGAGATGCTTCAACATATATGATGGGAATTGCATTTGAAACAATTTCTTATGATCAAGAAAAAAATTCATCTGTAAAAAGAAAAGGATGGGAAATTCCTTATTTAGAAGCAGATGTTAATGATATTGATGCTTATGCTACAAAATATCAAATAGAAGCAAGAAAGACTGGCGATGCTCATCGAACATGGGATAGTTTAGAACCATTTAAAGATGGAATGACAGGAGATGAAACATTTTATATTCTTGTTGTTAAAAATTTAGATTGGTCTGATATTTCAAGTGATGAGTTTCGAGAAATAAATGAAAAAATTAAAGACAATGAATCTTGGGGACTAACAGTAAATCCAAGACCATTAACTATGAATCATTAAAAATGATATAAAATAGATTGTGAATTGTATGATGTAGACATGGGTGAAGTCCATGCCTCGTCTGAAAAAATAGAATTTATAGAAAGGGCATTTGGAACGTCTGAAATCTATACAAAAGGAAATATTCAAGTTAGATGTCCAAAATGCCAAGAATTAGCAATTAAAATTGGGATTCCTCTTCGAAAAAGAAAATTAGCAATAAATATTCTAAAAGGGGATGTTTTTCATTGTTGGGTTTGCCCTTATAAGGGCAGACTAACAAGGATGCTAAAGGAATATTCGTCACCATATCTTCTTATAGAATATTTAAAGCGTTTTGCTGACCAAAAAACCTTATCGGCTGGGCTTGATGACAAACCAAATAAAAAAGAAGCTAAACTGCCAGCCGACTTCAAATTATTGGCCTTAAATCAAAAAAGCAATGATGTTTTAATTCAAAAGGCTTTATCTTATGCAAAAAGTAGAGGTTTGTCAGAAAGGGATCTTTGGTATTTTAAAATTGGAATATCTAATGAATGGCCTTGGAACAATAGAATTTTGTTTCCGTCTTTTAATTCAGAAGGGGCTTTCAACTATATGGTTGGAAGATCTTGGCTAGAAAAACCCAATTATCCATACTGGGATACTCCAATCGACGCTACATCAATTATTTTTAATGAAATAAATATAAATTGGAACGAAGAAATAACAATAACTGAGGGATTGTTGGATTTAGTAAAATGCAATGATAATGCTGTGCCATTGTTAGGTTCTGATTTAAAAGCGTATAGTAAATTATTTGGAATGATTATTAAAAACAAAACTCCTGTTTTATTAGCGATGGATAAAGATATGGCTTATAAAAAAATGCCATCAATTGTAGAACTTTTTTTAAAGGCTGGAATTCAAATACGCGTTTTAGAAATGGGAGAATACGGAGATGTTGGAGAAATGACAAAAGAGGAGTTTTTACGTCGAAGAAGCGAAGCAAAAATTTGGGATCATTTTTCTCTAATAACTCATAAAATAAATTCAATAGAAAGTAGTTCAATTCTTTAAAGAAAATTATGAAAATTTTACATTTCGGAGATCAACACTGGAGGCCATTAGAAAGGCATGAAGAATATAAACAATGCTTTGAGTCTATGTTTGCTATTGCAAAAAAAGAAAATATAGATGCATTTGTTCTTTGTGGAGATTTAGTGCATGAAAAAACTCAGCGAATAACCCCAGAAGTAATAGATTGCCTTATTTGGTTTTTCAATGAGATGATAAAAATAGCTCCTGTTCATATGATTTTAGGAAACCATGATGGAAATCTTAAAAACATGAAAAGAAAAGATGCTATCTCTCCAATTGTTAATGCAATTAATAGTCCAAGAATAAAACTATATTCTAAATCAGGAATTTATCCTCTTAATGAAAATATAAATTTCTATGTTTATTCTATATTTGATCAAGAAGGGTGGAGCGAGATAGAACCTGATCCAATAAAGACAAATATTTGTCTTTATCATGGATGCGTCCAAGGAAGCAAGACCGACTATGATTATGAACTTGAAGGAGAGATTGAAGTTTCATTTTTTGAAAAGTATGATTTTACATTTTTATCAGATATTCATCGATTCCAATTTTTAGATGATAAAAATAGAATTGCCTATCCTGGATCAACTCTTCAGCAAAATTTTGGCGAATCAATTAAGAATCATGGATTTTTACTTTGGGACATTAGAGGAAAAGACGATTTTGATGTTAGGCATGTTGAAATTGAAAATAAAAAACCGTTTGTTACATTAAATTGGAAAAGTGATATAGAAGAACCAGATGGAGGGAAAAAACTTGCTAGAATTATGTTTGAAGCAAGCAAATATCCTAACAATTCTCGTTTTAGAATCTATAGTGAAGCAAAAATTCCTCAACAAGACAAAAAAATAATCGAATATGAATTAAAAAATAAGAAAAAAGCTTCATTAATAGTTTATAAAAATGAAAAAATTAGAACGCCTGTTGCCGATGAAGAAACGAACAAACAACTAAGACGAGACTTAAGAGATCCAACAACTGTATATCAATTATTTCAATCCTTTATTGGAAAGGACAAATTGAATCAAATTCAGTGGAAGTATGTTGAAGATATTATTCAAAAATATTCTGAAGAGTTAAAGGATGATGAAAATGTAGTTGTTCGTGGCAGAACATGGATCCCTCGCCGTATTGAATTTGACAATATAATGCAATATGGAGAAGGTAATATGATCAATTTTGATTCTTGTGAAGGAATTGTTGGAATATTTGCTCCAAATATGAGTGGAAAAAGTACAATTATTGCAGCAATGGTATATGCTTTATTTGGAAGACTGGATCGTGAAATTCTTCAAAATCATTATCACGGAATGGTAAATAATAGAAAGGATTCATGTTTCGCAAAATTTGACTTTACAGTTTCAGGAGAAAATTATCGAATTCATAGAGCCACTGAAAGAGTGGAAAAGCAAGATGGGCGCTATGGGGCAAAAACGAAAATATTTCTTTATAAAATGACTGATGACTGGGAGGAGCTTGAAGAGCTTCATCGAGAAAAACCGCAGGATACTGAAAAAGAAATAAGAAATATTGTAGGGACTCTTGAAGACTTTAAACTAACAGCATTAGCGAACCAAAGAAATGTAGAAGCTTTTATGCGAGAAAGGGTCACTGTTAGAAAGCAACATTTGGCAAGATTTAGAGACTTACAGCCTTTAGAGATTTTATACACTAAAGCAAATGCTGACTATTCTGTCCAAAAAGGAATGTTGAAGGCATTAACTGCATTAGACTGGGATTCTGAAATATCAAGACTTAATATAGAAAGTGAAGATCTTTCTAAAAGTATAGAGAATCATGAGTCAATGTTAGAAATTCTTCGGGATGGTCTCTCAAAAATAAAAGAAGAAATTATAAAAAAGGGAGGAGAAAACGTTGTAGATCAAAAAGATATTGATAATCAGAATTTAATTATATCAAACCTTGACAGAGAAAAAGAAACAATAAAAATTCAAATTGATGCAGTTATTGAAAGAAAAAAAGATCTTCAATCTCAAATTGATGAAATCAATAATAAGAAAAAATATATTGATGTAGATAAAGTTAGAGAAAAGCTTGAAAAAAAGAATGAGCTTGAAAAAAAGATAACAATTCTAAAAGAAAAGCTTAGTTCTTCAATTAAGACATTAGAAGTCAAAGAAAGAACAGTTAGTAAATTAAGCACAGTTCCTTGTGGCGACAAATTTCCAACTTGCAAATATATAAAAGATGCCCATATTGAAAAAGATAATATTGGACCATATAAAAATATTATTAAAGAAATTGAAACCGATATTCAAAAATGTGAAATATTGATTGTTGATGATGATTATTCTAATAAACTAAAAGAACATGCAGAACTTGAAAAGAAAGAAATTGCATTAATTAAGAAAATTTCTTCTGTTTCTGTTGAGGCTTTAAATTTAAAGCTTGAAAATATTTTAGAGAAAATATTTTTTGAAAATAAAAAACTCAAAGAAATGGAAATTAACTTTACTGATGACGATTCAGTAAAATTGTTAAAAGAAAAAATTGAAAAAATAAAAATTGAAATAAAAGAGATTGATACCAAGAGAATACTTTCTGCAACAAGAATTGGAAAAATTGAAAGTGAAATTACTTCTCTTTATTCTGATAAAAGCAAGTTTGAAGAAATAAATGACAAATGTAAAATCTTTGAACAATTAGTATTCGCCTTTGGAAAAAAAGGAATTCCAAACCAGATACTTCGCATGGACCTGCCTGCGATCAATGCAGAAATAAAGAGTGTTCTTGAAGATATTGACGATGTTGATTCTGTAGAATTTGAACTTGAAGAAGAAAGTGACAAATTGGATATTTATGTAGAAAGTAATGACACAAGGATTCCAATAGAGCTATGCTCAGGAGCCCAGCTAGCAATTGCGTCTATAGCATTACGTGTTGGGCTAATGAGAATATCAAACTTGCCAAAACCAGACATGTTTATTTTAGATGAGCCTTTTGAGAATACAGATAGTTCTAGAGTTGATTCTGTAATAAAAATGACTCAATCATTAAAGAAATGGTTTAAAAAAGTATTTTTAATATCTCATATGGAAATAATAAAAGAAACTGCCGATGTTTTGATAGAAATAAATGTTAGTGGAAAGAACTCTTATGTCTATCATGAATAGTTATTATTACTGTGAATAAAGAAGAAGCACTAAGAAAAATCATCCGAGAATCTATTATAGATGAAGGATTTATTGATTGGATAAGATCAAAATGGAAAGGGGATTCTGGAAATCTTGAATCTGCCCAAAGAGAACTAAAGCAAATCTATTCTTCAATAGATCCATTAAGAAAGGATTTTCCACGAGCGACAAAAAGAATTAGAGAAAATATTCGCCGTGCAATCTTAGATTTAGAGCATATTAATACATTGATGTCAAAAGGTATTGATGAAAAAAGTTTCCTTGATGGAGATTTATAATAAAATGTTCTTATGAGTTGGGAGAAAATATCAAAAAACAGAATCCAGCGAGAAATCGCTGGATTTTTTATTATAAAGCCAGAAGGAGAAAATCTTTCAATCCCTTTATTCTGTCCTCTTTGTAAAAATGCAATGAGAAACATTCAAGATTCACAATATTATAGAAAATATTGTGTATGTTATGATTGTTCTACCATGTATGCTGAGCCAAATCGCAAAAAATGGAAAGAAGGATGGAGACCAGATGTTTTTGACGCATAGTTATAACTATAGATAGGTTATCATATGAATTTTGAAGAATATAATATATTGGGTAATATAATCAATACAACTTGGGGAGTTGGTTCTACCAACAACTCAAAAAGTGGCACAATGTCAATTAAGGGACAAATGATTGATGAAGATCGATTGGTTCTTAATTTTACAACAATAATAACTTTTGGAGAGCCACATGAGCGAAAAAGAGAGCTTGAAAAAGCTTCATTGGAATCTGGATCAATTCTTGAAAACTGTATTAAAAATATCAAGTCTGAGTTTAAAAAAGAGACTGGAAGGACATTGAAAACAAAAAATATAGCAGATGAAGAAGATTGGGAACTTTTATCTTTAGGACAGTATAGCGGTAGAAGGGATGCATATTATCGTCGAAAAATTGTTTTAGAGCTAAACTAAAATGGCCGCCCCAAATACCACTATAAAAGGAGCGCAAGCAAAAGAAATTCTGAAGTGTGGGCGAGACCCAATATACTTTTTTAATACATATATAAAGATTCAACATCCAACAAAAGGCGCTCTTCCATTTGGAACATTCCCATTTCAGGATGATTGTGTTCATGATTTCTTAAAACATAGATTTACAGTTGTCTTAAAGGCCAGACAGTTAGGACTTTCTACAGTTACTGCTGCTTATGCCTTATGGATAATTTTATTTCAAGAAAATGCAAATGTTTTAGTTATTGCAACAAAGCTAACAACTGCAAAAAACTTTATTGCAAAATGTAAGTACATGTTAAAGAATCTTCCTCCTTGGTTGGTTCTTTGCGATATTACAAGTGATACAGTTCAAACAATTGAAACTTCTCGTGGTTCAATTTTAAAAGCCGTTCCAACATCCCCCGATGCTGGCCGTTCTGAAGCCCTTTCTCTTTTGATTGTTGACGAGGCTGCCTTTATTGAAAATTTTGACACTCTTTGGACTGGATTATATCCTTGTGTATCTACTGGTGGTCGTACAATTCTTTTATCTTCTCCTAATGGTACAGGAAATAAATTTTTTGATATCTATGATAAAGCGGCGAAAGGCGATAATGAATTCTACCCAATAAAATTGCCATGGAGTGTACACCCAGAGCGTGATGAAAAATGGTTTAAGCAACAAACCATGAATATGACACCAAAAGAAATTGCACAGGAACATGAATGCGACTTTGCAGCTTCTGGTGACACATTTCTTGATGCTTCAATTATTGAAAAACTAAGAACTATGGTTAAGAATCCTTTGAAAAAGGTTGGAGAGGATAGAAATGTTTGGATTTGGGAAGATCCTGAACCTGAAGATCATTACATTTTATCTGCCGATACTGCCAGGGGAGATGGAAAGGATTATTCTGCCTTTCACATTATTAATGCAACAACATCAAGAGTTGTTGTTGAATACAAAGGAAAAATGCCTCCAGATCGCTTTGCAGAACTTATTAATGAATTTGGACTTTTATACAATAAAGCATTAGTCTGCCCAGAAAACAATAATATTGGATATGCAACAATTCAAAGATTGTGTTATCTGCAATATCCAAATATTTATAATGGAAAAGAAAAGTCTTTAGATCTTTGGAAATCTATGGCTGGAAATGACGGAAATCTCCAAAGACCATCAGGAGACCTTGGAATTTTTACAACAGGTCAGAAAAAAAATGTTCTTCTTACAAAAATGGAAGAAATGTTAAGAAATGATAAGGTTCAGATTTTTTCTGAAAGGTTCTATGAAGAATTAAAAACATTTGTTTGGATAAACAACCATAAAGTTGGAGCAGAAAAAGGCAAAAATGATGATCTTGTGATGAGTGCTGCAATTGGCCTTTGGCTTTTGGATACTGCTGATTTTTCATTATATTCAGAAGATCAAAGTAAGGCATTGATTGATGCAATGACAAAATCAGCTTCAAGTATTGATGATATTATCAATAATCAAACTGGAAGAAATAAAGATGATTATAGTGTAATGGTTCCAGTAGCAGGTAATTCTGGAGGCTTTTCAAATTCAAATCGAAAAGCAAATAGAGTTCAAGTAATTAATAAAAAATGGAATTGGTTAATGCAGTAAATAAAACAAATATGACTTACGAAAAAAAAAGAAAGGTAAAACAACTTTCAGAGATAATGCAGAAAAATAAATATTTTGATTCTGCTATTGAGTCATATATTGAACAATTGAAAACAAAAAGAGACTGGCAAAACCTTGAAAAGAAATTAATTCAATATAAAAATTCTGGATGGGAAAAAGAAAAATTGAATAAAATTTTTCAATGGGAAAGGAAAGGATGCGAAATTCATAATAAGTCTTTAGACAAGTCTATGATTATAATTAAAAAAATGGGCTCGGAAATAACCGAAGAACAATTTTTTGATTTAAAATATTGGATTCAGAATAGTTCGCATTCTAAAGAGGCATGGAATAAAAACATTGTACAACTTGAAGATTCTTTACATATTATAAAGGCAAAGATTGTACATTTGGCTTTTATGAGCCGATCTCCAACTCCTGTCAATATTGGTCAAATAATAAAAAATAAAGATTAGACAATCAAATATATATTTATCTGTATGATTTCAATGCAAAAAAGCCAACTTCAAGATTTGATAAGAGAATCATATCTTTATTCAATAATTAAAGAAGGTAAAGATCATAATAGAGAGATTGTTTCAACTATTCTTTCTCTCAAAGACTCTTTATTAAAAAGAAATTTTATTTGTAATACCCAATATGCTCCTCCAAATCCACAAAAAAAACATCGTGACTTTGGATATTGTACTGTAAAAATTGATACAACAATTGGAAGAGGAAAAGAAATGAGTCAAAAAGCCATTATGAAACAAATAATAAGAATGGCACAACAAATGGGACTTAACAAATATTTTTCAATAGTGGATCATGGATATGATGGGAGATATTGTAATTGCAATTTTCGCCTAAATCCTAAATTTGTTGACAAGTATATGCAACAACAAATTTAGGAAAACAAATAGAGCAACCTTTAAATTTTTAATAATAGGGGAGCAAGAATGGCAACAAAAAGACAAAATTTATTTTCAAGACTAACAAGGCTTTTTAAGTCTGGACCTGTTGTAAAAAGGCAAATTAAAGGACTCGATAACTCAGCGGTCAAATCATCTGCTTTCGATGTTTTTCGGAAAAGCACAGCTACTGTTTATGGAAACAGTATGAATGCTTATGGGCAATACGATAGACTTTCTCGTTATTCAGATTTTTCGGAGATGGAATCCACGCCTGAAATAAATACAGCTCTTGACATTTATGCAGATGAAACTGTTGCAAAGGATGAGAAAGGAAAGTGTCTTCATGTTTATTCGGAAAATCCAAAAATTCAAAGATTGCTTGAAGAATTATTTTATGACACATTAAATTTTGAATTTGTTTCAAGATCTTGGGTTCGTAATATTTGCAAATATGGAGATATGTTTCTTTTGAATGATGTATCTCCTACCCATGGAGTGATCAATGCCCATCCAATACCAGTAAATGAAGTTGAAAGAGAAGAAGGATTTGATCCTGAAAATCCTTTTGCTATTAGATTTAGATTGGTAACTCAAGGAAATCAGGTATTGGAGCCTTGGCAGATTACACACTTTAGATTGATGGGAAATGATAGTTTTACCCCATATGGTTCAAGCGTAATCGAAGGAGCAAGAAGGGTTTGGAGATCTCTTGTCATGGCTGAAGATGCCATGTTAACTTATAGAATTATTAGATCACCAGAGCGAAGAGTGTTTTATATTGACGTTGCAAATGCTCCACCAAATGATGTTCCTAATATTATTGAGAATGCAAGATCTACATTAAAGTCTCAAGAGGTTGTTGACAATACGGCTGGAAGAGTTGATCAAAGATATAATCCATGGGCTGTAGATATTGATTATTTTATTCCTGTTCGTGGCCAAGATGGAGGAACAAGGATTGAAACACTTCCAGGAGGAGCGAATACTACAGCAATTGAAGATGTTGAATACATTCAGCGCAAGCTTTTTTCTGCACTTAAGGTTCCAAAGGCATATTTGGGATATGATGAATCTTTGGGAGGAAAAGCCAATCTTGCTGCTGAAGATGTTAGATTTGCAAGAACTATTCAACAAATTCAAGCAGTCATTATTACAGAATTAAATAAAATAGCAGCAATTCATTTGGCAGCACATGGATATGATGGAGAGGATTTAGTAAATTTCAATCTACAATTAAGTAATCCTTCTGCTATGGCTCAACAACAAAAACTTGAGCTTATAAGGACAAGATTTGAAATAGCTGGGACCCGCCCAGAAGGGCTATTGTCTGATAAATATTTATATAAAGAAGTTTTCCAAATGACTGATGACACCATTGAAGAAATGGAAAAAGATCAAATTAAAGAACTTATTAGAAAAGCTCAAATGGAGCAAATGGGTGCTGCGGCTGCTGAAGGCGGAGCCGGAGGTGGAGGCGGAGGCGGAGGCGGCCTTGGTGGTCTTGGCGGTCCTGATGATGGTCTTGGTGGAATCGAAATGCCTGCGGGTGAAGAAGGTGGCGGAGAAGGAACAGAAACACCGTCCGAAGATGGTGGAGAAACAGAGCCGCCTACAACTGATGATGATTTATTTGCAGAATCTGAGAATGATGATGAAAGTTTCCTTCTTATGTCAAATGATGATGACAATATCATTGAGTTTGAAATTGATGAAGGAGATGAATATAAACCTGTCCATCAACAAAATCAGGCATCTAGATATAGACATAATAACTTAAGGCCAAGCCGCAAAAAAATGATTGGTTCAAATGGAATGAGAGCAACAGATCCTGGAAAAGCGCTAGATCACAAAGATCCTCATTTTCATGATGTTTCATTAAAGAGAAATTGGAGTGCTGCAACATCTATTGCAAAGGATGGTTCATTCAAATTAGCAGATTCTGTTCAACGACAAATGGGAATTATAGAGAATTCAGAAAATAAAAGAACAAGATTGTCTAGTGAAATGAAATATGCTTTAGATTCTCTTCCAAAAGGAGTATTTATAAAAGGAAATACTTTAAAGAAAAATGAAAATTTTAAATCTTCAAATCTTATTATTGAATCCGATGGAGATGACGTGTAATGACAAGACATAATAAAAAAAGAAATACTGGGCTTCTATACGAATTTCTTGTTAGATCTATTTCTGATTCAGTGATTGAAGGAGATGAAAAAAGAAGGAATACAGCCTTATCTATTATAAAAAAACACTTTACAGCAGGAAGTGAATTATATAAAGAATTTAGATTATTCCATTCCTTAGCCGCATCTACTGTGAAAAGTTCATCTGTGGCAGATACTATTTTAGAAACAGCGAAAAAAGCTTCATCAATGTGTGATATTGAAAAGCTTGATTATGAAAAATCATTACTTATCAGAAGCATTAATCATGGATTGGGAGATGGTAATTTTTATGATAGAAAAATTTCTGAATATAAAATTTATGCCACTATTCAAACATTATTAAATGAATGGAGAAGTGGTCAATATAATAATATTGTTGAATTAGCTCAATTTGAAGAACAGCTAAAAGAATGGCTATTGAAAGAAAAAAAAGTAAATGCATTAAATGAAGAAACAAATTTTTCTGTCAGGGATCCTTTAGTTGAAAAACTCATGATTAAAAAAATAAATGAAAAATATAATGAAAGCCTAAATGAAGAACAGGCAAACATTATTCGTTCTTATATTTTTGCCAAGGATGAAGTTACTAAAAACAAATTGATTGAAAATTTAGAATTGATCAAAACTAAAACTCTTAATGAAATTGATTCATATTTCGCAGTCAGTCAAGGAAAAGATAAATTTTTTGATGAAAAATTAAAAAAAGCAAAATCATTGATTTTGAAAGAAAACATTGATTCAATTGATGATGAGAAAATTGAAAAATTCTTAGATATTTCAAAGCTTGGGCAGGAGATTAGGAATTAGTATGCAAAAAGTTTTAACAGAATGGACAAAATTTGAAGGAGAAATTATTAAAGAAGAAAAAACTTCTTATAATAATGGAAAGCCCAAATTGACAATGAAGGGTATATTGCAAAGAGCAGATACTTTAAATCAAAATGGAAGAATTTATCCAAAAAGAATACTGGAAAAAGAGTTAAGAAATTATCAAAAATTGATTCGAGAAAGACGTGCAACCGGTTCTCTTGACCATACAGATAGTTCAATTATTGAATTAACGACAGTTTCTCATCTTGTAACAGAAGCCTGGATGGATGGAGACATTATTTATGGAAAAGTAGAAATACTTCCAACTCCACATGGAGATACTTTAAGAAATCTTGTTGAGGCAAATGTAACTGTTGGAATTTCTTCTCGTGGAGTTGGAACTACAAAATCTGATGCGAATGGTCATCAGATTGTTCAAGAAGATTTTCAATTAATTTGTTGGGATTTCGTATCTGAGCCTTCAACCCCAGGTGGCTTCATGATGAAAGAAGGCAGAGATTTGACAAATGTAGATCTTAAAGAATTAAAGAAATTTTTTGATAAAAGCGATAGAATTGACAGAGTAGTTAATGACATCCTTGAATGGGGGACCAAATAATGGGAGCAGGAAGACCAGGAGTAAATCATACAGCAGAATACCAGGCATCAGCGATTCCTTGGGTGACGAGTTCTTTAAGTGTAACAAATGCTAGAAGTATTGAGTTTCCTAGCGTTACAAGATTTGTAAAAGTTTCAAATACTGGAACTGGATCTATTTTTGTTGGATTTACACAATCTGGAGTTCAAGGAAAAAAATCATTTCGAGTCCTTCAGGGAGCAACGGAACATTTTGAAATAAGAATTAGAGATCTTTGGCTTTCAGGGTCCCATGCAAGTGGTGCTGTTGATGTTTTTGGCGGTTTAACAGCAATTTCAAGAGATCTTTATAATCCAATAACAGGTACAAGTCCACCACCTGAAGGATATTGGTATGTTCCTGGAGTTGAATAAAATATGAAAAAAACTGAATTTAAAGAATTTGTAAAAGAAATGTTTTTGGAGCTAATCGAAAATGATGATGAAGTTCGAGAAGTGATTCTAGAATTTGCACAAAAAAATTTAGGAGCAATTTCTGAGTCCAAAGTCGTCAAAGAACCTTCAGATCCTGAGCTTTATGACAAATTAATGCTAATTGCTTCTGGAAAAGAAAGCAAAATGATTTATGAAGGGAAAACAATAAAGACTCCAAATTATGGAAATGGATTTAAATCTGGAAAACATATTAAAGAATGGGCAAATGGAATATATTCCAAGATTGGTGGAAAATGGAGCACTTCCCAAACTTCTCAACAAAATGGAGTAAGTAATGATACTTTATCTTTTCTTTCTGCAATGGGAGGAGCTGAAGGTGGAGGAGATATAAGAAATGTTGGCTCATCAGGAAATGATAGACTAATAATGGAAACTATTAGAAGGGCTGGACATGGAACAACAATCGGCGTAGATGAAAATGGAAATATTGATTCTGGAAGTGCTATCGATATTACAAGTATTTTGGCAGATACTGCAAAAACAACATCTCAAAATTTTCCTTCTTCGCATGAAGGGGGAGCACAAGCCGCATCTAGAATGGCAGGCGGGCAAGAATCATTTCAAGGAGCCCCAGAAAAGGTTTTTGCAGAATCGGCAGGAAATTGGGCTGCATTAGCTTTCCATGGAATGGGTTCTGGAAAATAAGAATTAACAGTATATTTATTGATAAGGCATTTCGCTAAAAGGAGATTTTAAAATTATGGCTAGAGAAATTGACAAAAATGAACTTGTAAGTCTTGTAATGGAAGTTGTATCCGAAGTTGAAAAGGATTTAAAAAAAGTACAAGCAAAAGAAGTAACACCTGACGAGTATGCAGATACTCTTGAGAAACCAATCGATTGGGAATCAAAACTTGGACTTAAACCAAGTGTTTCTGGAAAGGAAATGCTTGAAGCACTTAAAATTAAAGAAGCTAAGGCTATTAGAATTGCTAAACAACTTCGCTCTCAAAGAGAGGCTTTAATGGAAACTATGAGAGCAGAAGAAATGCTTGCAGAAAATAAACGTCTTAGAAAGGCGATTCAAAGAGCAAAAGCATCAAGATAAATATTTCTAGATGGACATATTTATAATCTAGGAGATTTATATGGCAACAAATAAAGTAGAGAATCCAACACAAAGAGATTTAGGAAGTTCTGATACTGCCTCATTGGCTGAACAATTCCCGGCAACACCAGTTGACTTCGAGCCAGATATATTTACAAAAAGTCTTTTGGATGGAGTTGTTACAGAAAATCCTATTCTTGGAGAATTCTCAATGGATTATAAAAATGCTCCAAATATCTTGGATGATTTAATTCAAGACGATCCGGGTGTTGTTGGATTTGTTCCCAACCCAACACCGCCAGGACCAGGAGATACAAATCCGGCGAATAAAGGACCCGCACCTGAAACTAATTTCCCACCACCAAGCTCTGGATTCGGCTCTTCAACTTCTCCAATTGAAACTGCTCCAAAAATTGCTGACCAAAAATTTGACACTTTAATTTTTGGTAAATCATTCTAATAAGCAATATTAGAATGAAATTAAAAGCCCGCATTTATGCGGGCTTTTTTATTATTTTTAAACCTAGTTATAAGCAACGTGGTAAAAAAAATAAAAGAATATTATTCCATGATGCCTGATTCAAATCAGAATAAAGGGTATGGAAAATTAAGTGGAGATGCCAAAAATAGAATAATTTCATCAAATTTTTTTCCTTATGATCCTTATGAACCATCAAGTCCAGAAGATTCAGAATTTGAAGATCCTTTATTACAAAATAAATTTTCTAATATGATGGGAAATCAGCCTGCAACAAAATCAGATTATGTTTCAAGAAGATCTGATCCATTTACATATTTTGATGATTCGACTGTTGGGTTATCTGAAGAAAAATTGATTAGAGAATATATACATTTATTATTTGAAACCTATATCTCAAATAAGTCAAGAACAAGCGATACAGATGGGGCGATGACTCAATGGGGGAATAAAGTACCAGGAGGTACTCAATTTGGATGGAGTTCTGCCTATTTATTCCCTCAAAAAAAAACTCAATATGAACCAGTATTTTCTTTGAAAGATCTAATGACAAAACATGAAGATGAAATTGGACTTAGTGGAAATCTTGAACGAGAAGAAGATGAAGAATGGAAAAAAGAATATGGCCAGGAACAATATGACAACATTTTTCCTCTTTTTTGGTAAGAAAATATAATCATTTGGTTTTTTGGATATAGACGTTATATTTATTCTCAGGATTATAAAGGATTATAATAATGACAGCCATTCATAAAGAAGCATTGGCAGATGCTAAAAGATTGCGAGAAGTTGCAGAAGAAAATGCAAAACAAGCAATTATAGAACAAATAACTCCAACAATTAAAAATATGATTGAAAGGGAATTGCTTGGTGAATCTTATGATGGAGTTGAAGAAGACATTCTTATTTCTCCAAATAAAGAAGAAAAAGAAAAAAAAGAAGAGGAAGATGAGCGAGTAGATGAAGTGACATTGACAAATGAGTCTGTTGCTGCCTTGGCCCAAATGAAAATGAACAGTGCAAAATCTGAACATTATGGCGTCCGCACATTAAGAATCTCTGAGAAGATTGATAGGCTTCATGAAGCTAAAGTAAATGAAAATACTTATGGCGAAAAACTTCGACAAATAAAAAATGAAGTTGAGAAGACTTTCATAGAGCTTCAAGAAGATAAGAAAAAAAATATCGTACCAGACAATTCAGCTAACCTTATCGAAGGAAAGCTTGAAGAGTTGTGGGAAGTCACAAATAATTTGATGATTCCTGTAAAGGTTCGACAAATCAATGAAAGCAATAAAGAAATTTCTAATAAATTTAGTAAATTTAAAATTATTGCTGAAGAGTATTCCCTTACAAACGGGGCAAAACAAAGATTCGGACAAGAGTGTATTAAGTTAGTAAAAGAAACTAAAGCACTCTTCAATTCTATAGCCGAATTAAAGGAAGTAACTAAGGATAGTTCGGTTGAGAAAGTCCACAATGAAACAAGTGGATTATTTAAGGAGATTTACAAAATGGCTAAAAAATTTGGTTCACTAAACGAAGAAGAACTTAAGATTGTTATAAGTGGATTAAACACTGACGATCTTGAGGGGTCACCACTATCAGCAATGGTTGAGCCCGCAGACGAAGACATGGATGACGACATGGACATGGATGACATGGGCATGGATGACGATATGGGCGATGACATGGGTGGAGACGAAATGGACGATATTGGAATGGATGACATGGATGACGAAGAAAAGATTGACGAATATACATATTCAGCATCTGGAGGTCGTGGTCGTGGCGTTCGTAGTATGTCACAAAAAGTTCAGGCAGATCCAGATAAAAAGTCAACTATTGGAGGTTCGGCTAAGACCGGCAGAGATTGGAGCGAAGATAGCGGCAGAGATTGGAGTGACGAAGAAAGAAAAGCTGCTGGTCTTCCACGTAAAAAACAACAAGAAGGCGATGAAATGCTTGAAATCAGCGAAGTTATGCTTAAACAAGAACTTTTAAGATTAAAGAAAAGAAGAGCCGCAATGAGCGAAGCTATGAAAGCGATGAAAGGCCCTGGCTCATTTGATAATTTTGGAGGAGCAGGAAGATCAGGTGGAGGAGTTGAAGGCGATGTATTCGAAGACTTCAATGATCTCAATGGACTTGATCCTGTTGGAGAAGCTGGTTCTGTAAATGAGAGCGAAGAAGAAATGGACGAATATACTTATAAAGCATCTGGCGGCAGTGGCCGTGGTGTTCGTAGTATGTCCAAAAAAATTCAAGCTGACCCAAAGAAAGTTTATCAAGGGGATAAAAAAGAAGAAAAATCTGATGAACCTTTGAAAAAAGAAGTTAGAGCATATAAGAAAGCAATTCTTAATATGCAGGAAAATTACGAAAAAATACAACAACAACTCCGCGAAAGTAACCTTTCAAATGCGAAGTTAGTATATGCAACAAAACTCATGCAGAATGAGAATCTTTCCAAAAAACAACGACTTATAGTGGTCGAGCAATTGGATCAAGCACAATCTGTACGGGAAGTCAAGAAATTATTTACTGCTCTTAAAGAAGCCCTTGAAAAAGGTAACACAAAGAGCAAGCTCACTGAAAGTGCAGAGAGAAAGGTCATTGGAGGATCAAGCCGAGCAACTGGCTCTGGCTCAACCACTCTCACTGAATCAGAAAACAAAGAATTTGCTCGCTGGGGACAGTTGGCAGGATTTTTGAAAGGATAAAGAATATTTAGAAATAGGATAGGAGTTTTAATATGAGTTTTAATCTTGATATATTAACAGAAGGCGTTCGCGGACGTCACGTTGGACAAGAGGCACAACGCCTTACAGAAAAATGGAATAAAACTGGTCTTCTTAGAGGATTGACCGGATACGACAAAGAGAACATGGCAAGATTGCTTGAAAGTCAGGCTGCCGAAGTTCTTCGTGAATCGTCAAGCCTTTCAACCGGTGGTGCTGCACTTACAAGCTCAGGACAAGTTCGAGGCTTTTCAAATGTTGCATTCCCAATCGTTCGTCGAGTATTCGGCGGATTGGTTTCAAATGAATTGGTAAGTATGCAGCCTATGAGTTTGCCAGCCGGATTGCTTTTCTACCTCGATTATACCTATGGTAATAACGTTGGTGGAGAAGGTTCAGCTACCGATACAGTGTATCGTGCTGGCGATTCACTATATAACAACCCAACTGGTGCTGGAGTTCGTTCAGGTTCTCTTGCAGCTGGTGGTCAATATGACCTTGTTGGTAGCGGATTTACAAAAGTCCACTCAGGTTCATTAACTGTATCAGGTTCCAACGTAAATGTTGGTGCATTTACTGGTGCAGCTAATGCTTGGGCTGCTGCCGGCACTGTAAGAACAACAAGTGACTTCACAGGATCAAATGCAAGACTTGTCTCTTTCGATCCACAAATTGAAGAAGCTTTGGATCTTGGAACAAAAGACTACTGTTTCGCATTCATTTCCGTTGCTGCATTGGCCTCTGCAATCCCAACTGGCGATGTAAATCATGTAAAACAAATTGCTATTACCGATATGGGAACAGCAAATGGAGTTACTACATGGGGTGAAACATTCCAAGGTGGTCGTGGAATTCTAAACCTTCGTCGTTGGAATGAACGAGGAGATTGGAACGGCACAACATTCACACCTAAGCCAATGGGCGGAGACCATATCAAAATGGTTCTTGCATTAACAAATGCCGGTTCTGTTCCAACAATCGGTTCAGCAAACGTCCGTGTATCGATGGCAGTTTCTGATACTCTAAATGTTGGAAGTACAGATGGAGACACTCTTACCATTCCTTCATTCGAAACTGATTTTGCCGTTGATGCAAACCCAGCTATTCCTGAAATCGATATTAAGATCGAACAGATTAGCGTAGTTGCCACAACTCGTAAATTGAGAGCACGTTGGTCACCAGAACTTGCTCAGGATCTTAATGCTTTCCACAGCCTTGATGCTGAAGTCGAGCTTACAAAGATTCTATCCGAGCAAATCGCTATCGATATCGATCGAGAAATCTTGAACGATCTCCTTACCGAAGGAAATGGTGCGAACTACTACTGGAGCAGAGCCCCAGGTAGATTCGTAAACAAACGAACTGGAACAGAAGTTCAAATGAGCTCAACACTTGCAACTGGTCCTCAGTTTACTGGAACCGTTCGTGAATGGTATGAAACACTTGTTGAAACTATCATCGACGTTGCAAATGAAATCCATAAGAAAACCCTTCGCGGTTCTGCCAACTTTATTGTTGTTGGACCTGATGTAGCTACAATTTTGGAGCAAAGCGCTCTTTACAAAAATAGCTACAAGATCGATGGAAATGGACAAGTTTCAAATCCTCATACTATCGGTGCCGAAAACATTGGTAGTGTTGGAAATAGATTCACCGTCTACAAAGATCCAAGCTTCCCACGTCCGAAAATCCTTGTTGGATTCAAAGGTGGAAACTACCTTGAAACCGGTTATGTGTACGCACCTTATGTGCCACTTATCGTAACTCCAACAATCTTCGCACAGGAAGATTTCTCACCAAGAAAAGGTGTTATGACCAGATATGGTAAGAAAATGGTCAGAAGTGACTTCTACGGAACAGTAACTGTTCTTGATCTCAACATCATCTAACACTTAGGTGTTACTGATTCAAAAGGACCCGAAAGGGTCCTTTTTTGTTTAAGTTAATTCCTTTCTTTATAAATTAGACATTTATATATGGTAAGATAAACCATATGAAATTAAATACAATAACAGACAAATTAAAAGACGTAATAGATTTCAATGATTGGATGGCAAAACAATTTAAATGGAGTTGGATTTGTAATAGTCCAGAAGGAATAACCAGTTATGCAACATTGGCTGAAGACTATAAAAAGCTTGCTTATTATTATCTTGGAGTTGGCCCTGATGACATATCTCAAAAGATGGTCATTAATATCTATAAAAAAAGAATAGTTGGAATGAGCGTATTTAATTCTTATTTCGCTTCTTATTTTGCAATGAGAAAGTCAAATATGCAAATTTTATATCTTGTGCATAATCAGGCTTTGGCCAGACATTTTTGTTCGCTTGTTGGTTCTTTATATAATAAAGAGATAAAGAGCATTAATGTGTCAAATTCAATAATTTACTTTAAGAATGGATCAGAAATACATTTTAAAGCAAAATGTAATATAAGGAATACCGCTTGCGGAAGACATTTGGACCTGTTGATTGTTGATGAATGTGAGTTAAATGAAGAAGAAATGAACGCAATCTTGCCATGTACTGTTTTTGGAAAAACTATTTTTATTTCTGAACTTACAGATGATTTAATTAAAAAAATTGAGCCAACAAAAATAAACAAAGGAATTTATGTTTGTTAGGAGAAATGAAAAATGACATCACAAATACCTGATCAATGCTTTTATAATGGAAAGATTTATTATCCATTTTATTTAGCCTCAAGAGAATGGAGTTCGTCTCCTGTTTTGGCTCATTTAACTGATGATTATAAAAATCCAATGATGGGAAATTTTGATATACCAACAAGCAAATATGAATGGTCATGTTTGCATAGGGGAAGAGTTGGATATTTTGAACTTCAAAATGATTTACAATTGAGATTGCATGCATTAACATGGTGCGAAAATGCTTTAGATAATAATCAATTTTTTGAATATAAAAATAGACAAGAAATTTCTGAGGATATAATAAGGTTATTTCCTGAATTGGAATGTGGGCATGGCCTTGAGGACCCCGGGAGTATGCCAAATATTTCTAAATATCCAATATATATAAAATATGATAAAATTTATTTATATGATAACCCTTTAATGGGTTATGGAAGGCTCAGTCAAATAAAAAATGTTATTGAAGTAACTCCAACATCTGTAAAAGAAATTATCAATCCTTTTTATATTGAAGAAGATAATGTTAAAATAAATGATTCTTATTTAATTGAAGAGTATAGCCATATCAAATATTTTTTAAATGAAATAAAGGCTTGGTTCAGAGGCAAAAGTAAGTGATACTAATCGTTAACCTATATTAAAATTAAAATCAATAATTATTATTCTTATTAGATGGCAAATGATATTTGTGCTCAATATTTAATTGAGAGGATTTTATTATCATGGCCGTAAAAACTAGAATTACAGACAAAGGAATTATTTCATATCAGGCAACATCTGACGATGTTTCTGCAAACGTCGGACTTGGAATGGCTGGCGAGGAGATTTCGACACTCAGCACGAGCGCAGTCCTAACCCCAGCTCATGCCGGAAAACCTTATATTATTTCAGGTTCTTCTGCCCTAACCCCACTAATGCCGGCTGCTTCATTGGTCCCAGGAAGTCAATGGGTTTTCAAAGTTGGTTCAGTACATGCCCATGGAGTTATTTCAGGCTCTGCCGAAACAACAGGAAAACCATTTACTAACGGTACATCATCTGGCGGAAAAGTTGCGATGGCAAATATTGTTGGTTCTTCAATGGTTTTGGTTTCGGATGGAACAAATTATATTGTTGTAGGAAATTCAGGTTCATTGACTTTTACATAGGAAAAAATATGAGACTACAAGAAATTTGTGAAAGCCTTATATTAAAATATAAATTTCCTAATATCATAACCTCTATTGAAGAAACAAATAAGAGACTTTTTGAAGTAGAAAAAAATATTATATTACTTCCAATGTTTGAATATGAATGGCCAGAAACAATTTATAATTATTATAATTATATAGTCGAATAATAATTTAGATTTAAATTGTTTTAAAGAGCCCATAATGGGCTCTTTAATTTTAAGTAAATATTTATAATCATATATGACAAGTCCAATTAAGACATATTTGAATGAATTATTTTCCTTAATGGAGGGAAAGCTAGATTTATTAAAAAAGAAATATAATAATATTTCTTCTGATGACATAGAAGAGATTTATAGTCTTGATCCAAGTAAAACAAAAAAATATTCTAATTGGATGGTTCGACAATTTGCAAATGGGTATTCTCTTAAAGATATTCATTCAATTATTATTGATTTTGAAAAAAAGCAGAAATTACTTTCAAAACAGGATATAGAGCAATATAAAACATTAGACACATTAAAGTCGGCTCTATCTGATGTCTCATCAAAGTCTGAAGAGAAAAGAAAAACAAAAAAAGAAGGCTCTAAAAAGATATACGAAGATGATGAAGTTCTTGTTATTCGTCTTGATTCAAAAGAGGCTTGCGTCATTTATGGCAAAGGATCAAAGTGGTGCATCGCGCAAAAAGAAGAAGAATATTATGAGAGATATAAATCAAATAATGTAATCTTTTATTTTTTATTGAGTAAAATTTATAATGATTCAATTAATTCAAAGATAGCAATATCTGTTGAAAGAGATACTGAAAATAATGTTGTTGCTGTCAACTTTTGGGATGCACAAGACGGCACTATCAAGCCTGAAGAATTGGCAGGGCTATATAAAAATGGAGAAAAAATAATATCGATTTGTATAGATAATGCAAAAAAGCAAGAATCATCAATTTTGTCAAAAATTATTAATGGAACATATTCAAGAGAAGAATTAGATGAATATATAAAATTTGCCGATATAAATAGTGAATTTTTTAGAAGAAAAATTTTTCCTAAAATTAGAGAAGAAGATGACGATATTATTATTAATTATCTTACATTAGACAATGTAACTTTGGAAGTTTTAAAATCTATACTTCCTGGTATTTCAAATGTAAATATGATAAGGCTTTTAGATAAAGGATTTTTAAGTAAGATTATTCAAGCTTATGAGTTTTTAGAAGTTTATGATTGGGGCGTACTCCCAGAGTCTCTACTAAATAAAATTATTGAATCAAGAAATGTAAAAGGGTTTTTTATTTTATTTTATTCAATGGCCGGAAGAAAACTATTGTATAAAAATTATATCTTACCAATTGAAAATATTCATTCTAATGTTTTGAAAGAATTAGAAGAGCTTATGGTTGGATTATTGAATATTATTGAGTTATCAGAGAAAGACGAAAGTGAAGAAAAAAGCAAAAAGGTAACAGAAGTAATGACAAATATTTTGTCAAATTATCTTGATTCAATAAAACGTTGGAATTTAAAAAATATTCTACTTCCACAACAGGAGTATTATAGAATAGCAATAAATATAAAAGATTTTTTATCTAAAATATCAGTATTAGAATCTTTGACAGAAGATAGAGCTTGGGAAAACTCTATAATAGATAATAAATTAAAAAATAAAATGAAAATTGTAAATTCTAATTTGGGAAATCTTATTGAATTAATAAATGGATATTTATCAAAAAATTTATAATAAATAAAAATTAATAAATTTTATAAATTTTAGGATTTTTTATCCCATAAGATTTTACAAGTTGGCCAGCAACTGAATTGGCTTCATCTTCAATGTGACCGCCTACACCATCCTGATTTATTATTTTAATACGTTCTTGTTCATTTTGTTGGTGATGTACCAATTCATGAGCAAGGCTTCGTAAAATATCTGACAAGCACCTTCCTCGACCAACAATTTTGATTGTTCTTTTGTCTGGCCAGTAAGCGCCATGACTACCACCTGGGTTCTCCTCGACAATTGAGATTGTTGGGGATTTTTTAATTTCTAATTTTTCTATGCAAAAAGCAAGAAAATCTTGAATATCTGATTCAATATTGTTCTTGTCTTCAAGTTGCATTTTTACTATATTTTCTTTTAAAAGTTCTTGAATAAAGTCTTTTAGAATCATCTTACATATAAGTATTTATCTTTCGGCTTTGTTTCCATATTTATCATTATTATGGCTTTCGCAAATGTAACAAATCCAACAAATTTTGGAATATTCGATTCAGAAGTACCATTTCAAACATTTGCTGATAATATGGTCACATTTGTCAAGCGAAAACTTGGAGATGACGTTTTATCAGTAGAACTAACAAGTAAGGCAATCTATGGATGTTTAGAAGAGTCAGTTTTGACTTGGAATGCTTATATTCTTGAATTTCAAGCTAAATCAAACTTGGCAAATATAATGGGGCAGCCTACTGGCTCAAATGTTCAAGGATTGTATCCGCGAGAAACATTAGAGTTCTTATTGAGGCAAGCAGCGCCTTATTCTATGGCTGCTTCTTATGCCGGATACCAAAATGAGATGTCAGGTTCAATCACTCTTGAATATGGACGGCAAGATTATGATTTGCCTACAGAGCTTGTTAATGCTGCGGGAGTTCCTTTAATAAATTTACAACCATCTGGATCTGTTCAGCCATTTAGAGTAACTGAAGTTTTTCACTTTAGCCCAGCTGTTGCATTTAGATTTTTTGATAGCACTTCAGCACTAAACTTTTTAAATAATGAATTCAACTTTGAAAGCTTTACTCCTGAAACTATTTTTTATGTTCTTCCAGTATTTGAAGATCTTTTAAGGCAAGGACAACTTCAACTTTCTCAAAGAGTGAGAAGATCTAATTATAGTTACAAAATTGTTGGAAGCAAACTAAGAGTTTTTCCTACACCAAACAGAGTAAGAGATAATCCAAGAAAATTATTTGTAAGAGTTCAATTTGTTGCAGATGCATTTAATACAAATAGTGGATCTTATGGTTCTCCACAAGATGACAGTATATTTGGAATCTCAAATATAGGAAATATTCCTTATAATGATGTTCCATTTAGTTCAATTAATGCTGTTGGTCGTCAATGGATTCGAGAATACTGTCTTGCTCTTTGCATGATTGTATTAGGGTTTATTCGTGGAAAAGTAAGAAATATACCTGTTCCAAATTCAGATGTTCAACTTAATTATGATGACTTGTTGGAAAGAGGATATGCAGACAAAGAAAGACTGATTACTCAAATTCGAGAACAATTAAATGAACTTACTTATTCTGCTCTTGTAGAGCGAGAGGCCGACAAGTCTGAAAATCTCATGAGGCAACTTCGCGGTATTCCCATGCCTAAAATGATTATTAGCGGATAGATAATATGAAAAAAAATATTATATTAAAAGAAATATTTGATGATCTTTATGATGATTATCACCAAGAGACCAAACAAGGAGAATTTGATCAAAAAGAAGATCCTTTTTTATATGGGGCAAATCCTTTAGAAAAGGATCCAATGTATGATATGGACAATTCTTTTGAAGAAAAAGAAGTGCCTAGCAATTGGGATCAGGCTTATGATGCTGTATTGAATTGGGCTACAAAATCAGGAATTAAAGCGACAGAAGAAGATATTATTAATGCCGCAGATTATTGGGATGTTGGAGTTGAAGATTTGACTCCTGGTTCTATAGAAAAATCAATGAATGCCTCTCCAAGAGAAAAATTTAATAAAAAACAAGTTAGAGGCCAAAGAATAAAAAGATGGGACGCAGGATATCGGTCAAGGCCAAGAAATAGGGAAGACGTCAGAATTGATAATGAAGAACTTCAAGAAGCCCCTATTCGAGACTTTGAAACAATTGGAACTCCAATAAATAAGCCTGGTGGAGCTTTCTCCTCTCAAGATCGGAAACTTTTATCTAATCCAAAAGCGATTCAAAAAATCATAAAAAAATGGGAAAAAACTGAACATACTTTTGATATTTATCTTTTAAAAGTTCCTCAATTGAATAAGCCAGAATATAGAGAATATGGTGTTGTTCAGCCTGGTTCTAAATTTAGTACAGAATATATAAAATATGTTGGAGAGCCTGTTCCTAATAGTCCATCTGGTATAACAATTCTTTTTAATGGAAATATGGGAGATGAAAAGGTTCCAATGACTGCCTGGATTATGGCTCATAGATTTGGACATTCGGTAAGAAGAGATATTCCTGAATGGAAAGATTTTGTTGCAGAGGTTGTTGAACTAACAAAAAGAATTACTGAAGAAGTTTATGACAAAACTTTAGAGTCTTTAAAAAGTGATGGATTTTTTAAAAATATAAGATTTTGGGAAAATGAAAATAACGAAAGACAGGAAGAACTTTTATCTCTTTTCTTTAACCAAATTGGAAATTTTAAGTCTGCTAGAGAAAATAATATAAGAAATTATTATGAATTTTTTTATGAATTATTTGCACAATATATAATAACTGGCTCCGTTCAATTTAGAGAATTGCCAGAATCTCTAATTATTAAAAATCTTCCATTTGGTAGAAAACAGTCAGTTGCTGCATTAGATCCTGATTTGGTTGGAATGTGGAACAGAGATTTAGAATATTATGCAAAACAAATTGATTCAAGAATAGAAAATCTATTAGATTCTTGTGTCGGAAAAACATTTTTAATGTAGTTTATTTAGAGTAGTTATTTGTATGCCTAGATTATTTATAACTCCAAGAGAAATTGACTTTATTAATGACATTTCAAAGGAAGTCACTAAAGACATAATTGGGCATAAAATATATTATTTTCCAATTTCTTTTGACAAAACAAAGATTCATGCAATTTATGAAGAGTCTCCTGAAAAAATTGTAGAACAGGCAATTGAAATAAATTGTATTGTAAATTGGGAGCCAGCCGAAGTAAAAACAACAAAATTTGGACAAGATTCAATTTTATCAATTAAGGTTTATATCCAATCAAGAGATATGATTCAAAAAGAAATTGCTCTTAAAGATGGAGATTTTTTTAGTTTCGGTGCTGACATTTATGAAATTACAACAATAAAAACACATAGAAATATTTATGGGCAAATAGAATATACAGATGGAATTGAGCTTACAGCTCGACAAGCTCGTAAAGATAACTTTGCGATTAAGCCTCCTGGTCCTACAAATGAATTTTATAATGATGATGATGCTGTTCAGGGTAGATTTGTTCAGCAAAGAGGATTCTCTGAAAATAAAGAAGGAGAAACTGGAGATAGGCATGATCTTGTCGATAAGGGCGTTCTCGATCCTCCTATTTCACAACCAGCAGAAATTTCAAATCTTGGAACAACACAAAGAGCTGGCAATGCATTTTATGGAGAAGATGAATAAATTAAAATTTATTTCATGTTGATTGAATAGATATAGTTATAAGAAATGACTACGCAAAAAGAAATGACCAATCAACCGATTGGAAATAGAATTCTGTCTGGATATGAAGGAGCCAATGTCCCTGAAGATTTTAAAATTCCATCTTTAGGAATTGAAGATGTAGACGGAGCAATGTTTAATCTTTTTGATAAAGACAATCAAATCTATATTGTCTCACGTGACGATGAAAGCATTAATCAATTTGAAAAAAAGGTTCCTGTTGTTTTTGCAACTGGAGAACGATTTGCATTAAGAGAAAGAAGGAATCCAATTAGAGACAAGAGCGGAGCACTTGTTCTTCCAATTATCTCAATAAGAAGAACCGGAATTAACCAAGCAAAAGAAAATATGGGAAGTGCTATTGGTCAAGATACTGGTGATTTTGTAATTAAAAAAAGACTTTCTTCAAGAGATCCAAAATATCAAAATGCAATAAATAAACTTGGATTAAAAAACCAAGAGAATGTTTCATCTAGAAATAATTTTCTAGACAATGCAAATCAAATAGGGGCACTACCGGGAACTCTTGCCTCAAGAAGACAATCATTTAATAAGACATCGGACGGATTGCTTCAAAATGCAAAAACAACACAAAATATAACTGAAATTATTACAATACCCTTTCCTATTCGATATTCTGTTAAATATGAAGTAACTTTTTGGACAAGTTTTCAAACCCATATGAATCAAATGATTGAAAAAGTTATGACAAATTATGATGGGCAAGGAAGAACATATAAATTAACAACGGCTAAAGGTTATTATTTTGTTGCATATTTTGGAGACGAAATAGAAACACAAGATAATTTTGAAGAATTTACAGATGACGAAAGGGTCCATAAATATGTTTTTAATGTAGAAGTAACTGCTTATATGTTGGCAAATTTGAATGGTGGAGATATGGTTCCTTTTCGTCGTTATTTATCGGCTCCTCAAGTTTCTTTTGGAATACTTGAAGGTGACTTAGAACAATTAAGAGATCAGGGGACAGCCCCAACAGGGAAACCTGACAATTTTTTATTAGATAATATTGAGAATTTAGATAATAGAGGTAGGCCAATTAAAAGACTAGAAGACGTATTTGAAAGAACTGTTATTGTAGATCCATTTTCTGGAAAAGATGAAAGAGCTTTTGTGAGAATTCAAAGAAGAAACGCAAGAGCGGGAGAAACTACAATAAGCTCGCGGAGGCTATTGGATATTGAAATTCCATAAAAGAGCCTTTGTAGTAAAAATATGTTTTTGATTATATGGTCACTACTTATTTATAGTTAATCACCCCTTTTATTGTAGGCAAGGAGAACAAACAGAATGGTCAAGGCTAAAGAGCAAACATTCAGAAGTGCAGGATTTTTTGATCGAGAAATCGATTTAACAGCGCGTCAAGAAGGCCCAACGGGGGTGCCAGCAGGCATCATTGGTACAGCCCTAAAAGGACCCGCATTCGTACCAGTGACATTAGGATCTTTCGCAGATTTTGAGTCACGGCTTGGAACATTAGATTCCAAACACCCAGGAACATATGCTGCCCAAAGGTGGCTTGATAATCGATCTGCTTTATCATATATTCGTGTTCTTGGAGCTGGAGCCAATGATACAACAGATGACATTGAAAAAACTCGTTTAACTGACCAAGTTAAGAGTGCAGGATTTGTTGTAACTGGAACTGTAGCAGCTGGAACAAATAAAAAAGTTGGCTCTGTTCAATTTTTAGTTGCGAAACATGAAGTGCAAACAAATGAAGCAATAGGAATGCCTGTTTTCACCGATAACGATAGTTATTTGGCAACAGCAGCTTCTGACAACGCATTTGTTGTTCGAGCAATGATATTTAATACAAGTGGTTCTAGATTTATGGTTCTAAATGGAGACGAAGCTGCTCCATCAACTTGGAACGACATTGACGATCTTGCGACCATAAACGCACAGAGTAATTTTAAACTTGTTTTAAGTAGTACTCTTGGAGCAACTGTATTTACAGCATCTTTCAATCCAAGTTCTGAAAATTATATTGGAAAGATTTTAAATAAAAATCCTGAAAGATTTCCTGAGAAACAACATCTTCTTTATCTTGATTTTGCTGTTGACGATGAGATTGCCACAATCTCAACGGATGCAGGTTCTGTTGCAATTTTGTCTGGTTCTCACTTGACTTCAAATGATTCAGGTGATGCCGCTATGACATTCTCTGACGCTTTTGGTCATTTTGATACAAGATTCTCATCTGCAAAAACAACTAGCTTTATTTCGCAACCATTTGGTGCGACAGAATTTGATTTGTTCCATTTTGAAGCATTAGATGATGGAGCTTATCCAAATGAGAAGTTTAAGATTTCTATTGCAGATATTCGCGCAAGCACAGACCCAGGAAATCCATTTGGATCATTTACTGTACAAGTAAGAAATTGGGAAGACACAGATCAAGATCCTCAAATTATTGAAAGATTTCCTGGATGTAGTTTAGACCCTCGTTCAGATGAATATGTTGCTCGTCGTATTGGCGATCGAAAAATAAAATACATGTTTGATGCAGACTCTGATGATGAGCGTCGACTTGTTGATGAAGGCCGCTATAATAATCGTTCTTCAGTAGTAAGAATTGTTATGAATGAAGCAGTTGAAAGACGGCTCATTCCTGCCAAATCTTTGCCATTTGGATTCAGAGGATTTGGAGGATTAAAAACAAATGATCTTCTTACTGATGCAACACCAGCAATAACTCAAGCAAGAATTGGAGGTTCAGGTTCAATTGCTCCTCTTTCTGGTTCAATTATTCCTCCTCTTCCATATCGATTCAAGGTTACTCGTGGAAGCATTTCTACAACAGGTTTCGCAGGAAATCCTGGGGTTTCAGAAGAAGTAGATGGTAGATTGTATTGGGGTGCAAAACTTGAAAGAAATACATCTCCATTGAATAGTAATACAACACAAGCAAAAAATAATCTTGCTGTTGCATATTCTAAATTCCACGGACTTCGCGGATTGGACATGTTAGTAACTGGTTCTGAAGCTGATTCTTTCAATGAAGGAAAATTCACATTGGCCCGTGTTGCATTTAGCAACACAAGCACAGCCCACCTTACTGGTACTGCTGCTGAGCACATGCGAGAAGCGGCCTATATTAGAAATGCAAATCCTGATGCAACACAATATAAAGTTTCTGATGGAGTTTTAAGTGGAAGAATTACTCTTGGAACATTAGTAAGTCTTACTTCTTCTGTTGATTTCAATAGATTCCAAACATTCAATAAATTCACAAATATTTTGATGGGAGGATTTGACGGAACAAACATTCTTGACAAAAACTCTTCAAGATTTAGCGATAAGGCATCGTCAAGTGATACTGGCGGGGCTGCCGAAGAATCATATTTAGCTCCTGGATTGGCATACAATCCAGCAGGTTCTGGAAAAGAAAATAATGCAGTATTCTCTTATAAAACAGCTGCTAGAATATTTACAGATCCATTTACATTGTCTGCAAATGGAGCACAAGTTCCTTCTGTAAATATTTTAGCAATCCCAGGGATTAAGGATAGTTTCATTACGGACTATGTTGCTACAAAGACCAAAGAATTTGCATTGGCACTTTATGTCATGGACATTCCAAGCTATGACGATACAGGTGTTCGTTTATTCGGAGACGAAGAAGGAACACGCCCAGATGTTCGAAAAACAGCAGAAAATTTTGATAGTCGAGCAATTGACAACAATTATTCAGCAGTTTACTTCCCAGATATTTTTGTAGAAGATGAAATAAATAATAAAGTTGTAAAATGTGCTGCTTCTGTTGCTGCCATTGCTGCCCTTGGATTCAACGATCGAGTTGGATTCCCATGGTTTGCACCCGCTGGATTTAATAGAGGTTCATTAAGCTTTGTTAGAAATCTAGATGTTAGATTAACAACATCGGATCGTGATGCCCTTTATGACGCAAGAATAAATCCTATTGCAAACTTTCCAAATAGCGGATTTGTTATTTTTGGACAAAAGAGTTTGCAGCTTGCAAGAACAGCGCTTGACCGCGTAAACATTCGTCGACTTCTTATTGAAATCAAAAGAATTGTTTCTAGAATTGCAAGAAATCTTGTATTTGAACAAAATACTCCAGACACAAGAGCAAGATTTGTAAATCAAGTTGTTCCTCAACTTGGGTTGATTCAAACCCAGGCTGGAATTGAAAGATTTGATGTTATTATGGATAATAGAAATAATAGCCAAGAAGATGTTGAGCAAAATAAATTAAATGGTCGAATTGTCATTGTTCCAACAAGAACAGTCGAATTTATTGCGGTTGACTTCGTAATTACTAATGCTGGAGTAATATTCTAATAACGCGTTTTCTACATTTGATGAGTATTTACATTAGGAGAATATAATGACAGAATTGACATTCAAAAGCGCTGGCGTTAGTGCAACCGAGATAGACTTATCAGGGCCATCAGTTAGTGGGCCTACTGGCACACCTGCTGGTATTATTGGCACATCTACACGTGGACCTGCCTTTGTTCCAATTACTGTTGGAAATATTCAAAATTACCAAGCAATGTTCGGAGCATCTGATGGGGAAAAATTTGGTCCATTAGCTGCTGGGGAATGGTTGGCAAATGCAACTTCATTAACATATCTTAGAGTTCTTGGGGTTGGAAGAGGAGAAAAAAGACTTACAACAGGAGATAATGCAGGAAGCGTTGCTTCTGCTGGATTTGTAGTCGGAGAGCAACAACCAAGAGATAATGGAAATTTTGGAGATAATTCATATGCAGTTTCAAATGGATCTCCTGGACGACTTTATTTTCTAGGTTGTTTCATGTCAGAATCTGCTGGCTCGGACGTATTTTCTGCTGCGGGAATTCAAGGTGGAACAAAGTCCCATCCAATGATTCGTGGAATCATTATGGCGGCTTCTGGGGTTATTCCTCGCCTGTCATCTTCGATGAGCGCTTCAGCTGCTCCAAGCACAAGCCTTTCGGCAATTGCTGGCGCCCACAACTTACAAGGAAATATGACAGGTTCTGTTGTTCTTCTTGACGGAGCAACAGCAAAACAAGAATTCGTAATTCTTCTAAATGGACATAAAGAAGAAGACCCAGGATTTCCAAATGTAATTACAGCATCCTTTGATCAAAGTGCTCCAAATTATTTTGCAAATATCTTAAATCAAGATCCTTTCAATCTTGAAAAGGCAGGCTATTTCCTTCATAGCGATTATGGAATTCATTCTTCTATCGCTGCTGTTACAGGAGTTGGCCTTATTGTTGCTGCATCAGGTGCTGGTGCAGGTGGCGCAGGCAAAGAGGAAATTGCATTCCTTTCAACCTCTTCATTAGCAAGAAATCTTGGCTCTGCAACTGTTCCAAATTATGAAAACTGGGAAGACAGATTTAGTGCTCCAAAGAGCCCATATGTAATTTCTCAAAAGTTTGGAGGTTCTCCAAAAGACTTATTTAGAATTTATGGATTATCTGATGGAGAATCAGATGCTCAGCGTTACAAGATCTCAATTGAAAATATAGCTCCTTCTTCTTCCGAAGAAAATTTATTTGGAACATTCGATCTTATTATTCGAGATATCGATGATACAGATGATGAAAAAATTGTTCTTGAAAGCTATCGTGGAGTTTCATTAAATCCATCTGCTGAAAGATTTATTGCAAGAGCTGTTGGAGATCAAAGAATATACTTTGATTTTGACAAAACAACTTCTTCGCAAAAAATTGTTGTTGAAGGAAATTACCCAAATATTTCTTCAAGAATTAGAGTAGAAGTAACAAATGAAGTGCTTAATGGAGACATTGAGCCAGAAGCATTACCTACAGGATTTAGAGGAAAATACCATCTTGTTACTTCTGGAACTGCACCATTGGCAGCAATAACAGCTCCTTATTTATCTGATGCAGATGCATTAAAACGAGCGGTTGAAATTCCTGTTCCATTCAGAAAAAATCTTGCAATAGGAGTTGACCCTAAAAAAGTTGCAAATCGTAATCTTTATTGGGGAGTTCAATTTGAAAAGAATGTTTCTGCTACAGAGCCAAACAAAAGCAACGAACAAGAAACAACTGTAAGAAGCTTTACAAAATATATTCCTGGATTTATGACCGTAAATCAAAATATGGTTGTTGGAGACAATGCAGGAGTTTCTGACACTACTGCAAATGGAATTCTTGATGCAGATAGATTCAATAACAATCAATTCTCTCTTGAGAAGATTCAGGTTGTTACAGGTTCAAATGGAAAAGCAGACTTAAAAACAATTGAACAATGGTCATATGTTCGACAAGGAAATATTGTTGCGAATGAAACAAATAAAACAAGAGCGTTTAGTTTGTCAACTGACTTAAGTGTTCTTGGAGTTAGATCATTGGCCAAATTCTCATTCTTCTTACAGGGAGGATTTGATGGAACAAATATTTTCAATAGAAATGAAAAAGACCTCAACAATCGTGCTATTGTTGAAGAAATGAACTTTGTTGCTCGTGGTCAAGATAATGGACCAACTGTCAAAACTTATCGTAAAGCACTAGATTTGATGGGAATAACATCTGAAGTAGATATTAATGTTCTTGCAATTCCTGGAATTAGACATTCAATAATTACTGATGCTGCAATAAATACTGTTGAATCAAGATTTGATGCCATTTATATTATGGATATTGAAGAAAGAGATACAGTTAACACTGTGGTTACTTCTTCACTTCAAAGTATAAATGTTCAAAATACTGTAAACTCATTTGCTTCAAGGGCACTTAATTCAAGTTTTGCGGCTGCATACTTCCCAGATCTTGTAATCTTGGATCCTGCAACAAATACCAAAGTCAAGGTTCCACCTTCAGTTGGTGTTATTGGCGCTTATGCATTGAATGATGCTATTGCATTCCCATGGTTCGCTCCTGCTGGTTTTACTCGTGGAGTAATGGCACGAGTAAGTGCTTCAGCAGTTGCACTAAATAGAGCAAATATTGATGACCTCTATGAAGTAGATGTCAATCCTATCACAGCTTTTCCAGGAGGTCCTGGTGTTGTTGTTTGGGGACAAAAAACATTACTTGCTACACAAAGTGCCCTTGACAGAATCAATGTACGTCGACTTCTTTTGGAGCTTCGTCGCCGAATCCGTCGTGTAGCTGATGGGTTCTTATTTGAACCGAATCGTGAAGATACTTTGAATAGATTTGCTTCAAGAGTAAATCCAATTCTAAATAGAGTACAGGAACAATCAGGACTTGATCGATTCAAAGTAAAAATTGATACAACAACAACAACACAAGCAGATGTTGAAAATAACACAATTCGTGGAATTATTTACGTTCAACCTACAAGAACTGTAGAGTTTGTAGGACTTGACTTCGTTGTTTCAAATAATGGAGTTCAGATTTAAAGTAGATAGTTTTTTGAGCTAAGAGATATATAGAATTATAGGAGATTATTATGGCAGAAATTTTAGAAGTCCAAGACATGTTGGCAAACACATTTGAGCCAAAACGAAAATTTCGTTGGTTTTTGGCTATCGAGGGTATAGATGCCTTTCTTCTTAAAAGCGCAGCTCGACCAAAATTCGCAACTGAACCAATTGAAATGCACTATATCAATGCAACAAGATATCTTGCTTCAAAATATAAATTTGAATCAATGGAAATAGCACTTCATGATGCTATTGCTCCATCCGGCGCCCAACAGGTTATGGAATGGATTCGATTGGGCCATGAACACGTTACTCAACGTGGTGGTTATGCAGATTTCTATAAAAGAGACATTCAGTTAAAAATGCTTGATCCTCTTGGTGCTGTTGTTGAATTATGGGATATCAAAGGCGCCTTCATTGAATCCGCCGACTTTGGTGAGCTTGGATACGATAATATGGAAAGTGCAGACATTACAATTTCAATTAAATTTGACTTAGCAGTTTTGCAATACTAACGCTCGTCTTCGTTCTTGCCTCTTTACAATGGCCTCTTTTTTAGAAAGAGGCCATTTATTTATAACAAGTTTATAAACATTTCCAATAAATTGAGATAGCATATATTTACTCTTTGCTAAATGCACTTTAACAAAGCGCGTAGCTTGTTCTATTATAAAGAAGACAAGTTATTTAGCAGGACTCAAAATTAATATGTCAGATATTCAATATACACAAAATATACAAGACGCAACAAGAGAACAAAGAAATGCTGTTTTTGGACAACCAGCAACAGGTGGACAGATGTTTATTGATGATGTTCCAAATGAAACTGTTCCATTGCCATCAAATGGAAAAATTTATTCAGATAAATCAAGTTTATATAATCGAGAAACAGTTGATATTCGAGTAATGACAGCACGAGAAGAAGATATCTTGACTTCTCGTGCCCTAATAAAGAAAGGCACAGTTATTACAGAGCTTATTAAAAGCTGTCTAATGGACAAATCAATTGATGTCCAAGATATGGTTTCTGGTGACCGAAATGCAATCATGGTAGCTTTGAGAATCACAGGTTATGGTGCAAAGTATTCAGCAGAGATTCAATGCTCTTCCTGTGAGCACACTTACGAAAATGATTTTAATCTTGGTGCTCTTCCTGTTAAAAGATTGACAATTGAGCCAGTCAGACCAGGTGAAAACCTTTTTGAATTTAAATTACCAATAACAGGACATACTGTTTTGTTTAAATTTTTGACAGGCCGAGATGAAGAGAATATTAATGTTATTCAAGAAAAAATGAAGAAACTTGGTTCAATTCAAGATTCTTATGTAACTACAAGATTAAAACACTGCATTGTTCAAGTTGGAGATATTACTTCAAAACCAGATATTACAAGATTTGTTGAAAGAATGCGAGCAGGAGACTCCAAGGCGTTGAGAAGCTATATTGATAAACATGAGCCAGGAATGATAATGAAACAAGAATCTTCATGCCCAGCCTGTGGAAATGAAGAGGAGGTGAGTATGCCCCTTGGTGCGGGCTTTTTTTGGCCTGAGTGATAAAACAATATATAATAAAGAAATTTTTCTTTTAATGTATTATGGTGGATTTACTTATCATGAAGCAAGATTTTTGCCAATTAATTTAAGAAGATTTTTTATTAATGAAATTTCAAAAGAATTAAAACGTCAAAATGGAAAATCTGACGATGAAGATAATAAACAATTATCTAAACAAGATAAAGAATTCTTAAAGGGAAGACTGAAGGCAGCAAATCCTGAAGCTTATAAGTCACCTGAAATAAGAGAATCAAAGGCTCCTCATCATAATACACCAGAGATAAGAGCTGCACAAAACAAAGAAAGAACAAATGTTCCAACGCGTTTATTAAGATTCGGTGGACCGTAACATAAAGCTCCTGCCATTTTCTTGATTTAGAAGATATTTATGGCAGGAGCTTTAACTTTAACTCATTATGGCCGATGCAAACAATGTTGATGTTCAGCAACAATTAAATAAGTTGCTTTCTGAGCAAAAAAGAATAATGAATGCGAACACTCGTAGTTTGCGCGAGCAAGTCGATCTAACTAAAGAAATGGTTGAATCGCTTTCTAAGGCATCAATGAATGATTCGGCTGTCAATAAGGCAAAGAATCTTCAAAATTCATTAAAGTTGGCTGCTGACCAAGCTAAGAGTTTTGGAAAGCAAAGTCAAGATATGTCTTCTGTTACTTCTGGAGCTTTAGACGAAACTAATGAAGGATTTGATGGTTTAATTGGAAAATATGGAGAATCTGCAAAAAAAGTCTCAGTAGTTGGAGCTGCTTTTGGCGGTATGGCAGATGGAATTGGAAAAACATTTTCAATTATTTCTACTGGACTATCTGGAATTTTAGGTCTTGCCGGTGCTGTAACTCAAGGTATTTTTTCTATTGGAAAATCAATTTTATCAATTCCATTTAAAATCTTTAATGAATTTGTAAAAGAAGCAAATCGCGGTGGCGGCGGAAATGAATTGGCAAGAGCTTTTGAAGAAACTCGTGATGCATTTGGTGATTTTGACGAAGATTTGTCTAAGCATGTCATTCAGGGTTATAAAAGTCTAAGAGGAGAGTTGGCAGAAACAGGACTCTCTACATATAGAGTTCTTGGGACAATGGCCGAACGCTTAATATTTGTTAAAGAACAATTTGAAGCTCTCGGTCCGGTTGCTCATGCTTTTGGTTTAGAAATCGCCCAGCAAGCAGAGCACTTCGCAGCATATCAAAAGGGATTGGGACTTTCAGGAGACCATATGAAAGGACTCGCTCAGCTAACTCAAGGGACTGGTGAGTCATTTGAATTAACATTAAGATCTGCTACAAATTTTACAACGTCGCTTGGAAAACAATTTGGAATATCTCAAAAGGTCATTGGTCGTGATATTGGAGAAATGTCAAAAGACCTTAAGACATTTGGAGCGGTTGGTGTTCGAGAAATGGCTCAGTTGTCTGTTTACTCTAGAAAACTTGGAGCAGACTTTAAAGATCTTTTAGGTGTTGTTGATAGATTTGATAACTTTGAAGATGCAGCAGAAAGTGCAGCAAAATTGGCACAAGCATTTGGCATCAACATTGATGCCATGGAAATGATCAAAGAGCAAGACCCAGCCAAGAGAGTGGATGCTCTTAGAAAGGCGTTTTATCAAACTGGAAAAGATATTACCAAACTAACAAGGCAAGAAAGAAATTATCTTGCAACAACTGCTGGGATTGAAGATCAGGCACTTAATGCTGTTTTTGCCTTAGACAAACAAGGAACATCTTATGAAGACATAGCAACAGCAGGACAAAATGCTGAACAAGCCCAGATTACGCAAGTCGAAGCAATGGAAAAGCTTTCTGATAGCATTAAAAGACTTATTAAAGATGGCCAGAAAACTGGTGGATTCTTTGATCGTTTTGCAGAAGGATTTAAGAAAGGAATGCGTCGAGCAGGTGAGTTTAGGGGAGTAATGAGAAATATCAGAAAGGCTCTTTGGCAGGCAGAATTTGCTGGTCGCCGAGTTGGTCAAGCATTTGTTAAGATGTTTCCAGGAGTCAAAAAAATGCTTCAGGGAATTAAAGAATTTTTTGATCCTGCAAAATTTGCAAGATTAGGAGGAAAAGTTTCTTCAGCTTTTACTGAATTCTTTAAAGATTTGTCAGACCCACAAAAGGCGAAACAAGCAGTTTCAAAATTATTTAATGCATTAAGAGAAGCATTCTTTGGGATGGTTGGAGATCAAGAGACTGCGATGTCAAAAATAATTGACGGCTTTAAATCTGCATTTAAAGCTGTTGGACAGATTATTTTGTCTGGCTTGGTTATTGCTATAGACAGCATGACCAAATTTATAACCGGTCTTGTAAAGTGGATTGGCGGAGATACTTCTTTCACAGATGCAATGAGTGAAGCTTTTGGTAAGGGCGCTGAAGGAGGAACAAACGCCCTTATGGATGGATTGGCAATGGCAGCAGAGCAGTTGGGCGGACCAATGAAATTGCTTGGAGATGCCTTTATGAAACTTCTTGATTTGTTGTGGGAGAAGGTTAAGGTATGGTGGGATAATATTGATTGGTGGGATGTATTTAAAACTGTTGCAAAGAGTGATGCAGGAAAGCTCCTGGCTGCTGCCATTTTGGGCCCTGCCTTTATTAAGGGAATAGTTGGTGGTCTTGGAGCGATGGTTACAAATAATTTCGGAGCAGCAGGCGCTAAGGCTGGTGGATTGTTTGGTAATGCATTGAAGGCTGCTGCTGCAAATCCTATGGCTGCTCTTGGTGTTGCTGCGGTTGCTCTTGCTGCATACATTGGTTATGCCGTAATAAAAGAATTTAAAAACTTAAATCAAGAAATAAAAAATACTCAAATTGAAATTGATAAAGTGGGAGAAATAACAAATGCAAGGTTGGCAGGATATAACCAAGAATTAAAAAAGCGCGGTGTTACTGAAGAAATGATCGCAGGCATTTATGATGCTAGTGGCAATCTTGATCAGGATAAAATTAAAAATGCTATACAGCTTAATAAGTTGGGATGGGAAGAAATTGATATTCTTAAAAAGTCAACAACAATTAAGCAACAGCAACAATTAGACGAATTAGCACTTGAGCAAAAATTGCTCGAACAGAAAAAATTAAAAGCAGGATATAGTGACAATGTCGATATTCAAGCTAAAGTAGGAATCAATGCAGCAAAACAAAAAGTGCTAATGGATCAAATGCACAAACAACAAGAGTTGTTTGAAAAGGCAGGAATAGATATTCAAAAAAATGGAGAAAGAATTGGCACAAAAATGGGCCAAGGAACATGGAAAGGAGGAATGCAAGTTAAACCAGAAGACAAAAAACCTCTATCAGCTTCAGAAATGTTTGGTCAATTTGAACAAGCAAAACAATTAAATCCTGGCCAAATGAAAATGATGAAGAGTAATTTAGAAAAAGCAAAGGAATTAATTGCAGGACCAGGCGGAATTAAGGACCAAATGACAGAAATAGGAAATGCTTTTATAGGATTTGATTCTACATCATTTAGTACAAGCGCAGAAGCCATTCATAACTTAGGCGGTATTACTGCTGCATTACAGCAAACAGGAAGAACAAAAATCAATCAAAAAGGAATTGAGGCATCAATAACTGCTTCAAAAGCTGGAATTATGTCTCTTGTTGGATTGGCGAATGATTCATCATTAAATTTAGGAGCTTCAGCCAAAAAGGCGGAATCATTAGGCGAAGAAGTTATTAAATTGGGATCTATTCCTGCTGCTGCATTAAATGTAGCTCAAGGATTTACAGAATTAAAGGCCGAAGTATCACAATTTGCAAAAGCAAAAAATGCCTCAAGTGTTCCAATAGTAAAGGCCATTATGAACATGGTTGAGACTTCAAATATAATTAATACAGCTTTATCAAATATTGATACCAAAACTATAAAGCCAAAACTTGAAAATCTTGGAAAGGCTCTTGGTCTAAAAGGAGCTGACGAAATAAGAATTGGTCATGAAAACTTTAATATTCATATTAATGTAGAAGTAGAACTAAATCCATCTAAACTTGCTGATGCAATTGCAGATACTGGAAAGATGGTTACATCAACTAAAACCAAAAGTAAATAAATTATGAATATTGAAGAAATGCATAAAGATGTTCACAAGGCGTTAATTGAAGATGAAAAATATCAACAATTTATGTCAACAATACAAAGCGAGCAAGAGAAAAAATTATTATCTGACTTTATGAAAAGATTTATGACATATTTTCAAGAAAAAGTATTTGATCCATTGGCTGAAAAAATGGAAAATGATAAAGATTTTAAAGATGCTGTTTGCAAAAATTTAGAAGACATAATACCTAATAAAGACAAGGAGATTTAATGCCACCAATTGACAAAAATGAAGAAATCATCTACGTTATTGACGGAAGTGATGTAGATGGAAAATATAAGAGAGGAGATGATTTAAAAGAAGAAATCATTGAAACTCTTGCTACTTTTTTACATTGTTTGTCAAAAGAAGAAAAAAATAAATTTACAATATCTCCTGGAGTAGAAATGAAATCTACCAGGACTCCATCTGGAGATCCTGCTCCACTTGATGATAATTTAAATGGATCTGAAAATCCATATGCTCCAACATCTCAGAATCCTCAATTAAGAGCACTTTCAGATAGTGGTCATATATTTACTCCAACAATTGGTTCATTTCTAACAAAAGGAAAGGCCGATACATTTCTTAGAGATATTGAAGATGGACTAACAGAAACATCTGGACAAACCGGAACTGCCCAAGGAGAAGGACCAGTATTCGATGCTATTCGAAGCGCTTTGGATAATAATAGATTTTCTCCTGGGGCAAATGGAGCTTTTGTTAATAAGGGCGCAGCCCCTAATGTTCTTGGAAAAACGCAAGCAGAATTTGGCCGACACAATAAAGATGGAAAAGATATTGTTCTTGAGGATTTACAAAAGATAGGATTTTCTTTAATGTTCCGGGCGGCTCGTGAAATCAAGGCAGTTCAAGAAGGAGACCCTATAGAACCACCTGACAGTTTTGCAGTGGGCTTGGGAGCACTAATCCCAGGTGCCGCACAGATTTCTCTCTTGAAAGCAGATACAAATAATTTGAGAGCAAGTGTGGTAATGGAAGAAAATTTTGGATTACCACAAAAACCAAGAACAGATTCAGAGCCACAAATTAATGTAAATAATAAATCATGGGGACATTTAAATACTCCATTAGAGCCTTATAGTGGATTTTTACCGATTGGAATGACAGGACTTGCTCTTGTCATGACAGTTGCTATTCGAGTTATTGCATTTGCATTTATTGGATTTTTGGCATTAATTGTAAAAGAAAAAACTAGCAAAATTCCAAATAGAGGCCCATTTGTTCTTGGCCAGTATGGAAAGCCAAATCCTTCTAATAACAAATTATTTAATCTTGCTGCTATTGGAATTATTACAACAGAAAGAGATTTCTTAACTGTTGTAAATGAAGGACTTGATGTGTTCTTTTCTTTTGATGGGGCAAGCTTTAGACGAGTCATAAAAGAGCCTCAATTCTTTGCAGTTTTTGTAAGAAATATAATTAGAAGTGGAAATACTATTGTTAATAGTGTTGCTGATGTTTTTAGTTCGGGCCAAAATCCTTTAGCTGCCGCACAATCATTTTTAGGGCTTATTGATGTTTTAAAGTCTTCAAAAATTGTTGCATTCTTAAATATAATGGCACAAATAGGAGATCGTGCCGCAGAAGCCAGAGAACAAGGATTTGATCCTCAAGATTCAAAAAAATCATCTTTAGAAAATTTGAAAATTAATCCGGCAACAAATATTATGCGGATTAGAAATGGACGAAGCGATTTAAAGTCTGGAATTAGTGTAGGTTCAACAATGTCCATGTTTTTATTTCCGCCAGAAATAATTCGAGCAGCAGATATTTCAGGAGGAGCCACAAATGCCAAGAAAGCTTTGGCTGCACTTCCAGGAAAGCAAATCGCAAGCTCTAAAGATGTAGATTCAAATGGAAGAATTACAGCAGAAAAAGTTGCAGAAATAGAAGCAGAACTAGATTCTGAATATGTTCCATTTTATTTTCATGACTTAAGAACAAATGAAATAATTTCTTTTCATGCGTTTCTTGATAGCCTTGATGACAATTATGCCCCTCAATATGAGTCTGCTACGGCTTATGGAAGAATTGACAATGTTAGAACATATATTTCAACAGAAAGAACATTAAATTTAAGTTTTAAAATTGTAGCAATGTCAAAAGAAGATTTTGACTTTATGTGGTGGAAAATTAATAAACTTACAACTTTGGTTTATCCGTCTTGGACACAAGGAAGACAAGTAGCATCTGGTGCTGATAAATTTATTCAGCCATTCTCTCAAGTTCCCGCAAGCACTCCTGTAATTCGTCTTAGAATTGGAGACTTGGTTCGATCAAATTTCTCTAAGGCCGGATTGTCTCGATTATTTGGGGCAGGACTTGGAGAAGATCAATTTAATTTAATTGAATCAAAATATAAAGATAGTGATATTGATACAATTAAGTCTTTAATTAAGGCTGAACGAGATCGGATGAATTCAAATCCCGCCATAACAAATGGAACTGGTGATGGATATCGAATTGGAGAAACTGCAATTCTGTTACCTAAAAGAACAGGATACCCTCTAATGCCTAATAAGTTGCCTGCGGGGCAGCGAGTAAAGGAATTATTCCAACAACAACAAAAGAAAAAATTGGTAGTTACTGCAAGTACAAAAGTAAAAATTGTTGGCAATGCCGAAATAGAAGATTATGGAGAGCATTCTGTAGCTTATTATCCTATAGAAGTAGAAAATGCGGCAGATAATGAATCCAAAGGAAAATTTCTTGTATCATTTGATGATTTAGTTATAGACCCAGATCAAGTACAAAAAAACTCCACTAGATTTTTGCCTCAATTGACAGATATTGATCTTGGTGTCTATGGTGTAACAGACATATTTAGCTCAAATGAAAACGCAATTGTTCGATCATTTGAGACAACGCAAGGAAAAGGACTTGGTGGAGTAATTACTTCATTAGCTTTTACAGATTTGGCTGCGCCAACAACTCTTTGGGAGACTTCTGAATTTGGTTCACGAGCACCAAAAATGATTACATGTAATATTTCATTTGCGGTAATCCATGACATAGCCCCAGGTATTGACGATAAAGGATTCAATCGAGGATTTCAATATTCTGTTGGAAATGCAACAAGACATCTTATGGGAGATAATGTTGTTTCTGATTTTGCCCAAAGCGAAGATACATTCAATAAAAATCATAGAGATGCAGCAAATAGCTTAATAAGGAATCCTAAAGATCCTAAAGGATTCCCTGGTGGATTATAAACAAGAGAAAATATAAATGCTTAGAAGATATTCAAGAACAAATATAATTGGTGCAAATAAGCACTACGGAACTTCTCAGGCAATTCAAGTCATCCGTGAAGGGATTCAGAATGGGACAATTAGGTTTACGACTAGAAAAGTTCTTCAAGAACAACGATTGGATAGTATTGCTGGTGAAGTATATAATGAGGGAAGGCATTGGTGGGCAATTGCCGCAGCTTCTGAAATAGGTTGGGGATTGCAAGTTCCTGCCGAAACAATTATTAGAATTCCAAATATTTCAGATATTGCAAGCTTAATAGGATAAAAATGCCGAAAACAACATTAGATGATGCCGTAGATCAAATAAGGAAATGGTTTTTACTTTTTTCAACAGACGAATTCGTTTCTGGGGATCTTATAAGAAAGCTTTCTCCGATTTCAAGTCTTAATGAACAAGAAATTTCTTCAATTCAAAATGGAGAAATTCCCGGTCCAATTAAAATAATCTCTGATATTATAGTAAACACACAAAAAGGAAGCTACACATCGCATATTATTATGCAAAAACTTGTAGATCTTTCTAATCAATTTAAAGAAGCGGGAATCACAGCGCCTGAGCATGCTACTGCAAATGCGGAATTTGTTTTAAGTAATATTATTTCTCCATTTTATGAAACTGAAGTTTTTGGAACAGAACTTGGAATAAATACTTCAATAAAAGAAGTCCTAGGTCCGCTTGCTTCTCAGGAAGGAGAAGGAATCAATAGTAATCCACAATTTCCAACAAAAAATAGTCCAACAGTATCAATGATATTTAATAGGACAACTCAAATAGCATTATCTAACAAAAATGGAAATGCTATTTCTATATTTCTTAATGCGATTCCAACAATGGAATGGAGTCGCGCTATTCCATTTATTAGTATAAAATTTCAATTTCAAAGACCGGCTATTTCAACGGACAATAGACCAATTACACCATCAACATTAAAATTTCTTCAAGGATCAGGAGAATTAAAAAGAGACAATGATCAAATAATTAATAATCAAAATAGTTTTGATTTTAAATTACAAACAGCTGTATCTATTGATAATGATTTTGCATTGAATGGAGATTCGGCACCTGAAGGAATTGGAGAGTCTGGAACCGAGCTTTTTTTGCTTCCACAAACCTTGATAAATGCCAATCAAAACAATTCCGAAGAAAATAGAGTAACTCCAATTATTGATCGATTTCGGCCTTTAGCTTCTTTGAAAAAGTTTGAAGTTGATGTATCGCAGGCAGCTGGAACGATTTCTTATCGTACAGCTAAACTTTCTTTTACACTTCATGATCGTTCAAGGCTTAGTGAAATTGCTGATTTTATTAAGGCAGGATTATATAATAAAACAGAAATGTTAATTGAGTGGGGCTGGGAGCATCCTGATAAATCTGGAAATAATATATTTGCTGATTTTATAAATGGGTTGAAAGTAAAAGAAAAATATCAGATTAGCAATTATGATTTGGATATGAAAACAAATGGAGAAATGGATATAGATCTATCTATTTTCACAAAAGGAGGAGTTGATTTATATACTAGTAAAATTGCTGATTCAGATACTTCTGCCGAGTCTCAAGAACTTGTAAGACAACTTCAGGAAAAAATATCTCAATTAAGACAAAGAATTTATAAACAAGATCAAAAATTTGTTGAAGAAATTCGTGGAGAACAAATTTTAAGTACAGCAAGTGACAATAATTCAAATATTCAATTATCAAAAGAATTAAGGGCCGAATTAAAAAAGACATTATCCCAGCTAGGAGGAACCCCATCAGATTCTGCGAAAGAGCTAAAAAAGGCGTTAGAAGAACTTTACGGAACTGATGGAACTGATGGGGCGGCCAAAGCTTTAGAAAATAGTATTTCCAATATTATTGCAACAAAAATTGGGCTAATGAAAGGCGATGCCAAAACACCTGATCCGTTCTTAGATCCTTTAAACTTTACTGATGGGTTGAAGGCCGGAGAAAAACAAGAACAATTTGTAAGTTTGGCAAAAATATTATTATTGTTTGTCATACAACCTTTAGCTATTACTAAAAAATTTGATGACATTCAGGTTATTTTTTATAACCTAAATGGAAATGCTGGCTTTGGTGCAAATAAAAATCTTGGAGAATTTCCAATTGATATTGCAAGCTTCCAAGATAATTTTAAAAAACTTGGAGCAAAAAGAAGAACTTCTAATCTTGCATTACAAGAATTTGTAAGATGGATTGGGAATAGATACTTGGAAGACATTTCCAATCCATTATATGGGTTGAGAGATCTTTATAAGTATGAAGCGGATGAAGCAACTGGAGGAACAAATGTTCCTATCGGCAAAAATAAAAACAATCCAACAGCTTTAAATAGCGAAATTGAAATGCGCATGAAAGAGGCTGGTATTCAAGATGGAGTATTTAAACTTCCTATAATTGATATATATGTTGAATGCCTTCCGGCATCGCCTTCTGGAGAGGGAGAGGCAGTAAATATATTTGATGGATTGACTGTTTTAAGAATTCATATTTTTGATCAGCGTACAACTTCTTATGAAGGGCAACAAGCATTCTTATCTGCCCAAAGAAGAGATTCAATCAGATCTCTTGGAACAGTTCCTCACGATAGAAAAAATGAAGACGAATTTAAATTTTCTGTTGAGAAAATTGTAGATCAGGCAAAAAAATCAAATCTTGTTGATGTTGTTGAGCCTTTGGGTGGAGGAAAATCAATTGTTAAATTTAAAGGTGGACCAACAGAAATCAAAAATTTCATTGCAAAAACCATGCCAACAATGTTTTATGGAGTAAATAATACTTCTGTTCTCGATGCTGGCCTTAAAACAATGCAGGATCCAAAATTAACAACAATAAATATGAATAATGCTGGGGATAAGGGAGACCTAACTCCAAATGGTGGGGCAACAAATGGTTTACCAATAAGACTATTTCCAGCACAAATGAATATGAGATTATTTGGATGTCCAATTATGGAGTTTACTCAAACAATTTTTTGTGATTTTGGGACAGGAACTTCTTTTGATAATATTTATGCCGCAACCAAAATTCAACATAGCTTGGAGCCTGGGAAGTTTTATACAAGTGTGACAATGACTCCTCTTGATGCTTATGGTCAATACCAAAGCGCAATTGAAAGTGTTGGAAATGCTATTTCAATTATTTCAGAATTAAGCGAACAAGATGGAGAATAAACTTGCTTTTCATTGTAATATGATTTAGAATGGATTTTGTTCTTCATAGAGACTTAATTGGATCAAAATGCCACAGAATGTCAAATGGTTCTTGGGTCAATGAAATTCCTGAGAATTGTTGGATTGTTCAAAAAACTTCAAATCCAAAAAATAATTTATTAATGGCATTAATGCTTTGTGGAGAGAAGATTGAAATCGAGCCTCCAAAATTGCATTCAAATATTTTTAGAAACTTTACATCAAAAAATGATATTCCATGGGAGAAAGTCATGTCCGAAGACTCCTTTCTTGAATGGGTGAAAGGGCTATCAGATAAAATTTCTATGGCCTTGGAGAGTTGCGACCTAACTTACTACGAAAAAATCTTTAGCTGCTCATATAACGTTTTGAATAGCTTGAAGCCAATGAAAATTCATAAAAAGAAATGGATTTTTTTAGAAGAGCATGAAATTGAAGGAATAAGTTATGATGTTATTAGCAGTTTTGAGCCAAACGAAGAAGGATTTGCAAATAAAATAAATTATAATTTAACTGATACAGTATCTGGAAGATTGAAGGTTATTTCAGGTCCTGAAATATTAAGATTGAATAAAGAACTAAAATCTATTATAAGAAGCAGATTTAAGAATGGAAAAATTGTTCAATTTGATTATGTCGCATTAGAGCCAAGGCTTGCTCTTATTTTGGCTGGGCACAAGGTATCAAATGACATTTACTCAGATATAAATTTTATGTTGTTTGATGGGAAGCTTTCAAGAGAAATTGTTAAGGTTTCTACACTTTCTGTAATGTATGGTGCTGGCGCCCAAAGCCTTGAGGAAAAAACAGGATTACCAATAAATGATTGCAAATCTATAATCAAACAATTGAAAGAATTTTTTGGAATTCATAAAATAACAAAAAAACTAATTGAAGATTATAAAAGTAAAAAAATTATAAAAAACCATTTTGGAAGAGCAATTTATCCTGAATCTTGTGAAGGTCATAAGCTTTATAGCAACTTCATTCAAAGTTCTGCTGTTGATGCTGTAATGATTGGATTCTCAAATATTATTAATTTTATTTTAACTTTTGAAGAAAAAGATATGGCAATTCCAATTTTTGTAATTCATGATAATCTTGGAATCGACTTTCATCCAAGCATCTTTTCTGATTTTAATCTTCAGAAAATAAAAGATGCCGGCGGAGAAATTTTGGGACTTGAAGATAAACTTCTGCTTGGCTCTGATATTATTTGAGACGATGACTTGCTTTTACTTTTTCATAATCGATACAGATCAATATGCTGGTAACTTCGAACGGGAGATGTGTGCTTATATAACAGGACAAATAGGCGAGTGTGAAGTTGGAGACGATATGGCAGCTCTTGCGTTGCAGGAGGCTCCTAGCGAATTTATTGAATGGTGTGAATATAATATTGGAAGTCGACCAGATGAATATGGAAATTATCGACCAGTATCGATTTATGCAACACCAGGTTGGTTCAATACAGGGCTAGGTTTGTCATATCCAGATTCTGAATGGGGAAAGCAATATGTAATAGATGAATATAAAAAGGCTTGTAAGGATTATGCTGAAAAAAATAATCCAAGCTTTAACGGCCCTGGTCCTGGTAGGTATCCAGTATTTAACTCAGTAGCCATCTACTTTGACGAGCTTCCATCGACTAATCAGATAGCGATTATAAAAGAGCGCGCTTATAAGTTTGCACAATTTCGTCCTGATGGAGACAAGAGCATGATTTCTATTTCTGGATTTCGCATTCTTCAAGAAACTGTTACTTTGAGAGACATAACACCACACGATAATATATGCAATCGTCATGATGATTGTTGTTTAGCCGATCAAAAGGCACGAGAATCTGGTTTGATTTCTGCAAATCATTGCCATGATGATTGTTGTGAGGATTGTTACGGAACATGAGAGATATAGTGAAATAAAAAATATAAATTATAAGGATAAAAAATGGAAGTACAACAAATACAAGAAAATTGGGAAACTTTCTGCAAGCTTGCAGAAAGTGGATGTAGAGACAGATCGAAAGAAATAGAAAATTTATTAGAGACTCTTGGCGAGAGATTAGCCATGTGTCCAGCAAATAACAAGTCATTGCATGGAACTCTTGTAGATCTTAATTTAAAAGTATTGAAAGCATGTGTTTTTATTAATAAAAAGTTTGAACTTGACTTGCCAAAAGAATCAATGGTTATTTGTTGTCTTTTTAGAAATCTTGGACTTGTAGGAGATTTGGAAAATGATCTTTTTATAAAGGAAGATAGAAAATGGCAGCGAGATCAAGGTTTAATATTTAAATTTAATTCAGATCTAAAATTTATGAAGCCATTTGATAGAACAATATGGATTTTGTCTCAATTTGGAATAAAGCTAGACCAAGATGAATATTTGGCATTTCTTTCTGGGACCAACTCAAATGAAAATTATAAATTTGGAGAAGGTCCATTAGCTTTTGCCATCTATTCGGCAACTCGATTTATAGGATTTAAAGAATATGAAAAAGAAGAAATCTAAAGCATTACTTGCCAAACTTTCACAACATAAAGAAGAGATTGGTACATATAGTCATTTAAATGACTATCCATTTGAAACAAGTGGACCAATTACTGACACTCTGTTTGATTATAAAATGGAAAAACATGAATTAGAGTCTCAGACATGGCCAATTTGGCTACTTCCTGAAGATTTTCGATCATGGTATATTCATGAACAAAATGTTAGAAAGAATTCTGGGAGGATGAGCCTCCCAGAACCTCCTATTGATGTAATCTTCAAAGTATTTAGAACATAGAACATATTTACTATTGTGATTCTTGATGACAGTAAGTATCTTTCTTTAAAATTCATTTTTAATTTAAATGAGAGTGGAATTTTTGGAGGAACTCTTGATTCCACTCATTTACAATCCAAAATGCCTAAGCCATGGAATATAAGTGGTCAAAGCGGCAGAATGAATCAATCTCCAACAATGATGGCATCGAGATTGATGCAAAATACTTCAACTGAAGAAGATATCAAATATTGGATGGGAGATCCTGACGATCCAGAAAGCAAAGGAGCTACATTTGATCCTCCATATATGTTATCTTGGGACCGAGATCCATGGATAAAGGAAATTGATGAGTATTTATCTAATATGGAAAGCCTTCAAGAGTTATTTGGTTTTAAAAAAACTCCATCAAAAATATATTCATCTTTAATTGCTAATCGTGAAAAATATCAAATTTATGCACAAGAGACATTAAAAAAAGCTCTTGTGCATAAGAAGTTTAAAGAAAAAATAGTAAAGAAAGGAGAATTAACTCCTGAAAGGATTAGGCTCATTGAAAAAAATGAAGATATTGCGCTTAATTCTCTTATAAAACTTAAGAATGAAACAGAAAAAAATATTGAGTTTTTAAGAGTTTATAAAGATGAATTTGGAATAGATAATGATTTTCCTTTATTGGTTGCGGCTTATGGAAATATTCTAAATAAAGTTGATCAAATATTATTTGCCATAAGACAGGCTACAAGCATTCAAGGAATGCCATCGAATAGTGAACTTGATGAAATGTCTTCTATTGGAGGAGGCTCTATAGCTGGACATATCGGGCCATTAGGAACAGACAATAGAAGTCCATATTTAAAGGATAAAAAGAAGAAAGCTAATTCTTCTAAAGGATCATTTGGCGGAGCGCTATAATGACAAATTTGCTTGAAAGTGTAATCTCCCAAATCATATATGAAATATATGATCCAAAAATGAAATGGATGGGATTTATTCTTGGAACGAAGAAAATAAAAGATAAGAATTCTGATGAAGTGATTGAAGACCCTGTTCTTTTAGATTTAAAAGATATGGGATTTGAACCTTTTACAGTATTTTATTTTGGAAAAATTGGATATTTAATTCCAAACATTCCAAAACGAGACATTATTGAATTTGGAAAAAAGCATAAAAAAGGTATTGCTTGGGGAAGCAAAATGGAAGACAATATTTCTTTTCATTGGCAATATCTTGAAGATGGAAAGATTCGCGGCCAAAACACATCGCGTCATCCGTATATTGTTCCAAAATTTTAATCAATAAGATAGATTGCTAAGTGCTTGAAATTATTGATTAAAATTTATTTTAAAAATTTTCTAAGTGCTTGAAATCATTGAAGAAAATTATATATATCTTTTTCAACAAATATATGAATCTATGATATAAAGTAGATGTACTCAAAGGCCACAAAGAACGAAAGGCTAGGTACAATAAACACATTTGAGACTCAAAATCAGCACAATGGCTGAGAGGATATTAGAAATATGAAAAAATTAGATTTAAATAGATTAAAAAATAAAGTTGCACAATTAAAAGGTGAGAAACCTTCACAAACTTCTACAAGAAAATCAGTATTTTGGAGCGCTCCTCTCCCAAAGGGAGAAACAACTAAAGAATATAGCGTTTTTTTGCTTCCGTGGAGCCAGGATTGCGATTACCCATTTGAAGAAAGATGGTTTTACTACGCTCTTGGAAGTATGAAGGACGAAAAAGGATTTAGCCTTAAAAATGATAAAGGTGATTTTATTTCAGCTCCCTTAACATTAAAACAATTTGGAGAGCCTGATCCTATTGCAGAATTACTTAAAGAACTTTGGAGTAAAGAAGGAAAAGAAGAAGAAGAGGCCAAACAAGATATTGAAGATGCCAAAAAATTGTCTGCGCAGCAAACTGCTTACATCCCAGTGATTGTAAAAGGAGAAGAAAGTCTTGGCCCTCGATTATGGAAAATTTCTTCTAAGAAAATATATGAGAGATTGGTTGAGCTCTTCATGAAGCAAGCTGATTATGGAAATCTAATCGATCCAGAAAATCAGCGTTGGATTACGGTTACTGTTGTTGAGGAACCTAAAAAGAAATATCCAATGAATAAGTCAATTAAGTCAGTTGACCCTAAATTTTCAAAAGAACCTCTATCAGAAAGTCAAGAGCAAATTGAAGAATGGCTTAATAATATACCAAATCTTGAAGATGCATTAAGTTCAGTAAAATATGATTATAATGGACTTAAGAAGCTTCTTAAAATGTGGACTGAATCTGTTCAGCAAACATCGGTTGATGAAGGAGAAGGCACCGAAGGTGCAAGCTCTGTTCAAAAAGTAGAAAAGAAAGAAGATGACAAAAAGAAAAGCAGCCGTCCAAAGAAAAAAGATGAAGAGCCAATGAAAAAAGAAGAAGCTCTTAAAGAGCTTGATTCGTTTTTCAATGATGACGATGATGAGGATGAGTAAAAAATCAAATTAAAGTATCTATAAACACAACAAGGTGCGAGTATAATATGTGTTAGAGAAAAAGGAAGGAAGGTAAAATATCCTTCCTTTTTCTATTAAAAAAGAGAACAAATATATGGCAAAAGAAAAAACAATGGACAACAAAGACATAAAAGCATTTTCAAACAAAATGATTGAAAATCTTAATGCAAAACTTGGCGGAAAAGGAAAAAAAATATTTTATAATCTTGGAGAAGATAAAGAAGATCCTGCTAAAATCAAGCGATGGTATAGTACTCATTCAATGTTACTAGATTGGATTTGTGGAGCTGAAAATCAAGGAATGCCAGGCGGAAGACTTGTTGAAATATTTGGTGCTGAATCAATTGGAAAATCACATATCTGCTATCAAATTGCAAGATGGATTCAAGAAAAAGGAGGAATTGTTCTGTATATAGATACAGAACTTGCAACTGATGTTGGAAATCTTCAAGATCTTGGAGTCGATGTTTCTGAAAGATTTATCTATTCAAAAGTTGATTCAATTGAAGGCGCTTTTGAAGCTGCTGAAGAATTTTTAAAGGAAGTTGCTCCTCTTGAACAGTCAATCCCAATTGGAATATTCTGGGATTCTATTGGTGGAATAGGATCAAGAATTGAAAGAGAGATGGGATTTGATGATATTCAAAGACCTGGATTGAATGCGAAACAAATCACATTTGGGATTAGAAAAATAATGCCAGCAGTAAATGAATCAGCGGCTTTGTTTGTTCTTGTAAATCAGGAATATGATATTCTAAATGCTCAAAAATTTGATACTAAAAAGAAAGAAACAAAAGGTGGAAAAATGATCAAGTATGGATCATCTGTTCGGCTTGGAATTTCTAAAGTAACCGATGTCTACCCCGACGAAATTGACAAAAAAAAGGCATTTGCAGAGGGTATAATGCCTTGTGGGATCAAAGTTCGTGCCCGAACCCACAAAAACAAAGTTGCATCGCCATTTCGCTCAGCAGAAATTGATATTATTTTTGGAGTTGGAATAAAAGAACATAATACAATTTGGGATATGTTTATTGAGGCAAAAGAAATCACTACTGGCGGGAAGATTTATCAATTTGCAAATGGTGCATGGAAAAAAATTGAGATTTGTGATGCAGTAACTGGCGAACAAATAAGCGAAATTAAATTTAGAAAAAATGAAACAGAAGAGATCTTGATGAATAAACATCAGGATATTACTAAAGAATGTTTTGATTTACTCATGAAGAAAAGAATGCAAAGAGGAAATAAAGATGCAAATGAGTACAATCCAGAACTTGATGATTCTGTAGAGACAGAAGAAGACATTATAGAAGAGGAACTTGAATAATATGCTTGAAACAAAAATAGGAATATACAAAGCCCATGAAGATGCAATTCTTCCAACTCAAAATATCAATGATATTGGATTTGATATTTATGCTATTGAAGACAAAGAAATAAACAGCTTGAGTGTTGGAAAGATTGATACAGGATTAAAATTTTCTGAAATACCAAAAATTCCTTGCTCACTATCTGAGAAACAAATTTATAGCTCTGAATTTATGGCCACAAATGTAGTGGATAATCGCTGGAGCTTAGAAACAAAGATTGAAGGAAGATCGGGAATGGCATCTAGAGGAATATTTCCAGTTGGTGGGATAATCGATCCCAGTTACACCGGACCAATTATTGTTTGTCTTTTTAATTCAACGGCTGATTCATATTTTGTAAAAAAGGGAGATAAAATTGCCCAACTTGTTATTCGGCCAGTTCTTGCAAATACAAAAGAACATAAAGTAACTTTTGAATTTAGAGATTATCAAGAAAAAACAGAACGAGGAAATAATGGGTTCGGATCAAGTGGAAATTAAAGAAATAAAAATGAGACATCTTGGAAGAAAAAAACCAAATTCAAATTTGTTTATAACAGAAATGACAAAAGAAGATTTTGCAAAACTTCCTGAATGGAAAGATGTAAGCCATTCATTTTTAATGAATCAAATTAAGTTGATCAAATTAGGAAAAGAAAAAGTATGGTGGAGAAGTTGGTTTTATGATGGTCCAAGTCATCAAACTTATTGGACATTAGAATATGCTTATTGGTGCCCAAAGTCATATCAAATAGAAGTTCAAAGGAGGGCGGTTGAATTTGTTCAGTAAAATTACAAGCATTTCAATAAATCCTAGTGGACTGATTCATGATTCTTTTGGGAATAAAGAATGGCTTAAAAATGGAAAACGCCATCGAGAAGACGGTCCTGCTATTGAATGGTCAGCAAACGGAGAAAAACAATGGTGGATTAATGGGAAACTTCACCGAGAAGATGGTCCTGCTATTGAATGGGCGGATGGAAGTAAGTGGTATTATGTAAATGGCCAACGCCATCGAGAAGACGGTCCTGCTATTGAAGGGATTGATGGATTTAAATTTTATTACTTAAATAATATAAATTTTTCTGAAGAAGATTATTGGAAAGAAATTAAA